>Ga0307374_10010371_pt1 | contig 13507 bp, 13 predicted proteins | sample OX3MG_FD_202532 | JGI IMG/M metagenome (GOLD analysis project Ga0307374, IMG submission 202532) | Soil microbial communities from Risofladan, Vaasa, Finland - OX-3 | ecosystem: Environmental > Terrestrial > Soil > Coastal area > Acid sulfate soil | place: Finland: Risofladan, Vaasa | collected...
GCGCCGCAAGGGTGTGTTCTCGATGGTCGCTTTGACGCGCTCTGGGAATTGGTCCATGTAGGTCCGGGTTAGGGGGGTCTCGATGATGCCTGGGCCCACCGCGTTGACGGTTGCTCCTTTCGGGCCCCACTCGATGGCAAGAGCGCGGACAAGGCCCGACAGACCCGCCTTGGTGGCTGTGTACGCAGCTCGAAGATCCATGCCGTGGATGGCGGACACGGAGCTGGTCACTACGACACGGCCACCAGGCTTGGCGAGGACGAGCGGCGCGAAGACCTGGCATGTTACGAAGACTCCGTACAGGTTCGTCTCGAGCATGTCGCGCAGCGCCGCGTCGGGAAGATCCAGCGCCTTCACCCGAGTGTTGATGCCGGCATTCGGAACCAGAATGTCGAGAGCCGTGAGCCGGCTGCGCACTGCCTCCAACGCGCCCCGATCACGAACATCCGCGAGTTCCGTGCTGGCAAGAGGGTCCTTGCCGAACTCCTTTTGAAACGCCTGGATCTGGTCAATATCGTTGCTGATCGCGATCACCCGAGCCCCCTCGCGGCGCAGCGCTCGCGTTATGGCCAGGCCAATTCCACGAGTGCCTCCGGTGACCAGGGCCGTACGGCCCGCCAGGCTCACTTCGGCGCCTTGGCGTGGACCGTGCCGAACGGTTCCAGGATGTGCTTGGCGAACAACTCGAGCTGTCCCAAGTCAGCGGTCATGGTGTGCAGAAACATCTCCTCCACCCCGGCATCGATGCGCTCCTGGATCCGCCGCTGGATGTCGTCGATCGTGCCGGTTAAATAGACGGCCTCGATGTAGTCCCATGGCCGTTCGTCGGAGACCACGCCCAGCATGTAGCGCTTCTGCTCCTCGATCGCCGCCTCTTTTGATCCCTTCTCACTCAACCAGCAGAAGTTCTCGTGCGCAACGGTGAAGCTCTTCCTGGTCCGGCTCGTGCCTAGCCGCGCGAGCTCCGTATCAATCTCGGCCAGATCCTCGGCTATCTGCGTCGGATGCGAGGTCGGCCGGGCGATCCAGCCGTCCCATCGACAGATCCTGGCCAAAACGTTGGGCGACATCTCAGCGCGGTCCGGCGAAGCCTCGTGCGCAAACTGCTGGCCGCCTGCCACCCAGACCGGAGGCACGTGGCTGAGCGGCTCGACCGTGACGTCATGCATGTGGTAGTAGGTCGCGTCAAAGGTCACATGAGGTCCCCTCAGAAGCTGCATGGAGGCTTCAAGCACCTCGTCCGTGCGTGCGCCGCGCTGTTGGCGCGTGCTGCCGGTGGACTCGAACTCCGGTGGAAACCACCCGGTGCCGACGCCGTAGATGAACCGGCCGCCGCTGAGGTGTTGCAGGGTGGCGATCTCTTTGGCCAGGACCACGGGCTGCCGAGTTGGCAGCACGAGGACCGAGGTCCCAAGCATAACTTTGCTGGTGACGGCCGCCACGTGGGACAGCGTCATCATTGGTTCGGTCCAGCTGACGCGGTAGAAGCGGCGAGCAGTCAGGAGGTGATCCGTGATGAACAACGAATGGAATCCCAGTTCCTCGGCCTTCATCGCAAAAGCGCGGACCTGGTCCCCATGTTTGGCGTCCTGGCCCGGAAGTAGATAGGAGGGAACGAAAACTCCGAGCTTCACAATCTGCCCTCGGTAAGAAAGACGCAATCAGGCGGTGCCACCTTAAACGAGGCCAAAGAAACAGCCTGGGCGGTGAATTGGGCTCCCATGCTCGCGATGACCGGTACGTGATCTCCGATCCCGTCTATCCACAACTTCCAGCACGTGAAGGCCCTCCTTTGGCCAGAGGTGCGACACCTCCCCGGTGTCCACGTTGATGGCCAGGGACTTCGGTGTGGCCTTCGCCACGTGGCGAGTGTTGCTCCGGAGCCTTTCTCATCGACCAGGGCGTCGGGGGGCATCGGCAGCGCAGTCGCCGGAATCAGGCCACCGAGATCCAGCTTCATATATCTCTCCTGAAAACGTTTGTGTAAGGTAGCCGGGGGCAGTCGAACCACCCCCGGCTTGCCATCCTAGGAAGTCGCGGTTTTCAACTCGTCAGCGGTGAACGTCTTGATCGTCTGCAGGTTTCCCTGCAAGTCGACTCGCACAGCGTCGAATGGCCCGAAGACGTTGTGATACTGGTTGAAGTCCATCGGGCCGCTGGCCCCCTCATAGTTAATCTTCGTGCCCGCCTTGATGGCGGCTGCCGCGGTCGCCCAGTCGGAAACCTTCTGGCCGGGGGGATTGCAGACCCCAGGTATCGCATTGACGATCGCCTGAGGATCGGTGCTGTTGGCCTTCTCGATCGCCAGCGCTAGGACCATCACCGAGTCGTAGGCGTAGTTTGCGTTTGCCAGCGGCTGGTGGTTGAACACCTTCGCGTACCAGGAGTTGAAGACGTCACCACCGCCACTCGGCTCAGAGCCGCCGATCAAAGAGACCAGGTGTGCGTTCGCCACCGGGTAGCCGACGGCCTTGTACCAGTCGCTCCCTGTTGTCGAGTCGGTGCCAACGAATGGGATGGCGAAGTTGTTGGCTTCGCGGAAGTTCGAAAACAGCGTGCCGGCGGTCTGCGTGTCCTCGTGGGTGAAAATCACGTCCGGCTTGGCGGCAATCACCCGCTGCACCTCAGATCGGTAAGACGGCTGATCGACGGTCAGATCGACAGAGATGACAACCTTGCCGCCAAGTTTCTCGAAGGTTTGCTGGAGGACCGGCTTCAGCGTCTGCGCCGACGCCTCAGTAGAGAACATGATCGCGGCATTCTTGTAGCCCTGGCGAATCGCATAGAGGGACATCGCAACCCCTTCCTGAGAGTCAGAAGGGCTCCCTCGCCAGACCCAGGGATCGGTGAGCTTGTCAAAGTCGACATCCCCACCTTGGTACATGTCCGGGACGTGATAGCGATCGATGATCGGTCGGGCAGCGCCCATCTCGGGCGTTTGCGGGCCGATGATGCCGGCCACGTGATCGACATTAATGAGCTTCTGCAGCGCCGCCACTGCATCGATCGGGTCACTCAGGTCGTCGCCGTTGACGACCTGCACCTTCTGACCGCGGATGCCCCCGCTGGCGTTGATTTCCTTCACGGCCACCTGGGCGCCCTCCGAGAAGGCCTGACCGAAGCTCGCTTCTGGGCCGGTGAAACCGGCCAAGTCGCCCAGGGTCACCGTGCCACTGATGCCCCCGCCGCTCGAAGAGCTCCCTCCGCACGCCGCCAGGAGCATAGCGACCGAACAGAGGGCCGCCGATGCGCCCGCGAACCGTCGACCGTTTCGTTTGACGCTCACACTTCCACCTCCATACCTGAATAGATTCCTGTAGCAAGTTGGTACGCGCTGGTGCCCGAAAAGTCGAATCTGTTCGTTAGGCGCCCACCTCCGCGCTCCCCGGGCGGTCCGGGTCGCCGGCGCCGGCTTTGCCGATATAAAGCGCGCCAATCTCGGCGTTGTTAAGAATTTGATCGCCCGGTCCGTCCAGCCGGTTTGACCCGTTGACCATCACGTATCCCCAGTCACACTCGGTCAGGGCGCGCCTGGTGTTCTGATCGACGAGTACGATCGCAACCCCGATTCTCTTGATGCTGTGGACGTGGTCCCAGACCACCTGCTCGTTCTTCGGCGCGAGCCCTGCAGTAGGCTCGTCGATGAGAAGAACCTCTGGGTCGGCCATTAACGCTCGCGCCATGGCCAGCATGTTTCGCTGGCCGCCGCTCAGCGTCCGGGCGGTTCGCTTCAGAGCCGATCGCAGGTTCGGGAACAACTCGCAGAGCTCCTCTGCCTTCTGCCTGACACCCTGCTTGCGCACGTAGGCCCCCATCTCGAGGTTCTCCATCACGGTCAGCGACGGGAACACGTTGGCCACCTGCGGAACATAGGCGAGGCCCTGACGGACGAGCCGGTTCGCTGGTTGACGGGTCACGTCCGTGCCTTTGAGGAGGATCCGGCCTTCAGTTGGCCGGATGATGCCCGCGATCGCTTTGAGCAACGTCGACTTGCCCGCCCCGTTGGGTCCAACCAGGACTGTGATCTCGTTGGCCCGAGCGACCACGTTGATCTTCTTGATGATGGGCACGTTGTTGTAGCCCGCAGTGAGTCCTTCGATGACGAGCGGCGCGCCGGCATCACGCATGAGTCACGACCCCCAAGTAGGCGTCGACCACAGCCAGGTCCTTGCGCAGCTCAGCCATAGGCCCGCTCGCGATGGCCGTGCCAAGGGCCATAACGATCGCCGTCTCGCAGGTCTGCTCGACGAATGTGAGGTTGTGCTCGACGATCAAGACTGTGATGCCGGATCTGCGGAGAATCTCGATGGCGTCCGCAATCCGCCCGATAAGCAGCGGGTTGACGCCCGACAGCGGCTCATCGAGGACGACCATTCGAGGGCGGGCCATCATGATTCGGGCGAACTCAAGCAGGCGCTTCTGTCCTCCGCTGAGTTCCCCGGCGCGCTGGTTGCGGAGATCGAACAGGGTCATGTCCGATAGGATCTCTCTGGCACGCGCGCGGTCCTCTTGCTCCGCGCGGCTGATCCAGCCCCCCAGCACCAGCGAGCGCCATGCAGCATCCCGTCCCATTGGCGGAGCTGCGACCAGCATGTTCTCCATGACACTCATCGACGCCCACTCGCGAGTGGTCTGAAAGGTGCGGATAAGCCCTGCGGCGGCAATCTTATGCGGAGCCGTGCCGGAGATCAGACGGCCGGCAAATCGCACCTCGCCCGAATCCGACTTGTGAAAGCCGGAGATAAGGTTCACCATCGTGCTCTTGCCGGCGCCGTTGGGACCGATCAGACCGGTGATCGAGCCCCGGTTGACGCTGAAGGTGCAGTCGTTGACCGCTTGAACCCCGCCGAAGCTTTTGGTGAGATTTGCGACCTCGAGAATCGGTTCGGCGTTCATGAGGCGGCCTGCGCTCCGGCCTGACTCGAAGTCGTGGTCTTCCGAGCGGCATCATGGTCTCTGGGCTCAGGCAGGAGCCCCTGCGGCCGGAATCGCAGGATCAGAATGATGATGAGCCCGGCGATAACACCACGCAGAGCTTGGTTGGCGTCGGGGTTGCCCGGGATCGGCGGGATGAAGCGCGTCGCCTCGGAGATCGCTCCCGTGAAGATCAGGACTCCGAGAATTACCCCCAGGTTGTTACCCGTGCCGCCGAGGAAGATCGCGGTGTAGAGGACGAAGGTCTCGCCCGGCGTCCAACCAGCCGGGTTGAAGGCGCCGACGAAGGCGGCGAGTAGGGCGCCGCCGAACCCGGCGATCATGGAACCGAGAACGAAGGCCCGCAGCTTGAACCAGAAGACGTCGCGCGCGAATGCTTTTGCGGCGAGCTCGTCCTCACGGATGGCCCGAAGCGTCCTGCCGAACGGGCTTCGGTACAAGTGGCGCGCGAGCAGGTACACGCCCGCCAGCGACACTAGGCACAAACCCAAGTAGAAGAAGGTGTACTGCTCAGGTGTCAGCGGCAAAATGTCCGCTCCCGGTTCGGGAATCCCGAAGAGCCCCACCTGGCCGCCGAACAATCCCCGGTTCTGGGCCACGATCTGGTAGACGACCAAGCCAAGCGAGAGCGTTACGATCGCGAAATAGTCCGAGCGAAGCCGGCGCAGGGCGATGCCGCCAATGACCAGACCGAGCAGGCCGGCTGCGATCGTGCCCGCGGCCGCGCCCACCACGAACGGCATGTGGAGGCTGAGGATGTAGCGCTGTTGGTGCGCGTAGAGCGGCGGCCCCAGAGTGAACCCCGCAGATACGTAGGCGCCGACCGCCATGAACGTGATGTAGGTGAGGTTGAGCATCCCTGCCCATCCCCACTGCACGTTCAGCCCGATAGCGAGGATGCCGAAGATAGCGACTGAGGTCAGGACGGAGACGCCGTAGTCGATCATATTGACTGGCGGTCCGGCGCACTGAACAGGCCCGAAGGCCGGACCAACAGCACCAGGATGAGGACCCCGACCGCAATGACAACCTTGTAGCTCGAGGCGAGGTAGGCACCGCCGACCTCCGTGACGAGGCCAAGGATGACCGCGCCGAGCATGGCCCCGTACGGCCGGCCTATCCCGCCCGCGACCGCCGCCGCGAACGTGACGAGCAGGTACGTGTACCCGGTGGTGGGATCGAAGGTGCCGCCCTGGAACGCGATCACCACGCCGGCGAGACCCGCGATGCCTCCCGCCATCAACCAAGTGAGGGCGACGACCCTCGGTGTGTCGATCCCGGTCACACCCGCCAGTTCGCGGCTGTCGGCCACCGCCCTTTGCGCCTTGCCGAACTTGGTGTAACGAAGCACGACGTGAACCGCGAGCATGACGGCGACGGCGACGGCGATGATCACCTCGTCCATGACCGTGAAGCGGAACGGGCCCACGTCGTTCACGGAATACGAGGGCACGACCAGGTTTTGTGTCGTGCCGCCGAAAAATATGATCAGGCCGTTCTGGATCATCAAGGACAGCGCGATGGTGACGACGAAAAGGACGGTGATCCGCGCACCGCGCTTCATGAAGGGCTCGATCACGCCGCGGTTGATGGCCCAGGCGATCACCGCTGTCACTGCGCCGCCTGCGAGAGCGTCGATGAAGAGGTTGTGAGTCACGAGCTGAGCCATGAACGCGCCGTATGCGCCCAGCGTGAGGAACTCGCCATGGGCGAAGTTAGGGATGTTGCTGACGCTGAACTGGAGGGAGAGGGCGACCGCGGAAAGCGCGATGACCGAAGCGGTCACCAGGCCGAAACCCACCGAGTGCATGAACACGGTCATCGGATCACGATTTCTTGCACCGCAGTCGCCACCCGGTTCTCTCTATCTCCTCACGATGGAAATGGATTTCCATCCGACCAGTTCACTATGCGCCGCACGGGATGGGCTGTCAAGACGAGGCCTGGGTTATGAGGCCATCGTTGAGCTGGCCACCGGCTCGAGAACCAAACGCACCATGAGCTCGATCTGGCGGGGGTCGTCCGTTGTCGGGCCGAGAACCACGTACTCGCACCCCGCCTCCTGGAGAGCGATGAGCCGTGCTACCTGGTCTCCAGGTGTGCCCATGAGGTAGCTGCGGCGCAACTGGTCGAACGGGCGATGCGTGCCCATGATCTCCATGAAAGGCCCGCGCTGCGCCCGAAGGGCTTCGCGCTCGTCGTTGGTATCGACCACGTGGATGAAATTGCAGTGCCCGAAGGTGAAACCCGAGATGGCGCCCCGACGCCGGATCACCTCAGCGCTGATTGTGGCCCAGTCTCGCTTGATCAGATCCAGGTCTGCAGCGCTTCGCGAAAGCCAGCCATCCCCCTGAACGATCCGATCGAGCACACGTGGGGCGAGCGTCTCGGCATCCGGCGACGCCGAGTCCGCGACGCGCGCTCCACCCGATACCCACACCGGCGGCATTGCTTTTGGCCTAGGCTCGATCGTGACGTCGCGGAAACGATAGAACTGGCCCTCGAATGTCACCGAGTCCTCGGTGAGTAGACGGCGGACCGCGGCGAGTAGCTCGTCGGTGCGCGCTCCGCGCTCCTGGATTCGGCTGCCGGTCGCCTCATACTCGGGGCCGTACCAGCCAGTGCCCAGGCCGAACATGTACCGCCCGTCCGACAGGTAGTCGAGCGTGGCGATCTCTTTCGCCAGGATCACCGGGTTGCGAACGGGCAGAATCAGGATCCCGGTGGCGAGCTTGACCCTCGTCGTGAGTGCGGCGGCGTACGTCAGGACGTTGATGGGCTCCAGCCAGGTAACGCCGTACAGGCCTGGGGCCGTGAGCAGGTGATCGATCACCCAGATGTCGAGCCCGGCTCGTTCCGCTTCGGTGATGCAATCGCGCAACCGTGAATGGTGATCCAGCGTGGAACTGCGGTAGACGTAGGACGGGAGCCAAATCGCGAACTTCACGAGACGGCGACGCCTTCCTTCAGCTCGCCTGCCTTGACCATCGCGCGCCGGACCGCCTCGCGGTCCGCGGCTGACACCGGCAGCAGCGGCTCGCGCACAGTGGCCCGAGGGAGGATCCCTTGCATGACCAGTGCCTCTTTCAAGCGAGCACGATAGTCGCGCACCGGTGGGGCGAAGATGGCCTGCTCGAGGGGGGTGAGCCGATCCATGATCTGCTTCGCCTGGTCCAGGCGGCCGGCCACAGCCAGGTCGACCATCTGCGCGAGCTGCTTCGTGGGGACCGCTCCAAACCCGAGCAGCGCTCCGTCGGCACCGAGGACAAACGACTCGTAGATGAACGGGTCGTCGCCGGTCAGGACCGCGATGGGACGGCTCTGGCCCCTGATGGCCGCCAACACCTCGACGAAGATCTTCGCGTCGAACGACGCGTCCTTGATCGCCACCACGCCGGTCAGCGCGCAGAGGCGCTCGAGCACTTGCGGAGCCAAAAGGACGCCTCCCAGCGACGGGATGAGATTGAACAGGACCATGGGGAGGCCGACCCGATCCCCGATGGCGGCGTGGTAGCGAACGACCAGCTCGGGATCCAGAGGCTGCCCCTGATAGGCGGAGATAGGGAAGACCAGAAGCGCAGATGCGCCGGCGGCCTTGTAGTCACGGCCAAAGGCGACCGCCTGCTCGGTGAATTGGGCGGGCAGGCCGGCGATCACCGGGACGCCGTCCCCGATCTCGCTCACCACGATCTCGATCACCTTGACCCGCTCCTCGTGCGTCAGGTGCGGAGCCTCGCCGGTGTCGACGTTGATCGCGACGCCGTGAATCGTCGTCTTGGCAATGTGCCGCATGTAGGAGCGCAGGGTCGGTTCATCGATCTGCGCGTCCTCGGTCATCGGCAGCACCGTGGCCGGGAACAGTCCCTTGAAGTCGATATTCATGCAGTCAAGCCTCCTGTTCTGTCCTTCGCCGACCTTCCCTCGAATAGATCGCGGCCAGCCACAAGCGCGTGGATTTTGGCGTCGGCAATCGAGCGGGCCAGCATCCAGAAGCCACAGTCCGGATGGACGTACGCGATGCGCTCGACGCCAAGTATTTTCGCAGCTGTCTGGATGCGCGACGCGACCTCCTCAGGTGTTTCGATGACCGTCGTCTTGATGTCGATGACCCCGATGCCGAACCGCAGTTTGGGCCCGATGTCCCGGAGCCGCTCGAGGTCGCCATAACCCGGACGAGCGAGTTCGAGGACGACGTGGTCGGCGTGGATTTGCTCGAAAAAGCTCACAAGCTTGGCCCAGCTGCCCGGTTGGATCCGCTGGCCGCCGTAGTTGCCAAAGCAGAGGTGTACGGCAGGCGTACCGGGAACGATTGACGGCCGCGGCGGCCAGATCGGCATCCTCAGGTCGGCCGGGGAGATTGGCTTCGTCCACTTGGATGACGGCCGCGTTGATGTGCCTGACCTGGGACGCGAGGACGTCCGCCAGGGCGAGCGTTAGAGCGCTTAGGTCCATGTAGTGAGTGTCGAGCAGCATGCGAGCGAGCATGTAGGGGCTGGTCAGCGTGAACTTGATCGGTTGCCGGCTCAGCGCCGCTACCCGCTCGTACGCCGCCACGAGATCGAGCGTCCCTTCTCCGAGGGGCCCCTCGACCACGCCAGCGGGGCGGTTGCGGAAGCCGAGGTGCGATTGGGACCGAAAGAAGTCGATGTCGGATCGCTTGATCGCTGACCGAATGCCCTCCATGGGCTGAACGAAGTACTCGATCATGCCGTTGGTTTCGGGATGGTCAGGGTTGAAGCGATAAAGCTCGCCGTCGACTGCCAGGTCGATGCCGGCAAGCTCCTGGAGGTGCAGCACTACGGCGGTCGCGTCCCGCAGCCCCTGCTCGCTCGGATAGGCGAGCAGCCACTGGGCGACGGGGTAGCTGCCGACAAGCGTGGTCTGGATCGATCTCGCGGTCATCGATCCTGCACATACTGCACGAGGACGCCGTCCTCTCGACCGGGATCGACCACCCCGACCAGGGTGCCGCGAGACCCCGGTCGCGGAGCCTTGTCGACTAGCTTTAGCCCGTGGCTCGGAGCGTCAGCCAAGGCGGCGGCGACATTGTCCACGCGGAGAGCAAGGTGATGGAGGCCTTCGCCCCGGCGAGAGAGAAATCGGCCAATGTCCGATTCCTCGCTAAGAGGTTCGAGCAGCTCGATCATGGCCGATCCACCTCCGAAGAACGCGACACGCACATCCGCAAATTCCTCAGCCCCTTGAAACGCTAGGCCGAGGCCAGTTTCGAAGTGGGGACGTGAGCCCTCGATCGAACGAACGGCCCACCCCAGATGGTGGATGACCGCCACGCTAGACCTCCGCATTGAGATTCACGCATCGACAGTTCAGTATTGACATGACGAGAGGCTCGTCCCGATAGTATGAAGCATCGTATGGAAAACCATTTCCTTCCATTGGCAGATCGAGGCTTGAACCTTGAGTGACCCGGAACACCCGTCCTACTGTGGCCTCAATGCAACCTCTGGCGAGGTCTCGGAGCGGAAACCGACATTCGCGGTGCTCCCCGTCGGCGCTCACGAGCAGCACGGAGGCCATCTCCCCCTGGCCACCGATTCGATTGTCGCCGCATACGCGGGTGAGCAGGTCGCCAGGCGCCTGGGCGGTCTGCTTCTGCCAGCCATCCCATACGGCACCTCATTCACCCACCGCACCTTGCGCGGCACGATCACGCTTGATTGGGCGACGCTGGCGGCTATTGTCAACGACGTTCTCGTGGCCTGCTACGCCCAGGAACTCAGGATCGCCTTTGTGCTGAGCGGCCACGGCGGCAACTTTATCCTGAACCCCTGTATCAGAGCCTTCAACGCACGGCATCCCGAAGGACAGGCTGTCCTCCTGCCGGAGAACGTTGTCTTCGGCGATGCGATGAGCGCGGACGACTTCCACGCGGGACGCTGGGAAACCTCGCTCATGCTGGCGCTTCAGGAACCGTCCGTACGCATGGAGCGAGCCATTGACTACGCACCCGAGGGCGTCAGCCGGGCCGAGTTGACCAATCGCCCCATCTCCGACTTCACGCCCAGCGGCGTCTGGGGGTTTCCCACCCAGGCAAGCAAGGATGAGGGCATCCGGATGCTCGCAGAGATGAATGACCGCGTCTGCGCCTACGTCGAAGGCTGGCTCAAACGGTGACGCTTGTTTTAGGCGAGAAGGTGGCGGTCGTGACCGGTGGCAACCAAGGAATCGGCCTGGCCATCGCTCAGGCGATGGCCAAGGCGGGCGCAGCCGTTGCCATCTGCGCTCGGACCGAAGATTCCCTAGTGCGAGCGGCTGCAGGGATTCGCAACCTCGGCGTGGACTGCATGGCTCTGCGCTGCGACGTCGCCGACCCAGCCTCGACCGACGCGATGGCCGCGGCTGTGCTCGATCACTACGGCAAGGTCGATGTGGTCGTCGCGAACGCAGGCATCGCGGGCGCCATCCGCCCCATGCACGAGATCACGTACGCCGAGTGGCGTGAATGCGTGGGCATCGACCTTGACGGCGTCTACCTCACTTTCCGGAAATTCATTCCAGCCATGATCCGGTCAGGCCAGGGCGGGAGCCTCATCGCCTTGTCGTCGATGACCGGTAAGCGGCCCCTCCCCGAGCGAACCCCATACGGTGCGGCGAAGATGGGGGTCATCGGCCTGGTACGAAGCCTGGCCCTCGAGCTCGGTCCAAGCAAGATCAGAGTCAATAGCGTTTGTCCCGGAGCGGTCGCCGGTCCGCGACTCGATCGGATCGTCAAGCAACAAGCAGCGGCGCTCGGAATCACCGAGGCTGAATCAATGCGGCAATTCAGCGACCCGTCCGCTCTCAAGCGGCCAACCATGCCCGAGGAAGTTGCGGCCGCCTGCGTCTTCCTGGCCAGTGATGCCAGCTCGGGCATCACGGGTGAGGACATGAACGTTTCCGCCGGCCTGGTCATGTACTGAGGCCCGGCTTTGGCAAGAGTATCTCTGCGACGAGCCAACACCAAGCCGGCAAAGCGGCTGGCGGCTGGAAGATCCCCCCGACTGCCGATTCTCATCGACGTGGCGCGGCACGCGGACGTTTCCCTGACCACCGCTTCGCGGGCTCTGGACCCCAACAGCGATCATCCCGTCAACGTCCGTACCCGTGCCCGCGTCCAAGCTGCGGCGGCACGGCTCTCCTATCGGCCGAACCCGATGGCTCGAGCCTTGCGGACGCGGCAGGTGCCGACCATCGCGATTGTGGTGCATGACGTCACCGACCCCTACTTCGCAGAAATCGTTCGAGGCGCCACCGGCGCAGCTTCGGCCAAAGGGCTCTTGACAGTGGTCTGTAGCAGCGATCGCGATCCCATGACCGAACTCCGGTATGTCGAGATGCTTTCTTTGTCCAGGGTGTCGGGTGTGATCTTCGCTGGTGGTGGACTCGATGAACCGCATTACCGCCGTGCCATGAGCCGCCACGCTCGGAACATCGCCGCCTACGGGGGCGCGTTGGTCGCACTGGCCCCGCGGAGCGAACGATGGCCGGCCGAACTACCTGACAACCGGGGCGGAGCCCGAATGGTGACCGAGCACCTACTCTCGCTGGGCCATGTCCGCATCGCAATGATCAGCGGGCCGGCGACACTACGCACAAGTCGTGAGCGCGAGCTTGGCTACACGGACGCAATGAAGGCGGCGAAAACGACGCCGTGGACAGTGGCGGCCGACTTCACCAGGGCTGGAGGGGCGGGCGCTCTAGCGCGTCTCCTTGCGGATCGCCCGCCAACGGCTGTTTTCGTCGCCAGCGACAACATGGCACTTGGGGCCCTATCTGAGCTGCGGCTGCAGGGAGTTCGTGTCCCTGAGGATATCTCCGTAGCTGGCTTTGACGACATCCCTGGACTGGAATTCGTCCAGCCAATGCTAACGACGGTTCACCTCCCGATGGCCGAACTTGGTGCTGCAGGGGTCGCTCGTCTTTTGCACACGCTCAACGGTGAGCGGCAAAGCGCCAGGGTAGGTCTCCATCAGGTGAAATTGGTCGTTCGCGAGAGTACTGGCCCTCCCCGCAACGGTGGCTGGCCAAGTCAGGTGTAATTCCGGGTACAAAGAGGAGAGCACGACAAAATGAATGGTCCCGATCTTGCCGGTACGATTCCGGCCCTCATCGTCCCTATGAGGCATGACTACTCGATTGACTTCGGGGCATTCAGACGATACGTCGAATGGGTTGTCGCCCAACATCCGATCGGTATCGCGGTGAATGTAGATACTGGCGAGTACGGATACCTGACTACTGACGAGCGCGGTGAGATTGTCAAGGTTGCCCGCGAAGTGGCCGGCGCAGGTTGTGCGGTAGTCGCCGGGGTAGGCGGGCCTGGTACGGCGGCAGCGACTGCCAACGCGCGTCAGGCTGCTGAAAACGGAGCAGACGCCCTGCTCGTGTTTCCGGCACCGGCCTTTCTCAACGAGCCCCTGGACTCGCAGATTGTCGTCGAATACCATCGCGCAATAGCAGAGGCATCCTCTCTACCGCTGGTTGCGTTCAATTTGTCGACCGTCTTCGGCGGCGTGCCCTATGGGGATATCGCCCTGTCGAGTCTTCTGCAACTTGAAAACATCGTCGCGTT
>Ga0307374_10010372_pt1 | contig 13506 bp, 13 predicted proteins | sample OX3MG_FD_202532 | JGI IMG/M metagenome (GOLD analysis project Ga0307374, IMG submission 202532) | Soil microbial communities from Risofladan, Vaasa, Finland - OX-3 | ecosystem: Environmental > Terrestrial > Soil > Coastal area > Acid sulfate soil | place: Finland: Risofladan, Vaasa | collected...
GGCTCAATTCACGGTCACCGCCACGCGCCTGGGTCATACCGATCAAGTGCTCGGCGCCTTCACCATCGCCCAGGCCACGCCGCTCGCCGATGTGCAGTTGTTGGCCCACCCGCGTTACCAGGATCGTTGGTGCCCAGTCACGCCGGAGGCCTGCCGGGTACGGGACAACACGACCATCCTTATCCGCGTGCAGAGTACCGCCGGCGCTCAGGTGAGCGTGAGCCTCCAGTATCCCGATGGCGTGCCTGAGCCATGCCCTTACAATGATCTGACTGGCAGCACCTTCGCCAACAATTCTGGCGCCTTTAGATGTGAATTGCCTGTCTCCTTCCCGCCCAAGCTAATCGGCAAGGGCGTGCAAATCCAGGTCACGGCTCAGGTGAGCTCTGGCGGCTTTACGGTCAACCGATCGCTTCCCATGATGCTCGTTGCCCGCTGATGCGGCGGCGGCTTCCGGCGCTCCTGGCGCTCCTAGTCGGCGTTGCCGTGGTCCTGGGCGGGCTCGAGATTCGCGGCGCCTTTTCCTCCACGTCGCCGCCCGCCCCGGCGCTACCGCCCAACGTGGTGGCGATCGGGAGCAATCCCCATGCCAGTCAGGAGACCGCGGTGGCGCTGGGGGTCAGCGCCGGGATCGATGACCGGCTTGATCCCAGTATCGCCGCCGTGCTGCGCGAGGCGGGCGTGCGTGTGGTCCGCTTCGGTGGTCTCGGATCCGACGACTATAACTGGGAAACCGGTTGTCGGTATGGCGACTCAGGGAGCCAGCGCGAATGCACGGGCGCGCCAGGCAAGAATGGGGCGCTGGATCAATTCCTCCGCTTTGCCGCTCAGGTGGGCGCCCAGCCGATCATCGTGGTGAACGGTGAGGTCGACGATCCACAGCAAGCCGCTCGTATGGTCTCGTACTACGAGGAACACTGTCTCCCTGACCTTACGCGGCCGAGTCGGCCCTGCCTGCAGCCGTACTGGGAAATCGGTAACTCCCCCGCCAATTGGAAACACTTCGCGGTACCGCTAGCAGCCCGTTTGCCCGATGATGCGTACACAATCCAGCCCGATCAGTACGCGGCGCTGGTGGTGTCCTACGCGGCCGCCATGCGGCGCGTGGCGCCGTGTGGGGGCTGCCTGAAAATCGTGGCCGACGAATGGATTACGGGCGCCACCGATCAGAGCTGGACCGATGCCGTGACCGTTATCGATACCCATTATTCGCCGCTTCTCTACTCGTCAAGTGTCGAACCCGTCCCCAGCGAGAGTGCTATTATCACCGCCGCCCAGAGCGGCTTTGGCGGCCGGCCCAGCATTGATATATGGCTGAGTGACTTGCGGGAGAGTCTGGACCAATTCACTAACGGCCAACGGATCGGCATTATGGTGGGCCAATGGTCGATCGACGCCAATGCCCTTCAGGAGCCGGCGGTGTACGGCGGCTACGTACAGGCGATCTTCGCCGCCGATCTGTTCATCCATTTCTGGCACGACGCTCAGCCTGGTGGACCGAACCCGCTGTTGCTGGCTACCCAGTATCCGCTCAGCGGCGGGGCGCAGGAGCCCTTCGACATAGCCACCGGTCTCCCGCGTCCCGCTACTCGGGTCTATGCCCTGGTGGACCACTATCTTGGCGCCCATCCCCTACCCGTGAGCCTGGGCGGTGGTCTTCGCCGGGAAGGCATTCTCGCCGCCGCCGCCGTGAACGATGCTCGGCAGGCCAGCGTTCTCTTGGTCAACTCCGACCAGCATCATGCTCACCAGCTCACACTCCAGGGTCTTCCGTCTGGTCCGCGAGATCTGTGGTGGTTCACGCAGGATGGAGATGGCAACGCCGGCCCCCTCCAGCATACCCGCCTGGCCGGCGCCACTGTCACCCTACCCCCCTGGTCAATCGCCGTACTACAGGTGGAGTAAAGCCCTTATCCGCCCAGGAATGGTGAGTAGCGGGCAAGCGTGACCAGCGTCCCAGAGAGGACCAACACGCCGGTGAACACCAGGGCCGCCCCGCTGACCAAATTGATGATCGGAAGGAAGCGGGAAATCCGGCGAAAGGCAGGCGCGATCCGATCGATGAGCAGGCCAGTGATCAGGAAGGGCAGGCCAAGACCGAACGAATAGATCAAAAGCAAGACCACCCCCTCCCGCAGCGAGGCGGTGCTGGCGGCCATGGTGAGGACCGAGCCGAGAAATGGCCCCACGCAGGGGGTCCAGCCGGCCCCAAAGGCCAGCCCGATCAGGGCCGACTTGAGGACCGCCGGATCGCCGCGTTCCACATGCACCCGCCGCTCGCGGAGCAGTGGCAGGATGCGCAGTACCCCTCCGACCTGCAAACCGGCGACGATCAGCGTTACCCCGGCCACACGCTGCACGATTTGCTGGTGCGAGCGCAGGTAGTCGCCCAGCGAGCTGGCAGTGGCCCCCAGGGCGACGAAGATGAGGGAAAAGCCCAGGACGAAGAACACGGCGTGGAGCGCTACCTGCCAGCGGAGATCGCGCGGATCCTCGGCGGCGCGCACTTGCGATCCCGCCGTTCCCGCCAGGTAGGAGAGATAGCCAGGAACCAGGGGAAATACGCATGGCGAGAGAAACGAGGCGAGCCCCGCCAAAAAAGCGCCGCTCATCCCTACCGGGGTTAGGTTGACGACCACGAAGCCCTCCGAAGCGGGAAACGCCCTACATCACGCTACCCATCTCCCCAATATACGGGGAATCCCGCGATCCGGTTGGTGACGCGGGATTCACCGGGCTATCGCGCGCGAGTGCGCGTATGGTACGCTGGGCAGTAAGCAGCAGGCCGGGAACGAGCATCTCGCGAAGGGAATGGGAAGGATGGCGGACGAGTTCCTTCAGGCGTCGTCGAAGTAGACGAGCGATGCCGCCACCTCCGCCCTGCCGGTTCCTCCCGTGCCGCCGGTCGATGATCGGATCGAGTTGGTGGTGCCCATCCCCATCGCGCCAAAGAGCGGCGAGGTCCAGGGGCGCCGCCAGGTGGTGCGCGCCGGCGCGGTGCTGGCCCGCCGGATCCGGGGGGCGCCGGGGAAACCAGGGACGGATACGCTGGGCCGCGTGTTGCCGGTCCGGGCTCCGCGCGAGGCGCGGCTGCCGCAGGGACCCCACACCTTGATCGCCGAAGACGGTACGCAACTCCTTGCCGCCTGCGATGGCGAAGTGCGGATGCGTAACTTGCTGGTGGAAGTACACCCAATGACCATCCATGAAGGAGATGTGTTAGCGGGGGAGTTCGTCATCCATCCCCTCACGGCGCTCTTTATCACCGGTTCAGTGGGCGAGAACGCATGCGTGGAAGCCGGGGGCGATGTCTACATCCAGGGGCATGTGCGCGAGGCGTCGATCGTGAGCCGTGGGGGCAACATCTCGGTGATTGGGAGCGTGATCGGCACCGCCCAGCAGCCCGCCACCCTGGAGGCGACGGGTGACATCACCTGTGGCCCTATGCGCCACGGTCGGGCGGCCGCGAACAGGGATGTGCATCTGCTGGCCGAGGCATGGCAGAGCATCCTCCACATGGGAGGAAATCTCCTCCTCGATCAACAGATGGAGCAGAGTCTGCGCGATGTAGTGCTCCAGGTAGAGGGTGGTATTTTCCCTCGCATCCAGTTCAACGCTCCTTCTATCCCTCCAGCCACCGAGCGCCAGCATGTGCGGGTTTCTACCAATGAGCCGGCCTGGCTTGCCCCGCACGGGGCGCCTCCCCTCCAGTTTCAAGCCTGCACGCTGCTTGATTTGAGCGCGAACGGCGCCCGCCTCAAGCTGGGGGCGCCCAGCCCCGAATTTATTCCAGGGGGTCTAGTCCAGGTCAAGTTCAAGCTACCCGCCACCTCGGAGCAAACGCTCGGCGTGGCCCGGATCGCCCGTCTGGTCACCCCAGGGGTCCTCAGTGTCGCCTTTCTCCAGGTGACCCAGCGCGATCAGAACTACCTCACCACGTTTTTGATGCGACTGCATATGAGCCGCCCCGGCATGCAGGCGGCGCTCCGTGACCGAAGAGCGGCAAGCCATCTGGAGCCGTAGCGCGGGGCAAATCAGGCGGTCGGAGATTCCAGGCGGGGCGCGGCTTCTTGCCAGGTCAAGGGGCGTTAGCTATCCGTGGGTCTCTCGGATTGCGCGCGGAGCAACACCTCCAGCTCACGTATGCGCGCCTCGGCCTGCCGGCGAGCCCGTGCCTCTAACGTAGCTCGGCCGGCTTCTTGGTCCGCGCGCCTCGCCTCGTGGTCCGCGCGCCTCGCTTCGTGGTCCGCCCGCTCCTCGGGAGTGGGGAGCAGACGCCCTGACGCGCGATCCCATAGCCGCAAGAGGTCGCCCACCCTCACCCAGGCATAACCGGCCACTACCGCGCTGTCCACCATGCCCGCCGGGTCCGCCGGCGCCGGTTCATAGCGCGAAACCCCCAGCCGGTACACCTGTAGGCGGGGGCGAAGCATCGTACCGATGGGATCGAACAACACATACTCCCGTACCCCCATCGCCGCGTAGTCTTCTTTCTTCCCCACCTCATCGCGTTCCACGGTGCTGGGAGAGGCCAGTTCAATCACCAGCTCAGGCGGCTTCCCCTCATCCCAGATTCGGTATTGCAATCGCTTGTCCTCGTAGCGAGGATCGTCTTCCCCAGCATCCAGGCTGACCATCATGTCTGGAGTCAGGTGTGCGCGGAGATCCCGCGAGTTGAACATGATCAGCAACTCGCTCGCCACCAGATGCGTGGGGGCCAGGAGCGAGAGCAGCAGATTCATGGCGGTCTGGCGGGCGCGATCATGGTTTAGGGAGGCCATTGGCCGGCGTGGACCGATCGGATAATGGTTGGCGGTACTGGGCAGTTTGCCCGATGACGCGGCAGTGGTGACCATGGGCGCCTCGCGCGGAGTATGGAAGGACGAGCATCGTTGTGGGAAGTATACAGGACCCCGGACCATGACGGGCGGCGAAATGCACGGAGTGGGAAGTATTCAGAACCCCAGGCAACGAAGGTCGGCGAAACACAACGGAAAGGTTTGAAGGCATTGACGTAGCGGCCCGCGCGGCCTATCCTGAATGAGCAATCCCTATGCCGAAGTGGCGGAACGGTAGACGCGGCGGTCTCAAAAACCGTTGAGGACAACCTCGTGTGGGTTCGAATCCCACCTTCGGCACCCCAAAGCAACAAGAATGCCCTAGGCCTGAACCCAGGGCATTCTTGTTGCTTGCCGCCCGCTCACTGCACTTGATGCCAGACCACCAGCAAGGGGATGGCGAGAATCGCCATGGTTACCCCGAAGATGATCGAGACGGTGCTGCTGGTCCTGTTGGCGGCGGCTAATCGTTTACCCAGGTCGCTGCCGGAATCCAGGACTGCCGCGCGCCGGCGCATCCAGATGCCGGCCACGATAAAGAGAAGGCCAGGCACGAACAAGAGAACCGGGTAGCCAGCGATCATGGTACACGCTCCAATGCTGCCTTCGCGGCGGCGAACACCTCACGGACCGAGATATCGATCATGCAGGCCGGCTGCCCATGCGGGCACTCGGCCGTGGCCAGCAAATTGTAACATGGAGAGCACCGTAAGTCGCGGCGAATAACCAACGCCTGCTGTCCCGCGCGCGGTGTGGGACCATAGATCCGCGGATCGGTCGGCCCATACAACGACACGGTGGGCCGGCCCAGCGCCACCGCCATATGCAGCGGCCCGCTATCGCCGCTCAACACCAGGTCGCAGCGGGCGAGCACCGCCAATAACTCGTCAATGTCCGTCGTGCCGGTCAGCACCAGCGGCTGAAGGCGCATCCGGCGGCGAATATCCTCGCTGATCGCCACCTCGCCCGCCGACCCGGTGAGCACGACCCTGGCCCCCTGCTCCGCGATCAGCCGGTCGGCCAGCGCCGCCCAGTGCATGGGCGGCCAGCGCTTGGCCGATCCGTTCACGGCTCCCCCATGGATGCCGATCAGCGTGTCGCCGTCTCGTACCCCCAACTCAGCCAGCCGAGCCGCCATTCGCGCGGACGCGGCGGGCGCCGCCGCCAAGGCGGGGGCGCGATTGGCTCCGGATGCTCCCGCCGCCGCCGCCAGATCCAGATCCCAGCGCACCTCATGACGCGGCCGGTCAAATCGCCCTCCCGGCAGGGGGTCAGTGAACAGAAAAGGATAGCCTTCGCGCGCGTACCCGATCCGCCCGCGGGCGCCGCTGACGAAGGCCCAGAGGCTGGCCATCCTGCCATGGAGGCTGACACAGAGGTCGAACCGCTCGCGTCGTAGATGCATCGCCATGCCGGCGAAGTCCCTATAGGTGGTGGGCCGGAGCATGTTCCGCGGCGAACGGATGCGATTGGTGTCTAAGGTAAGCACCTCGGCTACCCAGGGGAACTGGCGGGGAATAGCGGCGGTGTGGGGGAGCGTGAACACGGTCATGCGTGCATCGAGGAAGCGTTCGTGGAGCGCCTCGACCGCCGTCATTGAGTTCACCATATCGCCCAGCAGATCCAGGCGAATGACCAGGATCCGCCGCACCGTGGCTGGGTCGATCGAGCCCAGTCCCGGCTCCCTTCGGAATAGGCGGGCGCCAAGCCCTAGGGTGCCGATGACCACGAACAGCACGGCCTGGATCGCCCGCGTGAGCCGCCGTTTAATGCGTCGTTTCAGCCCCATTACGCCCTTCCGCCAGCGCCAAGCGCGCCGCCTCTACCACAGCCTCCACCGAGATCGCCCGCATGCAGGGCGGGGGGCCGGTTCCATTGGGCTCCAGGGCGCACCAGTCCAGCCTCCGGCAAGGCCGGCAGGGGAGCGCCGCCGTTACCACCCGGTGGCGAGATCGAGAGCCCCAGGGACCAAACTGATCTGGATCCGCTGGACCAAAGAGGGCCACGCTGGGCGTGCCCGTCGCCACCGCCAGGTGCAACGGCCCGCTGTCGAGGCCGACCACCAGGGAGGCACGGGTGAGCAGCGCCTCTAGCTCGGTCCACCGCAAAGCCCCGGCCAGGTTGAGGGCGCCGGCGGGCAACCCGTCGCACACCAGTTGGGCCAACCGATGCTCGGCCGCCGATCCGCTTACCACGACCCGCGCCCCCAGATCGCGGACCAGGGCGGCGCCGACGGCCGCTAGTCGATCTGGCGGCCATGCCTTGAGCGGAGAGCCCGCGCCGGGCTGCAGAACCACCAGCGGCTCCGCGCCCACTCCGGCCGCCTCCAGCACGCGATCCACCATCGCGTGTTCCTCCGGCCCGGCGCTTCGCGGCAACGGTGGGTAATCATCCACGCGCACCTCTTTCCCCAGGCACCGGGCCGCGGCGCGCGCCAGGGTCAGCGCGTCCGCCGCCGCGTGCCGTCCAGGCTCGGGAAGCAGGGCCGTGGTAAGAAAGGGGGCCGTCTCCGCCGTGGCGTAGCCGATCCGCATCGGGATACCGGCTAGAGCGGCCAACAACGCCCCCCACCAATGATCGGGCCGGGCAATAATGGCGAGCGTGTACCGTCGGCGTCGGAGAAGCCGCGCGTGGTGGACCAGCAGCCTGTAGCGGTGGACCGGATGCATAGGCTCTCGGCTAAAGCCGGGAAATGGACACAGCAGCACCTCGTGTGATGGTCGTGGTCCCAGCGCCGGCCTACCCCACGGCCCCACTGCCACGGTCAGCTCCGCTTCGGGAAGCGCGCGCGCCAGCGCCTCGATGGCCGGCCGGGTAAGCAAAACATCGCCCAGATGATCCGGCCGGATCACCAGGATCCGCTGCCGGCCGTCCAATCCCGGTGATCGGGGATACCGTAGCGCGTATCCCACGCCGCGGAGGAGGAAGAGCCGAACCGGCTTGAGGTTCATCCTCACCGCAGGAACTCGGCGCAGGCCGTTAACACTGCCTCCGCCGGCAGCCCGCGCATGCAGGCGTGTTGGTTGGGACAGGGAGGGAAATGCCCATGGACGAAGCAGGGACTGCACGCCAGGTCCCGGCGAACCGTCCGGGCCTGGGCGTGGTATGGGCCATAGAGCCCTACATCGGTGGGGCCAAAGATCGCTACCGTGGGGCAACCCACGGCAACCGCCAGATGGGTGGGGCCGGAGTCGTTTCCCACGTATAGGGCGCAGCGGAGGAGGAGCGCTCCGCGCTCCGCGAACGGCGCCGACCCGCACAGATCGAGACTGGGAGCGCGCATGGCCGCGCGCATCGCTTCACAGGCCGCGCGGTCCAGGGGGCCGCCTAGGACCGCGATAGTGGCGCCATGCTCCGCGTGGAGGCGGTCGGCCACGGCGGCGAAGCGTTCGGGCAACCAGCGTTTCTCCGGAAGATCCATGCCCGGGTTGGTCCCTCCGCCGGGCGCTATCGCTACCAGCGGCCCGTGCAACCCCTGTTCCACCCACATCCGCTCAACCTGAGCCACCGCGTCGGGACCGGGTTCGAAGCGCAAGCCATGCCCCTCTATTGGACAGCCAAGCGCCGCCGCCACGCTCAGATACAGATCGGCCTCGTGCAAGGACTCGTCCCAGGGTACTCGTGTGTTCAGGGCAAATCCGCGGCCACCGCTATCAATTCCCGCTCGCGCGGGAATCCCGGCCAGCCAGGGGAGGATGGTAAACAACGGTGAGCGCTCCAGGACCAGGCAGAGGTCGTAGCGGCCCGCCCGCATCCGCCGGAGCAAGCCCAGGAGGTTCCGAACCCCACGCCCGGCGCCAGGCCCGGCATCCACCAGCCGCCGTACCTCTGGATGGCCGGTAATCGCCGGGGCCGCGTGACGCCCTACCGCGTAGTCGATGTCGGCCCGCGGAAAGCGCGCGCGGAGAGCGGCGAGGACGGGCGTGGTCATCAGCACGTCACCCAGGCAGCACGGCTTGATCACCAGGATGCGGCAGGGGCCGGAGGGTAGGGTGGGAGGCCGTTGCAGCGGGGCGCTCACCGCCCGCGCGAGACGGAAACCCAGAGTGAGCAGGCGTTCGCGCCAGGGCCGCCGGCCACGCGGGCGCACCACCAGGTGGGGTGGATCGAGGGAAGCACTCATTTCTTTGTTCAGTGTATCCGAGTGTAATAGCCCACAACGCGCGCCGGGGCTATTGCTGAAGATACCGCCGTAGCATGCCATCCCGCAGGTAGCGCGGAAGATCTGGCTCAAGCTGATCGGCCAACGCCTCGGCGCGCGGGGCCAGGAGGTCGATGATCCCCACGGCGAGCCGCAAGGCCCGCTCGCATAGTTCCTCGGGAGGCAGTGCCTGCCCGGAGAGACCGAGACAGGCCAACATGTCCTGGCGATAGCTTGGTGGGACGACGGGAAAATCGAGGACGGCGCGGAGGGCGGCGGCGCGGCAATCGACCGTGACCGGCGGGTTCAGCAGACGGAGCAGGGAGGGCGCCCAGCGCGCCAGATCCTGGGCGGCCAGGTGGAGGGCAGGGTCGTCCCCAGCGGCGAACGCATTCTTCACCTTCGCCGCTGCCTCCACGAAATCCTCCAGATTGGGCGGGCCGGGCGGCTGGAGGACGATTGGGTCGGCCAGGGCGGCTTCGTATGCCTCGGCTACCCACAGCACGCGGGCGGCCTGGCGGGTGGGTAACGAGAACGACCACTCGGCGGGGACATCACGCTCCGTCAGCCAGTCCACCCACGACATCGCATCCGTCGAGACGTGGAACAGGCGCCCGTCATCTCGTTCCATGAGGGTGGCTTGGTAGCGGATCAGGGGCGGCCTGCTGGTTAGTACGGTGAGATCGATATCGCTGTGGGGGCCGGCATCGCCGCGCGCGTGGCTCCCCGCAGCAACACAGCGATGGCCGTGGGCTCCGCCGTTCGCGCCTGCGCCGCCCAGCGGTTCAAAAACCCCTCATCCATCACCTGGCCTCCATCTGGCTTACATCCTACCAGCCGCACTTCCATGGGCGATAGGATGCGATCCGACAGCAATCACTCATCCGAAATGATAATGCCACGCTGTACCGCGCGGCTCATCATTTCGGTGCGTGAGCGGGCGCCCAGCTTGGTCATCGCGTTACTGATATGCGTCTCGACCGTGGAAGTCTTGATCCCTAATTCCTGGGCTATCTCCTTGTTGCGGGCGCCGCGGGCCAGCAACGCGAGCACCTCACCCTCCCGCTCGCTCAAGTTTGGATTGGCCGCGATGCCGGAACGTGGACCGGCGCTGGGCGCCCGCTCCGTGATCTCGATGCGCACCACCTGGATGCCGCGGACGACGGATCGAACCGCCTCGATCAACTCCGGCCCCCTGGCAGTCTTGAGGAGGTACCCGTCAACCCCGATCGCGAACAGGGCGCGGACGTATTGCTCGTCTTCGTGGCCGGTAAGAATAACAATCCGGATGGACGGCAGATCCTGCCGCGGCACGCGCGCGACCTCAATGCCGTTCAGCTTCCCCTCCAGGCGGATGTCCAGCAGCACGACATCGGGGAGCAACGCGCGGCTCTCCGCCAACGCATCCTCGCCTCGCGCCGCTTCGCCGATTACCAGAATGTCCGGCGCCGGGGACAGTAACGCGCGTGCCCTGGCGGAGAGCAGGATGATCGTCCACGATCAGGACCCGTATGCTCTCCGGGCACGCTGGTGGCGGCGATTCGCTCATGGTGCATCTCCCGTGGCGGCGGCTCCGGATCCGAGTGGGAAGTCAACCTGTACCGCGGTTCCATGCCCCGGACCGGAGTCAACCGTCAACGTGCCTCCGGCGTGCCGCACCCGCTCGCGCAAGCCCACCAATCCGAGATGCCCCTGGGCCACCAGATCGATCAGGTGCTCGAGCACGGTGAAGCCCTTGCCATCGTCGGTAATCACCAGTTGCGGGAGGCCATTCACGCATCGAAGGATAATGGCTATCGCACGAGGATCGGCATGGCGCAGGCTGTTACGCACGGCCTCCTGGGCTGTCCGGTAGAACAGAAGCCGAACCTCTGGCAGCAACGCACTCCCGGCCAGGCCCGGATCGGCGTCAACGCGCACGGGAATCCCCGACCGGCTGCTCACGTCCTTAGCGAGCAAGTCGAGGGCGGGCCCCAAGCCAAGATCATCCAGTGCCGGAGGGCGCATTGCCGTGCAGGCGGCGCGCAACTGCGTGATGAGGTGCTCGCTGAGCCCCAGTTGCGCTTGCCGAGCGCGCTCTCCGCCATCCTCATGGCTTGCCAGCGCTCGCTGCAAGGTAATAGCGGTCTGCAATGGCTCATCATGAATGTCGGTAGCCAGCCGCAACCGCTCTTCTTCCTGGGCGCGCTGCACGCGATCGTAGAGCGCCTCCAGGGCCGTGCTTTGGAGCGCCAGCACCCTGACTTTTTCGCGGAGATCGTTGACCAGGGCGACATTGCGCACAATCGCCGCCAGATGCCCGCTAATCGTCGCGAGCAGATCGTGATCCTGCGGTCGAAAAGGCTCTCCCGTCGTTTTTGGTCCCAAGCACAGGTGGCCAGCCAGTACATCGTGCGTCCTCAAGGGGACCAACAAGACTGGAACGTACGAGAAAAGACTAATGATCACCAATTTTGAGTCGATACGTACCGGGCGCGTGGCTGAGGTAAGCAGCGGGAGCAGATCCGGCGGGAGGACACCCACGGCGCCCATGATCTGTGCATTGCCCTCCGGGCTGACCAGCAACGCGGCAAAGTCCAGGTTCAGCAGCCGGCACAGCGATTCCAGAACAGTATCCTTCAGCGCCTCAAGGTCACGCGACAAGGAGAGGTTTTGGCTCAATTGGTGCAAGGCGCCGCGGTAGTTGTAGATATCCTTGAAAAACCGGTGGTCGATCTGATCCCGCGCCCCGCGCATAAGCAGAGGAAAGGACACGGCCACCAGCACCACCAGCGCGCCGGACGACGCGAGGATCGCTGCCTGATGGGGCAGAAATTTGGGACAAGCCACCAGAATGGCGGCGCCGAGCGCGGCATACAGGACGATCAGCCCGATCCACAACAAGCCAACCACCAGCCAACGCTGGAGAAGTTGTATGTGCAAGACATCGTGACGCAAAATAGCGTAGGCAAAGCTGGCCGGGAGCAGCGCAATCGGCAGAATCGCCTGCTCCGGTGAGAGGAGCGGCCCACGGCCAATCAGGCTAGGAGCCAGATAGAACGCAATGAACGGTCCGATGGCGGCGGCGGTGCCCACGGCGATCACGGCGAGCCCGCGTCGCGATATATTCTCCGGATCGCCAAAGAACGAACGCACGAGGAGAACCAAGCCGAGCACAAGCGCCGCCAGGAGACAGGCGAGGCGGAGAAGGTATGCGGAGTCATTCAGATCGGGCCGGAGCGTCACCGATAGCGCGTACAGCGCGATGGTCCCGGCCGGAAGCGCCCAGGCAAGCCGCCGAAGCAGCGGCGCGGGGCTGGGCCGGGGAAAATGGAGGAAGAAGTGGGCAAAACTGCCGGCAAAGAGCGCGACCACGGCGAACTCAGCCAGTACCGCCGGCGGCAGGTCCGCGTCGGCGGCGGGAGCCAGGGCCAGCGCGACGCCCGCGACGCTAAAGAGGATAAACGTGGCGTGCGCGATGGCTGGTTGGCGGGCCCGGAGATAGACCAGGAGAGCGAGCAGTAAGAACCACGGACTGAGCGCCAGTAAGGCCCAGGTTCCACGCGCCCGCGGAACGCGCCGCGCATCGACCGCCAGCGAGGCTCCGCCGATTACGCGCGTCAAAAGCCGCCGGCCCTGCCAGATGCCCGCGTTATCCAATGTCGGGACTCGGCCGTCGACGGTGATAACGTCTTGCCCGGTCGAATACCGCTAGCCCACAGGTTGGAGCCCGGCAGCACCCAGGCCACTTGTATGTGGTGGGGCGCCGATCCCCGCAGGAGCATGGTGAGGTGGGCAGGCGTGGTGAGTGCGACAAGGCTCACCCAGAAGGCGACCGCGAAAAGCGCGCCGGTCAAGCTCATGACGACGTGGCGGGTATTCACATGCATGAGCAGCCGGCGTTTCATTAGAACCCCGCCGACTGCGGTCGGGTGGTAGCGCTGGGCCGACTGCGGTCGGGGCTCTGTCACTTCAAACAATGCTGGAGGAAAGAACACTTGGTCATCACAGGAGGTTCAGCAGGTCCGCCAGCGCGGCCCGAGGGGAGGCGCTACCGGTCAAGCGCGGGATCATGTCCAGCGCTTGACGACGGTAGGTGGCGGCGACTGCCCAGGTAAAGGAGAGCGGTTCGAGTGATCCGAGATCAGCGGCGGCGCCGTTCTCATCACCGGCCCCAGGAGCCGCGTAGATCAGCGGGAGGGTTGGCCTGCCCAGCATGCCGTCCGTCTTCCCGGTCGCCTGGGGATCGAGCGCGGCCTAGTATGGTCCTTGACTCCGCCAATCTCTTCTTTGGTGAAGTGACAACTGAGTACGACTTCTCTGTAGGGGGTGAAGCGGATATATCTGAAACCGACCCGGGAGCATGGGATGAATACCGCAATTGGATATATTACTACTTCACCAGCCCCATAAACAGTTATTGGGGCAATTGTATCTAAGGATCCGTAAAATAATAACCTGAACAGTCATGCTGCGTTCGTGGTAGGACTGATCGTGTAGTTCCACTCGCCGTGGAAGGTATGGCGGGTCAGGTTGACCGCGGCCAGT
>Ga0307374_10010373_pt1 | contig 13505 bp, 8 predicted proteins | sample OX3MG_FD_202532 | JGI IMG/M metagenome (GOLD analysis project Ga0307374, IMG submission 202532) | Soil microbial communities from Risofladan, Vaasa, Finland - OX-3 | ecosystem: Environmental > Terrestrial > Soil > Coastal area > Acid sulfate soil | place: Finland: Risofladan, Vaasa | collected...
TGCCGCGTCCGGGCTCCGATTCGAACTCTATTCGGCCATTGTGCAACTGCACGAACCGAAACGTGTTTGCCAATCCGACGCCGGTGCCTCCGGGCCTGGTCGTGAAGAAAAGCTGAAAAATTTTATTTCGGTCCTCCGCGGAAATGCCCTTCCCCGTATCCGCCACCGCGATCGTCGCATATTCTCCGCTCTGTTGCAGGCTGAGCGTGATTCGCCCTCCCGGATCGGTAAACTGGCTTGCGTTCAGCAGCAGGTTCAGCACCGCCTGATGGATCAGCTGGCGGTCGAGCAGGACCGGCGGAAAATTCTCGGGCAACTCCAGGTGCAGCTCCAGCCCGGCCTTGGTAATGGAAGGCCGCGCGGCATCCACGATTTCATCGAGCAGCGCGTGCAGGTCCGTATCCTCCAGGCTGATCTCCACCGGCTTCGTGAAATTGAGAAACGTCTTGACCGCCCGGTCCAGACGATCGATTTCGCTGTCCAGCATCTTCACGGCTTGCTGCGGCTCCGGATCGACCGGCATGTTGACTTTCAGCACCTCCAGCCACAGCCGCATCGAATTCAGGGGGTTCTTTACTTCATGAGCCACTCCTGCCGTCACCCGGCCGAGCGCTGCGAGCCGCTCGGAGACCTGCAGTTGGTTCCCGATGCGTTTGAGGGCTTCGATGTCGTGCAGCGTCACGAGCGTCCCCATCTGCTTTCCGTGCTCTCGAATCACCTGCGCGCTCACGCCAATCCGCCGCCGCCCGCCGTTTCCTTCCAGTGTCACTTCCGTGCCTTCCACCGGTTCGATTCGGTCTCCTTCGATCCGCAGAGCTTCGCGCAGCGGGCGCCGCGCCGCGAAAATTTCGCTCACGCGACGTCCTCGCAGATCCTCCGTCCGCCCCCCCAGGAATTTCTCCACCGCCGGATTCACCAGCACGGCGCGGCCCTCGGCGTTGAATAGCAGCAGCCCTTCTCCGAGGCCCCTCATCACCTGGTCCAGGTTCTCGCGCAACGTACTGAAAATCTCGCGCACGTCGTGCAACTGTTTCCCGATCCCGGTGATTTTCGTGCTTACCACGCCCAGCTCGTCGCCGCGCGCGACCGCTGGCTCGAAATCGAACTCTCCCGCTGAGATGCGGTCGAGTTGGGCGGAGATGCTCTTCAAGGGAGCCAGGGAAACGCGGCTCACGAAAAACGCCAGCAGCGTGGATAGCAGCACCGCACCCAGGGCGAAGTATCCTGCCGAGATCAGCCCCGGCGAAATTTCATCACGGAGCAGCGCCGAGGAAAGCCCAATGCGAATATTGCCGAAGGGCCCGGAGCCCACGGTGAACGGCAGGGAGTATTCGTACGTTTGCGGCGGACCGTAAAGCGTGCGCAGTTGCTCCAGGAAATCGCCGCGCACCAGCGACGCGATGCTCGGCCTCGCCACCACCTGTTGGCCGCGTTGGGATGCATCGCTCGCTACCAGCACCACGCCATTATTATCGCTGATCGTGATTTCGTAGATGGTCGGCGAATATCCCACCGCCGATTCGATCAGTGAATTGAGGGTGCTGTTGTTATCGAGAATTTGCCGGACGTACTCGCGCACGTCCTGTGGATCGAGCGAACGCGGCGAATCGCCGTTCTCCTTCGCCTCTGCCAGAGCGTTTTGGCAAGCCAGGAACACTTGCTGCGCCACGAATCGGGCGCGGTCGTCGGCCTGGTGCAGCACCTGGCTCGCGAGCCGCCCCAGATAAAGGCCGGAAACCACGGCCACAACCGCCAGCACCAACAGCGAGGTTGTCAGCGTGAATTTAGTTTTCAGGCTGAGACGCATCTTTCCGCCCCGCCTCGTATTCTTTCAGCTTATTGTGCAGTGTTTTGAGGCTGATCCCCAGAAGATCCGCGGCGCGCGTCTTGTTCTGGCTCGTTGCCGCCAGGGTTTGCAGGATCAGTTCGCGCTCCACCGCGTCCACGGTCGTTCCGATGGGAAAGCGAAGGCCGCCCAACCCGCCCCCCGCCACGGCCGGTGCGTGCCCGAAGTCCGATGGGAGATGCTGCCGGTTGATCGTTCCCCGGTCCGAGGCAATGCTCGCTCGCTCCAGCACATTGCGCAGCTCGCGGACGTTTCCGGGCCACGGATAGGACTTGAAGAGTTCCATCACGTCCGCACCCACGCCGGTTACCTTCTTTCCGTGTTTTTCCGATATATCCTCGAGCAAGTGGTCGATCAGCAGCGGCAAGTCCGCCTTGTGCTCGCGCAAGGGCGGCAGGTGAATGTGGAACACGTTCAGGCGAAAATAGAGGTCCTGTCGCAAATGTCCTTCCGCTACGGCCTGCTCGGGATTTTTGTTCGTAGCAGCCAGCACCCGCACGTCGACCGGCGTTTCCACCTTGCTGCCCAGCCGCCGGACTGTGCGGTCCTCCAGCACGCGGAGCAGCTTGGCCTGGGTTTGTGCCGGCATCTCGCCGATCTCGTCCAGCAGTAATGTCCCACCGTGGGCCAGTTCGAAGCAGCCGATTCGGCGCTCTGCCGCACCCGTGAAAGCGCCCTTTTCGTGACCGAAAATTTCGCTTTCCATCAGCGATTCCGGGATCGCCGAACAGTTGATCGCCACAAACGGCCGGTCGGCGCGCGGAGAAAGCATGTGGATTGACCGCGCCACCATCTCTTTTCCGGAGCCGGTTTCCCCCGTGATCAACACAGACGCAGTCGAGGGGGCGGCCATTTCCACCTGCCGCATCACATCCTGCATCCCGCCCGAAGAGCCTACCAGCGTTCCCAGCTTCCCCGCCTCGCGCAAAGAGCGCGTCAATGCCGCCACCGCCTGTTTGTCGCGCACCCTTCCCAAGGCCCGGTCCAAAAGGGCCCTCAGCACCGGCGGCTTCAGCGGTTTCTCGATATACCAGAAGGCTCCCGCCTCGATGGCATGCACCACGCGTTCGTCGCTGCCGCGTCCCGTGATGATAATCACCGGAATCTGTTGAATTTCATCGCCCATGTGTTTCAGCAAGTCGAGGCCGTTCATCCCGGGAAGCTCGACGTCCACCAGAATTACGTTGGGGGAAAACTCCGGATACTTCGCCAGCGCCTCTTCCCCACTGCCCACACCCAGCACCTCGCAATTCCACTTCTGGAGCAGTGCTTCGTAGCCTTTGCAGGCGTTTTCTTCATCCTCAACGATAAGGATCCGCTGCAGCGAGTTGTGGTTGTGGTCGGAAGCCATTAGAAGTTGAATCTACCAGTACTCCTTTGGAATTCCAAGCCGGTGATCGCCACGTACTGCCCCAACGATGCGCGCAGTATTTGTTTGCCTGCCCTTGTCGAAGCGGCTTCCGAGAATTATCGGATTGGTCAGCACCATCGGCATTTTTGACCTCATGAACTACCAGTGGCGGCTCATTCCTCGTCGTGCTACGGTAACTCGGAATTGTGGTATGGAACGCAAAGTGGCAGAATGGCCTGCGAATGCATGGGTGTGGCGGAAATTCACTGTGGAGTGCGTCATTCTCGATTCTCGCCTGAGCGTTTTCGCCCGTTTCCGCACGGACATATTGACGTGTCAGTGCATACGGCACAGGAGCGCGGTGTTATTTTGTTATTGGCGTCTCTTCCGTCTCGCCGTAGCCAGGTCAATTCGCCCTTGCAGCTCTCCTCATGCCTGCGACAATCCAGCAAGGTGCTAGCTATGCCACCCTTCCGCTCGGTTTGCCTGGCTACCTCCAAAACGGGTGTTCGCACCAATTTAGCCACGCTTCGGGCCGCGCGTCCCACTTCAATAATTTTGCCGGGGGATTTCTCGCCATGCGAATCCTAATCGCCGATGACCACGAAATCATGCGACGCGGCGTCCGTTCAATTCTGGCTGCGGAAACCCAGTGGGAAATCTGCGGCGAGGCCGTCGACGGATGCGATGCGGTGAACAAAGTTACGCAGCTCAGGCCGGACGTAGTCGTGATGGATGTTAGCATGCCGGTAATGAATGGTCTGGAGGCCGCCCGGACCATCCGTCAATCGTTTCCTGAGATCGAAGTCCTCATGCTCACCCAGCACGAATCTCAGGAGATGCTTCGCCAGGCGTTCAAGGCAGGCGCAAAAGGCTATGTCTCGAAGTCCTCCATTCCCCAAAATTTGGTGAGCGCCGTGAAAATGGTCGGCCGGCACGAATTCTTCGCCGCCGACAGCGCTGCGACAGAGAGCAACCGCCCGCAAGCGGCAGGCACTCAGCAGATCTTGCAGCGGGAGGCTGCTCTTGAGCGGGCCCTGCGCGAGAGCGAGGAGCGATTCCGCTCGACCTTCGAGCAGGTAGCCGTCGGAATGGCTCACGTAGCGTTGGATGGACATTTTCTCCGAATGAACCAGAAATTGCGGGAGATCTTGGGCTATCCGCGAACGGGAGTGCTGAGCGCTCACTTCCGGGAAATTACACATCCCGACGACGCGGCGCGCAGTGAGGAAGAATTCGCGAGGCTGTTGTCGGGAGCAGTGCCCCATTCATCCTTCGTCAACCGCTACATTCATCAAGATGGCTCTGTGATCTGGACCAACACCACCCGCAGTTTGGTGCGCGATTCCCAGGGCGCGCCCAACTATGTCGTGACGGTCGTCGAAGATATCACCGCAGGCAGGCAGGCCGAATCGGAACTCAATAGCAACATCGCGGAAACCGTGATGCGTCTCGAACTGGCGCAGTGTGCGCTGCGGGAGAAAGACGAGCAGTTGCGGGTTGCCTTGGCCGCTTCCCAAACCGCGACGTTTCGCTGGAACCCGCAAACCGGGGAGTTGCTTGAATTTGGGCAGAACGCGAAAAAACTCTTCGGTTTTACGCCCGACGAGGCGGTCACCAACGTTGCCAAGCTAATGGGCCGCGTGCATTCCGATGACCTTCCGATTATCTCTTCCGCAACGGAGCGTTGCCGGGCCGGGGAGGATCTCCAAGTCGAGAATCGGGTCGTTTTGCCAGACGGCAGCACGCGTTGGCTGTACGCCTGCGGCAAGACAACGCTCGATTCGAGAGGGCAACTTTGTGTCGCGGGGACTCTGACGGACATTACGAACCGCAAGGAAGCCGAAGAGTCTGCCCGTCAAAGCGACGCCAACCGAAGATTTGCTCTGGAGTCGGCTCGCCTGGGCGATTGGGAATTGGATCTGACCACTCAAAAAGCCAAATGTTCCTTGCTCCACAACCATATCTTCGGCTACTCGTCCCCCCCGCCGGAATGGAGCTATGGCTTATTTCTGCAGCACGTTCATCCACTCGATCGCGAAATGGTGGATTCGGCCTTTCAGCGCAGCTTGGCGTCCGGCAAGGATTGGGATTTTGAGTGCAAGGTTATCTGTCCTGATCGTAGCGTCCGATGGATATGGAGCCATGCGGGAATCTCCTACGACGGCCCGGATAAACGCGGGCGCATGGTCGGAACTGTGATGGATATTACGGATCGCAAGAGAACGGAGGAGGCTCTGCGCCAAAGCGTCTCCCGGTTCCAGCGCTTTGTGGAGTCCAACGTCATCGGAATCGCCATCGCGGACATGAACCGCATCGCTGAAGCGAACGACGTCTTCCTGGATATTGTGGGTTTCAGCCGCGACGATCTCGCCGAAGGCAAAGTGCGTTGGGAGGAGATGACGCCGACGGAATTTCGCGTCCGCGATATCCAGGCTGTCGCGGAATTGACGTCTCTCGGCGCTTGCTCACCCTTCGAGAAGGAGTTTATTCGCAAGGACGGCAGCCGGGTGCCCGCTCTCGTCGGCGCCACGGTTCTCGATTCTTCTCCTTTGCAATGGATGTTCTTTGTGCTGGATCTCTCCGAACTGAAGCGGGTAGAAACCGAACTTCGGGAAGCGCGCGATGAATTGGAGAACCGTGTCGAACTTCGCACGCGCGAACTGGTCAGAACCTTGTCGAGTTTAGAGGCACAAGTAAAGGTGCGCAAGGAGGCTGAGGAGAAGATGCGCCATTTGTCGGCGCGCCTGTTGCATCTTCAGGACGACGAGCGCCGCCGGATCGCTCGGGATTTGCACGACACGTGCGGCCAGAGTCTTTCGGCCATTAAGATGGCCTCCGACGCCCTTAAGAAACTAGTTGTTATGAGCCCCGCCTGCCGGCGCTTGTTTGATGATCTGGATGCTCTCACCGAACAAGCCCTCGAGGAGGTCCGCACAACCTCCCATTTGTTGCATCCCCCGCTTCTCGATGAGGTCGGATTCGCGTCCGCTGCCCGCTGGTTCGTGGAGGGACTCGCGGAGCGCAGCCGCATTGAAATAGAACTGGACATCCAGTTGTCGGAACGCATCCCCAGCCCTTTGGAGCTTGTCCTGTTTCGGGTCTTGCAGGAAAGCTTAACCAACCTTCACCGGCACTCCGGGAGCTCGCACGCAACCATACGCTGCGAGCAGGCAAACGGCCGGGTCGTTCTAACAGTGAGGGATTACGGAAGCGGCATGCCTGCGGATGTTCTGGACCGCTTCCGTCGCACTGGCGTCGCCGCTGGCGTGGGCCTCGTCGGCATGCAAGAGCGGGTACGCGAGCTGAACGGTCAGATAGAAATTGACTCCGGCGCTGGCGGAACTATCGTAACTGTTACAATTCCTATCCCTGCGTCAGCGGAAAAATCAGACAAGAGCACGGCAGGCGGCATGGGCCAGAGGCTGCCCCTAGCTTAAGGTAGATCCTGTTAGACAAGCTCCGGTTCTGCTGTTGGCTGTTCCTGACAGCCGTTAGGAATCGCTGGGGCGCATCATTTTGGCAGCCATTTTGGCGATGAAGCGGCGCGGAGCCAGCCGCTCGCTCTCCATCATCAGACGATTCATGGTCCCGGAAATCACGCACGTCTTCCCTTGGGCAAGTCCTTCCAGGCCCACCCGGGCGACCTTCTCCGCCGTCTCCGCTACCTTAAACACCCGATCAGGCTGGTCCGCGACTCGTTGAAATTCCGTGGTCGTGGGACCTGGGCAAAGTGCGCACACCCGAACGCCGAAAGGCCGAAGCTCTTCCGCAATCCCTTCAGCGAAAATTAGGTCGAACGCCTTGGTGGCGGCATAAGCCGAATTAAATGGCACGGCCTGGAACGCGGCAGTGGAGGCTACGATCAGGATGTCTCCGCGTCGCCGCTCGATCATGGCCGGAATGTAGAGCCGCGTCAGGTGGACGACGGTCGAACAGTTCACCTGGATCATTTCCATCAGGCGGGACTCGGGGATCTGGTGGATGTAGCCAAAAGCGCCAAATCCGGCATTGTTGACGAGAAGCTCGATTTGGATGTTTTTGCCTTGGGTGAAGGCATGGATCTCTTGCGGCGCTTGGGGTTGCAGAAGATCGGCGGCAAACACCTCCACTTTGATGCCATGCTTGGCCGACAAGTCCTTTGCCAGTTCTTGCAGGCGGTCGGCTCTGCGCGCCGTGAGGACCAGATTCGCGCCCCCCGCAGCCAGTTGTTCAGCGAGCGCCCACCCGATCCCGGCGCTGGCCCCGGTTACCAATGCCCATTTCTGCGACCATGTGCTGGCACCCCTGTTATTCAAACTTCGCGAATGATCCGGCACGCCCGCCTCCCGTCGACCTAAGGGGCATGAAACCACAGTTGAAGAGGGTTCGGAAGCAGGAAATGGCACGCCGGACAGATTCAGGCGTGATTCGGGGAATGAAACGTATCGCGAAGGCGCATGCCCTGCTCTTTCAGGCGGTCAAGAAGCCGGCGCGCCCAGACAAATTCAGCCGCAAGAACGCCCAGCGCCAGCAGAATGGTGAGCGCGCCAGGGCCCGGCGTCGCGATCATAACGATACCAATCACGAGAAGAGTAAATCCAAACAGGATTTTGAGGAACCGCTTGGCCTGATGCATCGTTTTGATCATCGCCCCATCGTCTTAGCACTGAACATCGCAGCGCCCCTATCGCGGAATTAGATGCTGAGCGCTGCTCTCAGGCGTCAAGAAAAATGAGAGCACGCCGGCTTCCATTAGCACATTCCCTTGCTCAACGCGTTTTCGCTGCTGATAATGGACTTTGCTGAAGGTCGCGAAAAGTATTTTTTTTGGAATCCCAAAACCGGGAAATTTTTACCGGCGGAGATAAAAAATGGAACTGCTCAGCGTGCGCATGAACATTCCCGAAAGCGCCAATCTCATTCTGGGCCATGCCCATTTTATCAAGACCGCTGAAGATCTTTACGAAGTCGTCGTCAACACGGTGCCGGGAGCGAAATTCGCCGTGGCTTTCAACGAGGCTTCCGGGCCGTGCTTGATTCGCGTCGAGGCAAATGACGACAATCTGCGCCGTGCGGCGGTTTCGAACGCGCAAGCTATTGGCGCGGGCCACGCTTTCGTCCTGCTGATCCGCCAGGCGTATCCCATCAACTTGCTCGGCCGAGTACGGGATTGTTTTGAGGTATGCACGATCTATTGCGCGACTGCAAACCCAGTGGAAGTAATTGTGGTCCAAACGGAACAGGGGCGTGGGATTCTGGGTGTTGTCGACGGCAGTTCGCCCAGCGGAGTGGAAGATCCCGATGATGCCCGGCGCCGGCATGAGTTCGTTCGCAAGATTGGCTACAAACTCTAGTTCAGGGCTAGTGCCCTTGCTGATGGAATTCCAAAACTGGCGAAGCATGCCGAGGCGGTGCCAGCCGCGATTTCATTTATGCAGCTGGGGAAAAGGGCCCTGGGATCGGCAGCTTTAGAACTTGTAGACCACGCCTACGGAAATTTTGGGGCTGTACTGATACGAGCCGAAGAAGCGCGTTCCTACCATGTCTCCCTCGAGCCTATAGGCGATTCGCTGGTGGCGTCCGGGGATGTCGACGCCTGCCCCTAGTTCGTACGCAAGTGCTTGCTCGTCGCCGTAAGTCGTCTGCGGCGAAAAATGCGCTCCGCCCACTAACCCATGTGCCCAGATTTCAAGCCCGCTCGATCCAGACCATCGAACCTTTGGGCCGCCGGCTCCTAAGAGAAAATTCGACGTTTGTCCCGAAAGTGAGCCGAAGGCGCCCACAAACTCGCCTTCTCCTCCGAACCAGCCGCCGCGGTAGTAGTAAGCCAGAGAGCCATCGAAGCCATTGCTATTGACCGTCGTTCCTGGGACAACATAGAAGCGCACGAAGGTGTAGCCAATATAGGCCTGCCAATTGGAGCTCGGGAAGACTCCCTGAACCGACTGGGGCATCGCTGGCTCGCTTGGAAGCGGACTGTAAGGGCTGAACGGGGTGAGCTCCGCGACGATCGGACTGTTCGCCGCCATCGCACCGGCCTCGGATGCGCTCGGCATCGACGGAAGCCCTGCTGACCAAGCGTAGGGCGAGGCGAAAGCCAGAGGTTTCTCTTCGACCGTCTGTGCCGCTGCGTTGTATGCCAAAAGTAGAATAGCAGTTAGAAATCCCACATATCTCATTAGCGGCCTCCCCAAGCTTGTATCGCCGTCTCTGATACTCCATTAGAACGAGGACGTTTTGAGGATGTCCACTTATTTGATTGGCGCTGGCGCGAGGAGATTACGTCCAAGGAAGCCTCGCGGCGCCTCCCGTTGGGGCCCTCCCAGCCAGAGTTCTGTTCTCGTTCAGAATGATTGGTGACACTCTTGAACAGAGATTTTTGCGGGGCTTTCGTTAAGGGGTTTCTCACGTGGTTGGCCGCTTTCCGCCGCTTGCCCCCGCCAGGTGCGATTTTGCTGGCCGATCTGCGCATCGGCGAAGAGCGGCTCAGCTAGAACACGCGAAGACAGCGCCTTCTCAGCACTCGGCGTTCAAAAGAAAAGTGTCACTAATCATGTGGACGAGTACAAGTTCTTGACTTTCATGCCTCATTTTGTTAGCGTTTTCGTGCTGCTTAACCGGCAGCGCTTATCCAGAGTGGCTGAGGGGACAGGCCCGTAGACGCCACAGCAACCTGGCTGCAATTGCCAAGGTGCTAACTCCTGCCCAGTGGGGGTAGATAAGATCCTCAACTGGCCGGAATCCCGGTCATTGAAGATTCACCTCCCAAACTGAAGTTGATTAGGCGTCCAGTGGGCCGCTGATGCATTTGCGGACCACGGATCGGCTCATTTTGGCGCATTCGGCGCTGCAATGCCTCTGCTACATGTGGGGCTTGCACGCGCAGATAGCGTAAGGGAGTGATTACATGAAATTCGCTACGAAGACCATCCACGCAGGCCAACCGTCAGAACCGGAAACAGGGGCGCTGGTGGCGCCAATCTTTCAGACGTCCACCTACGAGCAGGACTCGCCTGGGCAAGATAAGGGATTCAGCTACTCGCGCACGAACAATCCCACCCGGCAGCGCCTGGAAGAGGTGCTGGCGGCGTTGGAAGGCGTGCAGTACGCAGCGGCCTTTTCATCGGGGCTCGCGGCTGAAAACGCGATCTTACAAGCCTATCTGCGTCCGGGGGACGAAATCATCATTCCGCTCGATGTGTATGGGGGCACCTACCGCATCCTGAACAAGGTCTTCCAGCCGATCGGCATCGTTATCCGGCAGATCGATACCGGCGATTTGAAAGCGGTCGAGGCGACAATAGGGAAGAAGACGCGGCTGGTGTGGATCGAATCGCCCACGAATCCCCGTTTGCTGTTGACCGACATTGCAGCCGTCTGCAAACTGGCCCACAGCCGCGGCGCCCTCGTCGTAGTGGATAACACGTTTGCGACGCCTTATTTCCAGCACCCCTTTGAACTTGGCGCCGACATCGTCGTGCACAGCGTGACGAAATACCTGGCGGGCCACTCCGATACGATTCAGGGCGCAGTTCTGGCCAAGGACTTGGCGGTATTCGAGCCCGTGAAGTTCCTGCAAAACGCCACGGGCGCGGTTCCTTCGCCTTTCGATTGCTGGCTCACCTTGCGGGGCATCAAGACACTCGAGCTGAGAATGCAGAGGCATGAAGAGAACGCCATCGCCATCGCGAACGCCCTGAATGGCCACCTGCTGGTGCGCCGAGTCTATTTCCCGGGTCTTCCCGAGCATCCCGGCCATGATATCGCCCAGCGCCAGATGAGCGGGTTTGGCGGGATGGTTTCGTTCGAGCTCGATGGAACGGTGGACGAGGTTGTGTCGTTTGCATCGTCACGGCGATATTTCACGTTGGGCGAGAGCCTTGGCGGTGTGAAAGCGCTGTTGTGCCATCCGGCCACGATGACGCATGCTTCGATTCCGGCCGAAGCGCGGGCCGAGTTGGGCCTTTCCGACACGCTCCTTCGCCTCTCGCCGGGCTGTGAGAACGCCGACGACCTGGTGGAGGACCTTCTCGAAGGGCTCACACAGGTTGAGGCTGCCAGGACGGCAAAGAAGGCGGTCACTGCGACAGCTCGGTAACGCAGCGCTTTGCGATAGGAGGCCCGAGAGCCGGGATCAGGGTGCCATCTTTAATTTATAGGCCAGATTTTGCCATGCGCCCCGGCTCCGCCGTCTTTTTTCGGCTGCCGTCTCGCGATCGACCAGAATTGGAATGAAAGTCCTCTGCATGCCTTCAACGTAAACTTTTCGGCTCTGCCGCGATAGAATCTGCACTGGTACCGTGGAAACCTGCGCTATGACCACGAACAAAGTCCGATGGGGCGTCCTGGGCGTGGCATCGATCGCCCTGCGCCGGGCAATTCCTGGCATGCAGAAGGGCGAGTGGAGCGAAGTGGCCGCAATCGCGTCGCGCGATCTGCGCAAAGCCTCCGATGCGGCGAGCAAGCTGGGAATCGCCAAGGCGTATGGCTCGTATGACGACCTTCTGGCTGACTCGAATATTGAAGCGATCTACAATCCGCTGCCCAACCAGCTTCATGTGCCGTGGTCCATCCGGGCAGCCGAAGCAGGCAAGCATGTGCTGTGCGAGAAGCCGCTCAGCATCACCGTCGCGGAAGCCCGCCAGCTGCTGGCGGCGCGGGATCGCGCGGGAGTGAAGATCGGCGAGGCCTTCATGGTGCGCACTCACCCGCGCTGGCTTCGCGTGCGCGAATTGGTTCGCGCCGGGCGCATTGGCCAGCTGCGCGCGATTGCGTGCCACTTCAGCTATTTCAACCGCGATCCCACGGATATCTGCAACCTTCCGGAATGCGGAGGAGGGGCGCTGCTGGACATTGGCTGCTACCCGATCACGCTCTCGCGGTTCATTTTCGGTGAAGAGCCTTCACGGGTCATCGGGTTGATCGAGCGGGACCGGGACATGAAGACGGACCGGCTCACGTCCGCCCTCCTCGATTTTCCGTCGGGCCAGCCCACATTCACATGTAGCACCCAGCTCGCGTACCGCCAAAGCATGCAGCTGACAGGCACGCAGGGGCGTATCGAGATCGAATACCCGATCAACCCGCCTGCGGACCAGCCGTCGCGCATTTTGATCGAAGACGGCAAGCGCCCGCCGGCGACAGGCGTTGTCACCGAAACAATCGACGCCTGCGATCAGTTCACCATTCAGGGGGATGCTTTTTCACGAGCGATCCGTGAATGCGGGGAAGTTCCGGTTTCGGTCGAGGATGCCATCGGGAACATTGCCGTGATCGAGGCTCTGTTCCGCTCGGCGGAATCGGGCAAGTGGGAGCGCCCGGAGGCTTCGGTGCGGTTGCCCAGCACGTTAGGATAACTGCTCTTTTCGGGCTTTGAATTTTCGCGTATCGTGATTGTGCTTTTGCCATGTGAGGATAGTGAAAGGGGTTCCTGCTGATGGAAGTTCGCCACGACTGGGCGCGGGATGAGATCGGGCGCATCTACAGGCTGTCTCTGCCGGAATTGATCTTCCAGGCGCAGCTTGCTCATCGTGAGTTTCATGCAGCCGACGAAGTGCAGTTATGCCGCCTGCTTTCGATCAAGACCGGCGGGTGCCCAGAGGATTGCGCGTATTGTCCCCAAAGCGCTCATTACGAGACGGAGGTCACGCGGCAGGGCCTTCTCGATCCCGAAGAAGTCCTCGGCGCAGCCAAGCGGGCGAAAGAGGAAGGAGCCACCCGCTTCTGCATGGGCGCGGCCTGGCGCCAGGTTCCTCAAGGCAGGGAGTTCGACGATGTGCTCGAAATGGTGCGCGGTGTTTCGTCCCTCGACTTGGAGGTTTGTTGCACGCTGGGAATGCTCACCGGCGAGCAGGCCGTGCAGTTGAAACAAGCCGGCCTGACGGCCTACAACCACAATCTCGATACATCGCCTGAATTCTACGGAAATATCATCACCACCCGGGTGTACGAAGAGCGTTTGCAAACGATTTCCCGCGTGCGCAAGGCCGGAATCACGGTCTGCTGCGGAGGGATTCTGGGAATGGGCGAATCCGAGGAAGACCGCCTAGGGTTGCTGGAGCAGCTTGCGAAGCTCGATCCGCATCCGGAAAGCGTGCCCATCAACATGCTGGTCCGTGCGGAAGGAACGCCGCTGGGAAACGCCGGGGAACTGGATCCGATGGTCATGGTGCGCACCATCGCGACTGCGCGGATCTTGATGCCGGCCTCCCGAGTGCGACTCGCGGCCGGACGCCAGCAAATGTCGCCGGAGGCCGTGACGCTTTGCTTCCTGGCCGGCGCCAACTCCATTTTCACCGGCGAGAAGCTGCTAACCACGCCGAATCC
>Ga0307374_10010375_pt1 | contig 13504 bp, 11 predicted proteins | sample OX3MG_FD_202532 | JGI IMG/M metagenome (GOLD analysis project Ga0307374, IMG submission 202532) | Soil microbial communities from Risofladan, Vaasa, Finland - OX-3 | ecosystem: Environmental > Terrestrial > Soil > Coastal area > Acid sulfate soil | place: Finland: Risofladan, Vaasa | collected...
CCGGAAGGCATTTGAAGCAGAGGGCTCTCCGCTCCGCAGCTTTTGGCGACCGCCAGATTGCGAATGAACCGCGTGAACTCACCGCAAAAATGGTTCAGCTCGTAGCCTTCGGCGGCTACGCGCGCGACGGTTTGGAGAACCGCCCCCGCGTCTCCCGCGGCAACGGCTTCCATCAGCCCGGCGAGCACCTGGCTGGGGACCACGCCCAGCAACTGGCGAACGTGCGCTTCCTCCAGGCGGTCGCCGCTGGAAGCGATGGACTGGTCCAGCAGCGAGAGAGCGTCACGCAGGCTCCCTTCGGCGGCTTCGGCGACGGCGCTCAAGGCGCCTTCGTCGGCCGCAATCTGCTCCTGCTTCATCACCCAGTCCAGGCGGCTGAGGATTTCCGAGTAATCCAGCAGGCGGAACGAGAAGTGCTGGCAGCGCGACTGAATGGTGGTCGGCAGCTTGTGCGGCTCAGTGGTGCACAGAACGAACAGCGAGCGCGGCGGCGGCTCTTCCAGCGTCTTCAGCAGCGCGTTGAAGGCCTCGGTGGTCAGCATGTGCGCTTCGTCAATGATGAAAACTTTGTAGAGGTCGCGCGACGGAAGGTAACGGACGGTTTCGCGCAGTCCGCGGATTTCATCGATGCCGCGGTTCGAGGCAGCGTCAATTTCAAAGACGTCGACGGAATTTCCCTGGGCGATTTCCTGGCAGGAAGGGCATTCGCCGCAGGGAGTGACCGTCGGTCCCTTGACACAGTTCAGCGATTTGGCCAGGATTCGCGCCGTGGTCGTTTTGCCCACGCCGCGCGCGCCTGAAAAGATGTAACCGTGCGCCACGCGCTGCTTGAGGACGGCGTTCTTCAGCGTGTCGGTGATCAGGCGCTGTCCCGCAACGTCGTCAAAAAGCTGGGGCCGGTATTTGCGGGCAATCACCTGGTAAGACATAAGCGCAGGGGTAAGGGTTCAGGGATTTGGGGCCTGGGGTCGAAGCATGGCGCACCCTGCCGGGCCCCGAGTCCCATTATCACCAAAAATTGGTCAGACTTCGGGTTGTCTGCGGCACACCGAGCGGCTCGCTACCGTTGCTTCCTTCCGGACCTGGCGGAGTTCACGAACATCCGTTGCACAGAGCCCGAAGTCTGATACGTGTTATGAAGCCGCTGTCCGGATTCAAAGCGGAATTCGTAACTTATTAAGCCTAACACGCAGGGCTCGCTTCCGTCGACGGCTTTCGGGCAGCGGTGACGTGCTGAATGCAGAACCGCACCCGCACTTGCTTTTTGGCGGCTTATTGTTTAGGCTTCAGCGAGGTACTGAAAGTTTTTCAGGGGCGGTTGTTCACATCGGGAGAGGGACGCCTAAACCCAAAAAGACGCAGGTTTTAAGCCTGTGCTGGAGGATTCAATTGAACACGAAAAGAACAATTCAAGCATTGGGCCTGGCGTTCGCCCTTGCTGTGATGGTGGGCTGCCAGTCAGCCAGTAATCAGCCCAGCAGCCCCGAAGCGTCTGCTGGCACTTCTGCGCCGGGAGCGGCATCCGGTCAACCGGCGCAACAGGGCGCCCTGAGGCATCGACCTTCACAATCGCCCGAAGCGGCGCAAGCGGGCCAGCCGGCGCAAGCGCCCCCCGCGCCCCGCACCGTTACGGTTCCCGCGGGCGCTTCGATTCACGTCCGCTTGTCCACTGCGCTCGATACCGGGACGACGGCTCCGGGCAGCGCCTTTGACGGCACGCTGGCCGAACCGCTGGTATCGAACGGCGTGACCGTGGCTCCCCGGGGAAGCCTGGTGAGCGGCCGGGTGACCAATGTGGTTAGCTCGGGCAGGCTGAAGCGGCCGGCAGAGATTTCCCTGATGCTGACCTCCATCACGCCCGAAGGAGGACGGCGGACTTCCGTCTCCACCCAGACCTGGAGCGAGTCCGGCAAGTCCCACAAGAAGCGCGATATCACCATGGTCGGCGGCGGCGCCGGACTCGGCGCGGTGATTGGTGCGATTGCGGGTGGCGGCAAGGGAGCCGCGATCGGCAGCATGGTTGGGGCCGGGGCCGGCACCGCGGGCGCATACGCTACGGGGAAGAAAGAAATCGCTCTCCCGGCGGAGACTTCACTGTCGTTTCATCTGACTGCTCCCGCCACGTTTACCGTGCAGTAGGAATAACGAAGGGGCTCAGGATAAACTCCGCGAGGAATCTCGCTCTGAAGTCAGAACACTGCGAGATTCCTCGCGGCGCTCTATGAGCGCCGCAAGTATTGAAGAATAAAGCCCGGCGGTCATAGACCGCCGCTACAACTTCAATTGAGAAGGAGAGCGAGGCGACGCCTGTCAGGAGCCATGTGGCGGCATAAAGCCGCCTCTACATTGAAATGGCCCACGACCCCTGCTTGGTATCTTAGGGTTTCGAATCGACCGAAGAAGGAGCTGGCTCCGACACTTTCCGCTTGAGTTCTTCCAACTCCTGGCGCAGGCGGGTCTGCCGCCGGCTGAGGTTCCAGGCATACAGCATAAAAATCAGCCAGACAAACGCATAAGCGAGAAAAAGGTATTTGTTGACCACACTAATCCTCCGATAGCTTGAACGCCAGAACGTGGCGGATCTCGCTCAATTCTCTCCGCATGCCCGCCAGCCGCAGGCGCAGGCGCACCAGCAGGAAAAAAAGAAGCGTGAAAGCTCCCCAACAGACCAGAAGCGTGGCCGTCATGCGCGGATCGAGCCCTGATCCGGGTCCGCCCATGATGACGGGCTGCGGGTGCTGGGTCCGCCACCAGCGGATGGCCATGTAATCGATCAGGACATCCACAAAACCGATGATGCCCACCACCGCGCACAGATTGGCGGCGCGTCCCGGGTTGACCAGATAGCTTCTCAACATCAAATAGGCCACATAAAGCAACCACAGCAGGAAAGTCAGCGTCAGGCGCGCATCCCAGGTCCACCAGATGCCCCAGGCCGGTTTGGCCCACAGCGGGCCGGTGACCAGCACGCAAGTGCAGAAAATGAATCCGACTTCGGCGGTGGTCTGCGCCAGTTCGTCCGCAGACTGGGTGCGCTTCCACAGATAGATGATGCTGGAGATAAAGATGATCAGGAATCCCAGCAACGCCGTCCAGGCAGCCGGAACGTGGACATAGAAGATCCGCTGCACTTCGCCCATGGTCATTTCTTCCGGGGCGTACAGAAAAATCATGTAGAGCGCCACAATCAGCGCCGCGAGGGTCAAAACAAAATGCAGGGAAATTGGAAACTTCTTCGTCATCAAAAACCCCTGTTATCGGCAATCGCCAACCGTCGTGAAATCATTCTGGTGTTCCCGGCCGCCAGGCGGCAAAGCAACAGGCTACTCTTCCAAAACGTATTCGAAAAGCAGGAACGAGGCAACCGTAAAAACCACGCTGATGCCCGCCACTCTTGCCACGCCCCCGAACCAGTTGCCGTCCGGGTCGCCGCGCATGGCGTTGCCGGTGGAATCGATGGAGAGCATCAGAATCCAGAAAGCGATGGGAAACTGCAGCACCGTCAGCATCACCTCGCGCATGCGCGTGTTGGCGGCAATCGCGCCGAAAATCGTTCCCAGCGCCGCGTAACCCATGGTGCCGAAAAAAGCGATCAGGAGCAGTTCGCCCAGCGCCGGCAGAAAAGAAAAATTAAACCAGAGCGCGGCGGCAAAAGCCATCACCACTTCCGCAATCCCAAGGAAAAGGAGGTTGGCCAGCATCTTGCCCACAAAAATCAGGCTGGGGTCAACGGGCGCGAGCGTCATGCCTTCCAGGCAGGCATTTTCGCGTTCCGAAGCGAACGCGCGGTTAAAGCCCAGCACGCCCGCGAAAGCAATGGCGACCCACAACACCGCCGGAAGCAGGCGCAGCGCCTCCTCATTCGCGGTTTCAAAGGCGAAATTGAAAAGAAAGACGATGAGCAGGCCGAAGACGCACATGGAGGCGAGCGTTTCGCGGTTTCTCCACTCGACGCGAAGGTCCTTAACCAGAATGCTCCAGATGATCTTCAGGCTGCTCATCAGTTTTTTGGCCCGGCGGCCCGCACGATGCCAAGGCTTCCAAAGGGCGCGGCGTCAAGCGGACCGTTATAACGGACACGTCCGGCCTTCAGCGCGATCAGGCGCCCGGCCAGCGCCGCTCCCTGCTCAAAGTCATGCGTCGAGAACAGCAGGGCTTTCCCCTGTTCCGGCAACCGCCGCAGAAGATCTTCCAGCTGTTTGACCGATTGACTGTCCAGACCGGTGAAAGGTTCGTCGAGGATCACAAAGCTCGGGTCGTGCAGAAAGGCCCGGGCCAGTGAGGCCCGCTGCTGCAGGCCGCGCGAAAGGTCGCGCGCGAAAACGCCCTCACGCGAGCGCATATCGAACAATTCGAGCGCCGCATCGATTTTCTTTTCAAGATCGCTGAGCCCGAAAAGGCTTCCAAAGAACTTTAAGTTTTCCCGGACCGTCAGTTCGCCGTACAGGAAGGTCGCGTGCGAGACAAATCCGATGGCCGCTTTGGCGCCCGCTCCATCGCGCTCGATATTCCGGCCGCCGAAGAGAACCTCTCCGGAACTGGGCCGCGCCAGCGAGACGAGCATGCGCAGAAGCGTGGTTTTGCCGGCACCGTTCGGGCCGTACAGCAGCGCCGACTCGCCGCAAGCCAGACCGAGCGAGACTTCCTTCAGCGCGGCGAGGTCACCGAAAAATTTGGTAACGTTCCGGACTTCCAGCACCGGCTTAGCGATGTGATCCTGGGGCGGCATGAGGCTTGGATTTCGAGGAAGGGCCCGCTTTCAAAATGGCCACGGCCTTGGCCTTGAGTTCCAGGCGTTCCTTCCAATATTGTTTTTCAGCGATTTTGCCAGAGGCAAAGAGTTCGTCGATGTCCGCAATGGAGTTTACCAGAGTTTCCATTTTGGCCCGGAACTGTTTTTGCACGGGGCTGCCCTGCTGCCTGGCTTTCCAGCGAGGCCATTCCTTGGCCACTCGAATGCCCAGCGCCCACAACAAAACGAGCAGAAAGCAGAGAAGGAACGGAACCCCGACGGAGGTGATCGAGTCTGGAACCACCTTGACCTGGGTGCCTTCCTGCTGCTGGTCAGCGCCCGCTTCCGCCTGGCCCGCGTTCGATTCCTGGGTGGCGGCAGCCGCCTGGCCCGTGACCTGTGCGGCGAACGGAGCGCCGGCTTTCAGCTTGCCTGCCTCGAAGACCTTGGCGCCGGTCTCGGGATCCTGGCCAGCGGCGGTGAACAGGGTCGATTTCACGGCAAGGCTTGGAGGAATCACGAAAAGCTGGGCGGCTTCGACCGGATAAGGAACGCTGTCGTCCAGAGAGAGTTGTTGGGAGGTGTAATCCGCATCGTACGCCACCATCATCACGTTCATCCCGGGCTTCAGCGCATAGGTGATATAAAAATCACCCGGGGACTTGCCCTTTTCAGGATTCTGGGGCAAAGGCATGTTCATGAGTCCGACGGCGGCAACGGTGGGGTTTCCCACGCCGGCAGGAACGTGGAAAAAGAAGGTTCCTTTGGGATTTCGATAAGCTTTCTGGAGCGGATTCTGGAGCGCGAACAGTTCCTGGACGTGCGCCTGCGTTCCTTCCGCCCGCACGATCACCCGGGCAGAGCTGATCCGAAGAGCCGGCTCTTTGTTCGTGGCTTCGTACGCCGTGATGCTGACGGCGGCGTTTCCGCTGGGATCAAACTTGACCGGAGCGTTATAATCCACGCCCTCGTACGTTGCCTGTAACAGATAGAAGCCGCTGGAATCGATCTTGCCGCCACCGATAACAAAATGCCCGCTCGCATCCGTCGTCGCCCCACCCGCCACCGCCATACCGCCGCGCGGGCTGATCAGTTCCACTTTCTGCCCGGCCAGCGGCCGATGGGTTGTGCCATTGGAGATTTGCCCTTCAATCCGGGCCGCGAGGGAACGGACAGGAGTCGCCAAAAGGAGGGCGAAAACTGCCAGAAACGTGAAGGTAACTGTTTTTTTCACTTTGAACAAGGATTCAACTCTCGAAGGCGTCCCGGTGGAATCACCCAACCTCTGCGCGCTTCACTTCCTGCGAGCTTTCTGAGCGAGTTCCTTGCCGCAGTTCCCGCAGAATTTCACGGGCAAGGGATTCTCAAACTCGCATTCAGGGCAGACGTAAGGGTCCGGGTGCTGTGACTTTTTTTGCGCACGCCGCTCCGCCACTTGCTTCTCGATCAGCAGGTCGTGTTCCGTGACTTCTTCCTGCTCCTGAGAAGCCAGCATCAACTGCGCGGCTTCCGCCAGATGATTTTCCCGCAAGGAGTCGTAGTCTTCTTTTGAAACTTTTCCGGCTTTGAATTCGAACTCCAGGTCCTGAAGATTTTCATAGACCACCATCCGCCGGCGTTTCAAGTCCGTCAACGGTGTAACGTCAATGGGCAGGGCGCCTTCTGAGGGACCTTCTGGAGCAAGCAATGGGGTGACTGTAAACACCGCCAATCCGATGACGAGCAGGATTGCAATTCCCAATTCCATCTTTTTCCCTTGCTTCCCGGAATCTGCTTTCTGGAGCAGATCAATCGATAAACTTCTTCATTTCCTCTTCAACCGCGGCGCGAAGTTTGTCATCTGCGGCGCTGGCTGCGGCGCTGGCGCTGCCGCTGCCGACGGAGCCGGCGGGAACCGCCGCCTGCAGGGCCGGCCTGCGCCATCTGCGGACGATTGTGATGGCCAGGAACAGACCGATCAGCAGGCCAACGCCCGGAAGAATCCATGCCGCCAGGTTGAATCCATGCGCGGGAGGCGCGGCCAGCACCTTTTCTCCGTAACGGTCCACAAGGTCCTGAAGGATGGCTGGTTCCGTCTTGCCCGCCGCCAGGTCCGTGTCGATGATCTTATGCATCTCAGCTTTCACTTCGCAATGCAACATAGGGCAAGTGTTTAAGCTTGTGACGCATCCGCACAAACAATAGACTTTGTTCCCAATATCCTGAGCAATCTGTTCCGGGGTCCGCGCCGCCATGGCTACATTCACCAGGGCAAGGCTCAGGAACAAAGTCTTCAGGAGCCTGCTAACCCGCATGGCGCGCCTCGACGGCTTCGGCCTGGGTCTTGTGCAACTCGGCCATCTGCCTTTCAATGCGGCTGGGAACCAGCGCCAGAATCGTGCCCAGAAGTACGATCAAGCCGCCAATCCAAACCCACTGCACCAGCGGATTGATGATGACGTGAATGATCGCCTTGCCGGAATCCGGGTCGCGTCCCTCCATGACCACGTAAAGGTCACGGGCCAGATTGGAGCGCAGCGCGATGTGGCTGAGGGGTTGCTGCTCGGCCAGAAAGAATCGCTTTTGCGGGTACATCACGGTCAGCGCGTGCCCGTTCTGGGTGACATCCAGAGCGGTAGTTTCATAAGTATAGTTGGCCTTCTGGCCCGAGGTGATGCTTTCGCACCGGAACAGATAATCCTTGGCTCGCAGAAGGTCGCCGGGGCCCATCAGCCCCTGGGTTTCAAACCGGAAGGCTTGTCCCGCGATTCCCACAAAGATCAGGACGATGCCGAAGTGGACGATGTAGCCGCCGTAGCGGCGCGTGTTCCGCATGGTCAGGTTGTAAAGGGCGGAGAAAAAGTTCTCCTTGCTCGTCTTCATTCGCGTGCGCGCCCCTTTGTAAAACTCCCCGATGATGCTGGCGGCCACAAAGGCGCACAGGAAGAGGGACATCCAGGTGTAGAGCAGGTGAACGCCTGCGAAAAAGATAATGGCGCCGGCCACGCCGGCCACGGCCAGAGGCATCGTGAAATTACGCTTGATGCTTTGAAAGGAGGTTTTCCTCCAGGCCAGCAGCGGTCCCGCGCCCGTCAGGAACAGCAGCAGCAATCCAATGGGAATCATCACCTTGTTGAAGAAAGGAGGGCCGACGGTCACCGTTTCGTTTTCGATGGCCTTGGAGATGACGGGGAAGATGGTGCCCCAGAGCACGGCCAGCACGGCGGCCAGCAGAATCCAGTTGTTGAACAGGAAGCCGCTTTCTCGCGAAACGACGGAGTCCAGCCGGTTCTCCGTCTTGAGGAAATCCAGGCGCAGGAAAAGCACGGTCAGCGAAAACGCCGCGATGATGGCGAGAAACACGGAAAACCAGGGGCCGATATCCGACTGCGCGAAGGCGTGGACGGAAGAGATAATTCCGCTGCGCGTCAGGAAGGTCCCGAAAATCGAGAGGAAGAAAGTCAGGATAATCAAAACCATGTTCCAGACTTTCATCATGCCGCGTTTTTCCTGGATCATCACCGAGTGGAGGAAAGCGGTTCCGGCGAGCCACGGCAACAGAGAGGCGTTTTCCACCGGGTCCCACGCCCAGTAGCCGCCCCAGCCGAGAACGTGATAGGCCCAAAGTCCTCCCAGCACGATGCCGGTGCCCAGGAACATCCAGGGCACCATCGTCCAGCGGCGGGTCACGCGGATCCAGTTGTCACCCAGTTGGCGCGTCATCAGCGCGGACATGGCAAAGGCGAAAGGAATCGCCATCCCGACGTACCCGAGATAAAGCATGGGCGGATGAATCACCATCGAATGGAACTGCAGGGAGGGATTCAGGCCGTTCCCATCCGGCGGAGTGTAAGGACTGATCCCGCTCGCCGTCACCAGGGAAAGTTGATTAAAGGGATTCGCCACCCAGAAAGTAATCAAGGAAAAGAACGTTCCCACGCCCATGGCGATGGCAATGACGTAGGGCATCAACTGCCGGTTTTTCCGCCGGTTCAGCAAGACGGCAATACTCACGTAAATGGACAGCAGCCAGGTCCAGAAGAGCAACGAGCCTTCCTGTCCCGACCACAGAACAGGAAACTTGTAGAGCAAGGGAAGCGCCCGGCTGGAATGGGAGGCCACGTAGGCGCTGTGGAAATCATTGGTGAGGATCAGGTACTCAAGGGAGACCACCGCCAGCGTGGTCATGGCAAAAAAGCCCAGCACGGCACGCTGCGCGCTTTTCAGCATCCGGGGGCTTCGAAACTTTCCGGCGAGGGCCCCGGTGATCATCCCGTAAATGGCAAAGACCAGTGCGGCGATGAGTCCTACAGCTCCGACTTGGTTCATGGCGGGTTAGGCTCCCTCTGCTTTGAGTCCAATCTCGCGGCATTTGGATAGGAAGTTAAACATGGCGGAAAAGATGACGGTCCATCTCAATTCTTCTTACTCACCGTACGACGCTACTTTGGAGGTCTCGCTTGCCTGCTTTGGGGGCGGAGGCACGGCTTGATACTTGGAGGCGCACTTTGCCTGGACCTGCTGAGCGCGGAAAGTGCCGTCCGTAAGGTAATCGCCTTCGACAATCGCGTTGGCGCCGCCCTTGAAATCATCCGGCAGGGCCGCTTTGCCAACGTAGGTGACGGGAATCGTCTGGTTTTCCTGGGAGATGCTGAAGGTTAAGATCTCCCCGGTCCGATGAATGGAGCCAGGCACGACCATGCCGCCAACCCGCACATGCTGGTGGGTGGATTTGCCGCTGGTCAGTTCCTTCACGGTCACATAGTAGGTTTTCGACTGTTGAAAGCCTGAGACTGCTTCCCAGGCCACCGCTGCAAGGATGATCGCTATCCCGATTCCAAATTTCAATTTCTTGTTCGCCATGAGCTTGAACCTTCCTCTCCGGCAACTGCATGCCCATCTTTCGCGCAGGCGATCCCAAGCATGCTTCTACAGGCTGGAACCTTTAATTGTGCACTTTCGCACAAATCCAGTCAATGCCATTTGGTAGATTTGTCAAAGCTCTTTAGAAATGTCCCCTTTGGGTGGTTCTGGTTTTTTGCTCTTTCTTTGGTTTTTTGTATCTGTTTTTCTCGTAGGCCTTGCCCGGCGCGGAGCCCTGCGAGCCCGCAGGGCGAGCGTTTATGGCGCAGCGGAGGGCAAGGCCCACGACGGCGGCATCGCGCCCCTGGCCTTGCTGGACACTTTCCTCTCCGATCCTTGAAGGGCAGCTTGTCGCCACGAGTGATCTGAGGGTGCTGCAGCGGCTGCAGTGATTGGCTTCCACTGGACGGTATGCAGTATTGTTTCAAACTGATTTTGGGTTGGGTCTGGGTTGCGGATTTTGCCGAGCTTGTTCCTGTTTTGCGGAGCCAATTTGTTGATCCTCATTAGAATCAGAACGTTTATCTACTCTCAGAATCACCAGGTCGTAAGGAATTCCTGAACCGTGGGTCGGGAGTTCGAATCGTCCACCGCCCCCCTCCCGTGGAAAGGCCTGCTGAAATTGACTTTGACTCCGAACCTTGGAAAAGTGGCGCCCCGATTCATACGAATGTTTGCGTGCCGATCGATTCGTTTCTCAATACTCTGTTTGGGAGCCCAACGGGAGCGTCGTAGCCAATCCACCCGCGAAATGTATTTAGAAAATCAGACGCTCCGTTGCGAAGGAACAATAAAGGAACATTAACGGTTCTTTGAGGTTCCTCAGTGTTCCTTTGTACTCCAAGGTCTTCTTTGAAATCATCCACTTAGCCGCCTTCGCTAGCCCTGAAAAGGCTGGCGGCGGCGGTTCAACTCCGTCCCGCGGCACCATTCTTCTCAATAACTTAGCCATGCGCACAACTCGTGCCGTGGGAACAAAAAGGAACAATAAGCGAGAGCGATGTGCTAATTGACTGCTGTGGAAGCAGTTGCAGCCTGATTTGGGGAACAATAGCTTCGATCAACTGACGCTGGACGGCGGGTTTGTTCGGAGTGGTCGATTGCGCGTACAGGTCTAACGTGATTTTGCTTGTGGAATGCCGGAGCGATTCCTGTACGGTTTTCACGTCCACACCGTCGGCGCTCAGCAATAGGCCGCCGGTACCGGCGGCCTATTGCCCCTGGTCCCGACAAATCAAGTTTCACAGCCCGAAGCTATGATGTAAACTGTCTCAATTCATCTGGTACCAAAACTCGGGCAGGTCACATGAAATTGGAATTTCTTCTTCCACGTCGTCGTTCGGCGGCACGACGTCTTGCTGGGCGCCACGCCGAACCCCGTGGTCGCGCGATCGTTCTTTTGCTCGTTGCTGCAGCTCTCCTTTCCGGGACACACGAAATCCGTGCGCAAACTCCTTTTCAAGCGGTCGATCTTCTGCTGGGCACAGCCCATCGCGGACAAACGATTCCGAGCGTCGGCATGCCCTTTGCCATGACGAACTGGACCCCTGAGACTCGATCCTCTGAGAAGAAATGTATCGCGCCATACTACTATAAGGACCAACAGATTACCGGCTTCCGGGGAAGCCACTGGCTGAGTGGCAGTTGTGTCCAGGATTATGGGAGTGTCACCCTGATGCCCGTGACGGGCGCGATCGACGTAACGCCGGCGGGCAGAGCCTCTCCTTTCCGCCACCAGGCCGAAACGATGACGCCCGCTTATTACAGCGTCGTCCTTGACCGCTACTCAGAGCGCGTGGAGATGACCGGCACAACCAGAAGCGGGATGTTTCGGATAACGGGTCCGGCCGGCGCCAAACTGAGTATCCTTATCCAACCCAACTCCAAACCCCATGAAGGCTTTGTTGAAGTTGATGCAAGACGGCAGGAGATCGTTGGTTACAACCCGGTACACCGCATCTACCTGGGAACTGGACTGAGCGCGGGTTTCAGCGGATACTTTGTCGCTCGATTCCAGCAGCCGTTCCAGAAGTACGGCACATGGTGTGGCGCAGAGATCCATGCAGACCGTGATCGCCAGAAGGGCGGCTGTGACCGTCTCGGAGCCTACGCGACGTTTGCTGCAACGAAGACTCCTCTGCTGGTCAAAATCGGTACGTCATTCACAAGCCTCGAAGAGGCGGCCCGGAATCTCGACGCTGAGGAGAGTGGATGGAATTTCACCGGCGTCGAGCAAAAGACCGAGGCAGCCTGGAAGCAACGCTTAAACCGCATTGAAATTCAAGGAGGCACGCCGGATCAGCGCCGAACTTTTTACTCCGCTCTCTACCACGCTTCTCTTGTGCCCAGGATCGCCAGCGACGCCGATGGGACCTACAATGGCTTCGCTCAGCAAGGAAAACTGCACAAGGTTACGAGCGGTGCGTACTACGGCGATTTCTCGATTTGGGATACATTCCGCGCCCTTCATCCACTGCTCACAATCATCGACCCGGAACGTGACCAGGAGATGGTCCAATCCCTCGTGCTGAAAGGCGAGCAGGGTGATTTTCTCCCTACCTTTCCCTTATGGAACAGCTATACGGCAGAGATGGTCGGCGATCACACGGTGGCGGTGATCACCGATGCCTATGTTAAAGGGCTAACTCATTTCGATGTTGCCGAAGCCTACCGGCTGGTGCTGAAAAATGCGACCGTCACGCCACCCCTTGAGCAATACAAGCTGGGACGGGGCCGACGTTCTCTCCAATCCTATCTGAAATATGGCTTCATCCCGTTGGAAGATCCGGTGCCTTACGCCTTTCACCGTAACGAACAAGTCTCTCGTACCCTGGAGTATGCATACGACGACTTTGTGGTGGGCGTGCTGGCCAAGCGACTGGGAAAGACTGCTGACGCGGCGATGATGCAGAAGAGGTCAGAGTATTGGCGCAACGTGATCGATCCTGACGACGGATTTGCGCGGGGCAGACACAGCGATGGAAGCTGGGTAGAACCGTTTGACCCCACTCAGCCGGCAAGGTACATCACGGAAGGAGTCCCGTGGCAATACACCTTCTACGTGCCGCAAAATGTGCCGGGCCTCATCGCTGTGCTTGGCGGACGTGACAGGTTCATCGCCAAGCTCGACGGCCTTTTCGCCCACAATCTTGACAACCAGGGAAACGAGCCGAGCCATCACATTCCCTATCTTTACGACTACGCTGGCGCAGCGTGGAAAACCCAGCAGCATGTTAGAGAGGTTTTGTCGCAGTACAATGACAGCCCCGGGGGATTGCCGGGGAACGACGATTCCGGCCAGATGTCAGCCTGGTACATTTTGAGCGCGATGGGCTTCTATCCCGTCTGCCCGGGGATCGCCACTTATGCCATCGGCAGCCCGCTTTTCTCCAAGGTGACCCTCCAGCAGCCCAACGGAAAAGCGTTCGTCATTGTGGCCAACCACAATTCAGAGAAGAATATTTATATTCAGTCGGCGATGTTGAACGGGAAACCGCTCAGGCGGCCGTGGTTCACCCACGCGGATATAACGAGCGGCGGGACGCTGGTCTTCAACATGGGCCCTACGCCGAATAAGGTTTGGGGTAGCGCGCGGAATTCAATCCCGCCGTCGAGGTAAGCAGGGCCGCCACGTCGCGAATTTCGTAACCGTAGGGGCTACTCTGATCTCTCTGAGAGCGCTGAATCAAATTTCCACGCCGGGGCCAAGCGGCGACATGGCGACGGTGATGTAGGGATTGAAGATCTGGTCCTTGTGCTCCTGCGCGAATTTCCACATTCGTTTCAGCAGGTCGCGCCGCGCCTCTTCCAGATTGGGCGAGAGCGGCGGCCACGGCACGTCCCGGCGGCTTTCGAGCCCTCGGCCTTCCTCCACTCTGGCCCGCGCCTGTTTTACATCCGGAAACGCAAGATTCACCATTTCATGCGGAT
>Ga0307374_10010379_pt1 | contig 13503 bp, 13 predicted proteins | sample OX3MG_FD_202532 | JGI IMG/M metagenome (GOLD analysis project Ga0307374, IMG submission 202532) | Soil microbial communities from Risofladan, Vaasa, Finland - OX-3 | ecosystem: Environmental > Terrestrial > Soil > Coastal area > Acid sulfate soil | place: Finland: Risofladan, Vaasa | collected...
GGCCCGCAGGATCCCGCCGTGCTGTTCACGCCCGAGGACGTCGTGCGCGACCTCGCGGGCCTCGAGATCGTGCGGGCCGAGAGCGTGCGCCGGCCGGTCGAGGGGAGCGGCGACGCGATCGACGCCCTCGTGCGGGCGAGGCGACCCGGCTGAGCAACGGCGCGGACCGCTCCCGCGTTCGTGGAGAATGGGCGTCATGACCGAGATCGCCCGCCTGCTCGCCGCGAACTCCGGGTACGCCGCGGCTCGGGCCAACGTCGCCGACGCCCGTCCCGGCCGCCACCTCGCGGTCGTCACGTGCATGGACGCGCGCATCGACGTGTTCGCCGCGCTCGGGCTCCACCTCGGCGAGGCCCACGTCATCCGGAACGCGGGCGGTCGTGTCACCGACGACGTGCTCAGGAGCCTCGCGATCTCGAGTCACGTGCTCGGCGTCGACACGGTCGCCGTCATGCAGCACACGAAGTGCGGGCTCGCGGGCGTGAGCGACGAGGAGCTTCGCGCGCTCACCGGTGCGGATCTCGGCTTCTACCCGATCGAGCACCACGCGGCCGCGCTGCGCGAGGACATCGCGGTGCTCACCGAGACGCCCTTCCTCGGGCCGCTGCGCGTGGTCGCGGGGTTCGTCTATGACGTCGAGACCGGCGAGATCGACGACCTCGTGCGCTGGGAGCGACCTGGCTGAGTCCCGGCGGCGGTCACGGGATGCGAATGTGCCACGACCGGTCCATCGCGCCGACGACCGCGGTCGCGAGGCGGTCGTCCCCGGCGCCGGAGAAGTGGACGCCGTCGGGGTTGCGCATGAGGACCGTCTGGCCGGACGCGTCGGTCAGGTACGCGCTGTAGGTGCCCTGGGCGGTCGCGAACAGTCGCCAGGTCGCGAGGAACGTCACGCCCGCGTGGAGCGCAGCCTCGTGCGCGTAGATCGTGTTCATCTGCGCCATCTCCGCAGACAGCACCGGCGAGGACATGATCGGGAGCCCGACCCACAGGACATGCGCGCCGGCGGCCGTCGCCTCGTCCATCATCTGCGCGACGCGCGACGAGTAGACCGAGCGCCACAGCGCGGTGCCGAAGTGGACGATCCTGCCGCGGTCGACGAAGTCCTGGCCGTCGTCGCCGCCGAGGAGCACGACGACCGCGGCCGGGTGGAACTGGCGGAGCTCGGCCGCGAGGTGGACGGGCCAGTTGTAGAAGTCCGGCCGCGCGAGCCCCGAGTCGCCGACGGCCTCCTGCAGCACGTGCACGTAGGGGTAGGAGCCGATGACGTCGCGAAGTCCGAACCCGAGCTCCTCGCCGAGCGAGTCGCCGATCTTCAACAGCACGAGCGGGTGGCTCGCGCTCGGCTGGCGGATCGGCGCGGGCGCCTTGGCCGCGGCCGGCACGGTGCGCGCCGCCGACGCGGGGACGCCGAGGCCGGACGCGGCGAGCAGCGCCAGAAGCGCGGTGGCCGGGGCGGTGCGCAGCAGCGCACGCCGGCGTGCCTGGTCGCGGCTCATGAGCCAACGCTAGCGGCGGGCAGGGGTGTCGGCGAGCGCGCGCTACGGGTCGCGCAGCTCCTCGGCGATCGCGATCAGCTCGTCGCCGTACGCGTCGAGCTTGACCTGGCCGATCCCGCTGACCGAGAGCAGCCCCGCGGCGGTCGTCGGGAGCGAGATCGCGACGAGCAGGAGCGTGCGGTCGTCGAACACGATGTACGCGGGCTTCCCGAGCGACCTCGACCGCTCGGTGCGCCACGCCCGCAGCCGCTCGAACGCTTCGGCGTGGCGCGGGTGGGCGAGGACGCGCCGGGCCCCTGAGACAACGACGACCGTCCCGAGCGCGGTCGTCGTGGTCGCCGGCCCGCCGCCGACGACCGAGCGGACACCCGGTCCCGTCACGTCGACGACCTCGTGCTCGTGGCCTCCGAGCGAGAAGCGCGCGCCCGTGGCCGCGGCGAGCGGCTCGTCCGGGGGGCGCGCGTCCTCCCCGCGCGAGCGGCGCGCCCCGGACGTCGCCGGACCGGGCGTGGCCGCGCGCGACGGGGACGCGGCCCGGCGCGCGCGGGCAGACGCGGGCGACCCCGGGCTCGCCATCTCCTCGAGGAACGGCGACGGCGGCGTGCCGGGCACGACCGTGAGGCTCGTGCGGCAGCGCGTGATCCCGACGTGGAAGACGCGGCGCTCCTCCTCGACGTCGTCGGCGAGCCGGTGCGGGAGGAGCGCGGCGGAGGCGTGGTGGAGCACGACGTGCGGCCACTCGCGACCCTTCACCGCGTGGATGGAGGCGAGCAGCACCCCGCCGCGGTCGGCCGGCGCCGCGAGCTGGGTCGCGAGCCACGGTCCGAAGCGCTCGGGATCGGGCTCGAGCGCTGCGAGCTCGACGAGCGCGTCGAGGTCGTCCCCGTGTGCGGCGACCGCGCCGTGGCTCCAGGAGTCGAGCGCGGTCGCGCTCGCCTCGAGCCCGCCGTCCCCGATCCGGTAGCGCACGGTCTCGAGGACCGCGCGCGTCGTGCCCCGCCCGGCCGCGGCGCGCACCGCAGCGACGTCGCCGGCGAGATCGCGGACCTTCGCGGCCTCGCGGCCGCTCGATTTCGCGTCGAGCCAGCCCGCGAGATCAGCGACCCGCTCGACCGAGCGCTGTTTCGCGACGAGGTCGAGCAGCGACGCGCTCATGCCCCGCTTCGGCCGCCGTGCGGCGTCGCGGAGCAGCGCGCCCGGGAGCGCCGCGCTCGGGGCGGTCGCGATCGCGAGCCACGCGAGTGCGGCGCGTACCCCGCCTCGCCGGAGGAAGCGGTCGTCGACGCCCCCGTCGACCGGAGCGCCGTGGTGGCGGAGGAGCACCTGGACCGGGGCGAGCGCGGAGTTCACCCGGGCGAGGACCGCGACGTCGCCGGGTGCGGCGCCACGGGCGAGCAGCTCGGCGACCCGCTCGGCGGTGCGCGCCGCGGGGGCGTCGGTCGCGTCGAGCACGGTGAGCTGCGCGGCGCCGCCCGGGTCCGGCGCGCGGGGCGCGTCGCTCGCGGCGGCGCGGATCTCCTTGTGGACGCGCAGCGCGTTTCGCGAGAGCACGTTCGCCGCGGCCGTGACGACCGGGGCCGGGCACCGGTAGTTGGTCGTGAGGGCGTGCTCGCCCGAGCCGGGGAACCAGCGCGCGAAGTCGACGAGCCAGCGCGGCGTCGCTCCCGAGTAGCCGTAGATGGTCTGGTCGTCGTCGCCGACGGCGAACACCGCGCCCGCGGGTCCGGACAGCAGGCGCAACAGCAGCAGGTGCGCCGGCGTGAGGTCCTGGAACTCGTCGACGAGCAGCACGCGGGCGAACCGCTGGCTGCGCTGGCGGTACGCGGGGTCGCCGAGAAGCCGTCCGATCGCGCCGGTGATCTGCTCGTCGAAGTCGACGACCCCGCGGCCCGCGAGCTCGGCGCGGTACGCGCGGGCCACGTGCTCGAGGTCGGACACGTCCGCGATCTCGGCCTCGACCTGGGCGGGCGCGGCGAGGCCGAGGCGCACGCGCGACAGCGCGTCGAGCCACGGGCTCGCGGGGTCGGCCTCCGCACGCCGCGGGAAGCTCACGAGGCCACCGAGGATCCTGCGGACCTCGGTCTCGTCGATCGTCGACCGGTCGCCGCAGAGCCGGAGCCCGAGCGAGTTCAACGTCCGGACCCGCGCGCCGGCGACGTCCACGAGCCGCTCGCGCATCTCTTCGGCGGCCCGGACGTTGAACGCGACGAGGGCGACCGCGGCGTGCGGCAGGCCCCATCGCCCGAGCAGCGCGCGGGCGCGCTCGGTGAGCACCCGCGTCTTGCCCGAGCCGGCGGGCGCGATCACCCGGGCACCCGCGCGCGGCTCGGCGACGGCGTCGAGCTGGTCGGGCGCGAGGCCCGCGTCGCTCGCGCCGGGCGGCCCGAGCGGGCGCAGCGATCCGTGCTCGAGCGCGATCCGGTGGACGACGGCGACGCCGAGCGCCGGTCCGAGCGTCGCGTCGAGCGGCCCTCCGTCGCACAGCGCGGGCGTGCCGTCGGGGAGCCGGACGTCCGCGCCGGGGGCCGTCGCCGGGGAGGCTCCGAGCGCGCGCGCCTCGTCCCCCCATCGCCATCGCGCCGCGCCGTCGCCGGCCCGGGCGTCGAGCGCGTTCGCCCAGACGCCGTGGTGCAGGCGCTCCCCGACGAGGTCGAGCGTCACCGGCCACTCCCACGGCTCCCGCCCGGTGACGGCCTCGGCAGGCGGCCGAGCGGGATCGTCGAGGCCGATCCCCGGTGCGAGCTCGACGACGAGCGCGCGGCGGTCGCGCCACGCGGCGCCGAGCAGGTCCGCGACGTCGGGGTCGATCCCGGTCACCCGGACGCGCTCGCACTCCTCGAAGCCCTCCGGAGCGCGCCCTTCCGGCGAGACGACGGCGCTGCGGCCGGTCGCGGCGAGGAGGGGATCACGCGGCATGGGACGAGGGTAGCGAGGCGATGCGCCGCGGCCCGGCGGGAGCCGGCGGCGTGCGGCAGTGGGCCGAGCTCGGACGGCCGCCGGCCCGGTCCCCGGGGGAGTCAGGCGGGCGTGGGCCGGGCGAGGATCGCGTACTGCGGGGTCCGGAACGCGTTCAACCCGGGCCCGAGCAGCTGCTCGACGGCGCGCGACGCCCGCGGGAAGCGCTCGGAGAGCCCGAGGTTGATCGCCTCGACCCGCTCGGTCGTGTAGCCGGACGTCGAGAACAGCTCGACGATCGACGAACGCGTGAAGAAGCGGAGGTGGGTCCGGTCGAGCAGGCCGACGTCGGTGTACTGCCAGCGGCCGAACGCCACGAGCGGGAAGACGACCCGGAGGTCGCGCACGTTCGGTATCGACGCGACGACGACGCCACCGGCCTCGAGGAGCGGGCGTGTTCGGGCGAGCGCGTCTCCGGGCTCGACGAGGTGCTCGAGCACGTCGTTGAACACGACGCAGTCGAACCGCGGCGTGTCGGGGCCGAGCGCGTCCGGGAAGGCGCCGTGCACTACCCGGTCGACGCGGCCGCGTGCCGACTCGCACGCGGTCGCGGACGTCTCGACGCCCCACACCTCCACGCCCGGGTCGCGCTCCTTCACGGCGTGGCCGAAGCCGCCCCACCCGCAGCCGACGTCGAGCAGGCGTCCGATCCCTCGCGGCACGAAGTCCAGCATCTCCGCGCGCACGTCGTCCGGGTACGGGTACTCGGGCGGGCTCACGGCCGCGCCCCGGCCGCGGCCGGCACGACTTCCCTGATCGCCCAGGTGCGCGTCGTCACGGTGGCCCTCCACTCGACGGTCGGTGCGCCGCGCGCGCCGGCGACGCGGCCGGCTGCGCCTCGCCCGCGCCGCCACGCTCGCGAGATCCCGACTCACGCCCGCCCCTTTCTACCCGATCGGCCCGCCCTCCCCGGGGATGCGGCGGGACCGTGCGTGCCTAGGCTGCTCCCCGGGGCCGAGAGGCGGACCCGGGAGGAGTCGCATGGGCACGGTCCGCGTCACGTCCGAGCGCACGGTCGCCGCACCGCCGGCGACCGTCTACGAGTGCATCGCCAACATGCGCGAGCACCACCACCGTTTCCTCCCGCCCGCGTTCGGCGACTTCGCGGTCGAGGCGGGCGGGGTCGGCGCGGGCACCGTCGTCCGCTTCAGCGTGACCGCGGGCGGCAGGACCCGTGAGTACGAGATGCACGTGAGCGAGCCCGAGCCCGGTCGGGTGCTCGTGGAGACCGACGCCCGGTCGAGCCTCGTCACGAGCTTCACGGTCGACGCGCGCGGGGACGGTTCGCACGTCCGCGTCGAGACCCGGTGGCAGGGCGCGGGCGGGATCGGCGGATTCTTCGAGCGGACGTTCGCGCCGAAGGCGATGCGCGCGATCTACGCCGACGAGCTCGAGCGACTCGACGCCTACGCCCGAGCCCGCGCGGGCACCTCGCCCGAGCGCTGAGCCGGCGGGCAGCGACACGCCGCCGACGAGGGCGTTCGCGGCGCGCGCCGCGCGCGCCGCGAATCGGCGCCGGGCCGCGGGCACTACGATGGCGAACGTGCCTCGCGCGACCGCCGGCAGCGGCACGCCCACGGAGTCGCGTGGACGGGAGCCGTGGTCGTGAGCGGCCTCGTCCCCGTCCCGGAGGCCCGCGCCCGCGTGCTCGCCGGCGTGGCACCGCTGCCGGCCGAGCGCGTGCCGCTCGCCGCGGCTCTCGGGCTCGTCACCGCCGAGCGCATCGTCGCGCGCTCGCCCGTCCCCCCCTTCACGAACTCCGCGATGGACGGCTACGCGCTCCGCGCTGCGGACACGGCCGCGCCGCCCGCGCGGCTGCGCGTCGTCGGGCTCCTCATGGCAGGTTCGCACACCGAGGTCCCCGTGGGTCCGGGCGACGCGATGCGCATCATGACGGGCGCGCCCGTGCCGCCGGGCGCGGACGCCGTGTGCATGGTCGAGCGCGTCGAGGTGTCGCCCGACGGTGCGACCGTGACGATCGGCCAGACGCTCGCCGCGGGCGACCACGTCCGCCGTGCAGGCGGTGACGTCGCGGCCGGCGACGAGGTCTTCGCGGCGGGCACCGTGCTGAACGCGGGCGCGCTCGGCGTGCTCGCGGGGCTCGGCGACGCGGACGTGCTCGTCCACCGCAGGCCGGTCGTCGGCGTCCTGTCGACGGGCGACGAGCTCGTCGAGGCGCCGGCCGCGCTCGGACCCGGCCAGATCCACGAGTCCAATCGCACCGCGCTGCTCGCGCTCGTCGAGCAGAGCGGCTTCGTAGGCGTGGACCTCGGGGTGGTCGGCGACGACGAGCACGTCGTCGCCGACGCACTGCGCGACGCTGCGCGCCGGTGCGACGCGGTCGTCACCTCGGGCGGCGTCAGCGTCGGCGACCGGGACGTCGTGAAGGCCGTCCTCGGCGAGATCTCCGGCGGGTCGATGCAGTGGATGCAGGTCGCGGTGAAGCCGGCGAAGCCCTTCGCCTTCGGCGCGATCGGCGACGAGCAGACGCCGGTGTTCGGACTTCCCGGCAACCCGGTGTCGGCGCTCGTCTCGTTCGAGCTGTTCGCACGGCCCGCGCTGCGGTCGATGGCCGGTCATCGCGACCTCGACCGCCCGGTCGCGCTCGCCGTGGCCGACGAGCCGTTCGCCCGGCGGCGCGACGGAAAGGTCCACCTCGTGCGCGTGGAGGCGCGCCTCGGCGGCGACGGGCTCGTGCACGTCCGCTCCGCGGGCGGTCAGGAGTCCCACCAGCTTCGTGCGATGGCACGCGCCAACGCCCTGGCGGTGCTCCCGGACGGCGACGGGGTCGCGGCCGGCGGACGCGTCGACGCGATGCTCCTCGACGCGGGGTCGCTCGGGAGCGGGGTCGCAGCGACCGCGCCGGGTCCGCGCCCGTGACCGCGGTCCCGGCCGGGAAGCTCGCCCCGGCCCCGGCCCCGGTCGCGGTCTCGCTCGGTGCCAGGCGGGACGCGCCTGGGCGCGAGCCTGCACCCGCCCTCGTCGCCGGATCGCCGATGCCGCTCGAGGGCCCGCTCGTGGACGGCTTCGGTCGCGTGCACTCGGATCTGCGGATCTCGATCACGGACCGGTGCAATCTCCGCTGCGTGTACTGCATGCCCGAGGACGGGATGACGTTCCTCCCGAACGACGAGCTGCTGAGCTTCGAGCAGATCGCGCGCTTCGCGACCGTCGCGCGCGCGCTCGGGGTGACCTCCGTGCGCATCACCGGCGGCGAGCCGCTCGTCAGGCGGGGGGTCGTCGACCTCGTCGCGACGCTCTCCCGGATCGGGTTCGACGATCTCGCGCTCACGACAAACGGTACGTCGCTCGGCCGCTTCGCCCGCGACCTCGCGGCAGCCGGGCTCAGCCGGGTGAACGTGAGCTGCGACTCCCTCCGGCCGGAGCGCTTCGCGCTCATCCGGCGCCGGGGCGAGCTCCCCCGCGTGCTCGACTCGATGGCCGCGGCCGAAAAGGCCGGGCTCACCCCGCTCAAGGTCAACGTCGTGCTCGTCGCGGGCGTGAACGACGACGAGATCGTCGACTTCGCCGCGTTCGCCCGCGAGACGGGTCGGATCGTCCGTTTCATCGAGTACATGCCCCTCGACGCGCAGGCGAGCTGGCGTCGCGAGCAGGTCGTCACCGCCGCGCAGGTGCTCGACCGGATCGCCGAGCGCTGGCCGCTCGAGCCCGTGCGGGAGGGGTCGGCCGACCCCGCGCCCGCGACCCGCTACCGCTTCAGCGACGGCGCGGGCGAGATCGGGGTCGTGGCGAGCGTGAGCCGGCCCTTCTGCGGCACGTGCAACCGGCTGCGCCTCACGGCCGAGGGGTCGATCCGCAACTGTCTGTTCAGCGACGACGAGCTGAGCGTGCGCGACCTGCTCCGCGACGGCGGTAGCGACGAGGAGATCGCCCGCATGCTCCGCCGGGCGGTGTGGGCGAAGCGGGCGGGCCACGGGATGGACGAGCCCGACTTCCTGCGTCCGTCGCGCTCGATGTCGATGATCGGCGGTTAGCGCTCGGACATCCGGCCGGCTCCGGCCGCGCGCGACGTCCTCAGCGGACGGGCGCGCCGAGCAGGCCTGCGGCGAGGCCCAGCGCGCCCGCACCGACGAGCGCCGGGACGACGCCGCGGCGGAGCCAGAGAAGCCACAGCGCGCCGAGCGCGAGGACGCCGAGCTGCCAGAGGTGCGCGAGCGCGAGACCGAGCGGGATCGCCGAGCCGCCGATCGCGCCGATCGCCGCGGCGCCTGCGCCCGTGAGGAACGCCTGCACCCGCGCGTCCGCCCGCAGCGCGTCGAAGCGGGGACCGCCCGCGACGACCAGCGCGAACGACGGTGCGAACGCGCACAGCGCGGCGAGCAGCCCCGCACCGAGCCCGCCCGCGGCGAAGCCGACGACCGCCACGGTCTGCACGACCGGGCCGGGGGTGAGCTGGCCGAGCGCGACGGCGCCGAGGAACTGCGCGCCGGTCATCCAGTGGTAGGTCTGCACCGCGTCGTGCTGCATGAGCGGGACGATGACGAACCCGCCGCCATAGGAGAGCAGACCGACCTTGACCGCGACCCACGCGACCGCGGACAGGCCGCCCGCGACCACCGGGACCCCGGCGAGCGCCAGGGCTCCGTGGGCGCGGCGACCGGCGTCGCGGCGGGGGAGCGAGCTCGACGCGATCTCAGCGAGCCCCGCGGTCGCGAGCACGAGCACGAGCCACGGGCCGAGCGTCGCTGCGGCCGCGGCGCCGCCGGCGACGTACACCGCCCACCGCGCGCGCCCCGCGCCCGTCGCGCCGGACCGGCGCCGGCTCGCCGGAAGGAGCCCCGCGGCGGCCTGGAGCGCGACCGCGGGGACCGCGGCCCCCGCGCCCGCCGCTGAGCCCAGGACCCACAGGGGCGGGTGGGCTCGCAGGTAGAGCGCGGCGAGCGCGAGGATCACGACGAGGCCGGGGACGATGAAGCACAGCCCGCCGACGACCGCGCCGGCGACGCCGGCGAGGCGCCACGCGCAGTAGATCGCGAGCTGGGTCGAGGCGGGTCCCGGGAGCAGGTTCGTCGCGGCGATCCCGTCCTCGAAGTCGCGCGCGTCCATCCAGCCGCGCTCGGTCACGCAGAGCTCGCGCAGGAGGGCGACGTGGGCGGGCGGACCTCCGAAGCCCGTGCAGCCGATCCGTCCCCACTGCAGCGCGATCGTGGTGAGCGGCACGGCGCGCCGCCCGGAGGCCGCGGCGCCGGCCACCGGACCGGTCACGCCCGCCGCCGGCGCGGTCGCCGCGGCCCGCACCGTCGCACGGACGCCGCCCGGCAGGCCGTCACGAGTCGATCGCGGCCCGCAGCTCCGCGAGGCGGGCGCGGTCGAGCGAGTACCAGACCCACTTCCCGCGCCGGTCGCCGTGCACGAGGCCGGCGTCACCGAGGACCTTCATGTGGTGCGAGATCGTCGGCTGGGACTTGCCGAGCGGGGCGACCAGGTCGCACACGCACACCTCGCCGGCGGGCGACGCCGCGAGGATCGAGAGCACGCGGAGCCGGACCGGGTCGGCGAGCGCAGCGAAGGCCCGCGCGAGGTCCGTCGCGTCGCCGGCGTCGAGCGGCGCAGCGAGCACGGAGGTGCTGCAGCCCTGCGCGGGCGGATCCGAACCGAGCGGCCCGAGCGCGTGCGCCATCGTCGCCCTCCCATTGACAGATCTAGATGTATCGAGCATGATCAACGTATCGACTTACGTCAATGCTATCAAGGAGAGGGCACGTGTCCCGGATCCAGCTCGCGCTCAACGTGGACGACCTCGAGCGCGCCGTCCGCTTCTACTCGACGATGTTCGGCGTCGGGCCCGCGAAGGTGCGCCCCGGCTACGCGAACTTCGCGGTCGCCGACCCACCGCTCAAGCTCGTGCTCATCGAGAACGCGGACGCGGCGCCCGGCTCGCTGAACCACCTCGGTGTCGAGGTCGACTCGAGCGCGCAGGTGCGCGACGCCGCGACCCGGCTCGCGGCGGGCGGCCTTGCGACGGACGTCGAGGAGAAGTCGTCGTGCTGCTACGCGCTCCAGGACAAGGTGTGGGTCGAGGGTCCGGCCGGGGAGCCGTGGGAGTTCTACACGGTGCTCGGCGACTCCGACGCGCCTGCGGCGGGACGCGGGACCGGGGCGGCCGACGAGCACGCGTGCTGCGCGCCGTCGAGTGGCGCCGGCTCGGGGGCCGAGGTCGCGCGTGCGCGCGGTTGACGCGCCCGACCGCCCAGGGGGCGGCGCGGACACCGCTCGCGTGAGCGACGGCGCTCCCGCGCCCGACGCCGCGCCGGGCGCGCTCGACCACACGCCGGTCGTCGCCCGGCTCTCCGTCGTCGACCGCTTCCTCCCGCTGTGGATCGGCGCGGCGATGACCGCCGGGATCCTCCTCGGGCGAGCGATCCCGAGCCTCGGCCACCGTCTCGACGCGGTGCAGGTGACGTCGGGCACCTCGCTCCCGATCTTCGTCGGGCTCCTCGTCATGATGTACCCGGTGCTCGCGAAGGTCCGCTACGACCACCTCGACTCGGTGACGAGGGACCGGCGCATGCTCGTCACGTCGCTCGTGCTGAACTGGCTGGTCGGCCCCGCGGTGATGTTCGGGCTCGCATGGCTGTTCCTGCCCGACCTCCCGGCCTACCGCACGGGGCTCATCGTCGTCGGCCTCGCCCGCTGCATCGCGATGGTCCTCATCTGGAACGACCTCGCGTGCGGCGACCGCGAGGCCGCGGCCGTGCTCGTCGCGATGAACTCGCTGTTCCAGATCGTCGCGTTCGCCTTCCTCGGCTACTTCTACCTGGAGCTCCTGCCCGGGTGGCTCGGCCTGTCCACCGTCGGCCTGCACCTGTCGATCGCGAAGGTCGCGGAGACCGTCGCGATCTTCCTCGGCGTGCCGCTCGTGGCCGGCTACGTCACGCGGACCGTCGGCGAGCGGGCGCGCGGCAGGCAGTGGTACGAGGAGAAGCTGCTCCCGAGGCTTTCGCCGTTCGCGCTCTACGGGCTGCTCTACACGATCGTCGTGCTCTTCGCGCTCCAAGGCCACACGATCACGTCGAAGCCCCTCGCGGTCGCGCGCATCGCGCTCCCGCTCCTCGCGTACTTCGCGATCATGTGGACCGGATCGTTCTTCCTCGGCCGCGCGATCGGCCTCGGCTACCCGCGCACGACGACGCTCGCGTTCACTGCTGCGGGGAACAACTTCGAGCTCGCGATCGCGGTCGCGATCGGCGTGTTCGGCGTGACGTCCGGCGAGGCGCTCGCGGGCGTCGTCGGGCCGCTCATCGAGGTGCCCGTTCTCGTCGCCCTCGTCTACGTCGCGCTCTACGCGCGGCGGCTCTTCTCGCGAACCGCGGGGCCGGAGGCCGCGTGAGCACCGCCGGGGACGCGCCCGGCACGACGCCCGTCGTGCTCTTCCTCTGCACGCACAACGCCGGCCGGAGCCTCGCGGCCAAGGTGCTGCTCGACCACCACGCGGCCGGCCGAGTGGACGTGCGTTCCGCGGGCTCCGAGCCGGGGAGCGAGCTGAACCCGTCGGTCGTCGCGCTGCTCGCCGAGCGCGGACTCGACGTGTCGCGGGAGTTCCCGAAGCCCCTTGCCGACGAGACGGCACTCGCCGCAGACGTGGTCGTCACCATGGGGTGCGGCGACACGTGCCCGTACTACCCGGGGAAGCGCTACGTGGACTGGGATCTCGAGGACCCGGCGGGGAAGTCCGTCGAGGCGGTGCGCCCGATCGTCGAGGAGATCGACCGTCGGGTCCGCGCGCTGCTCGACGAGCTCGTGGCGGCCGAGCGGCCCTAGTGCATCCACGCATTAGTCCCATGAATGTAGTGAGCTGGGTCACATCGACGACCCCGGGAGGTCGAGAATGTGGACCGTGGAGCCGCTTGCACTGACGACGGAGGAGCGCACCGAGCTCGAGCGACGGGTTCGCGCCCAGACGACGCCGCATCGTGATCGCCAACGCGCCCAGGTCGTGCTGCTCGCGGCCGACGGTGTGACCGGGCGCCAGATCGCAAAGGACCTCGGGCTCTCACCCCAGGCAGTCTGCAAGTGGCGGATTCGCTTTCGAGATCTCGGTCTTCCAGGCCTCGAGGACGCGGAGCGATCCGGTCGGCCCCTTGTCTATGGGCCGACGGACCGTCTCGTGCTGATGGCGAAGGTGACCTCGGAGCTTCCCGAGTTCACCTCGCAGTGGAGCCACTCCGAGCTGGCCGATGCGATGGCGCAAGCGGGCATCGCGATCTCGGCGTCGCAGATCGGGCGGATCCTCGCGAAGGACGACGTCCGCCCGCACAAGGTCTCGGGCTGGCTGACGCGCAAGGACTCGCCAGAGTTCTGGGAACGCGCCGCGGACGTCTGCGGTCTCTATCTCTCGCCACCGGAGAATGCCGTCGTGCTCTCCATCGACGAGAAGACCGGGATCCAAGCCAAGAGCCGTAAGCACCCGACGACGCCCGTTCGCCCGGGACGACCTTCACGACGCGAGTTCGAGTACAAACGCCACGGCACCGCATCGCTGCTCGCGGCGCTCGATGTCACGACCGGCAAGGTCACTGCGACGGACATCGCGAAGAACGACTCGGTGACTTTCATCTCGTTCCTGGACGAGATCGATGCCGGCATCGACGAGGGCCTCGCGATCCACGTTGTGTTGGACAACGGCTCCTCGCACACCTCGAAGGCGACGAAGGCCTGGTTCGCGCAGCACCCACGATTCGTCGTCCACCACACGCCGGTGCACGCCAGCTGGCTAAATCAGGTGGAGTGCTTCTTCTCGATCCTGTCCCGCAAGGTGCTCCGCCGCGGCGAATTCTCGTCGCGCGAGGACCTCGTCGCGAAGATGATGGCCTTCATCGACCATCACAGCGAGACCGCCCAACCCTTCAAGTGGGTCTACGACGCGAAGGTGGCGACGTGATCCACGTTCAAGGTACTTCTGCGCGGCGGCACTAGTCCGATCGGCCCCGTGCCACCTGGAGGATCAGACGACGCCGACGTGTCGCGTCCTCAGCTCAAGGTGATCGGCGCGTCCTCGTCGAGCAGGGCCCCGGCTCCGAGGGGCTTG
>Ga0307374_10010382_pt1 | contig 13501 bp, 12 predicted proteins | sample OX3MG_FD_202532 | JGI IMG/M metagenome (GOLD analysis project Ga0307374, IMG submission 202532) | Soil microbial communities from Risofladan, Vaasa, Finland - OX-3 | ecosystem: Environmental > Terrestrial > Soil > Coastal area > Acid sulfate soil | place: Finland: Risofladan, Vaasa | collected...
GGTCACCCTGGCGTGGATGCTCGCCAAGGCCCCCGTCGTGATCCCGATCCCGGGCGCCAGCCGCCCCGAGTCGATCACGGACTCCGCCCAGGCGGCGGAGCTGGAGCTCAGCAGCGAGGAACTGGCCACGCTCGACGCGGCCTGACCCCGCCCGTCCCATCCACCCGCATCCGCACCAGGCGCCGCGCGGTGGCCGCTCCAGGCGGCCCGCCGCGCGCCGCCCTCACGCTCCCCGGCCATGATCACTACCGTTTCGTCGCGCATGGCGCGACGAAACGGTAGTGATCATGACGGAAGGCCGACCCTGTCCGGCGTCAGGCCGGCAGGCCGACCAGGTCGGCCATCTCGTCGACGGCGAAGCTGAAGAAGTCGTCGCTTGGATCGGCGCTGCCGACGAGCTGGCCGAACAGCTCGAAGCTGATCATGCCGAACAGCTGCGTCCACGCGATCAGCGCTCGGGCCATGACCGGTGGCGGAACCCCGGGGGCGATGGCCGCGCTCACCGCCTCGGCCTGCCCGGCCAGCAGGCCCGGCAGCCGGGGCTCCACCAGCCGGGGCTCCACCAGCAGGCCCGGCAGCCTGGGCTCCGGCGGCCGGCCCGCCGGGCGCCCCGCTTCCAGCCCGGTGTCCTGCTGCCAGGCGCCGGAGAGCACGCCGCCGATAACGACCGCCACCCGGGCCGCCGGGGCGATAGTCTCCCGCGGAGCCCGGTAACCGGGGACCGGCGACCCGTAGATGAGGGCGTACTCGTGCGGGCTGGCGATCGCCCAGTCCCGAACGGCGTGGCAGCAAGCCCGCCAGCGGTCGCGGGCGTCCCTAGCCGGCCGTCGCGCCACGGCCGCCTCGGCGCTGGTCCCGAGCGAGTCGTAGGCGTCGATGATCAGCGCCGTCAGCAGGTCGTCCCGGCTCGGGAAGTAGCGGTACAGGGCGGAGGAGACCATGCCCAGCTCGCGGGCCACCGCGCGCAGGGACAGCCGCTGTGCCCCCTCGGCGGCTAGCTGACGGCGCGCCTCCTCCTTGATCTCCCGGGTGATCTGCGCCCGCGCCCGCTCCCGCGCGTTCTGCCCGGCGCCGCGCTCCCGTCCGTTCGTCATGCTGGCCAGTCTGCCATGAGCGAGAGCGGTGTTCAATTAAGAGATCACTGCTCTTGACGCATGACGCCCCATGCGGAACACTGATCTTAAGCGAGAGCGCTGATCTCGAAACAGCGGGAGCCGATCGGCACCCAGCCGCACCAGAGACCACGAGGAACATCCGATGTCTGACAGCACAACCCGTTACGTCATGCCGACCACCGCGCCGGGCCGCCTGATGGGCCGCCTCTTCAACTCCCTGGTGGCCGGGCTCACGAAAGCCGGCGTCAGCGTCCTGGGCAGCCGGGTGCTCTACGTTCGCGGCCGCACCAGCGGCCAGTGGCGCAGCACCCCCGTCAACCTGCTGACCCACGAGGGAAGCCAGTACCTGGTCGCGCCGCGCGGGCACACCCAGTGGGTCCGGAACATGCGGGTGGCCGGCGGCGGCGAGCTGCACGTGGGCCGCCGGGTCGAGAAATTCACCGCCAGCGAGCTGGGAGATGCCGACAAGCCGGAGGTTCTCCGGGCCTACCTGCGGCGCTGGAAGATCGAGATCGGCGTCTTCTTCAACGGCGTCGGACCGGACGCCAGCGACGCCCAGCTGCTCGAGATCGCGCCCGGCTACCCGGTCTTCCGCATCACCATCAAGTGAGGCGCCCGCGCCCAGCCCGGCTCGTCAGAGCCGGGCTGGGCGCGGCGCGCCGGCTCAGCTCGCGCAGCCGCTCGGCGGTCTGTTCATCGGCCGGGGTGTAGGCCACCATCCGGGTGCCGAGCCGCTGGCCTAGCCACAGGTGGGTGTAGTTCAGCTGGAGCAGCCCGACCTCGTGGTGCAGATAACGCTTGGTCAGGTTCTCCGGCCCCGCGACCTCGTGCCGCTCCCAGAGCTCAGCGAACTCCGGCGAGGCCTTCAGTAGCCTGGCCACCAGGCACTTCCAGGCCGGCTCGGCGACATGCTCGGCCATGGCCGCCCGGTACTCGGCGACCATTCGCCGGGTCGAGTCCGGCCAGTCGATCATGGCGGCGCGGTGCGCCGGGCTGGCGAAGACCCGCCACAGCGCGTTCCGGTCCTCGAACGGCACGTCGCTGAGGGGGCCCATGAGCCGCTCATAGGTGGCGTTGTAGCCGAGGATGTCGTAACGGGCGTTGCGGACGCAGGCCGGGTAGGGGCCCAGCTGATCCAGGATCAGCTGGATCTCGGGCGGCACCGCCTGGCAGTCGCTGACGGCCGTGCCGTCCGGGACGTCGGCGAGGCGGAACAGGTGCTCGCGCTCGTGCGGGTCCAGGAGCAGCGTGCGGGCGACCGCGTCCAGGACCTGGGGTGAGGCGTTGATGTCGCGGCCCTGCTCCAGCCACGTGTACCAGGTGACGCCGACCCCGGCGAGGGTGGCGACTTCCTCCCGGCGCAGGCCGGGCGTGCGCCGCCGGCTGGCCGGCGGGAGGCCGACCTCCCGCGGGGTGATCCGCTCCCGGCGGCTGCGCAGGAATCCGGCCAGCTCCCGGCGGCGCAGCAGCTGGTCACGGCGGTTCGCCGTGCGCCGCTCGTCGGTTGCCGCCGCGGCTGCGGTCGTTAGCGAGCTCATGGGCACTATGTTGCCATGAACTCAGTGGGGTTGCCAGGTACCGGCGCTACTAGTATAAGCAGGCTCTAGTACCTGGCTCCGAAAGGCCGCCACTATGGGGATATGTCTTCATCACTGAACACCACTGACGTCGCCGTGCCCGGCGTCGCCAGTCCGTCGGACGTGGCTAACCGCCCCGACCGTGAATTCACCACCAGCCACCGCGGCGACCCGACCGCCGACCGTCCGGGCCCGGCCCCGCTGACCGCCACCGGCCTGGTCATCGTGCTGGTGGGCGTCCTGCTGCCGATGGTCGACTTCTTCATCGTCAACGTGGCGCTGCCCACGATCGACAAGAACCTGCAGGCCAGTCAGTCGATGCTGGAGCTGGTCGTCTCCGGTTACGCGTCCGCCTACGCGCTGCTCCTGATCCTGGGCGGCCGGCTGGGTGACAGCCTGGGACGCAAGCGCCTCTTCCTGCTCGGCATGGCGGCCTTCACGATCACCTCGCTGGCGTGCGGCCTGGCGCCCACGGCGCTGTTCCTGGTGGTCTCGCGGGCGGCGCAGGGCGCGTCGGCGGCGCTGATGGTGCCGCAGGTCCTGGCGACGATCCAGGCCGCAACGACCGGGGAGCGCCGGGCGAGGGCCCTGGGCCGGTACGGCGCCACCGGCGGCATCGCCGCCGTCCTGGGCCAGCTTCTCGGCGGGATACTGGTGTCCGCGAACCTCGGCGGGACCGGCTGGCGGCCGATCTTCCTGGTCAATGTCCCGATCGGACTGGTCGGCCTCGTGCTAGCGCGCCGCTACGTGCCCGACAGCCGGGCTGCCGTGGCCGCCCGGATCGACGTTCCCGGCACGGTGCTGCTCGGCGTGACCGTGCTGTCCGTGCTGATCCCGCTGACCGAGGGCCAGGCGCTGCGCTGGCCGGCCTGGGCGATCGGCCTGCTGGCGGCGTCGCCGCTGGCGCTGGGCGCGTTCGCCGCGATCGAGCTCCGCGCGGAGCGAGCCGGCCGGTCGCCGCTGGTCCCGCCCTCGCTGCTGCGGTACGCGAGCATGCGCAGCGGCCTGGTGCTGGCCCTGCCGTTCTTCGCCGGCTTCGGCGCCTTCATGTTCTGCTACGCCCTGCTGGTCCAGCAGGGCCTGCACGACAGCGCGCTGGTCGCCGGGGCGGGGCTGGCGCCGATGGCGGCGGCGTTCCTGCTCGCGTCGCTGTCCACCTCCAGGCTGCTGGCCGCCTTCGGCGCCCGCGTCCTCGCCGCCGGCGCAGCGGCTCAGGGCATCGGCCTGGTCATCCTCGGCCTGACCGTGCTCGCGGGCTGGCCGCACGTGTCGGTTCTCGCGCTGGCCCCTGGCATGGTGGTCGCCGGGTTCGGGCAGGGCCTGGTGATGAGCCCGCTGTTCGGCCTAGCGCTGTCCGAGGTGCCGCCGGCGGTGGCCGGCGCGGGCGGCGGCGTGCTCACGACGACTCAGCAGACGGCCCTGGCCCTCGGCGTCGCCACGCTCGGCACCCTGTTCCTGGCGCTGGCCAGGGACGGCGTGGGGATGCGCGACGGATTCCTGGTCGTCGTCGCCGTCCAGATCGTGATCGCGATCGGCCTGGGCCGCGGCGCCCGGCGCTTGTCCGCCTGGCGCGCCGGCTGACGCAATGAGTTCAGTTGTTCGGATTACCCGCACTATAGGGGACAGCGATAAGTGCGAACCACCGCGCGGTGCCTACCCCAGCGACAGCCTGACTATCGAGTGGACCGCCCAGCTATGACCACCAGCCCAGGCCACACTCGGGCCAGCGCCTAGCCCGCCGCCCGCCAAGCCGGGCGGACGCTACACCACAAGCGTCTGCCCGGCCCTGATCACCGAGGAACCACACCCCCGGCCGAAGGCGGCCCGCCCACACCTGGCGTATGGTCCCGTCGGCGCGCAACTCTCCCGCAGCCCAGCGCACCGCCACTGAAGGCGCGCCCTGGACGGGCGCACTCACTCTCTGTCCGCGCCAGTCGGCGTCCCCTTTCACGCAACCGCCGCCGCCAGCCAAAGGCCAGCAACGACGTACCTATAGCTATTGACAGGTAACCAGTCAGGTCCCCTGTTGATCTGCGGCGTGTCGGTGCTGGCGCCCGGTTTGTGATCATGGCTGGGTTCGGGGATGCCGCATCCGGAGCAGCCGACGCGTGGGGAGCTGGCTGCCCGGAACGCCGAGCTGGCGGCGGTGGTGGCGGAGCAGGCCGCGCTGATCGCGGCGCTGCGGGCCGAGGTGGCGGCGCTGCGCCGGCAAGCGGGCCGCGATTCCCCGGATTCGCCCCTGCCCCCGGGCAAGGACCGCCCCGCGGCCGGGGCGAAGAAGAAAGCCGCCCAGCGGGAAGCGCGGCGGGCGCGGCCGGGCCGGGCGCAGGGCGGGCAGAAAGGCCATCCGGGCGCGAGCCTGGCGCGGGCCGCGCGGCCGGATGAGACCCTGGCAGTCGAGCCAGGCGCGTGCGGCGCGGACCTGGCCGGAGCTCCGGGACGGATCGCATCCCGCGTGCAGGTGCTGGATATCCCGCCGGCCGCGCTGACGGTGACCGAGTACCAGATGATGTGCCGCACCTGCGGGTGCGGGCAGGTCACGACCGCCGCGCCGCCGCCGGGAGTGACCGGCGGCCCGGTCTGCTACGGCCCGAACGTGGTGGCTGCGGCGACGCTGCTGGCCAGCACGGACGTGATCGGGATCGGGCGGGCCGCGGACCTGATGGGCGCCCTGCTCAGGGCGCCGGTCTCGGCCGGGTTCGTCTCCCGCTGCCTGGCCCGCCTCGACGCGGCGCTAACCGCAGCCGGGTTCGAGGACCCGCTCAAGGGCGCCCTGAAGGCGGCGGGCGTGCCCGGCACCGGCGAGACCCCCGCCCCGCTCACCACCGCGGCCGCCACCGCGGAAGGCCGCGGCAACCCGCACGTCTACACGGTGCGGACCATGCGGGCCTGTACCGGCGGCGGGCCGGACCTGACCTGGTACGGCGCGGCGGGCAACCGGACGAAGATCTCCATCGCCGGGTTCGGGATACCGGGCGGCTGCCGCGGGGTCCCGGTCCGCGACGACTACGGCGGCTACCTCAGCTACGACGCCGGGCTCACCGGGGTCCGGCAGTGCCTCGCCCGCCTGTACCGGTACCCCGGCGACACTTACGCGACCGGCCCGGCATCCCGGGTGCGGACCCGGCAGGCAGGCGACGCCCTCCTGGCCAGGCTGCGCCACAGCTACGACCAGGCCATCGCCTACGGGATCTCGGTGAACCTGTCGCGGCCCTGGCACAAGGGCAGCCACCCCGGCCTCATCCTGGCCCGGCGGCTGAAACGCAAGGCCGCCCGGGTCTGGCTATTCGCCACCCGCTTCGACGTCCCCGCCACGAGCAACGGATGCGAGAACGCCATCCGCGGCTACAAGCTCGCCGCGAAGATCAGCGGCTGCTGGCGCACCCTCGCGACCCTGCAGCGCCACTGCCGCGTCCGCTCCTGCCTCACCACCGCCCGCACCCACGGTCACCACCCGCTCGCCGCCATCCGCGACGCCCTCACCGGCAGCGCCTGGATGCCACCCCACCCAGCATGATCAACTAACCAGGTACCCGTGACTGGTTACATTGACAGAACGCGCCTGCTAACATCAGGCCCATACCGACAAGAAAGAACACGATACCATATGCCTACCAGAATCTTACGCCTGGCGGTCATTTCATTTCTCGCAGTATCAATGACATTCCTTGGCGCCACCGCAGCCCTGGCCTCCCCTACGGCTGCGTCGGACTCCCCCGCCGCAGCGCATGCGGCGCTTGCCGTCCCGGCTGACTCCGGCTCGGCCCCGACGGCTACCCCGAAGGGGATTCCTGGCGGCGAACCTCCCGAGTGCGACCCAAACCGTGACGGAGAGTTCTGGTACGACACGTACTACGAACAATGGTTTCAGTGTGTATACGTTAATGACCACTGGGCATGGATCCTCTATCTCAACTGCCCGAAAGTGGTTAGGGTACCTGGCGTAACTAGCAGAGAAGCCACTGCTGTCCCTGCCTGCGCACTCTGAGGAGGTCCAGCGAATGCCACCGCGCCCTAGCCCATATGCGGAGCGCTTCGACTTCAACGACGCGCAACGGATCTACATGCCACGCCGTGAACTCGACGGCGCTCTCCGCGAAGCGGTCAAACAGGCCCTCCCGCCAGGAACAGTCTTCTGCTTCAATTTCGAGGAGGACCAGGCCTGGCTGCAGGTAAGCAAGCCAGGAAAGACGAACGAGGTGCTTTCGTCGGCGCTGCGGATTCTCGGCAGGGAGGAAACGCCGCCGGAGTAAGGCCCGGCCTCCAGCCAGACCGGAGCCTAGCCCGCGCCCTCCCTAGTAGGCGCGCGCCCCGCTCTCCCGGGCACCGTGCGCGCCTACCGGCCGCACAGCGCCCGCACACCAACCGTCCGCAAGCAGCCCGGGCCCGTGCGGTCAATGTGCCCCCTGACGGGGCCCTGTTGGCCTGCCTGCCTGCAAGAACGCGCAAACAGCGCTTCTGAAAGCCTTTCCCGACCTCACTCACACCCCCAGAAGGCGCGACCGAGGTCGGGAACAGCAGCAAAGCGCAAACAGGCAGCCAGGCCAACAGCAAAGTCAAGATCAAGGTCAAGGCCACCCATCCTGATCTAAGGACGACGGCTCAGGCGATCACCAGCACAGGCCGAAACCCATCGTGTCGTAGCAATCGGGCCGACGAGGAACAATCCAGCAGCACAACCTGGAGCGCCTGACAAGCATGCTGACCGATGCTGCGGGCCTAACCAGACTGGACAAGATCCAGCGCGTGGTGGATCAGGGCACGAGCCTCACGGCCGTCAACGGCGGACTGCCGCAGCAGCTTGAACCGCCTCGCGTACAGGGCAATCTCCCGCGGCTGTGTCACGGTCAGCTCCGCGGACACCGTCTCTGCCTGCACCATCTCCTCGTCGAAGATCAGGAATCCGGCGGACGGCATCACCTTGCGCTCTGCCAGGGACGGGATGATGCCGAGCCCGACCCTCGGCAGCGATATCACAGCGAGCAGCCGGTCGAGCTGCCCGCTCATCACATCGGCACCGCCCGCCCGCGTCCGAAGAGCCTGCTCTTCAAGCACAACCTGAAACTCGCGGTCCCCGTAGATAATCTTCTGCCACTCCATCCGCGCCGCGACGGCTTCATCAAGGTCAGCGGCGATCCCGCTGAATGTCATGAACGAACCGATGACCGCGGCGGCGTACTGGGCAGTCTGGAAAACGCCCGGGATCAGGCCGGGCTCATACAGGCGGAACAGGCTGGTGCGCTCATAGACAGGCAGCCGGGCCGCCTGGGAACGGCGCATCCCAGCCCGCATCTGCCGACGCCACTCGGAGTACATGGACTCGACGCCGCGAGCAGCGGCGATGAGGTCAGGCACCTGATCATCAGCCCCGCACACGCGGCACCAGGTACGTATATCCGGCTCGGACGGGGTCCGCGCCCCGTTCTCGATCTTGGAGATCTTGGTGAAATGCCAGCCCGCCGCCGCAGCGAGAGCCCGCCCCGTGAGATCCGCGTCGTTGCGGAGTTCACGGAGGCGGCCTCCTAGCGCCTGCCGCGCCTGCTGGACTGATGCGGTCAATCTCAGATTTCATATTCGCAGTTGGGGACGGCAACGCTCCAGACGCAGTCAAACGCCGCCCTGCACAACTCCACCACGGCCGCATCATCGGTGATTTCCTGGCCGAGCGGCACACCGTCGCCGCTGAAGTGGTTGAACATCGCTGTCCGCTCATCGAGCAGCCAGAAATCGTTGCCCGGCAGGGCGATCCCCGAGGCGAGCCGACGGGGCAGCCACCGCAGATCCTCGCCCGCCTCGACGCTCGGGCCGGCGCCGTGCCACTCGCCGCCAGGCAGCGCAAGCTGAGCGAGCGTCTCCGAATCGTCGACCACCCACCCCTGGATGAGACACATGTCCTGGTCAGTGTCGTACAGGGTGGGGGAGTTGCCGCTTTCGGTCACCTTGCCGAGTAAGCGCAGCTTCATGGCCTGCTCCATTTCTTGCGGGTTGGCAATTATTGCTGCCGCAGACATGCCAACATAATTCGGGCGCCCGTGTCAACGTGCCTCGGAGAAACGGCCGTATGGTCGCGTGTCATGGCCTCGTTCAGTTAGCCGGGGCACGCCCGGTGTGAGCGAAATCATCGACAGGGTCAACCATCTGCGCCAACATCTGTCAACATCCTTGCCGCCGCCGCGCCGGCTTCCCAGCGTCTGCACGTGAAGGCGTCCGCGACACAGAAAGGCGAGTTCCCGTGCCGCTACTTGACCCTGAGGTATCAGCCAAGCTCACGACCTTGGCGATATGCCGGCCACGGCCGGCGCGCTGAGCGTCCTGACGCTCGCGCGGCTGCGGGAACTTGCCGCTGACGGCCCGGTCGCGGTCGAGCTCGACGGCCGCCAGGTCATGATCGAGCTGGACGGCCGGAACGTGGTCGAGTACCCGGTCCCGGAAGGCACCGGCAGCCAGGCTGTCGCCTGACCTCCCGCCCCGTGTAACGTCCCGTAAGAGAGCAATCTAAGCTCTATGTGCTATATATGCGCTATATTGCATGGCTGACGTAGACCCGATCGGCAATCCCGAGTACACCTACGTGCAGGCGGCCAACGCCATCGCGGCGCGCATCGCGGCCGGCGAGTTCTCCGTCAGGCTGCCCAGCGAGCGGGACCTGGCCCGCGAGTACGGAGTCGCCTGCCAGACGCTGCGGCACGGCATTAAGCTGCTGCGCACGCGCGGCGTGGTCATCTCCCGGCAGGGCCGGGGGACCTTCGTCGCTCAGCCCGCCCGCCCCGGCAGTCCCCCGGCACCTGACTACCCTGTGGCCGCCCGCCGCCGCCCGGGCCTGGCAGCTCCCCGCTGCGAGCCTGGCCGGGCCGCTCCCGGCCGGCCGGGCCGCAGCGGGGCACGGTGTCCCCTGTCCTGGCACCGGCCGCCGGGACAGGGGACGCCGCGATCCCGGCCCGCCGAGTCGGCGCCCCTGACCGGTGTCCGGGTGCCTGGCCGCTGCCGTTGTCAGAACTGGCGCGTGAGTGTCGGGGGCCGGGACGCCTGCCGTGGCCGGGGTGCTGGCGCTGGCAGTGACCTGGCTGGCGCTGACAGCCCGGGGTGACCTGGGCCCCGCGCCCGGCCAGTGACGCCCGCTCGCGCTGCCGCCCGGCATCCCGCCCGGCCTGCCCCGGGCGCGGAAGGGGCGGGGTGGCGATTCTTGAGCCACTTACGTCGCGGCGGGACCCTGCGGGGCCTGCTCTCGGGCAATTCGCGGCAGGCAAGGTGCCTGCCCGTTCGCCGGCGAGGCTAGCAGGCCCCGCCCCCCGCCACGCCGCAGGACACCGGCCAAACAATCGCCGCCCCTCCCGCCCCATCCCGCCCGCCCACCCTCCCCGCGAACGCCCGCAGAGGGCGCCGTTACCACACCGGCCGGCTCAACGCCGACCACGCCTACCCGCCGCCCGACCCCGCCGGGTGGACCACCAGCGGCGTGTACTCCATCCTGGCCAACCCCAGTACACCGGGCACATGGTCTACGGCCGCACCCGCAAGGGCCGCCCCGCACCCCCCGACCAGTGGCTCTGGTCACCCCAGCCCGCCCACCCCGAAATCATCCCCGCGAGGAATGGGGCGCCGCCCAGGCCGCCGCCGCCGAGCACGCCACCAGCCCCGACGACATCCCCGCCTGGGCGGCGGGCGGGGCTAGCCGGTGAGGGCCAGGGTGGCGCCGGTGGGGTCGACCAGCCGGTGGCAGCCTGGCGCGCCAGGGAACTTCGCGAGGGGACCGCGGACGCGGGCCTGGGGGCCGTCCGGGCCCGTCAGGATCGCCCCGTCCGCGGCGCTGGCCACCAGTTCGTCGCCGACCCGCAGCAGGACCGCGCCGTCCCGGCTGCCGGACACGGCCGTCCGGCCGGCCCGGAGGGCCTCCAGCACCGCCACCGGGTCGTCGGCCTCCGCCTCCACCCAGGTGGTCGGGGTGCCCGGCGGCGCGTCGGATCCCGGCCGGTGCCAGTCGCTGCCGCCGACCGGGATCGCCGCCGGATCCCAGGCCAGCCACCAGCCCAGGGGGGTGGTCCAGTGGGTGTCGAGCCAGCTCCAGTGCCAGACCTCCAGCAGCGGAGGCCGGCGCTTCATCGGCGTGGCCCAGCTCACGTGCCCGCCGATCGGATGGTTCACCGACAGCAGGCCGCCGGCTTGCTCGGTCGCCTCCAGCCAGGCGTCCGGCGGCTCGCGGAAGTCGATCCAGCCGATGTCGCCAAGCGCGTTGGCGTGGCCGGTGTCGATCGTCACCTCCTGGCCGGGCACCAGGACGATGCCGTGCGCGGCGGCGGCGGCGGGCAGCTCGGCGTGATGGCTCATCGTGTTGTGATCGGTGATCGCGAGGAACTCCATGCCCCGTCCGGCGGCGAACCTGGCCAGCTCGGGCACCGTCATCACGCCGTCGGAATGCACCGTGTGGGTGTGCAGGTCACCGGCCAGCCAGCGCCGGCCCGCGGCGGCCGGCAGCGCACGGCGCGGCGGTCGGTCGGTCAGCGGGGGCAGGTCCTCGGGAGCCGGCTCGGGCGTCAGCTCGCCGGGCGTGCTGGAAACCTCCACGGTCATCCGGTACTCGGCGCCACCCGGCGGCACCCGGTGCAGCCCGATCATCACCTGCCAGGTCCCCGGCTCCAGTTCGCCCGGCAGGTAACCTGGCGTCGCGGCGTCCGGGCAGATCACGAATGACCGGCGCGCGCCGCCCGACCAGCCGCGGAAACCGGCGGCGCCCATGCAGCCCAGGTCCATGACCGCGCCGGACCGCTCGTACTCCAGCTCGGCCCGCAGCGCGCAGGCGCCGGGCGGGACCTCGACCGGCAGGTACTGCCACGCCGAGACGAAACGATCTTCCAGGGTCCAGCGCCCGTCGTGCCGCGTAACGACCATGCCCTCATCTGATCAGACATCCGGCGCAGAGGCGAACACCACAGAGGCGCAAGGCCGCGGCGGTGCCACGGATGGCCCGAACGCTTGAACGCGGAATTCAACGCGCGTAGAATTCAACGCAGGATGAGTTAGTTCGCTGGGCCGTGCGCGGGCCCGGCCGGCGTGCGGAGGGCGAAGCTGCCATGTGGGCCATGATCATCAAGGAATTCCGCCAGGTCCGTCGCGACCGGCGAACGCTGGCCATGATGATCGTCATGCCAGTCGTGCTGCTGGTGGTGCTCGGCTACGCGGCCAGCTTCGACGTGAAGTCGATCCCCGTGGCGGTGGCCGGGCCGCAGGCCAGCCTGATCGCGCGGCAGCTGCCGGCCCCGTTCCGCGTGGTCCGGTCGGCCCCGGGGGAGGGCCGGGCCTGGGCGCGTGACCAGCTGCGCGACGGTCACGCGGCGGTGTCGGTCGTGACCGGCGGCGGCCGCCCGGCCGTGCTCATTGACGGCACTCAGCTGTTCACCGCGCAGGCCACCCTCTCGGCGCTGACCAGGCTCGCCGGCGGCGGCACGAGCCAGGGCGCCGCGGCGGGCTTCTCGTCGGCCAGGCCGACGGTGACCATTCTCTATAACCCGACGCTGGCCACGTCCTACATCATGATTCCCGGCCTGGCCGGGGTCGTGCTGGTGTTCATCGGGACGATCATCACGAGCCTCGGCGTCGTGCGCGAGCGCCAGTCCGGCACCCTGGAGCAGCTGGCGGTGATGCCGCTGCGGCCACGCGACGTCTACCTCGGCAAGATCGTTCCGTATTTCGTCGTGGCGGCGGTCGACCTGGCCATCGTGCTCGCTGTCGGCATCGCGATCTTCGGGGTGCCCTTCCGCGGGTCGCCGCTGTTGTTCGCGCTGGGCGCCCTGCTGTTCCTGTTCGTGACCCTCGGCATCGGCGTGCTGATCTCCAGCGTCTCGCAGAACCAGGGCCAGGCGATCCAGCTCGCGGTCATGACGCTGCTCCCGCAGGTCCTGCTGTCCGGGCTGATCTTCCCGCTGTCGTCGATCGTGGCCGGGGTCCGCTGGATCGCCTACCTGCTGCCGCTGACGTACTTCAACGAGATATCGCGCGGGGTGATGCTGCGGGCCGAGCCGGTCGGCGCGCTCTGGCAGCCACTGGTCTTCCTCGGTCTGCTCGGCGTCGCCGTGGTGACGCTCGCCACCCTCCGGTTCCGCGCCTTCCTCGCTCCGGCCGCCAGCGACCGCCGCCGGGGCGGGGCGGGCACCGGCCCGGATGGTCCGGCCGCGCTGACAGGCCCGGCCGCGGCGGGCCCGGTGACCGTCGCCGCGCCGCAATCGGGGGCGGGAGCATGACCGGCCTGGCCGCGTCCGTGAGCGGCGCGCCGCAGCGGCCAGCCGACGGGTGGGGAGCCCGGGAGGTTTCCGTTTGGTATGGAAAGGAGCTGGCCCTGGACCGGGTGTCGGTCCTGGCGCCAGCAGGCCAGATCACCGCCATCGTGGGCGGTGACGGCGCGGGCAAGAGCACCCTGCTGCGGTGCCTGGGCGGCGCGCTCGCCCCGAGCAGCGGCCAGGTGCGCACGCCGGGCGCCCAGTGCATCGGCTACCTGGCGGCCGGGTCGGGGACGTATCCGGACCTGACCGTCGCGGAGAACCTGGCCTTCCGTGCTGCTGCCTACGGCCTCGCGCCGGCTGTCGCTCGCGAGCGGGCCGCCGAGCTGATGACCCAGGCCGGGCTCGCGACCGCGCGGGACCGGCTGGTGGGCCAGTTGTCGGGCGGGATGCGGCAGAAGCTCGGCGTGATCGCGGCCCTGCTGCACCGGCCGGACCTGCTGATCCTGGATGAGCCCACGACGGGAGTGGATCCGGTCAGCCGGTCCGGGCTCTGGCGGCTGATCGGGGGCGCCGTGGCGGCGGGCGCGGCGGTGGT
>Ga0307374_10010387_pt1 | contig 13496 bp, 13 predicted proteins | sample OX3MG_FD_202532 | JGI IMG/M metagenome (GOLD analysis project Ga0307374, IMG submission 202532) | Soil microbial communities from Risofladan, Vaasa, Finland - OX-3 | ecosystem: Environmental > Terrestrial > Soil > Coastal area > Acid sulfate soil | place: Finland: Risofladan, Vaasa | collected...
GGAATTAAAAGTTTCAAGTTGTTCTGCAAAGTCTTTTTTATTTGAAGTCCTTTGAAGAAAATTTGTCTTTGAAAAATCAAGTATCTGCTGTGTACTTCTCCTATTTGTTGAAAGAAGCATTGGATGGCATGTTTGCATAAACCTTTCAAAGTTTTTCACAGAGCCTCCCTGGAATCCAAATATTGCCTGTTTTACATCCCCTACTAGGAATATGTTCTCTCCTACCATTTCAACAATCTTGGCTTCAAGCTCATTCATGTCTTGCATTTCGTCAACTAGAACATACTGGAATTTTTTTCCGCGGAATTTTTCTATGAATATCAGTAACATGTCAGAATAATCTACTGCACCAAGCTTTGATTCCTCATAGTCCTTGTATGCAGAAACAAAATATTTCAAAAATGCCAGCATCTCATCAAGCGTGTAAGTACTTTTAGATTCGTCATATGTTTTTTGAATAATATCAGAAGCTTTTTTGACATTTATCTTGTCATGGGTTATGCCAAAGCTTTTGATGTATCTCAAGGCATTTTCAGACTTGGGTACGATTTCAGAAATAAGATAGTCCTTGGTATAATTGAATGCCTTGTTATTTTCATAACTCTCAAGTATGGCATACCTCATGGCATTGTTTCCAGTTATCTCTCTTGTAATCAGCCCTGCATCAACAAGATAGTTGAACGCAAAACCATGAAACGTATGTATGTTAAGCTTCATTATTTCCGAGTCTGGAAACTTGTCTTTTGCCATCTCGAAGATCTTTTCAAACATTTCCTTCTTTGCCTTTTCTGTAAATGTGATACACAAAATATTCTCAGGATTTACACCGGTTTCAAGAAGCCTCATAACCTTCCATGAAAGCGTCGTTGTCTTTCCAGTTCCAGGATTGGAAACTACTATTGCATTATTGTCAAATTTTATTATTTTTTCTTGTTCTTGTGAGGGCTGAATGCTCAAAAATCTTCAGTTTTTGTAGAAGCGTTGAGGATATTAAATGCAGATCCCTTTTTCTATTTGTGAAAGCCTAAGGATAGATTATGGATTTTATACAACTAAAAGATTTTATCGAAAAAAAGATGCGTATGATGCACGTATATCAGCCATTGATGATTAAGACACTTCTTGAACATGAAGGGCTAGCATCTGTTAGAACAATAGCAGAAACATTTCTTGCCAAAGATGAAAGTCAGATTGAATATTATGAACAAATTACAAAATCAATGCCAGGCAAAGTCTTACGAAAGCATGGCATAGTAGATTATGCTGATAATGCATTTGTTTTGAATGTCACTGATATTACTAGTGAACAAAGATCTGAGTTAATCAAACTCTGCAATGAAAAAATCAAAAAATATGAAATAGAACGTGGGATAAAAATATGGTCTCATAGATCACTTGACTCGAGGGAAGTTCCAGGATCTCTGAGATATCAAATATTATCCAAAGCAAAATTCCGATGTGAACTGTGTGGAATTTCAGCAGATGAAAAAGCATTGGATGTAGATCATATTACTCCACGAAACAAAGGAGGTAAAACAATTCCGGAAAATCTACAAGCTCTATGTTATACTTGTAATTCCCAAAAAAGAGATCTTGATGATACAGACTTTAGACCCTGGAAAAATCTCTATGATGATCGCGACAAGAATTGTATATTTTGTGAACTTGCATCATCGAAAAAGAATGATGACTTGGCATTTGCTATCGAAGACAAGTATCCTGTAACAAAATACCATACACTAGTATGCCCAAAACGACATGTACGGTCTTTTTTTGAACTTGGAACTGCCGAATACAAGTCATGTATAGCATTACTTTCTGAAATGAAAAAGACCATCTCAAAAAAGGATTCTTCAGTGACTGGATTTAATGTAGGAATTAATGATGGTACAGACTCGGGGCAAACAATCAATCACTGCCACATTCATCTCATACCTAGAAGAAAGGGAGATGTTGAAGACCCTGAAGGAGGAATACGAAACTTGATTCCTGGAAAAGGCAAGTATACTCATGATTAGAATTATGTACTAATCAGATTTTTATCCAAAAACTAGGCAAAAACAAAATTTAATGTCTCCTTTAAAAAACTCATTATGTGGAATTTTAATTGAGAGCCAAATCTGGGACTTTGAACCTCTTGGTAATCGGACTTGCATTAATGGCAGCAATACTCTTTGAAATCGCAACCCATCCTCTAGCCATAATAATCATCGCTGGTTTTGGACTCGTAATTTTTGGGGTTGTGAAACAAAGGCAAAAAGAAAGAGATAGAAAATTTTTAGCGGTCCTCCAATCTTTATCTGCAACCAATTTTTATCAAATGACTCCCCGTGAATTTGAAGAATTCCTGGGAAGGCTTTTTGAATTTGACAATTATGATGTTACTGTAACCCCACAATCTCGCGATAAGGGGGCAGATCTTATTGTTAAAAAAAATGGAATAACAACTGCAATTCAGAGCAAACTGTATTCAGAAAAAGTAGGATCTAAGGCGGTTCAGGAAGTTACTGCAAGCCTTAGGCATTATGATGCCCATGAAGGTATGGTGATAACTAACAGTGAATACACAAAACCATGTGAAGAATTAGCACATGTAAATAAAATAAAATTAATGGACGGCAGAGATTTAGAAAATTTCATAATTGAGATATATCAAAAACAGAAAGAAAAATTTGGCTCTGAACAGGAAGTTGAAAAATTAACTAAAGAAAAGAAATACATCATCATGGGAATTTTACTAATCATATCTGGATTGATATCTGTCACACTGCCTATTCGTTAAATGACCTACATACATCAATGCGCATTACAGTGGAAATTAATTCATCTATACAACAGGAAATTTGGAATTGCATAAAATGATCAAGTTTCTTAGCATATTTTTCATTCTTTTAATGATGGCCTCATTTTCTTCAAATACAACTTTTGGAGAGTTACAAAATAATTCTACACAGTATGCCGTCTCAAATAATGTTGGAATGTTCAAGTTGAACAAAGCAGAATATGATGTATCTTACACTACGGGAGATTTAGTAAAAGCATACGGATTTGTGAACAAGCCCCATGACCAAGGAAAGATAACTATCTCGTACACTCTCCCAGATGGAAGCATCAAAGGATATCAAATATTCATTAACAGCACCAGCGGATATTTTGAAAGCCATTTTCCATTAGATTATAATTCTCAAAAAGGACAATACAATGTACTTGTTACCTATGATTTTGATGTTATAGGTTCGCTGTCCTTTAGAGTACAACAAATACCGGTAAAAATGACACCTGTTGCAAATTCTAGTACTCATAACCAAACTAACATTCTGCAAAATTCGAAAAAGGCAGTCAATCAAACTGAGACTTCGCATATTATTAATTCTACAAACATCTCTAATGCAACAAAAATCATTTTTCTTGATACCAAACTTACATTAGATTATACAGTGAATGAAAAGATTGGATATGTTAACGTCTATGCTAAATTAAGTACAAACGTTGAACCAAATTTATCAAGTAATAAAATTATAATTTTTGTAGATAAACAGCAAAAAACTTTTGTTTCTACTAATACATGGTCATCAGATATTTGGATTGGAACAGGAAATCATACTATAACTGCGATGTACCTGCAAACAAAGGATCCAAAAAATAGTTCAATAGTTTACAAAGAATCTAATACGACAAAAATAATACTTGTTCAAGAGAAATCTGCAGGAAATATTGTCCAAACTAAAAATCTACCAACTTCCAATATGCATCCTGTACAGAATTCGGGCTTGACAAACGCATCAAGTACAAACTCATCTATTACAGCACCTTCTGAAATTCATGATTACACATATTTGAATTATGTATTATCGGCAGCAATTGTAGTAGGAGGTTTTATCGTTCTAAGTTTATCAGGCAGAAAACAAAAAACAACCAAATTTGAGGAACATAACCAATTACATGAAAATCAAGACTGAGAATTTTTTGAATTATCTCTTTACATCGTGACCTTTTTTAAAATTACATTGATAGCAGAGGGGTTGGATGTTGTCTATATCATCAGTTCCTCCTCTCATCAAGGGAATGATGTGATCTTCAGTTATTTTGTATCTAGCAGAGCCTTTTGAGAATGGTATATCATCCCACTTTCTATCGCATTTAGGGCATTTATCGTATTTTCTGAGTTTTTCCTTAAATTCGTTATCAGTGTGGCTTCCCACCGCATTCTTTTTTCGCTCTGAATATGTTTTGGCTCTTAACTGCCTGCATGTCTTACAGTATTTCTTTATCTGACCACTAGTTGAGGTCCATGTACTCCAATTATTATGACCTTTACCACAAGGCTTCAACAATCATGAATTCTAATTATTGAACTAAAGTGTTTAGATTAAAAATTCAGCAGCCTGAGAGCCAGCTTCTGTAATCTTAATCCACCTATTTCTTCCAACTTTCTCAACTTCGATAAATTTCCATTGATCAGTCAATGGTTGTATGATATTTTTATCAAGACTTGCAAATCTAGCCTGCTCAAAGTTTTCCTCTCTTGCGCCAACTGTAATTATTTTTGCGTCATCAGCTAACTTTGCCATCTCTTTTTTTGTAATCTTTCCACCGTGTTCTTTTATAATTTTTAATGCGGCAACAAGTTCTGGTTTTGGAATTTGAATTTCATAAGCTGGCAGTCCTATGTTTCTCTTCCAGCCAATTGATTGCTGTTTGCCTTCAAATGCTGCATACTTTTCGGCTTCAGCATAAAACGGCTTGACATTATTTTTAGTATTAAATATCATACATGCCATCATGCAAGCAATTGCCTGAATTTTAGAGCCTGATGCTACATTTACATAAATGTCATTTGCTTTTTCTTTAAGAATTATTTCTTTAACAGATTTTATTATCTTGAACAAGTCAAGTCTGTCTGCTTTTGCAATCTCAAACTTGATGTTGTTTTTCTTTAGTTCCTTTTCGATCTTTTCCCGGTATGCTCCAGCCTTGTCTTCTGATACCATATCGTGTATCAAAAGCCAGACCTTGTCTGCTCTCTCCTTTATTGCAGGAATCACAATCCTGTCTATCTCAAATCCTACAGGAGCAATGTGTACACGCATCTTGGATAAATTACTCATAATAGTATCTATAGTCTACATACTATAGATATGATATATAATAATTCCGGTCTCCTAGTCATATCATGATAACCACACAACATATCGCACTTGACTCATGCGTAGTAATTAGCATGATGGAAGATCCGAGACTTGGAATGAAGCTAAAGCAAGGTCTCAAAGGAAAATCTGTAAAAATTGTACTATGTGATATTGTATTCTCCGAAGTAAATCGGGTAAGAGGATATGCTAAAGACTATATCATTTCTAAGATATCTAAAATTCTTGGAAGAAGTGTAGAATTACAACAAACTAATTTTCAGGAAAAAGAAGATGCACAAAAACTATCTGGACAATTCCTGGAATGCCACAACGGAGACAACATCATACTAGCACTATGCAAGATACGAGATTACATTCTTGTAACATTTGATAGAGCACTGCTTCGAACCTGCAACTTTGTTGGAGTGGTTGCATTTAGTCCATTACAGGCAGGAGGAATCTGAAGATGAATATTTTGGATAAAGCATTTCGATTGCTACCAAAATCCATACAATCTACAATGTTACTTGAAGATCTAAAACGAGTGGAAGGAAATCTAGAGTATAATCGGGTACTTGTGAGAGTCCTAGAAGACAGAAGCAGTGAGATTAGGTCCAGACTATCTGAACTGGGAGTGAGAATATAATGATAGGTATCATAATTGCTCTTTTGCTAGGATACTGGCTTGGAAAGAACGAAAAGAAAGAACAAAAACAAATCGACAATGAGTACACTGATTCTGTAAAATGTAACAGAATAGATTATGGTTATGTCAGAGAGGGAGAATCTGTGGAGGATTTGACATGACTGCAAACATCCTAAAAAAATACACGATACATGTAATGGTCAGAAATATTACATGAATTGCAATATGGACCTTTAATCCTTTTTTTTTGAATATGATTCCTAATCTATACGAGTTACTTTCAATTTATCAGGTTCATAACCCAGTGTCTTTAGAGCGTTAACGTATTTTTCATGAAAAACATGACACTCATCACAAATTGCAACTGTTTGATATTTTCCATCCGGTTTGCGTTCCATTTCCTTAGCATGATGTTCTGTTATGTCCTTTCTGTTTTTACAAACTAGGCATATTCCTATCATAACAACTAATACAATAATTAGTTAAAAAACAATCCTGTTTTCCAATAAAACACATTGTAATTTTTACATCTTATTCCAAGCCAAATTGGAGATTTTTCACTAAAAAAACCAACGTAGATTTGACAGAACCGAAAATAGGAATACATTCGCCAGGCCTTCTCATGAAGCGATCTAATTACGTGTTCTTCCATAGAACACAAAACATTTTTATATTCTAGCATATATTATGTTCTATAGTAGAACAGAAATGATGATCAAATCAAATTCCAATGATGTAATGCCTCACCAAAAAAATGAAAAATCAGAAACGAGAATTTTCGACAAGCACAATAATAAAGAAAATAATTGCAATACACAATTGAGCGAAAGGCATTATGGATATTGTGGAGGTATTTGCAAAAATCATATTGCAGGTAAACCTTCATCAGGAGACCGTTATCTCAACGGACAAGTACGATGCACAAACTGTATGGTTTTCCTAGATGAGAGTGGAGTTGTAATCCGCAATGGAAGTAAATATTGTAAATGTTGTAACTATAGAGTTAGAACTCGACCAAGAAATTCAGCATTAAAGGAACAATATTTTCAAAGAGTTCAGAGTAAGTGGATTGCATCCCCAACTGAAGAACAAAACATTCCTAAGGAAATAACTGAAGATAACATTAACGAATCTGAAGTAAAAGTTGAAGAATCTATCAAGAGATCAACTAGTTTTCATTATGAGGAGGAAAATAATAAAAAAGCATTTTACGAATTAAAAGAATTCATTGAAGACAAAATACAGCTTAAGGCAAATTATCAACTTGTGATGTTAAAATATCTTGTTTCACACAAGACTGCTAATAAGGGTGAAATTGCAGAATCAATCGCATATTATAATAATATAGATACTTCAAATATAGAACAAGTAAAAAAATTCTTTAACGTTCCAGTATATGATGTACTTGTAAAGCGTAGTTTTGTAAATCAAACTATCAAGTATGGTAAAAAAGAATTTGAATTGAATGTGAAATTAAATGAGTATCAACAATATGAAATGATTGATTTACTTGAAAAAAAGATTGAAGAATGGAATGATACAAATGGAATTCCAGAAAATCAATTTGAATCTATTGGAATAGATTGGTATGAAAACGAAAATTTACTAATCGAATCCTCATATTGGATATGGTCAGTAAGTCAGGAAAACTGGGAAATATTGAAATCGAAGAATACTTGGGCTAGTAAAATCCCAAGAAGACAGATCCAAATTAGAGTCATGCCAGGAGATTTTATTATCTTTTATGTAAAGGGTACAAAGTCATTTAAAGGAATATTTCGGGTTGATGGAAAATGGTATGATTGGTTTAATGATTCTGGAAATTGGTCATGGCATGAAGAAGAAACTGAACAAAAAATGGTGTATGAATCTGCTGTAAAAATAAAGCCAATAGTTTTAGGCATTGCTATGCTTGATGAACTTGAAAATTTATCAATTTTTGAAGGTAAAAATCAAGATTTACGAAATCTCGTTTTGAAGGGTGGTGGAGGTTATCCATCTAATACTGGAAAACCCATTCCATCTGATGATTTTCTAATAATAAAACAATTACTAGAAAGGAATCCACTACTAGTATTAACTAAAGGGACTGAATCTGAAGACAAAATTCAAGAGCCAATACTTTCCAAATCTGATGCATATCAACCAGACAATGAAATTAGTAAAATACAGTTTGATGGTTCATCATACTTTATTGCATTACCAAATAAGTGGATAAGTAACAATGGTTCAAAACAAGGTGATCCTCTAGCAATTTCAAGATTAGAATCATCTCTATTACAAATAAAACCAATGTGGTTAAAAGAATTCCATGATGAACAAGGACTTCAAACTGAGAATACAACATTAGAAATTAAGCCAGATGATGACGTTCGTAAAATACAGTTTGATGGTTCATCATACTTTATTGCATTACCAAATAAGTGGATAACAGATATGAACTTACAACAAGATGATTCTGTTCTAGTTTTACCAAAAAGTAAAACAATTCTAGAAATATCTCTAACTAATAATAAATCTAAAACTATTACTGATGAATCATCTTCAACAATAAGTGGAGAGGAGATAGAAAAAATTGATATTACTGATAGAAGAACATTCGAGAATAATTCAGAGGGAATAATAATTAATGAAATGAAAATCTTGAAACAAGAAGTAATTAAGCTTGGACAAATTATAACAAATGGTGAACTAACTCAGAAATTCGGAGTTGGAAATATGGGAGGAATTCGCTATTCTAGTAAAAATAATCTTATTGTTCTTTGCGATACTCAATCATCTCATTACAATGATAGAATTGATCCAGACACGGGAATTATTGTTTATACTGGAGAAGGGCAAGTAGGGGATCAAGAACTAAAAGGCGGAAATTTCAGGATATCCAATTCTAGTAATCTCTCTCTTTTCTATTTTGTTGAAGTTCCACAAGAACCCGGTATGAAGAAAAGAGGAGTATTAGATAATATCTACAAATTTGTTGGTAAGGTAAAATATCTAAAACATTCTTTTAAAGTAGAAAATGATTCATCAGGTAATCCTAGAGTAGTCATAAAATTTCTATTGGAGATTGAAAAATGAAAATTAATCTACGACGAAGATTATTTGCATTACAAGATCATTGTCAATTTTGTGGTTCTACTAATGATCTTCAAATTGATCATATTCTCCCAAAGGCAAAAGGAGGTTCAGATATTGAAGGTAATTTACAAGTATTATGTGCAAAATGTAACAACAAAAAGCGAGATAATATTCAATACCATAGGAGTGTCAGACTATGAAAGCTGAGAGTACCGAAATGTCATACATAGAAGGCCAAATAAAAGAAAATATTGAAAGATTAAAGAAGATTCAGAGTATTAAATCTGAAATATTTCCTGATAGAGTATTGGCATCAAAAGAACGACTAAGATTTTATTATTTGAATGAAGTTGAATTAGATAAAATAAAGATTGATCAACGTATAGTTGTTCGAGAAAAGGATCAATCATTACTTGATAAACTAAAACCTCAAATTGAGAGTGAAGGTCTAATTGAACCTCTTACAGTTCAGGATATGGGTAATAATCAATTTCTTCTCATTGCAGGACAACATAGATATCACGTTTTAAAGGAATTGGGTCTGGATAAGGCCCCTGCAAAAATCTATCTGGATTTGACTCTTGATGAACAACTTACATTAGGATACATGTCAAATGAGGCAAGAAAAGATCCACCTGCTGGACGAAAATATGGTGCATTACATGAAATCTATAACGAAATCAAAAATAAAATAAAAAAAGAACTTGGGCGAGAACCTTCCGAAGCTGAAGTCATAAATGAAATGTATATGACAAAAATTCCACGTGTAGCTAAATTCAAAATTAGAGAAATCATCATAGGAATGATAACTGACAGATTAATTCATGATTCAACAGGTCTTGTTGGTAAATACAAATTCATCTCAGTTAGGCAAGTTCCAAAAAGCAAAATTCTAGGTTTAATTAATCAATATCATCAAAAAAATACTCCTTTGGAATTTCCTCTTCTTACATCACAAAATGCATTTTATGGTTTATTTCATCTAGTAAGACCATCAGCAATAACGCATGATGACGAACAAGCAGGAAAGAACTTTAGACATCTAGAATTTCAAAATGTTTTAACTTTCTTTGATCTTTTGATTACTAAGCATATTCAATCATGGATGGAATCTCCAGAACCTGAAATAGATGCAGCCATGAATGTTTGTAAAAGGCACATTTTTGAAACATTATGTAAATTGGTAGCTCATAGACTTAGAGATAAGGGATTTGACATTCTTACTAAAGATGGATTAAAAGCTCCTCTTTATACGAAAGAAAAAATTCCTTGGAATTCTATCTTTGATGATTTATCCCCATTTTTTACTCCAGCTTTTCTAAATCATCCTAATATTGCAAAAGAAAGAAGTTTGGATATGTTATGGAATAGAGCTGAATACTATGTTTTGGTAAAACCAGGGAAGATGCCACCATTTTGACGATTTTGAACCTAGTACAAAAGGGAGATTGTAGATATGACTGACGGTGAACCAATTCCTTTTGATCGATTACATACTCTGGAAAATCTCCTTGGGATGTATGAGTATAGAGACGAAGATATCTGTGTCAATGAGGCAATAGCAAATGCAGTTGATGCTTTCAGAGAAAATTCTATTAAAAATGGAAAAATCGATATTACTTTTGATAGGAAGGGTGATCACGGGTATATCACATTTCATAATAATGCTCCCCCAATGACAAAAGAACAATTCGAGAAAAAATATCACACAGTTTCATTTTCAATTAAAAAGAAAGGAGAAGGAATAGGATTTGCTGGTGTTGGAGCAAAATTATTTCTAGCTTCAAATCATGGCGGTGAAATCATAACCATTACTGGATCTAGTAAAACGAATTTCATTGCATCTAAAATGTTCAGGACATCTGATGATCTTGTGTTTAAAACATCTTTGAAATATCCATTACGTGATATTCTTGGAACGGATTCGTATGTTCACAAATATGGAACTACTTATCGAGTAAGGTTATCACTAGATGCTTACAAATATCTTAAAGAAAACATAGTGACCATTGTACAATTTTGGTGGAATTATGGTCTTTTGACAAAACAAATTGAAATTACTGTTGATGGTAAACCTCTTGAACCTTTTGATCCAAAAGGAGAAAAATTCCGAAAAATATTCACTTGGAAGAAATACAAAATAAATTGTATTTGTTGGATAACAAAACAACCAATTCCTGAAGAATTAAGACATATTGTTTACAACGTCTATGGGAAACGAATTCATAGTGACCCATTAGATATAACAATCCGAATTAAAGGAGATTATAGCACTAGAGTCTTTTGTGTTGCAGATGTTTCATTTTTAGCTGGATATCTTACTACTAACAAAGAGAGATTTGAAAAGAACTGGCAAACAAATGACTGCAGACATGCTATTCAAAAAATGTTTTGGAGTTTTCTTGAAGAAAATGGATTAGTGACAAGTTCGGATGCTTCTGAGGCCAGTAATCCTGAAATAGTAAATGAATTGACCAAACGTTTGGATACTCTTTTAAATACAAAAGAGTTCAAAGACCTAAATCCATTCCTGAATTCCTCTAAGCGTAAATTACCTCTTCTAGACGACTCTGGGGATTTGGTAGTATCTGAAGAAGAAGGTGGAGGCGCAGAAGGAGGTAAAGGCGGTTCCAAGGGTGGATCCAGAGATCATGGAGAAGGTACTAGTTACATAATAGATGAGGAAGGGAAAAAATTGGGTTCACTGAAAGAGCGAAAAGCAAAAGGACTTCATATTTCTCCTACTGATCAATTTCCAGAAGAACCAGAAGAAGCATGGGTTGATCTATCAAAAGGTGCAATTGTAGTAAATACAGAGCATAAATTCTGGAAAAATGTATCTAAAAATGCTGCTCTTAGTAAATTCAATCTAAATCGCATACTAATAGAAGCACTGATAAAATTCAAAAATGAAGAAATAGAATGGGATCCTAAAGAAACTCTAAACAAGTATCGTGATTTGTTACATAAAACTTGGATGGAAGAATGAGAAAAATTCCAATAAAAATAGTTGAGCTAACTTCTCCAAGTGGAAAAAAAGCAAAAGATGTCTTAATTGATGTACATGATTATATGGATATGCCCGGTAATGTTGAAGAAAAAATTAAGAACTTTAAGAAGAAATATTTTGAAATCGTTGAGGATGCCAAGAAAATCATACCTAAAGAAAAATCTAAAAGAAAATCATCTCATTTCTGGAAAATAGGAAAATTACTATTTGATTTTAACAAATCTATGAACAATGAATTTGAAATCACTAATTATCATGAAGCTATCAACAGAGATTTTGGCTTGTATCGAAAACGTCAGATTGGGTTAATCTTGCAATTTGGTAAAGAGTTTAAAAAAACAGACATTTCCGATTCCATTTCTTTTAGTCATTATGTTGAATTAATTTGGCATACAAACATGTTGAAAAAGTTGGGATTATTTGTACAAGAAAAAAAACATCTTTTGAAAATGGCTAAAAATAAAACGTTATCTAATTCACATGCATACAGTAAAGAACTTGATAAATTAACTAAATCACTTCAAAGAAGAAAAATTAAAAAAATGGAATATGAATAAAATACAGTATTGAAATTAGGTATAAACATAATCAGAAACTACACTGATTTATATTTGCTTTATCGAATGAAACCAAAATGGAACTATATGGTCTGACATCCCTCCGATTCGTTATGTGATGTAGTGTTAAACTAAAAACAAAAAGTCGTTAATGGGTCTTGAAATATAATAGAATTGGTAGCGAGTCCTACAGGACTCGAAAAAAGAGATTGATACAATAACATGCTATATCAACATCAAATTTATCTAGTCTGTTCTTATTCACTTAACATCTAGATAAAAAATGCCGTTACTCACAAGTGCTGAAGCGGATTTAGCTATCATAATCTTTACAATATTCTGGGGAATTATAATTGAGACAAGATTTGTAAGTAAATGGACAATTATCTTTAATGCTGTCCCATTAATCACATTATTATCCACAATTGATTTTGCAGATGAAACGATTTTGTTTCTAATAGGATACGCTTTAGGATCTATAGTTTTAGCACTTTGTGTACCACAACACCAAGAAATAAAACAACTAGTAGGTGCAAAAGGATATGGAAGTTTATCTCTTTCATTTTTTATAGTTCAATTTGTTAAAATTACCCCCCAAGTTGGCTCTATACCGAAAATTGAACTTACTTCACAACTCACAAACATGCCAAAAATTGAACTTACGTCCCAAGTCATAATTCTCTGGGTAATAATCGCAGTTGGCGTGTATTTCTTATGGTGGCGATATAAAAAATGGAAAGATTCCAGTACCTGATGAATTACTTTAGTCTGATGATCTGGACACTTGACAGATGGAATTTGTGAAGAAATTCTAAAATAAATAATATTTTTCTAAAATAAAAAATTAAGGAAAGGAGTTTTGTAGCTACTCCAATTATCTTACTGCACATTTTCTGTTAAATTATTTTCACAAAATGTCCCAGACTCGTACCGACTGTCAGCAAGAGAACCCCCTGACTAGAACTCACATTGAAAGTAGGCCCGATGGAATCCAACCATTCATCTAGTTCTTTTTTTCAGTAACGCAAGTTCCGGTAGTGCAAGGGCAAAATGAATGTGAATACAATCATCTGCCT
>Ga0307374_10010388_pt1 | contig 13495 bp, 13 predicted proteins | sample OX3MG_FD_202532 | JGI IMG/M metagenome (GOLD analysis project Ga0307374, IMG submission 202532) | Soil microbial communities from Risofladan, Vaasa, Finland - OX-3 | ecosystem: Environmental > Terrestrial > Soil > Coastal area > Acid sulfate soil | place: Finland: Risofladan, Vaasa | collected...
CCCTCGCCGATGGATGTCGCCACACGCTTGATCGACCTGCTCCTCGCATCGCCGACGCAGAACACGCCCGGCCTGCTCGTCTCGAGCAGCAACGGTTCGTAGCCGGGATGATCGATCGCACTCAACGGGACATCCCTGCCAGTGACGAGAAAGCCGTCCTCGTCCATCGCGAGCTGGCCGCCGAGCCACTCGGTGCACGGCTTGGCTCCGATGAAGACGAACAGACCGCATGTCGGGTGGTCGACGACCTCGCCCGAGCGGGTGTCGCGCAGCGTGACGCCCTCGAGGCGCCCGTCCCCGATGAGCCCGACGACCTCGGTGCGTGTCGCAACGGTGATGGACGGATCGCGTGCGATCTCATCGAGCAGGTACCTCGACATCGTGCGAGCCAGCGCGTCGCCCCGGATGGCGATCAGCACCTCGGAACACGCCCGGGCCAGGAAGAGTGCCGCCTGGCCCGCGGAGTTGCCCCCGCCAACGATCACGGCAGGACCGCCGGAGCAGGCCTGCGCCTCCATCTGGGTCGCGGCGTAGAACACGCCCACACTCTCGAAGTCGGCCAGGCGGTCGAGGGGGAGCCGGTTGTAGCGCGCACCGGTCGCGATGATCACCGAGCGCGCGGCGATCACCTCACCGCCGTCGAGCGTGACCCTGTGCGTATCGCCCGTCGACGCCAACGCAACCGCTCCCGCGCCGAGCCTGATCCGGACGCCGAACTTCTCCGCCTGTAGCGCGGCGCGTTCCGCCAGCTCCTCGCCCGAGAGGCCCGCCGGGAAGCCCAGGTAGTTCTCGATGCGCGACGACGTGCCGGCCTGGCCGCCGATCGCCGTGTTCTCGACAAGAACGGTCTGCATCCCCTCCGACGCTCCGTACACCCCGGCCGCGAGACCGGCGGGACCACCGCCCACGACGACCAGGTCGCACACGCCTGCTCCGTCGTGTACCGGCCGCGCGGTGAGGCCGAGTGCGACGAGGAGCTCGTGATCGGTTGGATTGGAGAGGAGCGAGCCACCCGGGGCGATCACCAGCGGCAGGTCGGTCGGTGCGACCTCCAGCCGGCGAAGCGTGTCCTCCGCCTCGGGCATTCCCTCAAGCTCGAGCCATCGGAAGGCCAGCCGGTTGCGCGCGAGCACATCGAGCAACCGTCGCGTCTTGCGGTCGAAGCGCGATCCCACGAGCGTCAGGCCCAGTCCCATCTGCGTCAACCTGACGTGCCGGAGCAGGAATGCGCGCAACAGGTAGTCGCTGAGGTCGGCCTCCTCCGCCATGATGGTCCGCACCTGTTCGACGGGGACGCGGAGGATGCGCCCCCGCTCCGTTGCGACCGCCGTCAGGAACACGCGCTGCCCGGTGAGCAACCCCTTCTCACCGAGGAACTCCCGTGGTCCGTACGTGATGATCAACTGCTCTTCGAGCCGGCCGTAGTGATCACGTATCTCGACCCTGCCCTCGAGAACGACGATCAGGTCATATCCCGGATCGCCATCGGTGAACAGCAGATCACCGGGCCGCACCTCGGACTCGTTGCCGTAGCGGCGCAGGGTCGAGAGCTGCGACTCGCCGAGCAATGGTCGAGCATCGGGTGCATCCGGCGGTGTGACGAGCGGCGCGCGCCGCACCGTCCCGCCAGTGCTCGCGAGAGGTCCCTCGGCCTGAGGGTCATCCGACATGCAGGACTCCCGTGGTGCGCCGCCGACCGTCGATCCGGCCGCGATCATATGACCGTGAACACCGCCGTCGTGATCGACCGGCATGCGAGCCCTGCGGACGACCGACCTTGACGAACCGCCAGGCCGCCATCGCCGCGCTCGAGCGCATCGCGTACATCCTCGAGCGCGAGCAGGAACCGACATACCGCGTACGTGCGTTCCGCAACGCGGTCGCCGTCGTTCGATCCCTGTCCGACGCCGAGCTCGAGGAGCGCAGCAGGCACAGGACGCTGCAGAGCCTCGCGGGAATCGGGCCGGCGACCGCAGGGGTCATCCAGGAGGCACTGGCGGGCACGAAGCCTGCATACCTGAAGCGCCTCGAGACGGAGGCCCCACCGATTCCACCCGCAGCACTGGCGCTGCAGCGCGCATTGCGCGGTGACTGCCACGTGCATTCGGACTGGTCGGACGGCGGGAGTCCCATCGAAGAGATGGCCCGCGCCGCGCGCGACCTCGGTCACGAGTACATCGTCCTCACCGACCACTCACCCCGGCTCACGGTGGCACGCGGGCTGAGCATCGAGCGGCTCCGCGAGCAGCTCGACGTCGTCCGCGAGATCAACCCACGGCTGGCGCCGTTTCGCATCCTGACCGGCATCGAGGTCGACATCCTCGAGGACGGTTCGCTCGACCAGGAGCCGGACCTGCTCGAGCAGCTCGACGTGGTGGTGGCGAGCGTGCATTCGAAACTGCGCATGCCGCGCGCCGAGATGACGCCGCGAATGCTCACCGCCATCCGCAACCCTCACATGGATGTCCTCGGGCACTGCACCGGGCGGATCGTCGTCGGCCGCGGCCGGCCCGAGTCGGAGTTCGACGCTGATGCCGTCTTCGCGGCGTGCCGCGAGCACAACGTCGCGGTCGAGATCAACTCACGTCCGGAGCGGCTGGATCCTCCGACGCGCCTGCTGACACTCGCTGTCGAGACCGGCTGCCGGCTCGCCATCGACACAGACGCGCACGCGCCGGGTCAGCTCGATTGGCAGCTGCGCGGCTGCGAGCGCGCAGTCGCGTGCGGCGTCACGGCCGAGATGGTCATCAACACGATGACCGCGCACGAGCTCGTCGCATGGACGAGGACCTCGGTCACACGGATGCGTAGCCGCTGAGCAAGGACTCCCAGTCCGAGCCGTCCGCGCTCACGGATCGTCTCGGCGGCACCTCGGGCAGCGTCGACTTGAATCCCGCACCGGTGTCGAAGGCGACCACGGTGTCACCCGGTTCGATGGCGCCGCAGGATCGGAGTTCCGCGAGCGCGGCGAACGCCGCGGCCGATTCGAGGCTCAGGAATCCGGCGCCGTGACGCGCCGCGAAGCGCTGCGTCGACGCGAGCTCCGCTTCGGGAACTGCGATCGCGGTGCCACCTGATGCATTGATCGCGTCGAGGATCAGGAAATCGCCGACGGTGCTCGGCACGCGCAGGCCTGCCGCGTCGGTCGTGGCGTCCGCCCACGGATCGGCGAATCGCTGTCCTGCCAGGAACGCGCGCACAAGCGGTGCGCATCCCTCCACCTGCACTCCCACCATCCGCGGCCGGGCGTCACCGATGAGCCCCATCGACTCCAGCTCCGCAAATGCTTTCCACATCCCGATCAGTCCGGTTCCGCCACCCATCGGGTACACGATCACGTCGGGCAGCGACCAGCCGAGATCTTCCGCAAGCTCGATCCCCATGGTCTTCTTCCCCTCGACGCGATACGGCTCTTTGAGCGTGCTGAGATTGAATGCGCCGATGCGCTCGGCGATCCGCGCGGTCAACCGTCCGCAGTCGGAGATGAGGCCGTCCACGAGGATGAGGTCGGCGCCGCACGCCACGACCTCGGCGTGGTTGACGATCGGTGAGTCGCTCGGCATCACGACCGTCGCCTGCGAGCCGGCTACGGCTGCGTACGCGGCGAGCGCGCCGCCCGCGTTGCCGGCCGACGGCATCACGAAGCTCGTGGCTCCAAGCTCTTTCGCGCGGCTCACCGCGACACTCATGCCTCGCGCCTTGAAGGATCCTGTGGGGTTCAGGCTCTCCGCTTTCACGAGCAGCCGGCCGATGCCGTACGCGGGTCCCAGTCGCGGCGCTTCGAGCAACGGGGTCGAGCCCTCGCCCAGCGTCACGACATTCGACCAGTCGCGCACCGGAAGCACTCCGTGCCAGCGCCAGAGACCGCGCATCGAGACGCGTGCATCGCGTCGCCGGTCGTTCAGCGCCGTTGCCGCGCGCTCGACGTCATAGCGTGCGAGCAGCGGACGGCCGTCCAGTGGGTCGGTCGTCACGAGCTCGTCGGCCGGGTAGGACGTGCCACTCAACCCGCCCTCGAGGTGCGTCAGCGTCGAGCCGGTCGCGCCGGCGGGCTGCGTCATGCCCACGACTCTACGGGCCGGTGATCCGAGGGCCGTGGTCCTACAGGATCGGCTGGTGCACCAGTGCCGCGACCTCATGGGTCTGCTCGCCCGTCCGGTGCGCCCAGGTCTGTCTCGGTGCGTGCACCGCTCGCTGATCGCGGCCCGTGGCGTCGACGCTGCTCTCATGCGGCGCAAACGGAATGACCACGAACGGGCGCCGTGCCTTGTGGCTCAACTCATGGGCGACACTGCCGAGGAACAGCTCCTCCATCGTGCTGTGGAGCCCATTCCCCACGACGATGAGGTCTGCTTCCTCGCTCTCCGCGACGTGCAGGATCCCAGTGGCCGGGTGCCCTTCGACCACGACGATCCGATGCCGGACATCCGTGTCCGCGAGGGGGCCGAACAGCTGCTTCTTGACGTGCGAGCGCAACTCGTCACCCAGGTAGTCGAGCTCCCGAAGACGCACGTCCGTCACGGTCGCTGCCCCCGGCACACTGACGGGCTTGATCACGTGCACCGCGATGATCTCGGCACCACGAGATGCCGCTTCCTGGAGTGCCCAGTCAAGTGCGGCGTCTGATGCCGCCGATCCGTTCACTCCCACCACGATCTTCTGCATCGTCATCAGCCTCTCGCTTCTGGCTTTCGCGTCGACGTGCGCTCAGCGTCCATCTAATCGCGGCATCGCACGCGTGTCTAGAGGCATTGGTCCCCTTCTTCGACCGAGCGCGAGCCGGCGACGCCTGTTCAGGGCGCCGTATGTGGCAACCGGCCGTTCAGCAACGACCCATACAAGGACTCCAGCCGGTCGATGTTGCCTCGCAGGCTGTACCTGGCGACCGCCCGGTCGCGTGCTCGCTTCGACAGCGTGCGCCGGAGCGCCGGGTCGTCGTAGAGGCGGCCGAGCGCGCTCCCCAGCCCCGGCTCCAACGGGTACACGGGGATCACTGCGCCGGCGTCTCCGAGGGCGGCCCCGTCCTCCCCGGCATCGGTCGCGATGACGGCGCAGCCGACGCTCATCGCCTCGAGGAGTGCCAGCGACAGCCCCTCCGCGGTCGACGGGAGGACGAACAGGTCCGCGGCGCGGAGGAGATCTCGCCGCGCCTCTGCGCCTTCGACGACACCGAGCAGTCTCACCGGCGGGTGGGTGGCGGCAAGACGTACGAGCTGGCGTCGCTGCGTGCCCGCTCCGCCGATCAGCAGCAGGTGATCTTCCGGCCATCTCTGCGCGATGAAGCTGCGGGCGAGCTCGGGGACGCGCTTCTCGGGGTCGAGCCGTCCCATATAGACAACGACGAAGCGGCCCTGCACTGCCTCGCGGAGCTGCGAGGGTCCGGGCGTGAAATGCTCCGTGTCGACGCCATTGGGGCTCACGAGGATCCGATCGGGGTCCAATCCCGAGTCGACGAGGAGCGCTCGCTGTCCCTCACTCAGCGCGATGAGGGAGTCGAACCGAGTGAGACTCCGTGAGTGGAATCTGTAGAGCTCGTGCAGGATCCGGGCGCGCGCTGAAGCCAGCGTTCCATACGGAAGGTGCACGGTCGCGACCGCAGGAACGTTGCGATGGTGCGCGAGCGACGCCACCGCTCCGTCGAGCAGCGAGAAGCTCACCGAGAGATGGACGAGGTCCGGTTGGAACTCCGTCAACGCCGCCGAGATCCGCTCCAGCGACCCGGGGAGGGATATGGTCACCGTCTTGAGACGGAGCGCACGCAGCTCCACATCCCGAGCCGGCCCGGGTCGTGCGTGCCCTTCACGATGCGCGAAGAAGAGGACGTCCACGCCGCGACCGCGGAGCGCGGCGACCGTCTCACGGCTGTACGCAGCGAGGCCGTTGCCGTGCGGGCTCTGGAGATGACCGAACCACGCGACTCGAAGAGGGCGTGCGGGACGTGCCTGAGAGGCACCGGAGACGCTCACGCGACGCAGGGTAGGGTCACGAGGACCGGTCGCGTCGGACGGGCGCCCGTCAGATGCGACGAGAGGCGCTGAAGGAGGAGGCGGCTAGCATGGGGCCGGCGTGCCCATCCTGAGAGTCACCCTGCACCTGCTTCGCCGATTCTGGGCCGAGCTGCTCGCGTGTGCCGGGCTCGCCGCCCTCATCATCGGGGTCAATCCCTCGCGTCTGGGCGGTGTCTTCAGCCAGATTCAGTGGCTTCCCGCAGTGCTGATGGTCCCGGTCGTCGTGGGTGTCTACGCCAGCCATGGAACCGCGTGGTGGATCGCGCTCCGCGCGATCGGTGAGCACATCGGCCTCCGGGAGACGCTGCTGATCGAATTCGCGGGTCAGGCGATGGTCTTCCTGCCGCTCGGGGACCTCACGCGGGTGGTGATGGTCCGGGCCGCGGATCACGAGGAGGGCGTTGGAGCGATCACCGCCACGGTCGCCCTCCAGGAGCTGATCTTCATGATCCTGATGAGCCTCGGTGCACTCCCCCAGCTGGTCCAGCGGCCCAACATCGCGCTTCTCGTCCTCGCGGTGATCCTCGGTTTCCTCGGTGTCTTCGTGGTCCTGCTCTGGGAAGCCGCCTACGTTCGTGCCATCCGGCTTCTCGAGGTGTTCCAGTTCTTCCGCCGGTTCGACTCGCAACTGCGCGACATCCGGCCGGCCTTCATCCGGGTCTGCCGGCCCCGGCCGCTGTGCGGCATCGTCGGGTGTCAGGCGCTCGCCGCGGCACTCTCGTTCCTGCTGTTCTCCCTCGCATTGGATGCAATCGGTGCCAAGGTCGGCTACACGGCAGCGGTCTTCGCGTTGGGGGTCAGCTTCACCGTGTCGGCGATCAGCTTCCTTCCCCTCGGGCTCGGAGCGTTTGAGGGTGTCCTGACCCTGATCCTGCTCACGTACGGCGTGCCGGCCGCGACCGGTGCAGGCGCGGGACTGCTGTTCCGTGGGTACAACGACGTGCTCATGGCGATGCTCGCCGTGCCCTGCCTCCTGTACGTCAGACGGCGGCAGAAGTCCGGCACGTGGCACCTGTCGGGGTCGACAACGCCAGCATCCAAACCCGAGAGCCGGAGTTTGGAAGTGGATCGGAGACGGTATCCGTGAATAATCAAGACACCATGAGACACGTACGCGCGGTGCTGCGCTCCCCCATCCTTCGCCTGGTTGGCACCGCCGTCGGCCTCCTCCTCCTTGTGCACGGCATCAACGTCGGACAGGCCCTGAACGTCGTGGGACACGCCGACACTCGCCTCGTCGCTCTCGCGCTGGGGTTGACCGCGCTCGGCCTGTCCTGCGCCGTCATCGCATGGAGCATCGTGGTGCGCGCCACCGGGGCATCGGTCGCCCTCCCCCGCATTGCCTCGTGGTATCTCCAGGGCGTCTTCGTCGGTCATGTCACACCGAGCGGCGCGGGCGGCGACGCCACTCGTGCGACGAGACTCATTCGCGAGATCGGCCACGGCAGAGGCATCGCCTCGCTGGCGGCGACGCGTATGGCGAGCGGGCTGAGCATGGCACTCTGCGGATTCATCGGTGCGCTCATCGCCAACGTCAGCTTCGGCGTCCCGATCATCGTGGCCGCGGCCATCTATCTCGGCGTGATGGCCTGCTTCTGGTGGATCGCGCTCGGCGCGCACCGTGGGGTGCGCATGCTGCAGAAGAGCGAGCGGCGTGTGGTTGCCGGGATCATCCGGTCGGTGACCCCCGTGACCGAGGCGCTGGCCAGCTTCCGATCCACCCCGAGGGCGTTGCTTGCCTGCGTCGGGATGGCGATCGCCGGCTGGATGCTGAACATCTTCGCGTTGCAGACGTTCGCCGCCGCGGTCGGCGTGCACCAGCCACCGGCCATCTTCGCCGTGGTGGTGCCGATCTCGCTGATCGCGACGCTGGCACCCGTGGCGATCAACGGGATCGGGCTGCGCGAGGGTGTCCTCGTGGGGCTGCTCCTCCATCTCGGCGAGGATCCCGCACGATCCGGCGCACTTGCGCTGCTCATCGACCTGCAACTCGTCCCGTTCGCGATCATCGGAGCAGGCCTCTTCATCCGGACGCGGCGTCGCCACCGCATGGAGGTCGCTCCGAGCATGGAGCCTGCTTCCGGCATGGAGCTTGCTTCCGGCATGGAGCTCGCTACCAGCTCCGCGATCTGAGTCAGGGACGTTCGGCCTCGTCGTTTGAGGCCGACCGCCTCTTCCGAGGGCGCGCCGTACTTCGGTAGCTTCGATGTATGGCCGCCGACGAATCACGTGGCAGTGGAGCGGCTTCGCCGTTGTCGACGACCCGCGTCCGTGGGATCGCCCGGCATCCGGTCGTCTACGGGATCCTCCTCGCGTACGCAGCCGTCTCCACGACGCTCATGCTCGTGCATGCCGTCGGCGTCACCTCGGACCACGCCCTGTTGCTCATCCTCGTGATCGCGGCGATCGTCGCGCCGGCTCGCGCGATCGTCTGGGACTTCCTTCCGTTCCTGAGCGTCGGCGTCATGTTCTCCGACGTGGGCACGATGGTCGAGCGTCACACCGAGGCGGCGCACACGCTCGCGCCGATCACCATCGAGCGCAGCCTGCTCGGTGGCAACGTTGCGGCGGTGTGGCTGCAGGACCACCTTCGAGCAGTGGCCGCGGTGATCGACGTGCCCCTGGCCTTGGTCTACATCTCGTTCTTCGCCGCGCCGATCGTGTTCGGGCTCTGGGTCTGGCTCCGCCATCGCGATCATTTCGCTCTGTTCGTCGCCGCGTACGTCGGGATGATGGCGGTCGGGTTCCTCGTTCACGTCATCTACCCCGAGACCCCACCCTGGCTGGCCGCGCGAGACGGCGTTCTACCGTACGTCGACAGGATCACCGTCACGCTGCTCAACCACCTGGGTGGCGTCGGTCGCCTCTACTCGGGTGCGGATCCGGCTCCTTACGGAGCGATGCCCGCGTTGCACGTGGCGGTTCCATCGCTCATTGCCGCAACGGCCATCGGGATTCGCGGCCGGCGTCCCGGCCGCGCATGGCTGTGGGTGCTGTACCCGCTGACCATGGCGTTCGCGACGCTGTACCTCGGCGAGCACTATCTCCTCGACGCCCTCGCCGGGATGACGCTCGGATTCCTCAGCTATGCGGTCGCCACCCTCGTCCGGCGCCGCGCCCGGCCGGCACGTCCGGCGGCGGACGGTGCACCCGGGCTCAGCCTCGGCCGCGCCGCGTAGATGCATCTCTTCGCGCATCGAGGGGGGATGGCCCATCGTCGTGAGAACACGCTCGAGGCATTCTGTAATGCGCGGTCGCTCGGCATCGGCGGTGTCGAGACGGACATACGGCTCACGGCCGACGGTGTTCCGGTGCTGTACCACGATGAGCGGATACGCATGCCCGGTGGCCGCCGCCTGATCGCTCAAGTGCGCAAAGCCGAGCTGCCGGAGCACGTGCCATCGCTCGCCGATCTGTATGAGCGGTGTGGCACCGGCCTCGAACTCGCCATCGACGTCCTGGATCCTGCCGCGGCGGCCGTGATCGTCGCGGTCGCGAGCGAGGCTGGAGGGTCAGCGAGCTCCCGGCTCTGGTTGTGCAGCCCGGACATCGAGCACTTGCAGGCGTGGCGCCGTCTCGACGACGCCCTGCATCTCGTGCACTCGGACAAGGCGTGGAGGAGGCAGCACCGCAGCACCGCGGCGACTCATGTGCTGCGACTGTGCGGGTCGGGCATCGAGGTGCTGAACCTGCACCACCGGGACTGCGCGCAGCCCGTGCTCGACGCCTGCCACGGCAGCGGGTTGCAGCTGTTCGCGTGGGGCATAGCGCGGTCGTCGACGATGCGCAGGCTCATCCGACTCGGCGTTGACGGGATGATGAGCGACCACGTCGACCGGTTGCTCCGTGCCGTCCGTGAAACGCCATCTCCGTGAGGGTCGGGCGTGGCGATCGTGCAGCGCCTGCGCGCTTCAAGCTGTATCCGCGGCGTCATGCGTGACTCGGATCTGCGCGGACGCTCCGTTGGCGCTGATGTCGTAGCGGTCGGTCGCGCCGGCGAATGCAGGATCACTCCAGGCCCGCTGCCCGATCCCGGACCAGCTCCTCCCGTCCACCGTGATGGACGCGGCAACCCCGCTCGCGGTCACCTGGGCCGGGACGCCGGTGGCGATGCTGATACTGGCCGACAGCGCCGCACCGTTCAGCTGGATGGGCACCGACCCGACGGGCGAGCCGAGCATGAGGCGGGTAGTGTCAGCGGCGGCATTCACCGTGACACTCCGTGCCGCTCCGTGCAGCTTCATGGAGCCGTCGACCGACGCAGCATTGACCGTGATCGACCATCCGACGTCCTGGCTCAGTGTCACGGACACATGCGCCGTCCGCGTCGGACGGAACGCCCACCAGTCGTGCGTATCGGTGTCGATGGTCACGGTATTCGTCGCCGCATCGACATGCACGATCGGATTCGCCGCGGCGTTGCCGGTCACGCGCGCGACGAACAGGTTCCCACCCGTGTCGGCCACCATGACGTCGAGCGTTGCGGCAGACGCGTTCACCGTGAGTGATGCCGCATCCGCGACGCCCCGCGGCGCCGATGCCACAACCGTCTTCGTGGCACCCCCGATCGTTGGGCCGGCCAGGGCATATGCCGTGGCGCCGCTGCAGAGGGTGACGAAGGCGGCGGCAAGCGCCACAGCCGCGTGGGCAGGCGAGAGGTACCGCCGGAGCACGAGGCTGACACCTCCCAGGATCAGGAAGACCGGCCACGTTGCGGCCAGCCGCACGAGCGCTTCCGTGGAGAGCCATCCGGTCGCCGCCAGCAGCAAGCCGGCGCCGACGCAGACCATGACGAGGGGCCAGAAGATCCGGTAGCGGCGTGCGACGGAAGCGTTCACTGCAGTCGCCGGATCACGATGGCGAGCCCGAGCGCCACGAGCACCAGCGGTCCGAACCAGCGTCCGGTGTCCCAGTCGACCAGGCCGAAGTTGCCGAGCAGCAGCCAGATGCCGGCCGCGACCAGCGCCAGCCCGAGAATCGGCGCGCCGGTGCGCGTATGGACGTGACCGTGCCGGTACCGGTCGGGCGCCATTGCCGCGCCACCGGCCGGCGGATACGGCGGTGGAGGTGGCGGTGGAGGTGGAACGGAGCCGGACATCGACGCGCCGATATCCCGGCCGACATCCTTCATCTCCGTCGCCATCGTGCGGATGCCCACGCCGATCCCCGCGGCGTTGGCCGCAACCTGCGAGCCCTCGGGCGGCATGACGATCCAGAGAATCACATAGGCGACAAGGCCCGAGCCGGCCGCCGCGGTGAGGATGACGAACACGATCCGGACGAGGACCGGGTCGATGTCGAAGTAGTCGCCAAGGCCATGGCAGACGCCGGCGATGACGCGGTCCTGCGGTCGCTCAAATCGGCGTTGGCTTTGCACTGACATGATGCCCTCCTTGCTGCAGCACCCGGTGATTCACCATCACTATCGCCGCCGGCGCCACCATCCTCCAGTGCTCAACGACACGACTTTCGGGGACGAACGTCATTGCGCCGGTGACGTCGTGGCCTTCGACCCTTTCACCCTCGGCGGCGCGCCTCGCGCTCGATCTCCCGCTGGATCTCCTCGGCGGAGATCGGTGCTCGGCCGTAGACGTCCCACGCATGCAGGATGAGCCCGGCACCCCACACCCCGATGAGCCATGCCGGCCAGAAGTACCCGTGGCCCGTCGCGAACCAGACCGCGACGACACCGAGGTTGATGACAGCAAAGGCGACAAGGTGCGCAACGAAATCACGTCGTGCCGACAAACGCTTGATCGCCTCCGCGCGAGCGTCCGACGGTTCGGTCATCTGACTCGTGGCGGTTCCGCCACTCGTGTCAGTCATCTCGGTTCCTCCTTGTTCGAGCGGTCACCACGATCGTTGCAACTTCCACCCGCGAGGGTGAAGGGTCGTTGGTAGCCAATCGAGGCTGCCGAACGTCACGAGGGGGCTGGTGCTGATGCGGAGCGGATGAGCCGGACCGGCGCAGGGCTGCGGTCCCACCTCTCAGCGGACGGCCTTTGCAGGATCGCCGCTGAGAAGATGACGAGACACCCGCCGCCGAGGAGGCGGCGGCGCCTGCGACGGCGCGGAGGGCGGCGACGGCACGGACGGCAGCGGCCTGGTCGACTCCGTGAGCGCGAGTGCCAACAGTGCTCTCCGGATCTCATCAATCGGAGCGTTGACAGGCACGCCCACATAGCCCACGACACGGGAGCCGAACCGACTCGGAAGGCGGCGCTCGAATCGCTCGCGTTCCGGGATCGGGCCGCCGATCACAAGGTGATCGACCGGATGCGCATCGAGATGGCGGGCGAACGCTGCGACGCATCGGGCGAGATGACGCTCTGAGAGCGCCACGTTGCGGCGGTCGACATGCGTGCCGGCGGACGCCCATTGTGCTGCGGCGTCGCCGGTGCCCGAAGGTGAGCTACTGACGTTCCATCCGTGCTGGCGGTCGCGATGCGGCGCCACGCCGTCGAACACTGCGGGATACTCGAGCAGCTCGCCCAGATGGAAGTCGAAGACTCGCATCTTCTCGTGATCGATCAGCGCCAGGGCGAAGCGGGGCGCTCGAGCGAGCTGGTCCTGCAATGGGCTGAGAAATGGGCTGGGTCCGCTGACGATCTGGTCGTTCATGGGATTCGGGAGTGCGATCGTCCTGAGCCATGAGTCGCGCGAGCAGGCGACCAGCACAAGCCCACGGGTGCTCGACCGTTGGAACTGATCCTCGAGCCAGCGTTCGATCATCGCCACATTGCCGTCGAGAGCGCCCCGCACCTCCGGGTTTGCTGCGTCCGCATCAGCTCTCACGCTCTGCGCAAGGATCTTGAACGCTTGCAGGACATCGACACGCCGGGGTCGCTGTCCGCCGTCGACGTTCAGGTAGCAGGTGGTGACGATCGACGCGTCGTGCCGATGCTCGAGCGCGCCGACCTCGCGGCTGATTCGGCTCGTGACGATGCTGCCGGCCATGACACCCCTTTTCCGCTCGTGCGACGGATGACGCTGCCCCCAGATTGCCAAGGATGCGCTCGCGTCGCCAGGGTCAATGGTCCTGACTCTCCATGCCGGCCGACCCGCCACCTGGGCTCGTCGACGGGGACTTCGCCTCTGGCGGGAACCGGTGCAACGGACCACGCTGGTATCTGGCACAAGGTGCCACAGCAATCTGCAACGCAAGGAGTTCCGGCATGTCGAAGGAGATGCACACGGTGCGGGTGTGGGCCTGGAGAGATGGCATGCGCGAGCTGGCGTTCTCCGTGGACACTCCGGATGCCCGGCGTGCGGCGCTGGTGCACGTGCGGTCATTGCAGGAGGACCCGTCGGTCAGCCGCATCGAAATGCGCGAGCACACCGTCACGGCGCGCGGAGACGATGACGAGTATGCCGGCGGCGTCCGCGGGAGTCTCGTCTGGGTACGTGCCGACGGTCGTTGGCGCAGCCTCAGCGGCGGCAACGTGCACCGAGGTCGTCAGCCCGCCTGAGGTCGCCTCGCCGTCAGG
>Ga0307374_10010390_pt1 | contig 13494 bp, 6 predicted proteins | sample OX3MG_FD_202532 | JGI IMG/M metagenome (GOLD analysis project Ga0307374, IMG submission 202532) | Soil microbial communities from Risofladan, Vaasa, Finland - OX-3 | ecosystem: Environmental > Terrestrial > Soil > Coastal area > Acid sulfate soil | place: Finland: Risofladan, Vaasa | collected...
GTGCTCCTGCCCGCTGGAAAGCGTCGCCGTGCAGGCTTATCACCGCGCGAATCAGAAACCGCTCACGAAGGAAGTCCCGAACGTAGGCGTACTTCGGCCCGGACCAAATGCTGTCGTCAATCACGGTTAGCAAGCGAGCACCCGGCTTGAGTAGCCGCCAGTACCGCTCAAGGAACATGACTGTTGACCGAAGGCTCGGGCGCTTCCGACCGCCGAAGTTGACTAGGTCGTAGCCTTCGAGCACGTCGGCCTCGTCGGGCACATTGGCCGAGTAGTCCATCGCAAACGGAGGGTTTGTTAGGACCACGTCGAACACTGGGCCGGGCGCCAGAAGCCGCCGCAGCTCGTCGATCTCCTGGCGCACCTCCAGCGTCTCGACTCCGGACGACTGAGGGACGAGCCGGAGGCCATCGGTCGTATAGATGCGGCTCCCGCCATCTCCGTGGAGATACATGTTGATGCGGGCGATCCGAGCGATCGGCGGGTCCTTGCCAGCATCGATCCCGAAGATTGCCTCATTGGCAACCTGCTCCAAAAGCTTCTGCCGCTCGCTCTTGGAGAGAGACGCGTTCGCGTAGATCTGTGCCCGCATGTCCGTCAGAGCTTCAATGAGAAAGCCGCCTGTACCGCAGCAGGCGTCGAGCACCCGTTCGACGAGCTGCGGAGATGCGACTGGCTCCGCAAGCTTCGACATGAGCTTCACGATGCTCCGCGGAGTGAAGTATTGGCCGAGGTCCTGGCCGCGCATTGTGGCGGTCAGGAATGCCTCGAACATACGGCCGTTCAGCTCTTCGTCGATCCCGAAGAGGTAGAAGTTCTCAAGCTCTCCCACCACCCGCTTGATCGTCCCTGGTCCCAACCCAAGGCGCTCCCCTGGCTCGAAGATCCGCTTTCGCTTGCGTTTAGCGATCTCCTCCTCCAGAAAATCGACAAGCTGGCGGAACAAAATATCGCCGACCGGGTTCGGATCGTTCGCCTCCTGGTCCGCTATCCACGACATTGAGAACCGGCCTCGACCAGTCGGTATCGGATCGCCACGACCGATCAGCGCGAGCGTTTCCGGGTCATCTCGGAGCTTGCGGTCCTCCCACAGCTTTACAAACAGGAGCTTCGCGAAAGCGTCAAAGGCTGCCTGCGGGCTCATTTTCTCGGCCTTCCATATGATCCGATGGCACTTTAGAAAGGCTCGCTTCACCTCGTCGAGATTCCTGGTGTTGGTCAGTTGCGCAACCACGAGCTTCATCGCATAAGGGTTTCCGTCCGTGGCATCGAAGACCCGGTCCACCAAATCGCCAGTCACTCGATCACCGACTCCTAGCGCCTCGGTCGCTGCTTCGGTGGAGACTGGGAAGAACTCGGCAAACGCTTCTGGGAAGGCCGAAAAGGTGCCGGGACGGATGGAGTAGGAAACCCGGGCCCTTAGGTCACCCATCAAACGCGATCACGCCGAGATCATTCTCCTCGCTCCCGGCGAACGCGAGGACGTGGCTCTTCACCAAATACAGCCCATCGAGCGGACTTCCTAGCTCAAGCCAAATGGGATGCGTCGGGCGAATTAACGCCATCTGCCACCCTCTGATAGTCATGTCCAATCGGCGCTCGTCATCGAAGAATCGCTCTGTGATCGCGTCGGGCATCTCCACGAGAGCCGCCAGCTGGAGCTGTTCCGCTGCACCGAGCAAAGTACACAAGATCCTGGTAACACATTGGTTATGGCGGCGGAAGGCCGCGACCGGTCCACTGAGTTCCGGGAAATCATCGTAGGCACGAGCGATGGTCACGCGGGCCCGTTCAAAATCGTCCGACGGCTTCTCGCCTGCCCGCACCGTTCGCACTCCTGACTCCAGCCGGGTCCGAACCTCGAGCATCGTGCGCATCAGGTCCGCGCGGCTTCTAAGTACCCGGGCTGCCTGTCGGGCCTCTGCCGAACTAGGGCTAGCCTGCACGGCTGAGTACAGTTCACGGAGCGCCGCTCGGACCGGCGGCGAGTCCAGTCCAGCTAACCTCATCGCAGGGCGGTCGGGTTGATCTCGGCGCAAGTCGGAAATCTCGCCGCGAGCTCCTGGCGGAAGGATTTCGTCGAAGTCCAAGAACAACTGCCGGATGTCGGCCGGAATCCCAGTCCAGCAGGTGGCCGCAATCCGCTGGCAGGCGTGCATGGCCGTAGTAACCCATGTCACCCAGTCGCGTGCTTCTGGCGGAATCGGCTCCTTGAGCATGTCCATGGAAATGACCGCTGCGCAAGTGCGTTGGAGCGCAGGGTCGAAGCTGAGCTCCCACGCATGCAGTCGATCGGGAACTGTCCAGCCGGTTCCCTGGTGAAGAGATGACGCAGAGCCGGGCGCTAATTGCGCCCGCCGCAGGATCTCTGCAAACTCGGTTTCACGTATGATGAGTGCTGCTGACCAGACTGTCCGCGCGAGATTGCTTACCAGGCCCACGCCGGCACGAGCTCTGGCCGCCTCCAAGTCTGCGCGCTCAGACGGCAGCCCAGTGCCTCCTCAATGTCTCCCTTGAGGTCATCGAAGACAGCCGCCTGGTCTTGGCCGCTCAGTAAGCTGGCGAGCGCTATGGTCCGTCCACGCGTCAACGCGTCAGCCGCAGTCGAAGTCACGAAGTCCACGATCGGGCTCTCGCTGCCCCACGACACGGACACGAGCGGGTCCTGTGTCAGGGGTGCCCAGATTGTGACGTGAGGGCTACCAACCGGAACTGCAAGAGAACGCGGGTCAATTCTGCCAAGCTGATCCAAGTACCCTTGGTACACATCTTGCCGGTTGCGAAGCGTGGCAATGACCGTAGCGTCGAACTCTGTTCGATTCTTCATCAAGCGTCGTATCTCGTCAGCGGCCATCCTATGCCATCGGTCGCCTCCCGGATCTAGGTCGAGAGCGCGGAAGCGGAACCTTCCCAGCACGTCGACGGCAGCAGCGAATTCAGGAGTGTGCTCCGTAAACGGTGACTTGGACCAGAAAGTGACCGAGTCATTGGAGCTCCTACGCCATTGCGCATAGTCTTGGTCGGAGCTACGGGTGGCGCGAGGTACTGATGCTGACCTCCATGCGACCCAGCCGTCGCTGAAGACTACGTCTAGCTCGTCCCCGGCGGGCGACCACAAGCGGTGTGCATCGGTGAGGCGTCGGACATCCGCTTCCAGGTCGACGGCCCGCTTCCTTGGCGGTGTCAGTCGCAGATACCGGGCCAAGACGAACACGTCATGCGTTGAGAGCAACTCCCGGAGAAGTGGTATGTGCTCTTCGTCATCGGCTAGAGCGGCGACGAACGGCGCCAGCTCTTCGTCCGTGGGCTGTGCATCCCGGGGTTCGATGATCGCGTGCTCGGCAGCGAGAAGCGTAGCGATGAGTCGGTGGAGGAATGCCACCTCGTTACCGACCTCGACTAAGGCTGCTTCTCCTAGAAGGTGAAGGATGTCGCCTGCCGGACGAGAGGCGAACATGGCTGAGGTCGTAGGCTCGTCCCGCCATCGACGAATCCGATCTAGCGCTTGGGGAACGGTCGATGTCGTAGCGGGCCACATGTCATAAGCGACAAAGGCTGCAGCTGCTCTTAACTCTGCTTCTTCAATAGGCGACGACATCCCTGCCGTCCTCAGTCGGGTCTCTACAAGCTTCCGCAATAGCTCCAGGCCGGTAGACACCTCCGGCCCATAGGCTAGGAGCGCGGTAGCCCACATGGGCCAGCGGGCGATATCGCGGACTTGCTCCGAGAACCGTGGAATGTTAGCGCCGAAGCCCAGTGCCTCAGCCAGATCACGCATTTGGGCATCCCCGAGTGGAGCCGTGGCCGCGCTAACGAAGTCCGTGAGTTCCAGTGAGGAGAACTGACGGGCACAAACAACGACCCCGCAACGAGAGAACCGCTCTCCCCACCGGCTCATATTCGTCATAAAGTGCCTTCTTCTCGTCGGGCTGAGGGATTCGATGCCGTCAACGACGAGCATGATCCTGCCCTCGGCGCCCCAGCGGTCCACGACCTGACTCGACGCACGGAAGTGCGCCGCTTGGAGGCATTGGCACACAAGGTCTGTCGGACTCGCCGCCTCTTCAGTGGCGACGGCGTAAATCGGAAGCACACCGCCATCGCGAGCGGCCCGCCTTGCCGCCACCAAGCTGACCATCGTCTTGCCGGCTCCGCCGATGCCTGAGAGAGCAACGTGCGTGCCCAAGCCGATGACTCCGCTGGCAGCACACTCCTTTTCGCCCACGATGACCCGAGGTTCTAGGATCAGCGGAATGTCGGCGATCGCCGCTCTGGCTCGCTCAATCCTCCGATCGATCTCCGATATCAGCAGTGGCCGAACCATTCGCCCGCTCGCCACTGCCGCGAGGATTGCGTCCGTGATGGGCCCTGCCAGGTCTTCTACGGAGTCTCTTTTGACTCGCGCGTGGCGAAGGTCGATCAATGCTCGGAAGTCGGCTACGGCCGCCGACCCTTCGCCTAAGAAGAAGGGCAGTACCTTCTCAGGGTTATCGGCGTATGCGACTCCGTACTCGGCTTCGGTGGCATCTGACTGCTGGGATCCGATAATTAGGACATAGAGGTCGCAGGAGTTCGCGATCCTCAGATACTGTTCGTCGGGAGGGTCGCCGGCCGCCACGGCGTGGACCTCGAACCTCCAAGCTGTCGCCGCGCCAGCCTGCTCTACTTCCCTGCCTACTTTCTGACGTAGGGCGGCCAGTTCGCCAATCGTCGAAGACAGCATCACAATCGGGGACTGAAGGAGCATTGGAGGAAGCATGCCTGACGCACGAGCTGTAGTTCAATCGACTACGTAAGTTTATCAGTCACCAGCTCGATCACGGCGAGGCTTGACAGATTCGGTACAATCCGGTACATGCCCAAGACAGCAGCCCTCTACTTTCGAACGAGCGCCGAAGTCAGGTTGGACCTTGAGCAATATGCGGGCGAGGCAGGTCTGACCCTGAGCACGGCGATCGGAAAACTGGTAGAGCGCGGGCTCGAGGCGGTTTCGGACCAGGCGTCTGTCCGGACCCCCTGAGACTGGTCCAAGTGGTGTGTGGTCCAATCTGGCCCTAACGGGCAAGGAGGACCGAGTTGAAAGGCAGGAAGCACACATCGGAGCAGATCATCCGCAAGCTGCGGGAGGCCGACCGACTGGCCGGCGAAGGCCCGGCCCGAGCCCCTCGGCACACCTCAAGAGCCCTTAGACCCGCAGACGCCCGCCCGCGCCTACTAGGACTGGCACGAGGCGAGATGGCGCTGGACCTCGGGACCGTTCCCCTTCCACCTGCCTTCCGATAGCCGCTCCACGGGATTACTGCTCCAAGACGTAAGCGGACTTCACCACCTCAAAGACCGGATCGACATCATCGCTGCTTTGAAGGTGGCACATCCAGGGGTAGCCCCATTGGTAACTCCGGATGTCCTTGATCTCGACACCTTCGATGCTCGGCGGCGCTTCGCCCCCTTTGAACTGAACGTTCACGCCGGCCTTCTTGAAGTCGAACGCGACGAAACTCTTGGTCGTCCGATAGGTGATCTGAACCTTCTGGTTGACTCTCTCCTCGACTCCATCTAGCGCCAGAATTCGGTCGCGCAGATCCAGAAAGGCCGTCCGGACGCCCTCTGACGTCTTTGCCAGGTGGTACTCCAGATCGTAGGTTGGCTCGCCTTCCAGTTTCGTACTCGGGGCGGGAGGTGCCACCTTCGACGGAGCAGTCCCGACTGGCTCCAACACGCTCTCGACCACGACGACGCCCTCAGAGTAGCGTCGATATCGGAGCAGCTCGATGTTCGGCGAGAGTTGGTTGACCGCGTAGCTATCGTACTTCGTGTAGCCGGCAGCGACGATGACCAACCGCGGCCCCGACCAAGAGATCAAGACATCTTGACCAATAGCCCTCTGCGCAGCCACCGTGAAGTCCCCACGATGGTCGATCAGCCAGTCGAGGTAGAACAACCCTTGATTGATGACACTCTCAGACTTGTCCCACTTGTATTCGATTATGACCGGGTTCCCTGCCTCATCAAGACCGAGCGTGTCAATCCGACCCGCATGCTTCTGTCCGGTGCCGAACTCACTCGCCACAAAGCGAATGCCGAGCAGCGAATCTAGGTTGTGCTCAAAGAAGTGCTGGAGTTCCTTCTCGTTCCTGAACGGGTCGGGGGGAAGCTGGCGCGCCTTTCCCTCCCGTGCTATGAAGACGGGCATTGCGGTGGTATGACCTCCTCTGGCGGAGACTCGGGCATCTCGTGATGCACGCTCCGTCCCGAAGCCTCCATAGAGTACGGCTCCAGTACGCCCTCACGCATTAGGGCTACTAGGTGCCCGGCGATTCGGCGCGGCGCTGGACCGCCATGCACGAGAAGGCCGCATTCAAGGTTGTTCTCGATGGCGCTGCCGGTCAGGTTGGCTGATGTGACGAACGCAACCTCCCGGTCCGCCACCACGACCTTCGCGTGGAGGCGACCCGGAATCGTGCCCGGTCGCCGCTCCAAGGGCCAGTGGTAGAGCTCAAGCCCAGCGACTCCCGCAAAGGCCAGAGCAGGGTCGGAGCTCAGCAGGCCGCGCGCACCCCTCAGCGTCTCGACCACGACGCGTGTCCTCACTCCCCTGTGGCACGCAGCTTTCAGCGCATCCACCAGCGGCGCATACCGGAAGGCCGCATAGGTGACGAGCAGCAGCTCCTGCCGGGCTCCTGCGACCACGTCCACCACCACTGCCTCGGTCGAACGAGCAGGGGCGTCGGGCTCAGATGGCCCAGTCAACACCACCTCGACTCTTCCCTCTCGTCCCTCAGCGCCACGCGCCGCCGCCGCAGCCCGCAGCATCGCCGCCAGTTCGCCCCCAGTGACGCCCGGCTCCAGCCGCCAGGCCGCCGCCAGTGCCTCCGCCGTCCGCCTGAAGTCGGGCTGAGGTACGACCTCGGCCAGTCGCTGAGATGCGGCTGTCGACGAGGCTCGCGCTACCGCCTGCGCCAACTCCTCGACCACTCCCGCAGGCAGGCGCTCCGTCGTCAGAAGAACGGCCGAGAGGAGCGGGGAACTCATAGCGATTGAAGGATCGCCAGCTCTGGGCGGGGGTCCAGTGGGACGATCACGGAGCGATCAAGGAAGCGGTTTCCTCGTTCACAGGTGGTTTCGGAGAGGAAGAGGCAGGCGTGGCAAGCCGCGCCATGGATGAACTCCTCTGGATCGATCGGCTCTCGCTCCGCGCACAGAGGATCGGATGAACACCAGGAAGCCCCCTCCACCGCGTCGCGGAAGAGCCCGGCGAATCGCACCGGCTCGCCCAGAGCGACGAGGCCACCGAGGGTCCCCTCGCTATCTGACGCTGCGGTGTAGATGAGGATGCCAGCGGCTGCCTCGCTGTTCAGGTCGCAATAGATCCGCTCGGCGAGGCTGGCCGAGCTGTAACCGCATTCAAGCGACATCTGCCGGATCAGCATGTGCGAAAGGGTGTGCAGCGCCAGGTAGCGCGCACCCGGCCAGCCTGTGGGCTCACGCTTGCGGTTCACGCGGAAGCGGCAGTGGGCGGCTTCCAGAGCGTCGACGTGTGGATGCAGGCGGGCCCTCTCCTCCCAGGGCGCGAGAATGTCCTCTCGCAGGCGAACGAAGATCCCCTCGCCTCGAGTCTGACTGGCGGGAACCCAAGTCGGTTCTCCGTTGGACAGTCTGACCATTCCTTCGCTGGAGAGTTGGTTCCACTCTGGTGCGTCCAGTCGAGTGAATCCGATGAAGGCTTTTGCCACCCGCAGCCGTTCCACGACCACGAGCTGCTGAATCAACCCATCGGCCGGGTCCGAGACGGGCACGGGCCGGGTCGTGAAGTCGTCCTGATCTGAGCTCGCGGTGGGATCGATCAGCGCGGCGTACTCGGCGATCCGGAGGTCGGCTGGTCCCGGGGACACGCCCGATTCGAGGGCTGTCCGGTGGTCTTGAGTCGCTTGCCACACCGCCGCCACCCCAAGAGACCGGAGGCTGACGACCTCGGGCTGCATCCGCAAGGCGAACTCGAGCTGGTCCTCGCTCTTGACCGCGCCCAGGATCGACCAGAGGCGCTCGACTTCGGCAGCGATGCCCTGCCCGCGAGTGGGCAGGTGAAGCGCGGCCAGGCTGATAGCAAACCACTGGTTGGAGGCTCCGAGGACAAGCGTGCGCACTTCCGACGCCCGTGGACACTCGGGATCGAAGACCCCGAGATGAGGGTGCCGGCCCCGACATCGGGGCAGGCGCGGTGCTGCCGCGGCGCCGACCGCTTGGAGCATGTTGCGCCTGGCTCCACACTCGCAGCGCACGATCACGTTGGGGCCCACGTTGCCGGCCTTGTCCTCCACCGTTAGTCGGCCGGCTGATCCCTCCGTGCACTCCTTGCCTCGATGGACGAAGCTCACCCAGGGAAACTCATCGAGGTGGCCGGCCGGGCAGGCGAGTACGAACCGGGCGGGCACGGCGATGGGCTCCCTACGCCTCGAGCACTGAGCGTGGACGAAGCGAGCCAGGTCTGGGCGACCCGGATAGCGATTCACGAACCTCCAGAGGGAGCCCTCGTCGAGGCGGCCCAGGCGGTCGCAGGCAGTGCAGCGGAGCCACTGAGGGAAGGCGATCGCCGGCACCCCGACCCGCGCGGCCTGACCGCCACGATCAGGTCCGTCCTCGTGCAAGATGGGCGGCTCGCGCAGTTCAGCGACCTGTGCGCCCAGCACCCTCCTGACGCTGGCGAGCAGCCGCTCCTCGTGGATTGAGGTCGCCACTACGCGCGAGTAGTCCCAGGCATCGAGCCCTCGCACCAGCACTGAGATCGAAGGCAGGTCCACGACCGCGCCCACCCCGGCGGCATAGAGCAAATGCGAGGGCCGCACCGACCCCACCCGCGGGAAATAGCGCTCACCTTGGCCGTCAGACCAGGTCCTCACTCGGCGGTCCCCGCCGATGGTTCGCCTAGTGGGGTCTCGTCTTCTAGGTCGGGGTCGTCGCTGGCCTGCCCTGGGTAGACCCAGTCCGCGCCATCGCGGATGCTCCTATCCACGACCGAGTCCCGCGGCAGGACCAGGTTCACCTCCGGCTCCGTCTCACGAAGTGAGTAGGCAGCCGTCCAGATGTCCCAGTCCCCTACGCCCGCATCACGCAGCAGACCCTCGACATCAGTCGCGGTACGAAAGCCAAGCCGCGCTGCCTCGATGTGGGCGCGGCGCTGGAGCCATTTGTCTAGTCGATCCTGGATCGCGTCCCGCACTCGCTGCTCCGTGTCGGCGCTGGCGCTGATGCGAGCTGCGCGCTGACTGATCGCGTCGGTGGTAGCCTCCACCTCTGGACTCGCGAGGTCGATCCCCTGGGCTGCCAGATTAGGGCTGAAGGGGAGCGCAGCGTTGCGGATCAAGCCGACCAGGACTCCGGTGAGACCACGGTCAACGGCTCGCGCCGAAAACGGTGTCACCGAGAGCGGCTCAACCCGGCGGTGGAACGTCTCGTGATAGTAGCCGAAGGTCTCGAAGTGGGCGAGGTCGCGAGGGCGCGCCCAGTTGTAGAGCGTCAAGATCAGCCCGGGCCGCATGCTGTCACGGCCTACTCGACCCGTCGCCTGGATGTACTCTGCAGTGTTCTTCGGTTGGCCCGTCACTACCATCAGACCCAGGCGTGTTACGTCGACGCCGACCTGCAGCATATTGGTCGCCAACAGAACCGCGATCGGAGGTCGTCCGCTGCGCTCGGGACGCGGCCGCTGCTGTCGGGCTGCGGTCGAATCAACTGTGGGCAGGGCCACCTCCTCCAATTGGCGCAGCGTTTCAGCGACTCGGCTTGAGGGCATTCGCGAGGTGAGCTCCTGCACTTCGAGTGGGACCGGACGGTTTGCGAGCCCCTTTGAGGTTCCCCTCCGCACGCGGACCGAGATGTCGTCGTCGAGTAGTCGCTTCATTCCCGCCAGCTCGCGCAACGCGCTGAAGTAGGCGACACAGGTGAAGTAGGGATCGGCCGCGTCGCCGAAGTGATCGAACAGATACTGAGTAGCGGTGAGCAGGGTTCCGGCGATCCGGATCTCTGCCTGCTTGAGGCGTATCCCGTGGGCGCAGATTCCACGATAGCGGCGGCCAGGGGTGCTCTCTGATACCGGCAGTTGGACCGAGAAGAACGTGTCGCCAGTGTCCAGCATAGGCGGCGGGAAGATCGCGAGGCGCCGACCGAAGAGCTGCCAGACCTGCTCCTGGGCGCGCCGGACAGTCGCCGTCGAGGAGATGATCTTGGGCCGTATCCGCTCCCCACCACCGGTCCACGTGCACAACTCATCGACCATGGTTTCGTAGAGCCCGACCATCGTCCCCAGCGCTCCAGAAATCAGGTGTAGCTCGTCTTGGATGATCAGGTCCGGGGGGCGCGGCTGGATCACCTCTGACGTGGAGGTGGTGGGCAGGCGTTCGGTCGCCCTGTGCCGGTCGGTGCATCCGCTGAGCTGGTCCAAATCGGGATGCCGGTAGCCGTGTCGCGCACAGCGTCTACTCGCCCGGCCGAAGATCATGCCCGCCTGGCCACGCCAGGGAAGTTGCGCAAGCTTGTCTACCGTGCCGATCACGATCGCCGGCATCAGCCGGTAAATCTCCTCATCCACAGTCAACACGGGCAGGCCCTCGTTCGGCGATCCCCGACGAGAGAACGGGCAGGTGCCGTCAGCGTCGGAGCAGTACAGGTATACCCGCCGCTCTTGATCCTGAGGCTCCAGATCGCGCGACTCGTTCAACTCCTCGGAGCACCACGGACAGGAGAGAAGCTGCAGAACCTTGTTGCCAGTTCCACGCCCTTGGCCCCTCGCCGAGCGGATCTCGGCCGCCGCATCGTCGTAATTGTTGGGCGAAGCGGCCTGCCCTACCCAGAGGCCGATGCGGAAGGGTGTCTCGCCCCACCTTCTGTCGTCGGCTGCCCAGCGCCCGCGGCGGATGAACTCGCAGGCGCAGACTAGCGCTGCGGCGCGCTGGAACTGCTGGGCCGTGAGCAGGCGGAGTGTGTAGCGCATGAGGACGGCGACGCCCTCGCCGCCGTCACGCGCGTCCGAGCCCGAACCGATCACACCCTGCAGCCGTCGGATCGCGAACGTGTATGCGGCGAGGCCCAGGTAGGCCTCAGTCTTGCCGCCGCCGGTGGGGAAGAACAGAAGGTCAACGGAGGCGCTGTAGACCGGGGATCGCTCGTCGTGGGCAGGATGGGTCAGGGCCGGTAGGTTGAGGAGGACGAAGGCGAGCTGGAAAGGACGCCAGGAGCGTTTGCCGGGGACATCGCACTGCTCCAGCGTTTGCGCGTAGGAGAGGGAGGAGTCCGCACGCCGCATCAGCCCCACTTCGGAGTGAACTCGCTGCAGCGCCATGGCCTCATTCGCGAAGTGGAATGCCTCCAGTGCGATCGGATCGGAGAGCAGCAGGTCGACTCCAGCCCGTATTCGCCGGGCGGCGACTCGACCGTCCTCGATCGACGATGTGCCCGCCTGCTGGTGGGGCGTGAGAGCTGGCTCCGAATGGAGCCGCTGCTCCTGTTCGTTCAGCCAGGACTCGTAGCCAGTGGCGAGCGGCAGCAGCGCGGCGCGGAGCTGCTCGCCATCCAACGCCGCCAGCGTTCCCATCTCGAGCTCCAGCCCGCGCAGGCGGGGTTCAGTTTCGACGGAGGGCGCCACCGTCTGCGGGACGTCGAAGGTTGGGAGCCACTCAGTGGCCAGACGCGAGGCGAGGCGCAGCCGAGGATCGCTATCTACGGCTACAGCCACGTTGCGGCCGACCGCGTACTCCAAGGCGTTCCGGTAGAGCATGGCGAGGTGCCGATCTTCCTCGACCCCACCCTCCGAGGGTACGTGCTCAAGGCTGGGCAGAAAGATTCCGGACTCGCCGTCTTCCGCAGTCACCTCCAGCCGAGTCTGGAAAAGCCAGGCGGAGTCCCGGTACCGGTCCGGTTCGCGCTGGTCGTTGATCAATGACAGCTCGACCACCATCCGGTCTTCGCGCCGACGGCATACGGTGCGGAGACTGACCTCCGATTGATCGATCCAGGGTGGGCTCTCAAGAGGTCGGTTTCCTTCTGCTAAACGGAGACTCACCCGATGAGTGATCTGGTGCCGACGCCACACGCGAAGGAGGCTGCCGCTTTCATTCGTCAGGGTCATGGATGGTTCGCGGCTGTACCGTGCCCAAGAAACGGTGACGGCGATCGACGCCGTCCCGGCTGGCACAGTAAATGAAAGCCCGAAGGATCGAGGGAACATCGTGCTCGCTGCGGTCGGGCTCGCGCGCTCCGGACCAGCCTCCTCGCTATCGACGTCGCCCAGCTCGCTGTCTACCTCTTCCGGCGCTGATTGAACACCGCGGGGAGCGAGGAAGCCCACCAGGTAGCGCGCGCGTGGGCCCTCTCCAGCCAGTTCCTCGTCCTCACCTCCCCAGGGGCCGAGCAAGTCCCGCTCGAGGATGGTCTCCAGCTGGGCGCGAACCTGCTGAGAATCGACGCTCATGACCCGAACAGCGGCGTTTGGATGGCGCCCCCCTTCCTTCCAGCCGTCCGCCGCCCTTTGGCGCCGGTCAGGCCGCGCGACTCCTCCTCGGCGTGCCGTTGGTGATTCAACTCCAGGAGCCGCCTGAGAACCTCACGCCGGGCCGGCGCTGAGATCGTGAATCGAACGCCCTGGGCGGTGTCGTGGAAGCCATGATCAAGGCTGATGTCCTCCCAGCCATAGGCTTCGGCAACGGCACGATCAATCTCGACGTGAATCTCGCGGAGTCGTTCGGCCACAGGATCATCAACACCGCCGTCGTTCACAAGGTTGTATAGCGCGGTCAGGCCCAGCTGCCGATCCAGCATCACCGGATGGCGGTGACCCTCAAGCACCTCGCCAGCACGCTCCATCCGGGAAGTCACGTCTGGCTGCGGAAAGGTCTCAAAGACGTCGCTTGTCGTGTAACGGATACGGGTCTCCAGGGTGGACGCGTAGGTGATGGCCCACCAGTAATGGAACGCGCTCGTCAGCAGAGTGAGGTGAGCACCGTCCTGGTAGGCAACGACGCCAGCAGCGTTCGAGTACACGATCCCAGTCGGGACGCTCACTGGCAGCACGACCTTGCTGGTGCGTGTTATCGCCAGTACTCGGCTCATGCCCTCAATCACGTCATAGAGGCGTTCCGCTCTCCGTCCGTGCTGCCACCACCGGCTCGCATAGCCATCCGCGGAAGCGTTCTTTCCTTTCAACTGGTCCCGCACGGGCTTAACTAACCTCCGGACTATATCGATGCAGTCCGGGTACTCCTCCGCTTCTTCCAACGGCCAATCCCGGAAGTTAATCACCCAGCGACTGGCTGAACAATCAGGACGCGAGCTCAGATCGTCGCCATTGACATACGCGAAGAGCACATTTCGGTTCCTGGCGTCGTGTGCAATCAGGCGCTGCGCTTCCTCAGGGCTCATGGTGAAGCCCATCCCGAGCACAATGGTCCCCTCGAACGCTATGTCAGCGTTCGAGGCAAGACGGAAAGGGATGCCGCGGTCAGC
>Ga0307374_10010392_pt1 | contig 13492 bp, 9 predicted proteins | sample OX3MG_FD_202532 | JGI IMG/M metagenome (GOLD analysis project Ga0307374, IMG submission 202532) | Soil microbial communities from Risofladan, Vaasa, Finland - OX-3 | ecosystem: Environmental > Terrestrial > Soil > Coastal area > Acid sulfate soil | place: Finland: Risofladan, Vaasa | collected...
CGGGATTCCTCACCGACATCCGACGGTACGGGGTCACCACGTTCACCTATGTGGGCAAGGCGCTGGCCTACGTGCTCGCTACTCCGCCGTCCCCGGCCGACGCGGCCACCACCCTGCGCCGCGGGTTCGGGACGGAAGCGTCGGTGGCCGACCACGCCGCCTTCGAGCGTCGCTTCGGCTGTGTCCTCACCGAGGGCTACGGGTCCAGCGAGGGCGGGGTGGCCATCAGCCGCACGCCGGAGACACCGGTCGGATCGTTGGGCCGGCCGACCGACGATGTGGCGATCCTCGATCCCGACGCGCTTCGGGAGTGTCCCCCGGCCGCCTTCGACGCCGGGGGCGGCCTGGTCAACGGCGATCTCGCCATCGGGGAGATCGTCAACCGCTCCGGGCCCGGCGGGTTCGAGGGCTACTACGCCGACGAGGCATCCACCGCCGACCGCATCCGCAACGGCTGGTACTGGACCGGCGACCTGGCCTATCGGGACGAGGCAGGGTTCCTCTACTTCGCCGGGCGACGTGGCGACTGGATGCGGGTCGATTCGGAGAATCTGACGGCGGGGCCCATCGAGCGGGTGCTGGTGCGCCCCGACGGCGTGGCCACGGTGGCCGTCTACTCGGTGCCCGACCCCCGCTCCGGCGACCAGGTGATGGCGGCTTTCGAGATGCTGCCGGGGCGCGCCTTCGATCCCGTCGAGTTCGGCACCTTCCTATCCACCCAGCCCGATCTCGGGACCAAATGGGCCCCGTCGTTCATCCGGGTTGCCCAAGGCCTGCCCCAGACGGCCAGCGGAAAGGTGACCAAGGCCCCCCTGCGCGCCGAAGGCTGGTGGAGGGGAGATGACCCGATCTTCCGCCGCCAGGGGCCCGGTCTCACCTACGCCCCGATGGACGATGCCGACCGCCTGGAGCTCCGCGACGAGTTCCGGCGGCACGGCCGACAGGGGCTCGTCGATGGGTAGCGGTTCGAGGGTGGGGTGGGCCACCGTTGTCCGGGGATGGAGCCGGATGGGTGACGGGATCGGACGTTCGATCGATCGGGCCGACGGTTTCCAGCAGCGCCACCGGACCACCGCGGTGCCCAGCGCGGTGCTGCGCAAGTACTCCGACGATCAGGCCGGCCGGCTGGCCGGGCAGATCTCGCACTCGGCCTTTCTGGCCGTGTTCCCCATGCTGTTGGTGCTGCTGACCGTGGTGGGCATCGTGTTGGACGGTCACCAGGGTCTGCAGGACGATGTGATCAACTCGGCGGTCCGCCAGTTTCCGGTGCTCGGCTCGGACCTCAAGAACAATCTGCACGAGCTCTCGACGCGGAACACCCTGGCCCTGGCCATCGGACTGGTGTGGTTGTCGTACGGAGCCACCAGGTTGAGCCGCGCCTCCCAGGTGATGATGGCGGTGGTGTGGGACATCGACCGCGACGAGCTCCCCACCTTCTGGCACTGGATCCCGCGGGCGGTGGGGTTCTTGGCCATCCTGGGTGTGGGATTCGTCGCCGGCGGGGCCCTCGCCGGCCTCGGAGCGTTCGGCAGGCTCGGGAGCTTCTCGGCGTGGCTCGGACTGCTGCTGTCGCTCGTGGTCAACGTCCTCATGTACCAAGGAGCGTTCACCGTGCTGGTGCGGATCCCGAGCGGTGACCGATCGGTGTGGTTGGGAGCCATCATCGGAGGAGTGGGCTGGACGCTCCTCCAGTTTGCCGGCGCCCTCCTGATCAACCACCAGCTGCGTCATCTGTCCAACCTCTACGGCACCTTCGCCACCGTCCTCGGTCTCATCTGGTGGATCGCCCTCGTGGCCATGCTCACGGTGTTCGCCGCCGAGTCCAACGTCGTGCTCACCCGACATCTCTGGCCCCGTTCGATCCGACGGGAGGATCACCGGTCGGGTCAGCGCGGTCCGCGCCCACCTGGTGGCGCGGCCGAGGGGAGTGCCGGGGCGGTGCCGACCGGTACCGCGGTCGGGTGACCCGCCGGTCTACGTTCCGATCAGAGGTCGATGGCCGCAGCTGTTGGATCCGCAGTGCTCTCCAACGTGCCGGCACCGGGGGCGCCAACAGCCATCGGCTCAGGCTCCCGCATGTGCTTCGGGATGATGAGGGCCAACATCCCGCCGAGCAGTGCCACCAGCGAGGCGATGAGGAACCCGCGGGCGTAGCCGGCGGTCATGGCCACCCGCTTGGCCTCGGGGGTGGCCACGTGACCGGCCAGCAGCACGGCAATCCGTGTGGCGGCCACGGTGGAGAGAACGGCGAGGCCGACGGAGGCCCCGATCTGTCGACTGCTGTTCACGAGCCCTGATGCCAGGCCGGCGTCCTGGCGAGGCACCCCGCCCGTGGCCGACAGGGCGATCGGCGTGAAGGCCAGACCCATGCCGAAGGTCGCCATGATCCCGCCGCCGCAGGCGCCCGTCCAATAGCTGTCCCCGGCTTCGATGAGGGACAGCCAGAACAGCCCTCCGGCGGCGAAGAGCGCACCGACGATCAGGACCCTCCGGGGCCCGAACCTGGGGGCGATCCGGCCGGCGATGGTGGCACCGATGGCGATGGCCGCCGTCTGGGGGATGAAGGTGAGGCCCGTGATCACCGGGTCGTAGCCGATGACCTGTTGCAGATAGAGGGAGAGGAAGAACCACATGGCGAACATGGCCACCCCGAAGCAGAACATCACGATGTTGGCACCGGTGACCGCGCGCGACCGGAACAGCCGGAGCGGGACGAGGGGGTTGGTGGCCACCTTGGACTCGATCAGGGCAAAGGCGCCCAGCAGCACGAGGGCGATTCCCCCGGTCACCATGGTCGAGCTCGAGGTCCAGGCCACCTGGTCGGTGTGCACGATGGTATAGACCAGGGCCAACAGGCCGGCCGTGACGGTGATCGACCCGGCGAGGTCCAGACGCTGACGGGTGCCCTCGGCCTTCGACTCCGGCAGGAACAGCCGGGCGAAGAAGAACAGCGCCACACCGATCGGAACGTTGACGAACAGGATCCAGCGCCACGAGAGGTATTGGGTGAGGAATCCCCCGAACAGAGCGCCGGCCGCTCCGCCACCCGCAGCCATGGCGCTCCACACCCCGAGGGCCTTGGCCCGGGCCCTCTGGTCGGTGAACGTCACGGTGAGGATGGTCAGGGTGGCGGGAGAGAGTACGGCCGCCCCCACGCCCTGCAGGGCCCGCGCCGCGATCAGGGTGGTCTGGTTGCCGGCGAATCCGCCCAGCAGGCTGGCCCCGGTGAACAGCACCAGTCCGATCAGGAAGACCCGACGTCGGCCGAAGAGGTCGGCCAGTCGACCGCCCAGCAGCAGCAGACCACCAAAGGTGACCGAGTAGGCCGTCACCACCCACTGGAGGTTGGCCGCGCCGAAATGGAGGTCCCGTTGGATGGACGGGAGGGCCACGTTGACGATGGAGATGTCGAGCACCACCATGAATTGGGCCAGGCAGACGACGGTGAGGATGACCTTGTCGGACTTCGCCAGACGCCCCTGCTCCCCGGACGCGGTGACCACGGTGCCGGCGTGCTCCTCGGTCGAAGCGGCCTGATCGGTGGTCACGGGGTGGACGGCCTGTCGGGGCGCAGGTGCATGGAGGGCAGCGTAGGGGTCGCGTCCTCCGGTCGATACGCCCGCCGTCAGCGCCGCTCAGTGGGACAGCCAGGCCTCCGGGTTGGTGGTGAGTTTCTGCACCGACCGGGGCAGGTCGCCGGAGACGATGTCGGCGATCGACACCTGCTCGAGCACGGCACGGAGGCTGGCGCGCACGGCCACCCACACATCCTGGAGTCGTTCGGCCGATCCCTCGTACGTGGCGGCCTCGGGCCGGAGGCCCCGTACCTCGGCCAGGGGACCGTCGAGCGGGCGGATGACCTCGGCCACCGTGATCGAGGCAGCCGGCCGGGCCAGGCGGTAGCCGCCGTCGGCACCGCGCTGGCTGAGGAGGAGCCCGGCGCGGCGCATGTCGTTCAGGATGCTCTCGAGGAACTTGGCCGGCAGGCCCTGGGAGACGGCCAACGATTCGGCCGTGACGGGCCGACCGTCGGCATCGGCGAGTGTGCACAGGGCCCGCACCGCGTAGTCGACCTTGGCGGAGATATACACGGAGAGGATTCTGTCAGAGGTGGCCAACCCTTGTTGCCGCGATGACTACCGGGCCCCGGCAGCCACCGCGTCGTCCCACGAGTAGCTGAGCGCCGGCATCGGGCCGGAGGCCAACACCAACAACTCGGCGTCGGACTCCCATCCGGTGTTGGTGGTGCCGTAGGCCTCGCCCGCCCCCATGAGCAGGGTCCCGCCGTAGAGCTGCTGATCGTCGGTCATGGACAGGATGTTCTGGCGGTGACCCCAACAACCGGGTTGTCCGGCGGCTGTGCAGTCGATGTTCCCGCTGTTGACGCCGTCGTCGTACATCCAGTAGTAGTTGGAGCCGAGGGGGTTGCCGTTTTCGGCCCAGTTGCTGGCCCACGCCGTGACGTGCATCCCCGCCGGTACTTGGGACGGAGTTGGGTCGGTATTCGACTGCGCCCCCGACTGGGCGTCGGCGTTGAGGGCCCCCACCATGCCGGCGAACGGCGCCAGCCCCCGGTCCACCCGCTCGATGTCGGTGATCACGAAGGTCTGCTGGGCCGGAGTCAGGGACGCGAAGTTCCCCGGAAGCACCATGGGGCCCAGGCCTTCGGCGGCTCGCGCGTTCGTAGTGGCCTGGATGACCTGGGTCATGCAGGTGGCGCTGGTGTTGTGTGGATAGCACGCACCGAGGAAGTTCGGCGACGGGGGGACGTTGGCCGCCGGGGTGCCCAGCGCCGACTTGCCGGCGGTGGCGGGTGTCACCAACGAGCCCAGGAACGGCGCCCCGCTGAAGCTGAACACGCCGCCGTCCCTCGAGACCATCCAGTAGCCGGTGCCGGGTCGGTGGACGGCCACGCTCACCATAGGAGTGCTGAGCACGGCACCACCCATCGAGCCGCCGAACGCCGCATCGCCGAAGGCGAAGAGCCCGCCGTCGGATGCCACCATCCAGTAGCCGTGGCCGCCGGCCGTGGGGGACATGCCGACGATCGGCTGGTTCAGATGGATGTTGCCGGTCGACCCGTAGAACGCCGCGTCGCCGTAGGCGAAGATCCCGCCGTCCGACGCCACCATCCGGTAGCCCTGGCCGTCCGGCGAGGTGGATATGCCGACGATCGGCTGGTTCAGATGGATGTTGCCGGTCGAGCCGTAGAACGCCGCATCCCCGTAGGCGAAGATCCCGCCGTCCGATGCCACCATCCAGTAGCCCTGGCCGTCGGCGGTGGAGGCGATGCCGACGATCGGCTGGTTCAGATGGATGTTGCCGGCGGAACCGTAGAACGCGGCGTCACCGAAGGCGAAGATCCCGCCGTCCGATGCCACCAGCCAGTAGCCGTGACCGTCCGGTGTGGCGGCCATGCCGACGATCGGCTGGTTGAGATGGATGTTGCCGGTCGAGCCGTAGAACGCCGCGTCACCGAAGGCGAAGATCCCGCCGTCCGATGCCACCATCCAGTAGCCGCCACCGGTGGGCGTGGTGGCCATGCCCACGACCGGGTTCCGGCTGGCGCTCCCGGCCTGATGGAGATGGGGTGCTCCGGAGTGGCTCGAGGAGGCGGCGGTTGTGCCGGTGGCGCTGCCCGACACGGCGACCATCGAAGCGGTGGCCAGGCAGGAGGCGATGAGCACCGAGGCGCCGGTTCGGACCCGGACCGATCGGATTCCAATGTGTCGGGCGATCGTCACCGCGACCACCACGGTCGCAGTCGCTGCCATCGCCATCGGCGGCACGGTGTGCACGATCATCTGACGGTCGATCCGCACTCGCTGCCGCGTGCGTGCCACGTTGCCCCAGCGGACCGGCCCTGCCTCCTCGCAGGGTGTATCGACCGTATGTGCGGGAGGCTTTAGCGCCTCCCCTCGCCGGCTCGCCTCAGAGGGCCAGTTCGGCCGGAGACCGCTGATCAGCCAGGACGGTGGCCCGGGTGACCCACACCTGGTCGTCGGGGGCCGGATCCAGCTCCGCTGCCGCCCCCCGGCTGAGCTGGACCCAGGTCGAGCCGCCGGCGGCGAGCGTGACGTCCACCCGGACCTCGAATCGGGCAGATTGGGAAGAACCTGCAACAGAACCGGGCCATCGGCCGCCCGGGAGTGTTGGCACGAGCAAACGTGTCGGGCGGTGCAGGGCCGTCCTGGCCAGCGTGGTTACCGGACGCACACCCCGGTGCTCACTGGGGCGACGCCCGGATCCTCTCCATGATCTCCGGCACCGAATCGCTGAACCCGCAGAGGAGGTTCTGGAACCGTCCACTCACCACGTTCTCGTGGAAGAAGGCGTGGTGCGTCGACGCGTCCGTGAGATCGAACACCCCGAAGGAGGCGTCCACGGCAAAGACGTGCGGGAAGGTGGCGAGGATCGACTCGATGAAGTCGACGATCGAGATCCGCCGGAAGACATTGAGACAGTAGTGGTTCGCCTCCAGGAACACCGTCGGCTCGAAGTCCGCCAACGCTCGTTTCGCTCCGGCGAGGACCTCGAGCTCGTAGCCCTCGACGTCGATCTTGACGAAGTCCAGCCGATGGAGGCCCTTCCCATGGACGAGATCGTCCATGGTCACTGCGGGTGCTGCATCCTGGGTGTACCCCGGGTACCGGTCCAACACATCCTCGTAGCCGACAAACGCAGCAAAATTGGACCCCGGCCGGGTGATCAGATCGACGGAGCCCGGCGCCGAGGACACGGCCGCCCTGACGCAGTCGACATTGGACAGACCCGATTGGGCGACGTTTCGTTCGAGGAAGCCGAACGTCTCGGTGACCGGCTCGAGGGCGATCACCCGTCCGGATCCCGTGAGCAGTCCGGCCATGATGGCGGTGATCCCGATGTTCGCCCCCACGTCGATGACGTTGCCGCCTTGGGGGCAGCACGCCTCGAAGACCGGCACCAACTCGGCCGGTCCGTCCGGTGCCATCGACTCGAGGTAGTAGTCCCCCTCGGGGGCAGTGAGCGTCACTTCGTGGCCCATCAGGTTCAAGGTTCTCACGATGCCCTTCCTCTTACGAACGATGGTGGCGGGGAGCGCCCTCCATCGGGCCCGGCGGCCGCGGTCTGCTTGCCGCATCAGGGACGCACCGCCTCGACCGGGCAACCATACAGATCGACCCCGTTGCGGATCAGTTCGGTGCTTCGGTCCGGTCCCCACACCAAGGTCCGGATACCTCGCAGGAACTGGGGGTCGTTCCACTGCCACAGCTTGGAGGGCTGCTGGTCCACGCTGGTCGGCTCGGAGTTCCAACACCACGCCGAGCGGAGGACCGCCCCTTGTGCGTTGACGGCGAAGCCCCACACCGCGGCGACGATGACGAGACCTGCGACCAGGGTTCGGTAGCCTGCCCGGCGACGCGGCCCGGCTGGTCGGGTCGCCGCCCCCCCGCCCACCTCGACCGCCGTTCGCTGGGCCAGCCACTCCACCGCCGGCAATGCCAGGACGGCGAAGATCGGGAGCATGTCGGTGAACAGGCGGGGCCCGTAGGAGTCTCCGCCCCACCAGTGCTTGAACGAGGAGATCACCACCCAGTGCAGGACCGGGATGACGGCAAGCACCTGCCAGAGCCTGGTGAGCTCTCCGGCACGCCTTTTCACCACCACACCGACGATCGACAAGAAGACCAGTGGGCAGTACCACACCAGTCCCCGCGCCGGGCTGACCAGGTTGCCGGCCAGTGCCTTCGCCATGGTCCCCGACACTGCGAATCCCTGCCCGCCGGTGTAGTACGGGCTGAGCACCTGGTGGTAGGCCACCAGATTGACGGTGACGAAGACCGCCGCCGGTAGCGCCGCCCCGGCGATCGCCGACGGCAGTCGTCGGGGATGGGCCAGCATCACCCACGCCAGGAGCAGCACGAGGGGAATGATGTCGGTCGGACGCACGGCGTAGGCCACGGCCAGCGACGCCCCCATGGCGGCGAAGCCCCGTCGTCCGGACTCGGCGCGCACCGCAAAGAACAGTGCGGCGCTGATACAGAGGATGGACGGGCCCTGCTGCCACATCGAGCGGCCCGCGGTCGACCACACCGACGTCGTGAAGACGAAGGCGAGCGCCACCCCGAGGGACCATCGGCGCATGCGGGCCCTGCTCCCGACGCGGAGCAGTTCGAGGGCCGTGAAGTAGACGAACACCGCCGTACCGGCGATGACCGAGGCCATCGACACGATCTGCAGGCCCCAGTCGTGGGTGGATCGGACCATGGCCACACTGCCCTCGCCCAGACCGAGCTTGTGCAACAGATCGGAACCCACGATCCAGGGCACCGAAAAGAGCGACACTGCCCACGGGAAGAACGGATAGATCTGCCCGTGGGCCACCGTGACCGCCTGACCCGGATCGAGCAGCGGCTGCAAGTGACTGAGGGCGATGGTGTGCCAGTGGACGATCGAGACCCCGACGGCGACGGCGCGGATCGAGTCGGCGGTCATCCCGTTCGGGCACGCCACGTCAACGGCGAACACCAGCACGAACAGCGCCACCGCCCATCCCCAGTCGGCGGTCCGTGGGGAGATCGTCCCTCGCTCCGTGCCCGCATCTACCGGCGTGCGGGCCGCCAGTGGCGTCGTCAATCGAGCGGGCCCGAGGAACTCACCCCGGCAACGATGATCATCCTCTACTCCGTTCGGGGCCTGTCGATCGACCCGGGCTCGTCCTCAGGGGACCTTAATCTCCTTCAACCGACCGTTCGCTTCATCCGATCGGCGAGCCGGCGCCGGTTGGCGGGCCACTCGTCGGCCACTATCGAGAAGACCGCAGAGTCGCGCACCGTGCCGTCCGCTCCGGGCATATCGGCCCGCAGCACACCGTCGTACATGGCGCCCAGCCGGGCAATGGCGGCGCGTGAGCGTTGGTTGCGGGCGTCGGTCTGGATACGGATCCTCCGTACCCCCCAGACGTCGAAGGCGTGGTCGAGCATCAGGAGTTTGGCCTCGGTGTTGACGGGGCTCCGTTGGGCGGAGGGCTGGAGCCAGGTGTAGCCGATGCTGGCTCCATCGGGACCCTGGCGCTGGAGGGTGGCCGACCCGGGGTGGAGGGCCGTCCAGTCCCAGCAGGCGATGTCGTAGAAGCGGGTACTCCCGACGAGGGATTGGGACTCGACCGACCAGGTCACGAAGGGGTACTGGTCGCCCGCCTCTCGACGAGCCATGGCCCGCTCCACGTAGGCGCCCATCGAAGCCCGGTCCCAGGGGACCGGGGTGTAGGTGAACGTCGAGCGGTCGTTGGTGGCGGCATCCACGAGGCCGTCGACATGCTCGAGGCCCATGGGCAGGAGGTGGACGAAGCGACCCTCGAGAGAGAACGGCTCGGACATGGGCCAATTGTGCACGTCTATTTGAGGAGTCGGGACAGGCGGCGATCGGCCAGCACCTTGCCCCCGGTCTGGCAGGTGGGGCAGTACTGCAGCGATTTCGTGGCGAAGGAGACCTGCCGGACGGTGTCCCCGCATACCGGGCACTCCTCGCCGGCGCGCCCGTGCACGGCCATGGCCCGCTTCTTGTCCCCCTTGAGCTCGCTGATTCCCACCGAAGACGACCGACCGACCGCCTCTGTCAGCACGCCGACCACCGCGTCCTGGAGCCGGGAAACCTCCGACCGGTCGAGCGAGGCGCTCTTCTTGTACGGAGACAGCCGCGCCCGGTGCAGGGCCTCGTCCGAATAGGCGTTCCCGACTCCGGCGATCAGTGACTGCGTGACAAGGGCGGTCTTGACGGTGGCTGACGTGCCTTCGAGCAGCGCCGCCAGCCGATCGACAGTGAATTCCGGATCGAGCGGATCGATCCCGAGGGCGGAGATCGGCCCGACCTCGTCCGGCGACCCGACGACCCAGAGTGCCAGGCGCTTCTCCTTGCCCATTTCGGTGAAGTCGAATCCCGAGCCGTCATCGAGCGCCACCCGCAGGGCGATCGGGCTCCGTCCCGGCTTGAGCGCCGTCGGCGCCAGCGCGTCGTACCATTTGATCCAGCCCCCGCGGGCCAGATGCGCCACCAACCACAGCCCGTCGGCGTCGATGCAGATGAACTTCCCCCGGCGGTCGACACCGGTGACCTCCCGGCCGACGAGCTCCTCGAGCGGAGGGACCACGGTCTTGAGTGCCGCGAACGACGCCAGTTGGCACCGCTCGAGCCGCCTTCCGGACATACGTTCTCGGAGGCCGGCAGCGAGGGCTTGGACTTCAGGCAGTTCGGGCACAGGTCAATTGTGGACCCTGGGCGCCCGTAGTATCTGATCCGCACCTGAGGAAGGGTGGACAGCACCCGGTTGCCGGGTCGGCCCGTGCGGGATCCCCGCCAGCCGGATCCGGCGCGGCCCGCTGTCCGTTCCGTCCCAACTGTCCCTGCCGACCCGATCCGCCAGTCCGACCCGATAGCCCCACCCGAACCCGACCCGAGAGGAGGTACCCGTTGTTCCGCCCGGTCCCCGCCGACGCTGATTTCACCGCACTCGAGGCTGACGAGTTGGCTCGCTGGGATGAGCACCGCGTGTTCGAGCGGTCGATCGAGCTGCGGCAGGGCGCCGAGCCGTGGGTCTTCTACGAGGGACCCCCCACAGCCAACGGTCGGCCCGGGCTGCACCACGTCTGGGCCCGTGTGTACAAGGACCTCTTCTGCCGGTACCGGACCATGCGGGGCTACGCAGTTCCCCGTAAAGCCGGATGGGACACCCACGGCCTCCCTGTCGAGGTCGAGGTGGAGAAGCAGCTGGGGATCACCGACAAGCGCCAGATCGAGGACGAGGTCGGCATTGCCGAATTCACCCGCCTGTGCCGACAGTCGGTCCGCAACTACGTCGAGGAGTGGAAGAGCCTCACCGAGCGCATCGGGTACTGGATCGACATCGATGCCGCCTACTGGACCTTCTCGCCCGAGTACGTCGAGTCGGTCTGGTGGAACCTGAAGAACCTCTGGGACCAGGGCCTGCTCTACGAGGACATCAAGGTGGTTCCCTACTGTCCGCGTTGCGGCACCGCCCTCTCCAGCCACGAGCTCGGACAGCCCGACGTCTACCGCGAGGTGGAGGACGAAGCGGCCTACGTCCGATTCCCGCTCACCGATGAAGGGGAAACCGCCGACCGGCTCCGCCTCGCCCTCGGCCGCGACTCGTTGACCGGGCTGGCCCTCATCGCCTGGACCACCACGCCATGGACCCTGTTGTCGAACACCGGACTGGCCGTGGGGCCCGACCTCGAGTACGTCGTGGTCGACGACGACGTGGTGGCCGCCGAGCTGGTGGATCTGGTCTTCGGCGAGGGTGCCGTGGTCGACCACCGGGTCCGCGGTGCTCAACTGGTGGGCCTCCGCTACGAGCGCCCGTTCGACGACCTGGTCCCGAGTCCCGAATCCCCCGGAGGTACTGGATCGGCGGGCGGCGACGGATGGAGGGTCGTGGCGGGTGACTTCGTGGAGGCCGACGAGGGCACCGGTGTCGTCCACCTGGCCCCGGCCTTCGGTGAGGTCGACCGCCAGGTGGGGCGGGACAAGGGTCTTCCCACCCTCAATCCGGTCGGGCCCGACGGCCGCTTCACCACAGCCGTGCCGTGGCTGGCCGGCACGGGCGTCCGTGACTCCAACTCGGAGGTGAACGACCGGCTCGAGGCCTCCGGTCGCCTGTTCCGGCGGCACCGCTACGTGCATCCGTACCCGCACTGCTGGCGGTGCAACACCCCGCTCATCTACTGGGGCAAGCCCAGTTGGTACGTCAGGACGTCGGACCGCAAGGCCGAACTGGTGGCTCAGAACCAGACCATCGGCTGGCACCCCGACCACATACGCGACGGACGGATGGGGGAGTGGTTGTCCAACAACGTCGACTGGGCCCTCTCCCGCGACCGGTTCTGGGGCACCCCGCTCCCCATCTGGCGGTGCGGTGAGGGTCACGTGGTCTGTGTGGGGTCCCTGGCCGAGCTGTCCGAGCTGGTGGGAGAGGACGTCTCGGGCACCGATCCCCACCGACCGGACATCGACGGGGTCCGCTTCCCCTGTCCCGAGTGCCCCGATGGCTCGCTGATGCGACGGGTGGAGCCGGTGATCGACGCATGGTTCGACTCCGGATCGATGCCGTCGGCCCAGTGGGGCTATCCGGTGGCCGAGGGATCGGCCGGGCAGTTCGTCTATCCGGCCGACTTCAACTGCGAGGCCATCGATCAGACCCGCGGTTGGTTCTACTCCTTGTTGGCGGTCAACACCCTCGTCCGCGACGCCACCCCGTACCGGAACGTGCTGTGCCTCGGCCACATCGTCGATGCCGACGGCCGGAAGATGTCCAAGAGCATCGGCAACGTCATCGATCCGTGGGAGATCCTCTCCACCCGCGGCGCCGACCCCCTGCGTTGGTGGATGTTCTCCCAGGGCTCGCCGTGGACGCCGACCAGGGTCAGCTTCGAGGTCATCGACGCGTCCATGCGGGACACGCTGCTCACGCTGTGGAACACCTGGTCGTTCTTCACGACCTATGCATCGCTGAACGACTTCGACCCTTCCGACCCGTCCATCCCCCCGCCCGGGGACCGTTCCGTGCTCGACCGGTGGATGCTGTCCCGACTGCAGGCCACCCTGGCCACCACCACCGAGGCGCTCGATGCCTACGAGCCCTTCCCGGCCGCCACCGCCATCGCCGAGCTCGTCGACGACGCCTCGAACTGGTTCGTCCGGCGCAGCCGCCGACGCTTCTGGCGCACCGATCCCGACGCCGATCCGGCCGACTCGCTCGGCGCTCAGGCCACCCTGCACGAGGTGCTGGTGACGGTGGCCCGGCTGGTGGCCCCCCTGTGCCCGTTCGTGGCCGACCGGATGTGGCGGGACCTGACCGGCAGCGCCGAGGACGCGTCGGTGCACCTGGTCGACTGGCCCGGCCTCCAGCCCGAGGCTCATGATCCGTCGCTGGAGGAGAGCATGGCCCTGGCCCGCCGGCTCTCGTCGCTCGGTCGGGCGGCGCGGGCGGAGGCGGGGATCAAGGTCCGTCGACCCCTGGCCCGGGCCTTGGTGTACCTCCCGCCGGGCAGTCCCACAGCACCGGTGGGCCTGGTCGAAGAGGAGCTCAACGTGGACGTGGTCGAGTACATCGTCGAGGTCGGCGATGTCCTCGACTACGAGCTGGTTCCCAACTACCCGTTGCTCGGCCCTCGGCTCAAGGCCCGGGTCCAGACGTTGCGGGCGGCGATGGGCGCGGTGGACACCGCGGCGGCCGCCGCCGACCTCGGGGCCGGCCGACCGGTGGTGGTGCAGCTGGACGACGGCCCGATCGAGTTGGTCGGGGACGAGGTCGAGCTGCGGGTGCGGGCCCAGTCCGGCTTCGCCGTGTCGCGCGACGGGGCCGAGGTGGTGGCCCTCGACCTGACGCTCGACGATGACCTCCGACGCCGGGGCCTGGTCGGTGAGGTGATCCGGAACATCCAGGAGCTGCGCAAGGCCATCGGACTCGAGGTCTCGGATTGGATCCACCTCTACC
>Ga0307374_10010393_pt1 | contig 13490 bp, 22 predicted proteins | sample OX3MG_FD_202532 | JGI IMG/M metagenome (GOLD analysis project Ga0307374, IMG submission 202532) | Soil microbial communities from Risofladan, Vaasa, Finland - OX-3 | ecosystem: Environmental > Terrestrial > Soil > Coastal area > Acid sulfate soil | place: Finland: Risofladan, Vaasa | collected...
TACCGGCTCCTCCAGCAGGCCGTAGAGGTCGATCCGGTTCCCTATGCCCGGCTGGTCGCCGCGGAGCCGGACCACAACATATAGTGGTTACTAGAGCGAAATGGATAGGCCTCTATATCTTTTTTACGTGGTTCTTCATCTACTTAATCCAGGTACGAGGTCTTACAATCGTGAAGGGCGGACTGTGGGGATCAACACCTTTCATTGCTGCTACTCTGATGGTGCCTCTCTGGGGCTGGCTATCAGACCGGGCGGTCGAGAAATTTGGCAAGCGGGGCGGCCGACGGAACACGGCATGGTTGGGTGTAGCGTGCTCAGCCGCCCTGCTATGGTCGGGAAGCCGTACTACAAACAATGACCTCGCAATCCTCCAACTCGCCGCGGCGGCGGGATTCAACTTAGCTGCTTCAGCCATCTTGTGGACCACGTGCAATGCCATCACGCGCCGCTTTTCCGGGTCGGTTTCGGGCGTGATGACCACATTCGGCAGTTTAGGAGGTTGGCTATCTCCGATCTTGACAGCGTTCATTGCGACAAAGTTGGGCTGGACGCAAGCCCTGGATTTTGCTGTGCTCGTGACGGTGGTAAGCGGCTTGGCCTGGTTCTTTATCGACGCCAGCCGGGGCCTTGATGAGGAGATTGCTGTGGCAAGCTAGCGCCCGCTTGACGCGATTCTTTGGTTTGACGGCTCAATTGGGGATTGGGCTGCTTCTGAATCTAAGCTTGTGCATGAGTATTTGGTCAGGAAGTTCTTGAACTGCGGTACTGGAAGAATTTTAGGGGGTTAGCAAAGTGGCTGGATCAAACCACATCAAGGCAGTTGCAGCTACCGGCAATCTCAGCACCGGATTTCTGGAGGAAAGTTTGCGCCGGGCGGTTAGCTCTGGTGCAGACTTTATCGGCTGCGACGCAGGTTCCACGGACTCCGGCCCGTACTATCTCGGTTCCGGCGAGGCTCGTGGTCCGCGCGAGGGAGTAAAGCGGAATACAGGCCGCATTCTACGCGAGGCCCTTGCGGCTGGTATTCCCACGATCATTGGAACCGCCGGGAACGCGGGTGGTCGACCTCACTTGAATTGGCTGCTAGAGATCGTCCGCGAGCTCGCACGCGAAAATAATTGGCATTTCAAGCTTGCTAGCATTGATAGCGAGATTAATAAGGAGACGCTGATTGGCGCGCTCAGGTCCGGCGAGATTACTGCTCTCGATCCTGCCCCTCGTCTTGATGAGAATACAATACGGAGCGCCGAGCGATTCGTCGCCATGATCGGCGTAGAGCCCTTCCAGCGAGCGTTGCAAGCAGGTGCACAAGTCGTCGTAGCAGGCCGGTCCAGCGATGTCGCGATTTATGCAGCCCTGCCTTTGCTGCGTGGGATTCCGCCAGCTGTCGCTTTGCATGCCGGAAAGATTTTGGAATGCGGCGCTGCGAGCGTCGCGCAGCGCCTCTACCCAGACTGTTTGATGGCAGACCTCGATGACCAGGGCTTTACGGTCGAGCCGCCGAATGCCGCCATGCAGTGCACCCCACAGAGCGTAGCAGCCCACGCCCTCTACGAAAACGCAGATCCCTTCCGCCTGGTCGAATCGGGCGGCGTGCTGGACACTTCAACCGCACAGTATAAGGCCCTGAGCGACCGTGCAGTCCGCGTCACAGGAAGCCGCTATGTCCCATCTGCTTTGTATACCGTGCGGTTGGAGGGCGCTTCGCTGGTTGGTTACCGCTCGATCGTCGTTGCCGGCATTCGTGATCCCCTGGTGATCCGGCAACTCGATAGCTTCCTCTCGGGTTTGAGAACGGTCGTAGAACGCAAGCTTCGCGACAGTCTCAGCCTGGAGCCGGAACAATACACACTGAACTGGCGCGTTTACGGGCGTGACGGCACGCTCGGCAAGCTGGAACCCGAAGCCTCGCTGTCGTGCCATGAAATCGGCCTGGTTATTGACGTAGTTGCGCCGACGGCATCACTGGCGGCAGGGATCATACCGATCGTCGCCCACACCGGTTTACACCATCCGATTCCAGAGCACCAAGGTCTGATCAGCAATCTCGCGTTTCCCTTCTCACCGCCCGGCATCAACGTAGGGCCGGTGTATCGCTTCTGCGCTAACCACGTCTGGAAGCTCAAGGACCCGTGCGCTCCGTTTCCGATGTCCCTGGAGGATTTATAATTCGCTGCAACGGCGTCCTCTGGCCGCCGTCATTTCCGAGCCGCGTGCTCGCCCAAGGAGAACTCGTCGTGACCGAGTTGTGGCAATACACAAAACTGATCCGAAGCAAGAACGCCGGCCCTTTCGAGCTAACGTTTGACATTATGTTCAAAGATTGCGAGAGCTTCGAGCGCGTACGGAAAAGCGGACGTCTTTCCGCCGAAACAATCTCCCGCCTGTACGGCATCCCACTTGATAATATCCGGTTGTTCGTGCTTGAGGATTTGCTGACGGTTAAGTTTTCGATTCCCCGCGCGGCCTTTTCCGGCGACGTGGACGATACAGACGTTTACGGCGGCCAGTTCCACGGCCCGCTCACCACACTGACCATCGAGTAGCAGTAACTAACCGATCGCTCAGCGATCTCGCCTTAGCCGCCGGATTTTCTGATCAAAGCCACTTTTCAAGAACGTTTAGAAAGCTTACCGGTCTAACTCCACGCCAATTCAAGGAAATGTCGCGTTAGTTCCGTTCAAAAAAGTTCCGCATTTGCAAGACACCTCGCAGGCGAGTGTACCAATCTACACGAGATGTGTTGCAAGATCTTCACATCACGTGAGAGGGACCCTATATCTTGGGGTTGCGGACTGGCTCGTAGTACCGTTCGAAGCCCAGGATGCGCTCGCGAAGGGCTTCGAGGAACACAAAATCGTTGGGCGTGAGAGCTTTGCGTGCAAGACCGAAAAATAAATCTCGATCTGATTTAACCAACTGGCGTGGACCGGGCCACACATCGGCTCCCGCGGTGAGACGACCCGTTATCGACGATCCAAAAGACTCGACGGGCCTCACGGTAAGGCGACTGGGTCATGACCTGAGCCACCAACCGGTCGAAAGGGACAATCCCCGTCGTGGGCTCACAACGGCCAAACAACTTGAAACGGTGGACATCCAGGGCGGCCAGATAAGCCCAAGCTCCGCACCGTTCATACTCATGCTCGATCTTCATGGGCGAAGCAGACTGGGCCGGCAGCGTGGCGAGGACGAAGTCATCGTCGCCCAAGGGCTGTCCGTCCCAGACTCGTTCATACAAATCCAAGATGCGCCCGGCTTTGCCGGCGAACTGGGGATCGCACGGGAAAATCCAGCCTCGGTGCGGTGGCGGACCAGCTTTGCGTCGGACTTCGCGACCTGGACCAGCACCCGGAGGTGGTCAAGTCGACGACCAACTTCGATTGGATCAATGCTCTATGTATGACATCAAATTAGAAGCCATTTCAAAACCCACTGTAACCCGTTGAAACGATGGCTAGTAACATAATCATTCGCAGTTTCGGACAGCCACGCAGGAGGGCCTCATTGAAAATAAAGGGCTTAGCTTGCCGCTCCAGTTCGTCGTCCCGGATCACTCCGGTTTGGCTAAGCAATTCAACAAGTTCCATGAGGTTTTGAAATAGCTTCTAGTATAAGGACTCGAACTTTCCTGTGAATACATGCTTTTGACGCAGTAGGATTCTCATCCGCTAGGCCTCCCAGCACGGATCACAGGAGGCGGTACCCGCGTGGCGCCCCGCCGCTCGCCGAGAGCAAAATTACGCACATACAATCCTGCACGACCGTTGTCGTTTCAGGCTAAGAAACAACCGCCACACAAACCATACTCAATAGCTACCCAACTGCGAACTGGGCATTTATTGAACGACGGCGAAGGGCAATCCGATTCAAAGGGGAGCCAAAGATGAGTCAAAAATGGGCGGCGAGGCCGTCAGGTAAGTAGTGAGCTTTCGGGAAGCGTGCGTAAGATCGCATGGGCGACCTGATGTGGGGTTACTTCGCCAGGATGCGGCGTACTGAGGTTCGCCCGATGTACAATTGGCGGGCGATCGCGGCCTTGCTGAGACCAGCACGGTGGAGCTTCCGTACTTGGTGAGCGTGGAGTGCTGCCGTGACCGGCCGGCCCAGGCGTTGGCCGTTCTGGCGTGCATGCGCCAGGCCGGCGCGGACTCGTTCCCGGAGAATCTCCCGCTCGAACTCGCCGAAGACCGCCAGCAAGCCCGCCATGGCTCGACCGGCCGGCGTCGTCAGATCCAGCGCTTCCGTCAGAGAGACAAAACCAACTCCCAGATGTTCCAGTTCCTGCAGGGTGGCCAGCAGGTCCGTGACCGACCTGCCCCAGCGGTCCAGCCGCCAGACCAGTACCACGTCGATCTCGCGGCGGCGTGCCGCGTCCAGGAGTTTCTCCCGTTTCTCACGCTGGGAAGCGCCCGAGCCGATTTCCTTGACCTGTAGAACGATCCTCCAGCCCCGGCGGGTGGCGTACTCCCGCATCGCGTGGGTCTGCAGGGGAATAGTCTGCTGGTCCTGCGTTGACACGCGGGCGTAAAGGCCCACACGAAGCTCAGCTTGAGCCTGTTTCGAGGGGTGGCCAAAAACCCTGCCCGATTTGGATCTCACAGGTGCGCGTTTGGGGCCCATTTCGAAGGGGCGGATCAGCCTGGCCGTAAACTATCGTTTCCGGCCAGGCGGGAAGCACCATAATTCCAGGAAGACGTGCCTACCCAGAGTCCATCGTGGCGTCGGCCCGCCCCAACGTCTCCTGGTAATTCCACGGCATCCACGCCGCAGGATCGTGGGCCAGCTCCGTGGCGTGTTTCTGTAATTGGGTGAGGTAGTCGAAGGGATTGACGCCGTTCAGTTCGCACGTGTGGATCAGACTCATGAACAGGTCGCCCACCTCGGCACCGGTCTCGGTCTTATAGAACAGCGAATTCTTCCGATGACGAATCGCTTTCTTTAACGCTCTCTCGCAGATGTTGTTGTCCAGCGGAGCCCCGGCTTGGCGGAGGAACAGCGTGAGGCGGTCCCAGTGTTTAAGAAGGTAAGTCATGGCCGTCCCCAGACCGGAGTTCGGCTCGACCTTCTTCTCATCAAGCTGGGCACGGAGCCAGGCGTGCAGTTTTTCCATCACCGGCCTGCTGTGCTCCTGGTGAAGGCGCAATCGTTCCCCCGGTGACAGACTCCGTCCCTGTGCCTGGGCATCATAACCGTACACCTCCGCCAGGCTTTCCAGTACATACCGGCACTCGTCGGGAAAGCTGGAGACCACGTCCACGAACCGGCGCCGGCTGTGGGCCAGACAGTATCCCACGATGATTTCCAGTTTCTGCGGCAGCTTCGGCAAGTTCCGCGACAGCGCATCACACATTTGAATCGGTGAGGCCGACTCGGCCGCCCGGTGAAAAAGAGCGCGATCTGCCGCTCCTGCCGCGTGGCGATAATGCCCGAGGTGAACAGTCCCGTGCGCTCGCGGGAGTTCGACGCCTCTTCTTCCACTCCCGCAACGCGAGGACTCGCCCTCGCCAGCGCCAGAATCTTCATGCGGGTGTCATCGTTATAAAAGACCTCGCCTTGCGCGGCCTGACGGACCAGTTCGTCGAAAACCGGCCGGATCACTTGCGCCACTTCCTTGACGATCTCCCATTGCGTCGAGGCGGGCAACGGAATCCCCAGGTTCTCTTCCAGGCCCGCCAGCCGGTAGAACGGAACCCCGCCGCCGTATTTCAGCAACGCGATCATGGCGGCCGTGCTCTCGTCGTATTTCTCATCGCTCACGCCCGGCGGCGCTTCCGCCTCGAAGATCTCGCCGCACAGGTTACAGCGCAGACTCTCCAACTCATAGACCGTGGCCTGAAGCGGCGCCTGCCCCACCACTCGGATGCGTAGAGCCGGCTCTTTCCGTCCGTAGACCTTCCCCTTGAGACACGCCGGGCAATGATCCCCCGGCTTTAAAGAGGCGTGCGGGATTTTAATCCGTTCCGCGCCCCGATACGCCCCCTCCCCGTTCCGACCGTGGCCGGCTGGCGGCGGGTCGCTCTTACCCGGTGGCGAACTCTTGGGGCCACGGGCTTCGAGTCCGGCTTACTCCAGAACCTTCCGGGTCTTCTCCGTCCCCGATTTCACCAGCAACGCCCGCAGTTGGCTGATCGTCGTGTCCTTGTCGCCGATCCGGTCGGTGAGGTAGCTGAGAGCCTGCAGGCCCTTTCGTAACTTCTGATAGTCCTCTTCCCCCAGCGCCTCCCGTTTTCGCTCCAGCAAGGCTTCCAATTCGGGCAGGTTCACGTCGATCACCTCACTCGCCGGCTTCTTCGCCTTCATCTTAGGCCTCCGCCAGCAACTCCCGAAAGCGCGGTGTGAGCGGCTAGCCCAGCACCTCCTTGATCGAGCGGTTCGGCTTCCAGGTGGGCGCGTCCTTGCCCCGGCCCGTCGTCCGCCCTAGCACCACCCAGTTCGCCGCCCGGTAGCAGGTGCCGCGGTGCCGCTCGGGATCGACGAAGGTCTCCAAGAAATAGATCGGATGCCCGTAGATCCGCTCCCAGTCACCCGCGATCCTTCGCGCCATCTCCCCCAGGATGTGTGACGCCAGGTGTTTGACTTGGACCCAGGGCACAATGAGGAAGCGGGGATTGTAGGCAAGAAAGCGCAGGTTGCGGCGCCGCCCCTCCACGGTCCAGCCGATAAAACGATCGCGGCTGCCCAAGTGGCGCGGCACCGAAGACCAAGCCAGGCAGGCAATCGGGCGGCCGGTGGCAGACACCAGGTATTTGAGGTGCTCGCCGACGGGTTGCACGTACCCGAGCGGATGGTACTGCGCCAGGAGGGTGTTAAAAAGCGGCTCCTCCACCGTGCGCCGCACTTGGCGGAATTCCAGCGGCCGGATCGCACTCAGCGGAACCGCGAGCGGCATCGTGTCGAGTTCGACCCTCGCCGCCTTCCAGGGCCTGCCCCCGTGCCGGGCCGCCGGATTGAAGCCCTGCAGTCGCGCTGACGGCAGCTCAATGCGCCCGGCGCGGTGAAGACCCAGCAGCAGCCCCCGGCAGACCATATCGCGCGGCGCTCCGTTGGCCTGCTTCCACTGCCACGCCTCGCACAGCAGCAGCGAAAGCTGCCGGCGACTGGCGCTCGGACGCGCGGCGATCAACTGGCGGATGAACTCCACTTCGGCCGCGGTGATCGCCCGGCCGCGGTAGCGGAACTCGCCTTCCATGCCCGCAGCGTAGCAGAGGCCGAGCCAGAACGTAAGAGCCCGCGGGATCTTACTTCTTACTTCTTACTTCTTATGCCGAAATGCTCACTGGCCGCCACACCGGCGCCGCCTGAGTGGTGGTGGGGTTGCCAGCTGCCAGCAAGACCTGCAGTTGATGCGCCTCCAAATGCCTCGCCACTTCGCGGGCGCTGAGCCCTTCCGGCCACTAGCGAAAACGCCCCTTCGAAAGTCGCTTCTGCGCCAACCAGAACCCTTGGCCATCGTAGGCCAAGATGCGAATCGCCGTCCCGCGCCGGCTTCGGAAGACGAACAGCGCGCCGGAGAAAGGATCCACCTGAAGCTTTTCCTGGAAGAGGCGCGCCAAGGAATCGATGCCTTTGCGACCGTCCACCGCCTCCAGCGCCACCAGGATGCGCATCTGCGGCACGATCTGAATCATCGCTTCCTACTCCACAGGCTTCGGCTCAGGGCCACCAGGTCCAGGGTCTCGGGGCTCGCTAGATGAATCTTCATCTTGGCGCCCTGCGCATTTTCCAACTCGATCGTGCAAGGGGAAAGAGCGGTCGGCGGGGGCACGAGTTCGACGAACGTAGCCGAAGGCGGCTGGGGGCATGCGCGGCCCCCTGCCGCCTGGAAGCGTTTCTTCAGCGCCGTATGGTTGAGCCGGAGCGTTCGAGCGGTTGGGTTCACGCCGTGCTCTCGGGCGATTTCCACCGCCAAAGTCCACAGCGCATCGGGAATGCGAGAAGTGGGTGGGCGAGTCTTGCGCCAGCACTCAAATCGCCGGCGAGCTTGTTCCATCGTGATGCCAAATACGCGAGTCCTTCGGGCAATCATCAGTCTGTCCTCCTGGCCCGGCAGGGCCACAGACTGACGTTATCAACACCCCCCTCATCGAGTTAAGCAGGCTTGCCGAAAGCTCACGAACGATGTACCAGGCGAACCCCACGAGGCCGGTGACGATGAAGCCGACAATAACTCCGGCATCCTGAAGCAATGGGAGATGTTCGTGATGTTGCTCGCTTCGCATAGCCACCTCTTAGACAGAAATCCAAGCGCAGACCAGCCCGGCGATGAGGCTTAGGCCGACGGGAATCCCGACACTGATTAACCAGCCGTCCTGGTCGGAACTGGCCAGCCAAAACAGGACGTAAGCAACGAACCCCGCGACGCCAATGAGGACGAAGAGGAAGACCTGCCGGATGGCAAGATGAGCCGCCGAAGAAGTTGCTGGAGCGCGGAATAAACTGCGAGTCTCGTTGCTCGAGGATATTCCTCGGCCCGCGCGGCGCCGTAAGACAGAAAACCTCGGGCTTGCCGGTCTCATATACCCTCTTCGTTGAGTTCAAAACCACATAGCGGATGTACAGCCGGTCCTGATTCTGAAACAGATCTTTGATGAGCAATTGAACGTGGTTCTTCTCCCTTTTGAAGCTCGTCATGCGCACGGGCTGGCCGCCCAGCGCACTGCGTAGTTCATTACTGCTTGTGATTGCGCCCGGGCAACCGATGAATACGAGATCAGCGCAAGCATAAGTAGACGCCCAATCCTTTTGCCTCTCACGTCACCGCCTCCTCCGTCAGCGCTGTCTTTTGCTGCGTCATCTCGTCGCGGTACCGCTTCGAGTCAAATACCAAGCCTTCGAACCCTTTCCACATCAGCAGCCGACGACGGTCCAATTCGGTTTTTACAAGCAGCGGCAGCAGTACGTCCGCAGATCGGCAGAGATTTCCTCCACACCGAGAATTTCGAGAGCGTTGGCGAGATCGAGAATTTCCGCGATCGAGGACGGCTTTTCCATGTTCCAGCCGCGCAGTGCGTGCGCCAGACCCGCCATCTGCGCCCGCAACGCTTCACTCCGCCCGGTACTACGGATGGAAAGAATTGCCGCCTCTCGTTCCACGGTCGGGTAGTCGAAGCGCAAGTAAAAACACCGCCTTCGCAGCGGGTCCCCCAGCCGCCGCTCTTCGTTTGAGCTCAGCACCACGAAGGGAACGCGCTCGGCTGGATCGTTCCCAGCTTCGGCACCGTGACCTACCAGGCGCTCAAGATTTCAAACAGCATCGCCTCGAACGCTTGATCCACCTTGTCGATCTCATCAATCAGCAGCACGCAGGGGCAGCCCTGATAACGCAAAGCCCTGACGAGCGGCCCTTCGGAGAAGAAATCGAGCGAATGCAGCCGCTTACGAATGACTTCCCAATCTTCTCCCAGGCGCTCGCCCTGGGTATCGAGGAACAGGCGCTGCAAAGCCTCGTCGAACCTGCCAATGGCCTTTCCCTCCGTGATCCCCTCGGAGCATTGAAATCGCTCAACCACCGTCCCAGCGGCTTCGGCCACAGCATAGGCCAGTTCCGTCTTGCCGCACCCCGGCGGGCCTTCGACCAGCAACGGCTTCTCGATCCGCGTGGCAAGATAGACCACTTCGAGCGTCACCGGGTCGATCACGTACCGGGCGGCCCGGAGTTTTTCCGAGAGTTCTTCGATCGAAGCTAACATCACAACGCTGACAATACAATCGGAACAAAAGTCCTGCCAAAGTCGGCGATCGCTCTTGCAGCCCAATGGCGGGAATACAGCCGCCCCAGCCGATCGCAGCGGCCCTCCGAACCGGGTGTGAAATGTATCTTGCTACAATTGGCGCGACGATGTTCCAAAGTGCAGGTCAGAGCAATCGGGCGGAAGGAAAAACGAATCGGGTGTGAAGATCTTCTTGCTACGATTTGCCTGCTTCTGGCCGCGTCTTGCGGTCGGCCGTATCTTCCTTAGGCTGTCCTGCTACCTGAGCCACCCCTGCCCGTCGGCTTTTACATCCTTTACAGGCCGACAATTTTGACAGCATGATGCTTCCAGACCGAGACTGGCGGTGTGAGTCACTTCTCAAGCGCCTTCGTGCTTCGATACATGCCCGCGAACTGCCCCAGGGCGGCTGGCCTTTTCATTCCGGGTCCCTCCAGATGGCGCTTGAGCCAACCTGCTGGCTCTGTTAGCCATGCAGGAATGCCTGGAACAGATTTTGCGAGTGGGCCGCGGTCTTCCTGGGCGTCAGGCCGAAGTGTGGATCCTGAGGGATGTGTTTGAGTGGATCTCGGAGGAAGTTTCAACCGCTCTCGCCCTGAGCCCGGAAAATCAGCGATTTTGTTGCACCGGGCGCGCCAGCGGCTGAGAGTGGAGCTTAAACCATACTTCGGCAAGACAGCACCACCCGGTCTGATTGCACTCAATCTCATGACTGCAAAAATCTTGAAGGCCTAATCGCGGAGTATCTTGAAGAAGCCTTCTCGACGCCTGCCCGGTCGGACTTTGAGGCGCACTTGGCGGCGTGTCCAGATTGCCGGAAACGCCTTGACGAAATGCGTGCTTTGATTGAAGAGTCCCATGATCTCGGCGGCAAGCTCAACCAAGAATGGCGCGCTCGTGCCGGCGAGACTGAATACCAGTTCTTGGAAAACCTGCAGGCCAGAGCCCTGAAGGAATCAAGCGCCGAAAGGAAGCGTTATCCGAAGCTGGCCCCTGCCGCTGCCGCAGTGGTAGTTATTGCGATTGCCGCTGGCGTCTGGTTCCATGTGCAAACCGCCAGAAGGGCCGCACAGCCCCAAAATCTTACCATCGACCTCAGCCATTGGTTGGTTCTGCGCGGTGGCGAGCAGCCCGTGCAGGTGCCGGTTGAACTTAAGCGCGCTCGTCTGAATCTTGCGATTCGCCAGCCTATCGGCACGGATTCAGGGGAATTTCAGGTGGCCATTTCGAACGGCAGCAGAGTGCTGGTGCAGGCAACGGGCCCGGGAAAGCTCAAGAATGGCATCACGACAGTGCGCGTGCAGTTGGACTGCAGCAATCTCCGTCCAGGCAAATACACCCTGGCGATAAGGCGCAATGACCAAAGCTGGGAGGAATACCCGGTGATCATGAGGTAAAGGGTTTACATCGCGTAGGCGTAAGTAATTGCTCGTTTAAGTTGAATGCCCGCCTCTTCCTTGAGCAACTCACAACTCATCTCGGCCGGCTCCTCCGGCACTACGCCATTCCCTTCAAGCCCGCCCCCCATTCCACATCAGGTAATCGGTGGCGGTAATCCGCAAAACGTGGCCGTATCCCACGTCGGATGATTTTCTGCGAGTATCTGCCCGGCCGTCCGCGTCCCTTCGGCTGCTGCGGTTTCTGAAAGCAAGTCAAAGGAATGCCGCCTACAGCCGAGTCTTGTCTGGCAGCCACGTGGCGAGGGTCCAAGATAAGTGGCTTCCGCTCAATCCCCTAACTCCTTTCACCTCCGGCATCTAGAATGACGGTGCGCCCAACTACGTTATACGCTACCGCAATTCTGAGCGGCGCTGACGTTCGGTCGCCTAGCCTCCAGAACGCGCGACGACGATTGCGGAAATTTGACAACAAATCCTTTCGTGCAGAGGATGGACTGTGTCGGGTTCTTAGAAGGTCATGACGTTCGAGAGGAGCGGAGGTGCATTCCGAGTCTGGCGCAGCGCGGGGTTTTCCAGCGGGGTCGGAATCCCGCCAGGAGTAGACTCATTTGTGTTTGAGAGCCTTTAGGCTTCACGGGGAAGTCTTCAGAGAAGGCTCCGGTGAGACAATCGAGTTATTTCCACACTTGGGTTCACCCCCTCAAGAGGCGCCTGACAAAGCAGAGGTTTCAGTTGTGAAGTCATGGATGAGTGCTGGCTAGGGCATGAAGCAAGAGACTAGAGGTTTTGGCATCTCAGCCGACACAATCAGGCCGAGTGATGGCAGGCTTCTCACCATTGAGCAAGTGTCGGAGATGCTTCAGGTTCACGTTTCCTGGGTCCGTGAGCACGTCCGCCGCGAGGCTCGCGACCGTATTCCTGGCCTCAAAGTGGGCAAATACTGGCGGTTTCGTAGCGAGGATGTTCTTGAATGGTTGGATGCTCGCAAAGTATAATCACCGCCACAGGAAAAAGCTGGACGGCTGGAAACGGAGATATTATGAGAAGACGTTTTCAGCACGGCACGGTTTCTCAGCGAGGAAAAAGGCGCAAGGTTTGGGTTGCGCGCTTCTACGAACCGGTGCTAGCCGGGGGAAGACTTAAAAAGAAGCGCCGATCCGTAATCCTCGGCCTCTGTTCTGAAATGACACGTGGACAGGCTAAACAATCACTGCTCGAACATCTGCGAGAATTGAACCAAGGATTGCACGTTCCGGTGCAGCAGATGAGATTCGCCGATTGCTGCGCAAAGTGGGACGAGGAAATCCTCCGCAACTATCGTCCGTCGACCCAGACGTTCTATAGGTCAACCTTGAACCGATGGATTCTCCCACATTTCAGCCCCTGGCAATTGGGCGAAATCCAACCGCCCGATGTACAGGGATTTATCAACCAATTTCGCGGCTACAGCACATCGGTCCTCAAACACCTCCGAGCCACACTGAGCTGCGTATTCCAAACTGCGGTGACGTGGAAATACATTCGGCACAATCCAGCCGCCGGGCTTCAGCTTCCGCATGGGAGGCCAGTCAAGCGTGCTGCCGTGCTGACACCGGAGCAACTTCGGTTGGTCATCAATAATCTGCAGGCACCTTATAAAACCATGGCCATAATCATGGCCGGCACGGCGATCCGTGAATCGGAACTGCTCGCCCTGATGTGGGCAGACTTCGACTGGGTTGACCGTTTGATGCACGTTCGGCGTTCGGTCTATCGCGGCATATTGGACGAACAAACCAAAACCGAAGAAAGCAAGCGAGTAATACCAAATGTGCAATACTGTGGCTCGAGCCCTCCTGGACTTCGAAAAGGGTCCGTACAATCGCGGTGAATACGTGTTTCTGAGTGAGCGCAAGAAACTATACAGACCCGAAGGGATACAGCGGCGTCACTTCAATCCCTTAGCAGAAAGGCTTGCTATCCCTCGCTTCACTTGGCGCTCGTTCAGGCGCACATCAGCTACAGCTCTCCATGAACGCGCACCGTTACAAGTTCAGCGGGAGATCATGGGGCACGCGAACGAAGAGACTTCGTTAATTTATGTCGAAGCTCAACTGAAGGCGAAGCGCCAAGCCATTGACCAACTCGAAGCGGTTCTGTTTGGGATCCAAAAGCAGACGTTAATGGACCCAAATGGACCCATTTTTCAAGCTGAATTGCCAAATCACCGCTTTAACTGATAGATTCTAAAGCACGCGCCTGTAGCTCAGTTGGATAGAGCGGCAGACTTCGAATCTGTAGGTCGGGGGTTCGAGTCCCTCCAGGCGCGCCATAGTTTCCACTGATCAGCCTGCGCCGAACGCTTCGGTTCATCACTGCGGCGAGATTAAAAAAAGGG
>Ga0307374_10010394_pt1 | contig 13489 bp, 15 predicted proteins | sample OX3MG_FD_202532 | JGI IMG/M metagenome (GOLD analysis project Ga0307374, IMG submission 202532) | Soil microbial communities from Risofladan, Vaasa, Finland - OX-3 | ecosystem: Environmental > Terrestrial > Soil > Coastal area > Acid sulfate soil | place: Finland: Risofladan, Vaasa | collected...
ATCGCGGAGTGGACCAGCGTCCTGGCGCTGATCGCCACGGTCTGCGAGGCCATCGCCCTGGAGGTCCGGCACGGCCAGCGGACCGAGGTCGCCGAGCTCGCCGAGGCCTTCGGGGCCGGGCAGAAAGGCTCGTCCGCCATGCCGCACAAGAAGAACCCGATCCGCTCGGAGCGGATCTGCGGCATGGCGCGGCTAGTCCGCGCCCAGGTCGTCCCCGTGCTGGAGGGGATACCGCTGTGGCACGAGCGTGATATCTCGCACTCCTCCACCGAGCGGGTGGCCCTGCCCGATGCCGCCATCGCGACCGACTTCCTGCTGGAGCAGACCACCGGCCTGATGGCCGGGCTGGTGGTGGACGCCGACCGGATGGCGGCCAACCTGGATTCCAGCCACGGCCTGATCTATACCTCGGCCGTGCTGCTGGAACTGGTAGCCGCCGGGATGTCCCGCGAGGACGCCTACGCGCTCGTCCAGGCGGCCGCGATGGCGACCTGGCAGACCGCGATACCGTTCCGGGAGACGCTGCGCACGCATGCCGCGCTCGCGGGCCAGCGGCTCGACGAGGCCCGGCTCGACGAGGTATGCCGGCCCGAGCGGTACGTTGCGCGACTCGGACCGGTCTTCGAGCGGCTCGAGAAGCTCTCCTGAGCGCCGGCCGGGACAGGATCCAGCGATGAAGCTGCTGCACTCGGGCAAGGTCCGTGACCTCTACGAGGACGGCCCCGACCTGATCATGGTGGCGTCCGACCGGATGAGCGTCTACGACGTCGTGCTGCCCACGCCGATCCCGGACAAGGGCGCGATCCTCACCCAGCTCTCGCTGTGGTGGTTCGAGCGGCTCGGTGACCTGGTGCCCAATCACGTCATCTCGGCGACCCGGGTGCCCGCTGAATGGGCTGGGCGGGCGATCCGGTGCCAGCGACTGGAGATGTTCGGCGTGGAGTGCATCGCGCGCGGCTACCTGGCGGGCCTGGGACTGGCCGCCTACCGGGAAACCGGCGCCGTGTCCGGCGTCGCCCTGCCCGACGGGCTGGTCGAGGGGTCGCGGCTGCCCGAGCCCGTGTTCACGCCCACCACCAAGGCCAGCGCCGGCGAGCATGACGAGTTCATCGACTTCAGCGCGGTCGCCGGCGAGGTCGGGCCGCAGACCGCGGCGCGGCTGCGCGAGCTAACCCTGGCGGTCTACCGGCGGGGCGACGAGACCGCCCGGGCCCAGGGGGTCATCATCGCCGACACCAAGCTGGAGTTCGGCCAGTCTGCCGACGGCACGATCACGCTCGCCGACGAGGTCCTGACCCCGGACTCCTCACGGTTCTGGCCCGCCGATCTCTGGCAGCCCGGCCGGCCCCAGTACTCGATGGACAAGCAGTACGTGCGCGACTGGTCGCTGACCACGGGCTGGGACAAGCAGGGCCCCGCGCCGGAGATCCCGGCCGATGTGGTGGAAGCGACCCGCGCGCGCTACATCGAGGCTTATGAGCGCATCACCGGCGCGGCGTGGCGCTGAGCCCGCCGGCGCTGGACCTGCTATCCGCTCAGGTAAACGCCGGCGGGTGCGCGGATGAGGCGGCGCCGGCGGGGTAAGAGGGAACCGGATCGATGTCGTCCGTCGAAGGACCCGATGCGGCGGCCTTCCGCGACGCAGGCCCGGCAAGAGCCCGGCGATAACTCCTAGGAGTCATTCAGATACTTTACGTAACACAGTCATCATGGTCCGGGGGGCGCAGAAGCGGTGGAATACTGGACGACACGTGAGACAGGCGGCCGACAACTGAGCGAGATGCCTTCCGGTTGGTCGGCAGCCGGACCGGGCAGCCCGGCGCTGAGCCGGTCAGGCGATTCCGCCCTGAATGACAGGAGCTCCAGCCAGATGACGAGCGGTCCCGAGACCCGCTATCGCGTCCGCGGCGGCAACCCGCTGCAGGGGACAGTCTTCGTACAGGGCGCCAAGAACGCCGCGCTCAAGATGATCGCGGCCTCGCTGCTGGCCGAGAAGGGCCGGACGGTCCTGCGGAACGTGCCGGTCATCGAGGACGTCCGGCGGGCCGTCGAGCTGGCCCAGGCGGTCGGGGCGGTCGTCAAGTTCCACGAGGCCGAGCGCACCCTCGTGGTCGACGCCTCCGATCTGACCAGTTCCGTGCTGCCGGCCGACATCGCGGGCCGGTTCCGGGCATCGGTGCTCTTCGTGCCCGCGCTGCTGCACCGGTTCGGCGAGGCCACCATCGAGGGCATCGGCGGCTGCAATCTCGGCAGCCGGCTGCTGGACTTTCACTACCGGGGCTTCGCCCGGCTCGGCGCGATCGTGGATGAGCAGGAGACCCAGATCCACATCAAGGCGGGCCACCTGCGCGGCGCCCACCTGTACCTCGACACGCCCTCGCACACCGGTACCGAGAACCTGATCATGGCGGCCTCGCTGGCGCCCGGCACGACGGTGATCGACAACTGCGCGCTCGAGCCCGAGGTGCTGGACGTGATCTCGTTCCTCACCAAGATGGGCGCGCGCATCAGCGGCGGCGGCACCGGCTTCGTGACCGTCCACGGCGTCGGCGAGCTCACGGCCGTGGAGCACACGGTCATGGCCGATCGCATCGACGCCGCCGTTTTCGCCATGGCCGCGGCCATGGCCGGCGGCGAGGTTACCCTGGTCGGCGCCTCGCTTGAGGATTTCGGGGTTGTCCGGTGGAAGCTAGAGCAGATGGGCGTGGAGTTCGCCACTCACGGTGCCATCCTGCAGGTTCGCCGCGATCGGCAGCTTCGGCCAATCAACGTGATCACGAGCCCGTTCCCCGGATTCGCCACCGACCTGCAGTCGCCCATTATGGCGCTGAGCTGCCTGGCCGAGGGCACCAGCTACATCCGGGAGACCATCTTCGATGGCCGGTACATGCTGGCCGGCGAGCTCAGCAAGATGGGCGCCAAGGTGGAGGTAGCCGGGAACGCCGTGCTGGTGCACGGCCCGACGCCGCTGCACGGCACCGAGGTCATCGCGCATGAGCTGCGCACGGGGATCGCGCTGGTCCTGGCCGGGCTGGCCGCCGAGGGCGAGACCGTCGTGGCGCCGGGCTACCTGATCAACCGGGGCCACGCGTCGGTCGCTTCGCGGCTGACCACCCTCGGCGCCGACGTCATCGAGGAAATCGTCGACTGACGCTGCTATCTGCGAAGATTCCCCCCGCCATTCACATTTCGCGAGTCACAACGTCCAGTTGCACCCCGCTGAACCCAGTTGAGTTTCGTTTTGCCGTTGAATCACGGATAATTGCCTCTTCCAGAGACAAGTCCAGTGCGCTACGAAATGAAGTAGCGAAACTTACCGGCTGCGGAGCGGGTGGCCTGAATGAGACGGGAAATGGCGCGAATGGCAGGTGGCGCCGAGCCGACGATCGGCATCGTCGGACCGCACGAACTGGTGGAGCGGATCATGCTGTCCGGCCTGCCGCTGACGGCGGGGCACGGGCCGGCGCAGCCAGCTGACCGGGGTGACACTGCCACCCGGCGACTGGTGACGGCGGCGTACCGGGAAGAGCAGGAGGCCCCGGAGAAGGTGGCCCGGCTGGGCAACACGGTCGATGCGTGCCTGTTCGCCAGCAGGGTGCCCTATGAGTACGCCCGGCGAGCCGGCGTGCTCAGCGTCCCGGCCACCTACATCCAGCTCAGCGGCAGCGCCCTGTACGCGGCGCTGCTGCGCGCGAGCCGGGATGGCCTGGACATCTCCCGGTCGAGCATCGACGTCATCAGCCAGGCCGATGCGGAGGACGCGCTCACCGAGCTCGGCATCCCCGCCGGCGGCGTTCACGTCCGCGATGAGGTCTCCAGCTCGGCCGTCATCGCCGCCTTTCACGAGCGGCTGTCGCACCAGAATGAGACCGCCGTCGCCTTCACCTGCCTGCAGTCGGTGGCCAGGAAGCTATCCGCGGCCCAGGTTCCGGTCTTCGCGCTCCGGCCAACCGGCAGCGCGATCAGGTCGGCCCTGCGGACCGGGACCCTGCTGGCCGGCTACCGGCGCCTGGAGAACGCCCAGCTGGCCGTCGTGATCGTGGAGGTACCGACCCTGCGCGATACCGTGCGCCGCGGCGCGCCGCGGCAGGCCCGCGAGGAACTGCGGCTGACCGTGCACCGCTTCCTCGTTCAGGAGGCCCAGCGGATCCATGCCACGGTGAGCGCGCTGAACGATCACGGCTTCCTGGTCGTCGCCACCCGGGGATCGCTGATCCAGGCCGCCGATGTCCTGGGCGGGCCGCCGTTCGTCGAGCGGGCCCGCAGCGAGCTGGGCATCGGCATCGAGGTAGGCGTCGGCGGCGGCCGGACCGAACTGGAGGCCGAGGCGCGAGCCCGCGCCTCGCTCGGGCGGCCGCCCGCGACGACCCGGCCGCCAGGGCAGGTCCGCGAGCGGGTCAGCCAGCCGCTGGTTCCCGGCCCGCGGGCGGCCCCGCCCACGGCCGCCAGCCGCCGCGGGCTCGACACGCTGGTCCGCCTCTCGGAGAAGCTAACGGCGACCGGCGCGACGCCGGTCGTGGACGCCGAGACGGCCGGGCGGCTGCTCTCGGTGACCCCGCGCACGGCCCGGCGGCTGCTGGCGACGCTCGTGGAGGAGGGCCTGGCCTGGCCGCTTCCCCCCAGCAGGAGCCCGCAGCCGGGCCGGCCGCGGCAGGCCTACCGGCTGGTGGTCGAGAAGCTAGGACCGCGCGGCGCCCGCTAGCCGCGCCAGCGGCTGATGACGTCAGCTCCGGCGCGGCCAGGCGCCGGCCATCGCGAGGAAGGCGTCGTTGGCCTCCGGGGTTCCGATCGAGACGCGGGCGCCGTCGGGGAGGTACGGCCGGACGCTGACCCCGGCCTGATCGGCGGCGGCGGCGAAGCCAGTCGTGTCGGCCCCGAGCGGCAGCCAGACGAAGTTCGCCTCCGTCGGAGGGACCGTCCAGCCCTGGTCCAGCAGCGCGTCGCGGACCCGGCCGCGCTCCTTGACCACCGACTCCACCCGCTCCAGCAGCTCGGGCTCGGCCGCCAGGGACGCGATGGCGGCCGCCTGGGCCAGGGCGTTCACGGTGAAAGGGAGCTGGGTCTTGCGCACCGCGGCCGTGACGGGCTCATGGCCGACCAGGAACCCGACCCGCAGCGCGGCCAGCCCGTATGCCTTGGAGAAGGTCCGCAGCACGGCCAGGTTCGGCCGGGTCGGATAGAGGGTGATCCCGTCTGGCACGTCCGGGTCGCGCACGTACTCGTGGTAGGCCTCATCGAGCACGACCAGGCAGCTGCGCGGCACCCGGTCCAGGAAGGCGACCAGCTCGTCGCGGCCGACCACGGTCCCCGTCGGGTTGTTGGGGTTGCAGACGAAGATCAGCCGAGTCCGGTCGGTGATGGCGTCGGCCATCGCGGGCAGGTCGTGCGCCTGATTCCGGAGCGGGACCCGGACCGACGTGGCGCCCGCCAGGTCAGACAGGCCGGGATAAGCCTCGAACGACCGCCAGGCGTACAGCACCTCGGTACCCGGCTCGGCGGTCGCGCCCATCAGCTGCTGAGTGAGGCCAACCGACCCGCAGCCCACGGCCACGTGCTCAGCCGGGATGCGCAGCCGGCGGGAGATCGCGGCCGTCAGCTCCGTCGCCCCGTTATCGGGATACCTGTTCAGGGCGGTGGCCGACTCGGCGATCACCGAGAGCACCGACGGCAGCGGCCCGTAAGGTGACTCGTTCGAGGAGAGCTTGAACGTCGTGCCGCCCGGCGCCGACGGCGCATTGCCGGGCTTGTACGGCTCGAACGACTGCAAGACGGCCCGGAACCGGGGTGACCGGGGTGACCGGGGTGACCGGGGTGACCGGGGTGCTTGAGCGGACATCATCGTCCTCCAGGGCAGAGAACCCGCGGGCGGCGCCACGGCAGGTGGCTGCGGGACAGCTACTGGAACTCAGGTTAGTCACCCGTCCTGGCCGCCAGCACCGCCGCCGTGCGTCGCGTTGCGCACGGCCCGGTATTTCCGGCGAGTGGCGCCTGTTCCGGGGCATAATCGGCGGGGTACAGTGACGAGGTGAATCGACTTGGGGAGCTGGAACGCGCGATCATGGACGTGCTATGGGAGGCGCCCGAGTCCCTCACCGTCCGGCAGGTCAGCACGCAGCTGACCGAACGGGACCTGGCCCATACCACCGTGATGACGGTGCTGGACCGGCTGTCGAAGAAGGGCTTTGCCCGGCGGCAGCGAGACGGCCGGGCGTGGCGCTACCGCGCTGCGGAGAGCCGCGAGGCTTACGTGACCGAGCTCATGCTGAGCGCGCTGGATCAGACCGGTGACCGGCAGGCGGCCCTGGCTCGCTTCGTGCGGAGCGTTTCTGGCTCCGAGGCGCGTGCCTTGCTGAATGCCCTGGAGGCGCTCGGTGAGGGCACCCAGGGCTAAGCGGCCATGACCGCCGTTTTTGTGCTGGCCGCCGTCGCCGCAGGCTGTGTCCAGTCGTCCGCCACGCTCGCGGTGGCCCGCTGGCCACGCCGGTCACCGGCGGCGGCCATCGTCTTGTGGCAGGCGCTCGGGCTGGGCTGGGGCCTGGCCACGGTGGGCACGCTCATCGGGCTGGGCACGGCTACGCGGCGTTCCGGCGTAGCGGGCAGCGCCCTCAGCCAGCTGACCGGCTTGCTGGATGGGCGCGCCCCCACGTCGTTCGGGTTCCTGTCGGCGGCCCGGCTCGTCTGCATGGCGGCCGGCCTGGTGCTGCTGTCGCTGCTGGTCTGGGTCCTGCTCGCGGTATCGGCGGCGGTGGTGCGGGCCAGGCAGCGGCAGCGCGTCCTGCTCAGCCTGCTGGCGCACGGCGACCCTAAGGTGCCGGGCGCGCTGGTGGTCGACTACCCGGCCGCGGCCGCGTACTGCCTCCCCGGCCTGCACTCGGCGATCGTCATCAGCGCGGGCACGCTGGACTTGCTGGACTCAGCCGAGCTGGCCGCGGTCCTCGCGCACGAGCGGGCTCACCTCCGGGAGCGCCACGACCTGGTGCTGCTCCCGTTCATCGCGCTGCTGCACGGGTTCCGCTGGTCGCAGGCCGCCAGGCGGGCCCATCGGGCGGTCGCCCTGCTGGTGGAGATGCACGCCGACGACCGCGCGCTGCGACAGCGACCGGCGCGGGAGCTGGCCACGGCGCTGCTGCGAGTCGGCGCGGCCGGCGGCTGCCGGGCCCCCTCCGGAGCGCTCGCCGCCTTTGAGCCGGAACTGGACGGCGAGGTCACCGCGCGAGTTACCCGGCTGCTGCGGCCGGCACCGAGCCTGTCGGTTCCAGCCCTGGCGCTGGTCGGCGTCGCCGCCGCGCTGGCGGTCATCATCCCGGTCGCAGTCCTGGTCGTCCCGCTCTGAGCGTCCCGCCTGGTCGTCCCGCTCCTGTGCGTCCCTAGTCGGCGATGCGGATGCGCAGCCGGCGAAAGCCCCGGCCCTTGTTCTCGATCTTGACGACCTGGATCTTTCCGATCTGGCTGGTGCTGGCGACGTGCGTGCCGCCGTCGGCCTGCTGGTCCAGCCCCACGATGTCGATGATCCTAACCTCGCGGACATCGGGCGGGACGAGGTTGGTGGCGGTGCGGATGATGTCCGGGAGCGCGAACGCCTCCGCACGCGGCAGCACCCGGGCGTCGATCCGCCGGTCGCTGCCCACCTCGGCGTTGCACGCGGCCTCGACCGCGTCGCGAAAACCCTCGGGCAGTTCGGGCAGGTCGAAGTCCATCCGTGCCGTTAGCGGTTCCATGTTTCCGCCGGTCACCAGCGCGCCATAGTCGCGGAACACCACGCCGCACAGCACGTGCAGGCCGGAGTGGGTACGCATCAGGGCCGTCCGGCGCTCGTCCTCGACGGCTCCGCGCACGGTGGCGCCGGCCGGCGGCAGGGGATCACCCTGCACCGGGATCAGGTAGAGATCCTCGCCCTTGCGGGCGCCGGCGATCCGGGTCTGCACCCCGCCCCAGAGCAGCACGCCCTGATCGGGTGGCTGCCCGCCACCGCCGGGGTAGAACGCCGACCGGTCCAGGACGATCCCGTCCTCGCCGGAGTCGAGTACGACGGCATCCCACTCCCGCAGCGTCTGGTCGTCGAGCTCCAGCCGGTGGGTACGCCACTGCGTCTGCGTCATCGACCGAGCCTAGCGGGCCGCACTCGCCTGTCCCTGTTCGCCGCGGCCTGTTACCAAGGACCGTAGGGTCCCTGGTGCGAGGACCCGGTCTTGAAGTCCTTCACCTTGGGCCGGACGTCCGCGAGGTAAATGGCCGCCGCGACGAAGGCCACGATCGGCAGGATGCTGAAGATGGCCAGCGAGCCGATGGCACCGCCGATGCCGATAATCACGGCCACGCCGAGGATGATCAGCCACAGCGGCTTGGTCTGCTTGCCCGCGGCCACGAAGGCGGCGGACGGGCGCCTGATCGCGTCGATAAACGCCCAGGCCTCGACGACGAAGGCGACGACCAGCAGGATCCAGAAGAAGTACTGGATCGGGCTGTAGGCGGAAAAGCTGACGATGCTCACGACGACACGCTACTCGCTGCCGGGCGGGCACGGGAACTCACGAGCTGGCGCGGGGCTGACATCCTCGGGCCAGAGCAGGGCGGCCTCATCCGGCGCGAGTTCTCTGGCGACCTCGGCTGCCTCGGCTGCCTCGGCCTCGCCCCCCTCGTCTCCCCCGGCGGCCAGCGCGGTCTCCTTGCGGAAGGACTCGTAGATCTCGATCAGCATCTGCTTCTGCCGCTCGGTCAGCTCCGGGGCGGCCAGGACGGTATCGCGAACCATCGAGCCCGGCGGGCGGTCCTCCAGGAACCCGGCCTGGACATACAGCGCCTCGGCCGAGATTCGCAGCCCCTTGGCTATCTGCTGGAGGATGTCGGCGCTGGGCCGTCGCAGGCCCCGCTCGATCTGGCTCAGGTACGGGTTGGAGATCCCGGCGTTCTGGGCCAGCTGGCGCAGCGAGATCCGGGCCTGCTCACGCTGCTCCCTGATGTAGGCACCGATGGTGGTCACGTTTACCGGACTCATACGCCAAGTCTGCCACCTTGCGCTTGCATTTGCAAGCGACATGCTAGCAGCGGCTAGCGGGGCGCAGGGTGGCGCGGACCTCGCCGACCGGCGCGCCGCCTCCGGTGACCGGGCCGGCCGCCATCCTGTCGAGCACGGCCAGATCGGCGCCGGGGACGTCGGCTACGCCCAGCTCGCGCAGCAGCGCCACGGTCACGGGGGTACGCGCGCGCTGCGAGCCGTCCTCGATCTTGAGGGCTCCCGCCCGGCCATCGGCCAGCGCGAACGCCTCGACGCCTTCGGCGCCCGCCTTGAGCAGCAGCCCAGGGACCGCGGTCATCAGCTCACACTCGGGTCGCGTCGTCCCCGAAGTCCAGGCGGGATACGCGCGCATCGCGTCGGCGACCCGGCGTTCCGGCGTGCCGGGCTCGGCCAGGACAAGCGCACGGAAGGCACGGGCGAGGCCGCTCACCGAGATCGCCAGCAACGGCGCGCCGCAGCCGTCCACGCCGACCGCCGTTACCGGCTCGCCCGCCAGTTCCGCCACCGTCACGGCGATCGCCAGCTGGAGGGGGTGACCGGGATCGGTGTAGCTGGCGGTCGGCCAGCCCGCCAGCACGCAGGTGGCGAGCATGGCGGCGTGCTTGCCCGAGCAGTTCATGTAGATCCGGGCCGGACCGGCCCCGGCCCGCAGCAGTTCGCGCTGGGCCTCCTCGCCGAGCGGCAGGTCCGGCGGGCACTGCAGCGCGGTTTCGCTCAGGCCGGCGCCCGCCAGTATCTGGCGGGCCCCCGCTACATGGAAATCCTGGCCCGAGTGGCTGGCCGCCGCCAGGGCCAGCAGCTGCCCGTCCAGGTCCAGGCCGCAGCGGAGCATCGCCGCGGCCTGCAGGGGCTTGTTGGATGATCGCGGGAACACCGGCACGGTCACGGCGCCGGCGCTCACCGCCACGGCGGCGTCGGCGCGCAGGCCGACCACCGTCCCGCGGTGCCGGGACTCAGTGAATCCAGACCTGATCACCTCGGCCAGGACCGGGTTGTCCACGACGGGGCGGTGCAGGCTCTCCAGGAGCGGGCTCTCAGTCATGGCCGCCGTCTCCCCCGCCTGGCATTCCCAGCATCGTCCGCGCGTCCGCGGCCGGCATCGCCGGGCGCTGGGCCAGCTCGGCCAGGGCCGCGGCCCGCGCGACCAGCTCCGCGTTCCCGGTGACGGGGCGGCCGCGAGCGAAGGAGGTGGTGTCCTCCATGCCGACCCTCAGGTGGCCGCCGGCGGCCAGCGCGGCGAACATGACCGGCAGCGAGGTGCGGCCGATGCCGGTGGCCGACCACGTCACCCCGGCCGGCAACGCCGACACCGCGGCGACCAGGGTGGCCGCGTCGCCCGGCATCCCGCCGGGCACGCCCATGACCAGGTCGCAGTGCACGTGGCCGCCCGCCGGGGCACCGAGGTCGGCCAGCAGCCGGTGCAGCGTGGCCACGTGCCCGAGGTCGAAGAGCTCGAACTCCGGCACGATGCCAAGCTGCTGAGTCCGGGCGTAAAGCTCACGGATGAACGGCCAGGGATTCATGAAGACGTCGTCGCCGAAGTTAACGGTGCCGCACGTCAGCGAGCAGGCGTCCGGTGCCGCGTCGAGGACGGCCAGCCGCCGCTCGAAGCTGTCGGTGACCGCGCCACCGGTGGACAGCTGAACGATCAGGTCCGTGCCCTCGCGCAGCGCCTGCACGGTGTCGGTGAGCCTGCGCAGGTCCAGCGTCGGGCGCGCCTGGTCGTCGCGGATATGCACGTGAATGACGGCGGCGCCGGCCGCCTGGCACTCCTTGGCCGTGGCGACCAGCTCATCCAGGGTGACGGGCAGGGCGGGCAGGGTCGCCTTCTCCGCCTCCGCGCCGGTCGGCGCGACAGTGATCAGGGTCGCCTGCCGCGCCGTCGAAGCGGCGGGGCGGTGCGCGGCGTCAGATGTCATGACCGGAACAATGCCTTCTCGTGCGAGCCGTAATTCAGCGAGCCAGCCAGGCGAGCGTATCTGTCGAGGGGTCCGTGGTCGGACGCCTGCCCCAGGCCGGGCTGGTAGTGCTGGTGGGCGTGACCCACTCGGACACGGTCCAGGCCGCCGCCGCGCTGGCGCGCAAGGTCTTCTATCTTCGCATCCTGGCGGAGGAGAAATCCTGCGCCGACACCTCCGCCCCGCTCCTGGTGATCAGCCAGTTCACGCTGTATGCGGACACGGCCAAGGGCAGGCGGCCGACCTGGCAGGCCGCGGCTCCCGGACGGGTCGCCGAGCCGCTGGTCGATGCCTTCGTCGCGGCGCTGCGCGAGCTCGGCGCGAGCGTGCAGACCGGGATCTTCGGCGCGGACATGCAGGTATCCCTGGTCAACGACGGCCCCGTCACGCTCATTGTCGAGGCCTGACGCCGTGATGGCGGCCGGCTACCGCCGGAGACTGGCGTACTCGGGACCGCCGGCCAGGTGCCGGCGAGCGAACGCGAGCGACTCGGCGAGATCGGCCTGCCGCTGGGCCGTGTCGACCGCCCGGTGGGTGTTGACCTCCAGGACCACCACGCCGGCATAGCCGTCGGCGTTCAGCTTGCCGAGCAGCTCGGCGCAGGGCTGAGTGCCCCGGCCGGGAACGAGGTGCTCGTCCGGCAGGCCGGGCTTGGTGCCGTCCCCGAGGTGCACATGCGCGAGCCTGCTGCCGAGCTGGGTGACCATCTCGAGTACGTCCGACCCGGAGACCGCGGCATGCGAGACGTCGAGCGTCGCGTGCGGGCAGTTTAGCTCGACCGGGTTCCAGTGCGGGGCGTACACGGTGACCTCGGTCTCGCCGCGTCGCAGCGGGTACAGGTTCTCGGCGGCGAACGCGATCCCGCTCTCCTGCGACATCGCGGTCAGCCCGGCCTCGAACTCCCGGACGTACTCACGCTGCCAGCGAAAGGGCGGGTGCACGACGATGACGCTCGCCCCGAGCTCCTGGGCCATCTCCTGCGCCTTGCGCAGCTTCCCCCAGGCGTCGCGGCCCCAGACTCGCTGGGTCAGCAGCAGGTTGGGCGCGTGCACGGCCACCACGGGGATGCCGTGGTACTCCGCCAGACGGGCCAGCACCTTGGCGTCCTGGCTGACCGGATCGGCCGTCACCATGACCTCAAGGGCGTCATAACCGAGCCGGGCGGCGGCCTCGAACGCGTCCGGGACCCGCTCGGGAAAGACTGAGGCGGTTGACAGCGCCACCGTCACCCCCGTCACCTGGCTCCCTCCCGCCTGGACGCCCGCCGCTGCCTGGACGCCCGCTGCTGTGCCGGCGTGGCCTAGCGCTCTCCCGCACCGGATGCTGCTGAGCCTCCGGACCTGACCCTGCCAGCTTATGCCGGTGTCCCCGGAGCCCGGACCGGCCTGACCGGCGAGCCGCAAGTGGCGTGGGGGTGCACGTCAGATTTGTAGGTAGTCAAGATCATCTTGGGGATGCTGCTGGTCAGGCGGTGCGTGTCTGAGTGTGGGGGGGGTTGCGGATGGTTTCCCAGGTGCTGCTGGCCTCGCGGCAGCGCAGGGCGATGATGGCGTCGGCGCCGTTGACGGTCCAGTGCATGCCGGACTGCTTGAGGCGCTGGCCGATGACGGTCTTGCAGCTGGCTTCCACGACGCCAAGACCCTGGACGCGACCCCTGCGCGCCCGGTCAGCCAGCGTCACGACACCTTCCGAGGGCTTCCCGGCAGTGCGCTGAACCCGCCTGCGCCCGCCAAGCGAGTCTCGGTCGAATGCCCGCGCCACCCGGGCCAGCCAGGCGGCCTCACTGGGCAGGTCCGGGGCGGGCATGTGCTGCCATCCCGGGACCCCGCCCGCGGCCAGCGCGGGCGGGCCGCCCGCCCTGGCCCGCAGGGCGGCTGCCAGCACGGATGCCTCCACGGCAGCGGCTGCCTCGTCTCCGGCCAGCCCTGCCGGGTGCATCACCCTGCGGCAGCGGCGGCCAGTTCCGGGCCGGCGTACGGCCGCAGCGCCAGCACGGCCTCCCGGATCTCGACCACCGCCCGGTGCAGCCGCACCCGCGGACCCGGCCGCCCCGGCACTTCCGGGCACGCCGCCTCCGGGACCGCGTCAAGCAACACGGCATGCAGCGGCCGTAGCTGGCGAAGCAAGCGCCTCGCCGCGGGCCCGGGCATCCGGCGGTGCGCGCGAGATCGTCAAGATCCGCGCCGCCGCCGCGGTCGCCCTGACGAACCTGGGCGATCTCGATGATGCCGCCACCCAGATCGACAGCGGCCTGAGCCTGGCCCAGCAGTGCGGGTATCCCGGCGGGCTCGTCTGGTGCTGGACCGCCCGCGCGCTGAATCAGCTCAAGCACGCCAGCATCGAAGCTAGCCGCGACTCCGCGACCCGGCTCGCGGGTATCGTCAGCGATCTGCAGGGCAACCGATTCTGGAGCGAGATCGTGAACTGGTGGACTGACGACGGCACCGCCCGGCACCCGGCCAGCACCACGAGCTGGCTGGAAGGAGAGGACGCCGCCAGGACGCGATGGCTGGCC
>Ga0307374_10010396_pt1 | contig 13485 bp, 10 predicted proteins | sample OX3MG_FD_202532 | JGI IMG/M metagenome (GOLD analysis project Ga0307374, IMG submission 202532) | Soil microbial communities from Risofladan, Vaasa, Finland - OX-3 | ecosystem: Environmental > Terrestrial > Soil > Coastal area > Acid sulfate soil | place: Finland: Risofladan, Vaasa | collected...
GGGGATCTTGAGGGAGCCGTGGCCGATGCGGTGGTGGCGCCGGTGGCGCTCGACGTCCTGGTCCTCGGGAGTGGCGTGGCCGGGCTCTCGGCCGCCGTCCGCCTGGCCGCCCCGCTGACTCCCGCAGGGAGCGGGCCCGGTGGCGCCTCACACGGCCTGCGGGTGGGGGTGCTGACCAAGGCCGAGCTCTCCCAGTCGGCCACCCGGTGGGCCCAGGGCGGTGTGGCCGCCGTCCTCGGGGGCGACGAGGACTCGACCGACCTGCACCTGGCCGACACCCTGGCGGCCGGCGCCGGCCTGTGTGACACCGAAGCGGTACGGGTGCTGGTCGACGAGGGCCCGGCCCGGGTCAACGAGCTGATCGCCATGGGCGCCGTGTTCGACCGGCAGCCCGGAGGGTCCCTGGCCCTGGCCCGCGAGGGCGGGCACTCCACGGCCCGCGTGGTCCACGCCGGTGGCGCCGCCACCGGGGCCGAGGTCGAGCGGGCCCTGGTGGACGCCACCCGGTCCACCGCCGCGGCCCTGTTCGAGGAGTCGTTCGCCCTCGACCTGCTGGTGGAGGGCGGGCGGTGCCGCGGGGTGGTGGCGCTGAGCGCGGAGGGCCGCCTGATCGAGGTCCGGGCCACCCATACCGTCCTCGCCACCGGTGGCGCGGGCCAGCTGTTCGCGGTGACCACCAATCCGGCCGAGGCCACCGGTGACGGCCTGGCCATGGCCCTCCGGGCCGGTGTTCCGGTGGCCGACGTGGAGTTCATGCAGTTCCACCCCACCGCGCTCCACCATCCGGCCATGCCCCGACCCCTCCTCTCCGAGGCCCTCCGCGGCCACGGGGCGCTGTTGCGGGACGCCGGCGGCGAGCGCTTCGTCGACGAGCTGGCGCCGAGGGACGTGGTCAGCCGCGCCATGGCCGAGCGCATGCGGGTCCAGGGGGTGGAGAGCCTCTGGCTCGACGCCACCGGACTGGCCTCGTTCGATGCCCGGTTCCCGACCATCGCCGCCTCGCTCCGGGCCATCGGACTCGACCCCTCCCGCGACTGGCTGCCGATCGCGCCCGCTGCCCACTACCTGTCGGGGGGGGTCGTCACCGACCTGTCGGGAGCCACCGCCCTGCCCGGCCTGTGGGCTGCCGGCGAGGTGGCCTGCACCGGGGTCCACGGGGCCAACCGACTGGCGTCCAACTCGCTCCTGGAAGGCATGGTGTTCGGGGCACGACTGGCCGAGTCCATACTGGGCGGCGCGGACGGGCCCGAGCCGACCGGGGTGATGGGCGCTCTCCTCGACGGCACCTCCGAGCGCATTCCGCCCGTCGAGGGGTCGCCCCGGGACGCCACCGTGTCCGGGGGACCGGCATCGGCTCCCACCTGGCCCGACGCCACCAAGTCGCGGGACCGGCTCCAGAGGGCGATGATGGAGGGGGCCGGGGTGGTCCGCAGTGCGGGCCCGCTGGCCGCGGCCGGGGCGGCCATCGACGCCCTGGGAGCCGAGATGGGGTCCGCCACCCCGGTGGACCGGAGCCACGGCGAGCTGGCCAACCTGGTCACCGTGGCCACACGCGTCCTCCGCTCGGCAGTCCTCCGCCGGGAGACCCGGGGGGCCCACGCCCGCAGTGACTTCCCCGAGGCCTCCGATCGCTGGCGTCGACGGATCGAGCACGACGCCGAGGGAATGGCCGTGCTGGCGCCGGTGACGGGACCACCGTTCTGTTGAGCCCAGCGCCACGCCATCAGGGCCACACGGCCGCAGCGGTCGACGTCGATCCGCCGAGGTCGGCGGTGGTCGACGCGGTGACCCGGGCCATCGCCGAGGACGTCCTGCCGCTCGGCGACCTGACCGCTGCCCTGGTCCCGGCCACCGTCACCGCCACCGTGGCAGTCGTCAGCCGGGCCACGGGCGTGATCGCCGGCCGGGCCTGTGCCCTCGAGGCCTTCCACCAGATCGATCCGACCCTCGGCCTCACGTGGTGGATCGGTGACGGGGACGAAGTCGTCCCCGGGGACCGTGTCGCTGCGGTCCACGGCTGCCTGCGCTCCGTCCTGACCGCCGAGCGGACCGTGCTCAACTTCCTCGGTCACCTTTCGGGGGTGGCCACGCTCACCCGGCGCTACGTGGACGCCGTCGGTGCGGCCAACCCGGCCACCCGGGTGCTCGACACCCGCAAGACGACCCCGGGCCTCCGCTCCCTGCAGAAGGCGGCGGTGCGGGCCGGGGGCGGCCACAACCACCGGGGCAGCCTGTCGGAGGCGGTCCTGATCAAGGACAACCACCTCGGGGGGATCACCATCACCGAAGCCGTGGCCCGGGCCCGGGCCCTGTGGCCCGGCCGCATGGTGGAGGTCGAGTGCGACCGCCCGGCCCAGGCCGACGAGGCGGCCGTGGCCGGCGCCACCGTGATCATGCTGGACAACATGTCGCCCGAGCAGGTGGCCGGCTGCGTGTCCCGGCTGCGGGCCGACGGGGCGGACGCCCTGGTCGAGGTGTCCGGCGGGGTCGACCTCCACTCCGCCCCCCTGCTGGCCGCGGCGGGGGCCGACCTCATCTCCGTGGGGGCCCTCACCCACTCGGCCCCGGTCCTCGATCTCGGGTTCGACCTGGTGGACGGCGCCGGGAGGAGAGGCTGACCATGCTGCTGGCCATCGATGTCGGAAACACCGAGACGGTCGTCGGGCTCTTCGCTGACGACCCCTCCGCGCCGACCGGTGGCACCGGACCCCGGGACGGAAACGAGCCGGCCGGCCTGGCCCACCACTGGCGCCTGTCCACGGTGGCGGAGCGTACCGCCGACGAGCACGCCCTGCTCCTCACCCAGCTGCTCGACCTCGACGGGCTGGACATCGACGATGCGGTCTCGGGGATCGCCGTGACCTCGTCGGTCCCCCTGGTCACCGCCAACCTCCGCCAGATGGTGTCCCGGTGGTTCGACGTCCCCTCGGTGGTGCTCGAACCCGGTGTGAAGAGTGGGATGCCGATTCTCTACGACAACCCGAAGGAGGTGGGGGCGGACCGGATCGCCAACGCCGTGGGGGCACACGACCTCTTCGGGGGACCCTGCGTGGTGGTGGACCTGGGCACGGCCACGACCTTCGACGCCATCTCGGAGGCCGGCGAGTACCTGGGCGGGGCCATCACCCCCGGAGTGGCCATCAGCCTCGACGCCCTGTTCGCCAACGCCGCCGCCCTCCGCCGGGTCGAGTTGATCGAGCCCCGCAGCGTGATCGGCAAGTCGACGGTGGAGTCGATCCAGTCCGGCGCGCTCTACGGCTTCGCCGGCCAGGTCGACGGACTGTGCCGCCGGTTCACGGCGGTGCTGGGGGAGTGCACGGTGGTGGCCACCGGTGGGCTCTCGGAGCTCATCTCGCCCTATGCCGAGGAGATCGAGTACGTCGAGCCGTGGCTGACCCTCCACGGCCTGCGCATCATCTTCGAGCGGAACTCACCGCCGACCGCCTCCCGCTAGCGCGGCCGGGAGAGCCGGCGGATCAGACCGGCGCCTCGAGTGACAGCCGGGGGCGCCGGGTCGGGGGCTGGTGGTCCCACAGGTCGGCCACGAGGTCACGGCGCACCGCGGCCAGGGCTGGGTCGGCCCAACGGTTGACCTGCTGGAGCGGATCGTCGCTGAGGTCGTAGAGCTCGCCCTCGGTGCCGTCGTGAGACGTCCCCGGCCGGTAGGCGCTGCACACCCAGTGGTCCCGCATCACGGTCCGCACGTGGACCTCGGTCCCGAAGATCTCGCTGTCCCACTCGGTCAGCACCCGCTCGAATCCGCGGGCGTCAGCGTCGGCGTCGTCGACGGGGAGGGCCTCGCCCTGCATCCAGGTAGGGGTCTCGACGCCGGCGATGGCGCAGAAGGTGGGGGCCAGGTCGACCAGGCCCACCGGCCGGGTCACGACGGCGGGTTCGGTGCCGACGCTCGGGGCCGGACGCCAGACGAGCGGCAGCCTCATGAGGGCATCGACGTGGTACGGGCCCTTGAACAGCAGCCCGAAGTCGCCCTGCAGCTCACCGTGGTCGGTGGTGAAGACCACGTCGAGATCGTCGGCCCAGCCCCGTTCGGCGATCCGCTCCAGCACCCGGCCGAGGGCCTCGTCGACGAGCTCGCACTCGACGGCGTTGCGGGCATTGACCTCACGGACCTGGTCGGGGGTGAGCGTGGCCGGGACCCAGTCGGCCGGAGCCTCGTAGTTTGAGACCAGGGTCCCGTCGTACCAGAGGCGCCAGTGTCGGGGCTTGGCGTCGAGGATGGCCTCGCGTCGGGAGCGGTCCTCGGGGTAGCCCTCCGGGAGGGGCACGTCGTGCCAGTCGATGCGCCCGACCTCCGACTCCGGGGGGTCCCACGGGTGGTGGGGGTCAGGGAAGCTCATCCAACAGAACCAGTCCTCGTCTGCGCCGAGGGTGTCCAGCCAGGCCGTGGTCCGATCGGCCACCCAGTCCGTGTGGTAAAGGTCCCGGTCGACGGGATTGACCTTGACCTGGGGGGCGCCGGTGTCCCCGCCCCCGGCTGCGTTGACCTGCAGGGATGCGTCCAGGGCCGGGTAGAACCCGCCCAGGGCCTCGGGGTGCTCGGCCATAAGCCAGCGGGCATAGTGGAGCGGCCCGATGACTCCGTGGGTGGCCATCTCGAGGTGCTCGAAACCGCGGTGGAGTCCGCCCGGGGGGACGGTCCCGGTCTGGGCCAGTGCGTTCTCGGAGAACCGGAGGAACGGGTCGAGGAACGGCTCGAAGTGGGCCTTGCCCACCAGGGCGGTCCGATACCCGGCACGGTGCAGCTCCTCGGCCACCGACGGCGCGTCGACCGGGAGGGGCACCCCGTTCATCCACACCCCATGGGTGCTCGGGTGCTGCCCGGTCAGGATGGTCGACCGGGAGGGCATGCACACCACCGACTGGGGGTGGGCCCGCTCGAAGCGGAGCCCCTCGGTCGCCAGCCGGTCCACCACGGGGGTCCTTCCCAGGATGCCGCCGTTGCAGCCCAGGGTGTCGTAGCGCTGCTGGTCGGTGGTGACCAGAAGGATCTTGCGGCCCATCAGCGTGGTCCTTTCCCGTCGCGTCTCCGATCGGCGCGGACGGTCACGCCGGGGACCGGTGTGCGAGGCCCATCAGCGCGGGCAGTCCACCCAGTCCGGCCCGCGCCGCACCCCCGATGACCAGGGCAAGGGCGGCAGGGTCGGCGTCGACGCTGTACACCACCAGGCTGCTGGAGTCCCCGAGGTCGTGGACGTCGATGGTGCTGAGGTGCTCGGTGAACATCGGCGCGGTGATCCGGTACTGCAGGCGGCGGAGCGTGGGGTCGACGGTCAGGAGCTGTTCGGGCATGGGAAGCCCGGAGCGGGTGACGACCACCCGTTGCTCGCCGGTAACGGTGCACGACTCGATGCCCGGGAACCACTCGTGGACCCGTTCGGGGGCGCCGAGGAGTGCCCACAGGTCGTCGGCGGGACACGCCACCCGCACGGAGTGGCGGGCGCTTCCCCGCTTGGCGGTCACGGCGGACCGGCTGGCGTGGCGGCTCGGGCGAGCCGGCCCGATATGAGGACAACGGGGAGACGCAACTCGGGCCGGGCCATGGTGGGGACGAGGCTAGCGAAGGGGGCGGCGGCGGCGCTTCCGGGGCCCTCGGACGGGTTGGCCGCCGACCGGTGGGGCCGCATGGGGGAAGAGCACCGCACGCCTGCACCGTAATAGTTGGCAGTTAATCTGACAATTTCTCCCCTCCGGCCGGAGTGGGAGGCAGGGAGCGCCGGCCCCGAGCTGCGGGGGCCATCATCGGGCCCTAACAACGACATCACGCATCGCACATGCCGCCGGGGGACAACTGGGGGGAGGGCCGGAACCCCCGGCCACGTTCAGGAGGTAGTCGCACCATGCAGCGCATCATTCCCGTAGCGAAGAGGTTTGCCGTCGGCGCCGCGGCCGTCGGGGCACTGGCCCTGGGCGCCGCCGGAGCAGCCGGAGCCGCCACCACCGGATCGACGTCGACCACCCCGGCTGCCCTCCAGAAGTTCAACTGTGCCAATGCCACCAAGGTCCTCGACCGGATCCAGAAGGGCGAGGCGTCCATCGCCGCTGGACTGCCGAAGCTGACAGCGGCCCAGTCCAAGGCGGCCGCGGCGGGGCACACCCGGCTCGCCGACCGTCTCGAGAAGCGGATCACCCGGCTCGAGAGCCCGGCGTTCCGGGCCAAGCTGACCAAGGCCTCATCGCTGATCGAGGCCAAGTGCAACGTGCCGGCACCCACGGGCACCAGCTCGGCGAGCTGACCGGGCCGGCACATCTGCCACAGGGACGGTCGGCGGGCCTGCGCCCGACCGGCCGTCCCGGCGCGCCCCGGCCTCGGGCCGTCCCCTGGGCCGGAGGGGGGCGATGAGCGAGCGTGCCTCGGGCGCGCTACGTTCGGGACCATCAGCTGTCGGGTCGGGACGGTCCCGGCCATCGGCCGGTGGTTCGCCCGTCCCGCCGGAGCCCAGGGGGTGAGGTATCCATGGCACGCATCAGGGTCCGGACCAACAAAGCGGTAGTGGCCGCAGCCCTTGTCGGGCTGCTGTCCCTGGGCCTCGCCGGTGCCGCCGGAGCCGCCACCGCCCCCCGCCACGTCCACTGCGCCAAGGTCGAGGCGCGCCTGGCCCACATGCACCACCGTCAGGCTGCGGTCACGTCGAAGTTGGCGCAGCTGAGCGCGTCGGGGTCCAAGGCGGCCAAGGACGGGGCGGCCCGCCGCGCCGCCACCATCGACCGGGCGCTGGCCCACGAGCGCTGGGTCCGTTCCCGCGTCTTCGGCCCGTCGTTCCTGCACCATGAGGCGGCCCTCTCCGCCCTCGTGGCCGAGCATTGCCAGTCGGCGGCCTGAGGACCGGACGCCCGCCGCTCGCCGGGGGCCCGGGTCGTCCGGTGCTCAATCCACCGGTGGGCCAATCCACCGGTGGGTCAGGCCACCGGTAGGTCGTCGACCAGGGAGTGGGCCAGGTAGGTGAACCCCACCGCCAGATCGTGTGACGGGCCGGAGCCCGCGGCCGCCGAGGCCTGCTCCGCGTACATGCGGGCCACCCCCACCGACTCCCCGATGGCCCCGGACTCGGCCACGATGGACCGGGCCTTGTCCCGCTCGGGCTGTCCGAGGGGCTGGCCCAGCAGGGGGCTGAGCTCGGGGCCGGCCTCGGGGTCGGCCAGAGCCAGCAGCACGGGGAGGGTGTAGATGCCCTCGGCCAGGTCCTGGCCGGCAGGCTTGCCCAGCTCCGCCTCACTCCCGATGACGTCGAGGATGTCGTCGCGCACCTGGAAGATCATCCCGAAACACCGGCCGAAGGCCGTGAAGGCGTCGACCTGGTCGCGTGGGAGGCCGCCGGTGAGGGCCCCGATGCGGCACGACGTGCCCATCAGGGACGCCGTCTTTCCGGCGATGGCCCGCGAGTAGTCGTCCCGGCTCCGGCCGACCTGGAACGCCGCGTGGACCTCGGCCACCTGGCCCTGGCAAAGCTCACCCAGAGTGGCGGCCAGCAACGCCGCGATCTCGGTGCCCAGGCCGGCGGCGATCTCGGCCGAGCGGGCCAGCAGGAAATCGCCGGCCACGATGGCCACCAGGTTGCCGAACCGGGCGTTGACGCTCTCCACGTTCCGTCGCACGGTGGCCTCGTCCATGACGTCGTCGTGGTAGAGAGAGGCCAGGTGGACCAACTCCACGGCCACGGCCCCGAGCAGGTCCTCCCGGGACGCGTCGACGGTGCCTGAAGTGGCGGTGGCCAGGGCCAACACCGGTCGGAGCCGCTTTCCCCCGGCGGCCAGCAGGTGGGTGGTGACCTCGTCGAGGAACCCGTCCCCGGTCACGACCGACTCCACGAGCAGGGGCTCGAGGCGCTTGAGCTGATCTTCGAGTGCGGGGAGCCCGAGGAGTTCGACGACGTTCACTTCCTACAGACGATAGGCCAGGATGCCGATGGGGGAGGAAATGGATCGGAATCCGGGCGCTTGCGGGTGTGGGCAGCACCGGTACCTGTAGACTTTGCTTCAGTTACTGACCGCGGATGGAGGCGGTGGAGTGTTCGAACGATTCACAGACCGGGCTCGTCGAGTTCTTGTGTTGGCACAGGAGGAGGCGCGCCTGCTGAACCACAGCTTCATCGGCACCGAGCACATCCTCCTGGGCCTGATCCACGAGGGCGAGGGCGTCGCGGCCAAGGCGCTGGAGTCGCTGGGCGTGTCCTTGGAAGCGGTCAGGGAGAAGGTCGAGGAGACGATCGGCCTGGCCGGCACGGCACCGACGGGATCGCCGCCGTTCACACCTCGGGCCAAGAAGGTCCTCGAACTGTCCCTGCGCGAGGCGCTCCAGCTCGGCCACAGCTACATCGGCACGGAGCACATGCTGCTGGGCCTGGTGCGCGAGGGTGAGGGGGTCGCGGCACAGGTTCTGGTCAGCCTCGGCGCCGATCTCCCGCGGGTTCGTCAGCAGGTCATCCAGCTCCTCTCCGGTTACCAGGGCAAGGAGTCGGTGGGGGCCGGTGCCCCGGGCTCGCAGTCCTCGGACGCCCCGACCGGCTCACCCGTGCTGGACCAGTTCGGCAGGAACCTCACCGCCCTGGCCCGTGACCACAAGCTCGACCCGGTGATCGGCCGCGAGAAGGAGATCGAGCGGGTCATGCAGGTGCTCTCCCGCCGCACCAAGAACAACCCTGTGCTCATCGGGGAGCCCGGCGTGGGCAAGACCGCCATCGTGGAGGGCCTGGCCCAGCGGATCGTGGCTGACGACGTCCCCGAGACGCTCACCGGCAAGCAGCTCTACACCCTCGACCTCGGGGCCCTGGTGGCGGGCAGCCGCTACCGCGGCGACTTCGAGGAGCGCCTCAAGAAGGTCCTGAAGGAGATCCGCACCCGGGGCGACATCGTCCTGTTCATCGACGAGCTCCACACCCTGGTGGGCGCGGGCGCCGCCGAGGGGGCCATCGACGCCGCCTCAATCCTGAAGCCGATGCTGGCCCGCGGAGAGCTGCAGACCATCGGCGCCACCACCATCGACGAGTACCGCAAGCACCTGGAGAAGGACGCCGCGCTCGAGCGTCGCTTCCAGCCCATCAAGGTCGAGCAGCCCAACGTGGCCCTCACCATCGAGATCCTGAAGGGTCTACGCGACCGGTACGAGTCCCACCACGCGGTGACCATCACCGACCAGGCCCTTGTGGCCGCGGCCAACCTGGCCGACCGGTACCTGGCCGACCGGTACCTCCCGGACAAGGCCATCGACCTGATCGACGAGGCCGGAAGCCGACTGCGTATCCGCCGGATGACAACGCCCCCGGCCTACAAGAAGCTGGAAGAGGACATCACCCGCCTGCGGGCCGACAAGGAGGCCGCGCTGGAGAAGCAGGCCTTCGACCAGGCGAAGAAGCTCGCCGAGCAGGAGAAGGAGCGGCTCGACTCCAAGGAGGCCATGGAGGCCGAGTGGCGGTCCGAGGGCGTGGACCTGTTCGACGTGGTCGACGAGGAGGTCATCGCCGAGGTGCTCGCCAACTGGACGGGCATCCCGGTCTACCGGCTCACCGAGGAGGAGACGGCCAAGCTCCTCCGGATGGAGGACGAGCTCCACAAGCGGGTCATCGGTCAGGAGCCGGCCATCGCCGCCCTGGCCCGGTCGATCCGTCGGACCCGTGCCGGCCTGAAGGACCCCAAGCGGCCGAGCGGCTCGTTCATCTTCCTCGGGCCCACCGGCGTGGGGAAGACCGAGCTGGCCAAGACCCTGGCCGAGTTCCTCTTCGACGACGAGGACGCCCTCATCCAGCTGGACATGTCCGAGTACATGGAGAAGCACACGGTCAGCCGACTGGTGGGCTCGCCTCCGGGCTACGTCGGGTACGAAGAGGGTGGCCAGCTGACCGAGGCGGTCCGCCGCAAGCCGTTCTCCGTGGTGCTCTTCGACGAGGTCGAGAAGGCCCATGCCGACGTGTTCAACACGCTGCTCCAGATTCTGGAGGACGGCCGGTTGACCGACGCCCAGGGGCGATCGGTGGACTTCAAGAACACCGTGCTCATCATGACCTCCAACCTCGGGACCGCCGACCTTCGCAAGTCGTCGGTGGGCTTCGCCAAGACCTCGGAGGCCGTGACCTACGAGCGGATGAAGACCAAGGTCAACGAGGCGCTGAAGGCCCACTTCCGGCCGGAGTTCCTCAACCGGATCGACGAGGTCGTGGTGTTCCACGAGCTCTCCAAGGTCGAAGTGGTCGAGATCGTGGACCTGATGATCCAGCGGGTCTCCAACCAGCTGGAGCTCCAGGGACTCAGCCTGATCCTGACCCCGCCGGCCAAGCAGCTGTTGGCCGACAAGGGGTACGACCCCCAGCTGGGGGCGCGGCCACTGCGTCGAGCCATCCAGCAGATGGTCGAGGACCCGCTGTCCGAGCGGATCCTGTGGAAGGAGTTCCGGGTCGGCGAGACCATCGTGGTCGACGTCGAGACCATCACGCCCGAGGCCGCCGCGGCCTACGACGTGAAAGGGGCCCCACCGCTGGTCGCCGGCGAGCAGCAGCTGACGTTCACCGCCATCGAGGGCGTCGAGCCCCCGCCGCCGGTGGAGTTGGCCGACGCCTCTGCCGACTGACCGCACCGCAGGTACCAGAACTCTGGGCGTGTCCGCCCCGCCGTCCCCGGCGGGGCGGTTCCGCGCCGCACCGGAGTCCGCGCCGCACCGGAGTCTGCGCCGCACCGGAGTCTGCGCCGCACCGGAGTCTGCGCCGCACCGGAGTCGCACGACCGACGTCGAGGGCCATGCCGCCGGGACCCCACACGAGGGCAACCCGTCACGGGTCACCCCGGCCGTCACACCCAGTCCCTACCATCGGGATCATGGCCAAGACGGCGAAACGACACCGCTGCATCGACTGCGGCTCGACCACCGCCCGTTGGGCCGGCCGGTGCCCCACGTGCGGGGAGTGGAACACCCTGGTGGAGGAGGCCCAACTCGGATCGCTGGCCCGGGCGGTGGACGCCTTGGGCCTCTCGACCATGCCGGTCCCGCTCTCCTCGGTGGACGTGTCCGAGGCGGCGGCGGCGCCGACCGGGGTGGAGGAGTTCGACCGGGTGCTCACCGGGGGCCTGGTGCCCGGCTCGGTCACCCTGTTGGGCGGTGAGCCGGGGATCGGCAAGTCCACCCTCCTGCTCCAGGTGCTGGCATCACGGGCCGCGGCCGGGCACCGGGTGCTCCTGGTGTCTGCCGAGGAGTCGTCCCACCAGGTCCGCCTGCGGGCCGAGCGGTTGGGCCCCATTCCTTCCGGCCTCCTGATCCTTCCGGTCACCGATGTGGGCGCGGTGATCGCCGCCGTCGTGGAGTCGGAGCCCGACCTGGTGGTCATCGACTCCATCCAGGCGGTGTCCATCGGCCCCAGCGTGCCCGGCGAGCGCCGCACCACCGGCATCCCGGGCAGCGTGACCCAGGTGCGGGAGTGCGCCGACCAGTTGGTGGGCCTGGCGAAGTCCCGGCAGGTGGCCATGGTGCTGGTCGGCCACGTGACCAAGGACGGCACGCTGGCCGGCCCCCGGGCCCTCGAGCACATGGTGGACACCGTGCTGAGCTTCGAGGGCGACCGGCACCACGCGCTCCGCCTCCTCCAGGCGGTGAAGCACCGGTTCGGTCCGACCGGTGAGCTCGGCCTGTTCGAGATGGGGGACCAGGGGCTCAACCGGGTGGACGACCCCGGCCGGCTGCTCCTGGGCGACCGCCTGGTCGGCGTACCCGGTGGGGTGGTGCTCCCCGCAGTGCAGGGACGCCGCACCCTGATGGTGGAGCTGCAGGCCCTGGTGACCCCGCCGGGGCAGTCCCAGCCCAAACGGTCGGTGGTGGGACTGGACGGAGGACGTCTGGCCATGACCCTGGCGGTGCTCGACCGCCATGCCGAGCTGCCGGTCCTGGGGGTCGACGTGTTCGCCTCGGTCGCCGGGGGGGTCCGGGTGACCGAGCCGGCCGCCGACCTGGCGGTGGCGCTGGCCGTGGCCTCTGCGGCCACCGGGGCGCCCCTGCCGGCCAACCTGGCGGCGGTGGGCGAGGTGGGACTGGCCGGCGAGGTGCGTCAGGTCACCAACCTCCCACGGCGGCTCGAGGAGTGTGCCCGGCTGGGCTTCGACCGGGTGGCGGTGCCGGCCTCGTCGCCGGACGGCCCCCCCGGGATCGAGCTGGTCCGGGTGGACACGGTCGCCCAGGCGGTGTGGAGGCTGGCCACTGTCCCCGGTGGGGATTGAGGGATCGGCCGCCGCGGCGGGGGTGTGGGCCGGCATGGCGACGGCAGTGCGCGGGCCGGACCGACGACGACCCGGCCAGGTACCATGCGTCCGTGACCGTCCGCCAGAGCTCGCCCCTCAGTGAGGCCCTGGCCATGGCGGCCCCGGGGCGTCCGCTGCGCGACGGGCTGGACCGTATCCTCCGGGCCAAGCGGGGGGCGTTGGTGGTGGTGGGGGACGGGCCCGGAGTGCTCTCGATCTGCTCGGGCGGCTTCCTCCTCGACGCGGAGTTCAGCCCCCAACGACTGTCGGAGCTGGCCAAGATGGACGGGGCGATCATCCTGGCGCCGGACGCCTCGCGGATCGCACGGGCCAACGTCCACCTGATGCCCAAGGCCAGCATCCCCACCTCGGAGACCGGCACGAGGCACCGGACCGCCGAGCGAGTGGCCCGGTCCATCGACGTGCCGGTCCTTTCGGTGTCGGCGGCCATGTCGGTCATCGCCGTCTACCGCAACGAACTGAAGCACACCGTCCAGCCCACCGGCTGGCTGCACGACCGCACCGACCAGGCCCTGGCCACCATGCAGCGCTTCCGGAGCAGGTTCGACGTGGCGCTGTCGGGCCTCTCGATGCTGGAAGTGGAGGACACAGTGTCGGTCGGTGACGTGGTCGGGGTGGTCCAGGCGGCGGAGATGCTGCTCCGCATCGCCGAGGAGGTCGACGGGTACCTGGTCGAACTGGGCGACGACGGCCGCCTGGTGGGGCTGCAGTCCGCCGAGCTGGTCGACGGGGTGGCACCGGCACTGCACCTGGTGGCCCGGGACTACTGCCGGCTGCCTCCCGTGAAGGGCCGTGACCGGATGGTGCTGGTCGACCGGGTCCTGGAGCAGCTGGCCGGCCTGTCCTCCGACGAGCTGCGGGACGCCCAGCGGGTGGCCCACATCCTCGGGCTCCCCGGTTCCTTCCACGACTCAGAGTCCGGGGTGGAGCCGCGGGGTTACCGCCTGCTGTACCGCCTGCCACGCTTCTCCGACGTCATCATCGAGCGGATCGTGGACCGGTTCGTCAACCTCCAGCAGATCATGCGCGCCTCGCTGAGCGAGCTCGAGCAGGTGGAGGGGGTTGGGGAGACCCGGGCCCACTCCGTGAAGAACGGTCTGGCCCGCCTGGCCGAGGCCAGCATCTTCGAGCGCTACCAATAACCGAGGGTCGCCGTGGAGCTCGTCCGGGCGGGGCGGCCCGGGGGCCGCGGTTGGGGAGCCCCCCGGCACCGTGTACCATTGCGTGCTC
>Ga0307374_10010398_pt1 | contig 13484 bp, 13 predicted proteins | sample OX3MG_FD_202532 | JGI IMG/M metagenome (GOLD analysis project Ga0307374, IMG submission 202532) | Soil microbial communities from Risofladan, Vaasa, Finland - OX-3 | ecosystem: Environmental > Terrestrial > Soil > Coastal area > Acid sulfate soil | place: Finland: Risofladan, Vaasa | collected...
TATTGGGATATGTCGATTCCAGGATACTTCACGACCGCATTCATAATCAAAATCAGATTCAAACGCTATCGTTGCCACCGACGAAGAAAGCGCATGCTCCGCGATTATCTGAGTGAACTGAGCACCAAAGGAGACGCAAGTAACCGAGCGTGGAAGGTTCGCATAAGGGCTGTGATTCCAAGTAATATGAACGGAAGATGGTCGAAAACACAAGTCAGGCAAATTTCCCACTGCAACATACTTTCTCAAAGTATAATTGAACCTCAATTGGTACGACTTGTGACAGCTTCGCAGCAGATAAATCGCTCCGGCATCCGAACAGAATCCAGTTACGTATATCACGAGAGACGAACAGAAAACACGAAGGAAGTTCATTTCTTTTGGAAGTTTGCTCACGCGGTCTTCATGTAACCAACGCGCTCGATTGGGTATGCGCATCGCTGGACCTCAGTATATGGAATCAATTTGTGAGTGCGGTGAACACAACTTGCCCATCATTACGCACCCTAAGATTCCACGCTTCGTCCTACTATCTCATTGTCTTGGCGAAAACGCCAGAAGCATTACGTTTGTCCAACATACAGCAGTTATCGTTTCAAACTTTTCAGTGGTCCCAAATCAATCTGAAGCACGTTCGGCGTCTTATGCCACAAGTCAAAGATCTCTTCATTAGCCTTAATGATGAGATAGAACAAGGCGATCGTACTGAATTTGAAGAATTATTTATTGCGTCCTTGATGCAGAAATCGACAGAGGCAAACATGGATTCTATTGCCGTACATTACAAACTTAGCAACACTGCGCACATTTGTGCTACGTACTCTAGAGGTGACAGCAAAGTGTATCGATACGGGCGCTCGTTCGGGAATGATTTTTAATCGTACAAATATCGTATAACAATATTGTCCAATAAAACGCGCAGCAATGAAGTCACGGCTTCCAAATGCTCCAGCACCGGTATAAGTTCTGGATTGCATTCCCGATGGTAGCCCAATTTCTTGCACCATTTACAGCGGTGCTGTGATCCAGGATGCAGCAGGGCACATTCCCGAACAGGACAAAAATCGATTGACTGGCAGAATCTTACATGCTTTCGACCGCCGCGACATTTCCGGCTACATTTCCCATTCAATACTCGGACAAGGCAGGATTTGCAGTAGCACAGTTCGTCATGCCCCAGTTCGCCGCATAGGGTGCATTTATGTTGCTCTGGTGTACAATCTATTTTGCGACAATACGTACACCTTGGTGGCATTGGTTTGTTTACACAGTACCGCCTCCTATGCCAAATATGAGTAGTGGAAAGACAGTCTCCGTCAGGAATATCGCAATAAAGACAGACAATCTCTTCGACGTGGCCTGTACCATAACAGCAGGTACATACGTGCTTATCGGACGTATGTACGTTGGAATGACAGAATTCGCAATTTGGGTGCCATTGTGCAGGGCGTTTATCGAAGCTAGAGAGATAGCAGTGCATGCGATGAAAAGTGTGTACCGCGACTCACAACGCCATCTTCATTGCCACCGCGTCATGACATGTGTACTGTTGCAATTCAAAATCATCAAACGAAAACGAATCGATGTCTTTGGCCGTACGCTTGATCACTAGTCTTGGAAATTCAAACGGCGAGCGTTGCATCTGAGTGCGCATTGCCTCTACGTGCGAATTATAGATATGCGTATCGCCTAATGAGTACACAAAATCTCCGGGTCTTAAGCCTGTAATCCTTGCAATCATCACCGTCAACAACGAGTAACTGGCTATATTGAATGGTACCCCTCTAGACGAAAAACACACAGTTCAAAGCTTTAGTCAGTACAAAGTTCATTCGAAATGGTTCAACAGTCGTGTTTCACATACAACCCAATATCACAACTCCTTTGGTACATCTGGCAGCTCAATTCTCCATTGGCGACATAAAATTGAGCAAGAATATGACACGGAGGTAGTGTCATCAATGGCAAGTCGCATGGATTCCACGCAGATAGAATGATCCTTCGGTCGTTTGGATTGGTTTTAATCGTCTCAATCACTTGCGCCAACTGATCCACGCCCTGGCCTTGGTAGTTTGTGTTACAGTCAATGTATTTTGCGCCGAAATGTCTCCATTGAAAACCGTAGACTGCGCCCAGGTCTCCTACTTCTCGCGTCGTAAATCCTGCCCTGTCCAGGAATTCGCGCGAGCCATTATCGTCCCAAATGTGGACCTTCTTAGCAGCTAATTGCTTGGAGTCGGTGCAGCCACGTATCATCCATAGCAATTCCTCTACCACTCCCCGCCAAAAGACTCTTTTCGTTGTCAATAAGGGAAACGAGTTATTGCGCAACGAAAATCGCATTTGTGCACCAAAGACGGACATTGTACCGACGCCAGTACGATCGCCTTTAACGTTTCCGTCGCGGAGGATCTTGCGTACCAGATCCAGATATTGATGTTCTTCGTGGCGTCGTCTGTAGGTTTGAAATTGATAGGAAGTCATGTTCTCGCACTCGAGTGGTCCAAGTGTCACGACTTCGTACATCATTGGGTTCAGAGCCGGCGACTGCAATCGGATCTCAGTTCGAGACGGTCCAGCAAATTCAGCAAAGATTCGAGTCCAGTACACGGTCCGGCAAAGAGGAGATTCGAACGCTTCTTCGAATAAACGCTTGCCGCCAATCACAAACACTCGATCAGTACAGTCGCGGATTGCATTGTCTTTATTCTCCTCGATCAGTAAACTGCGCGCTTTCTTCAATGCTTCGTGCAGGCTCGGTCTCAGGTGTGCACGCATAACCTTCTCCGCGCCATTCTTTTCTGCAAAGATGCGTTGCCACAAGTCGTCGCATACGTCAGTTTCACCCGCTCGCGAAGTGACAATGATCGAGATCCGCCCAGGCAGCACAGGCGAGGGCATCGAGAGCGCAGTGTTATATCCCATAATCAATATGGCACCTTGCGTTAACTGTTTGAAACGCTGCAAGTCTTTGCTCAGTAGACGTTTCCATGGTAAATCATTGTCGATTCCAATAAGTCCATCTTGTGTACTGGCTAGAATCACATTAAAAGTGACATCGGTGGAAGGTTCGACAGAACGCAATGATGTAGACATGGAATATGCATGCTCCTGAGTTACGTTTCGTGCAGAACACCCGCTTCTGTTTCTGTTGTTGCGAATCAGTCATACTTCCAAAACAATGTCCATCCTTCCCTCTTTTGTCAGCATGTCTAGCGTTCCTTCCTTTACAATGCCTGTGGCATCTACCTGTGCCTCCTCGTGTACACTCTCATCGCCTAACGCGTTTCAAACAGTAGTGATCCTCGACGCTTCCGGCAGTATGTCATCGATCAAGGGCGACATGCTCGGTTCTCTCAATACATTTATTGGTCAACAGCAAACGCTTGCGCACAAGGAAAAGGAGCCAGCGTTCTTTACCTTGGTGCAGTTCAATGATGAGATCAAGTACGTACGATTTGAGCAGGCGATTTTAGATGCTACTCGTGTGGGAGACGGAGATTATATTACCGACGGGTTTACAGCATTGTATGATGCGATAGGACAAACCCTCGAGAAGTTCGATGGATGCCCCAAAGGTGCACTTGTAATCATCACAGACGGGCGCGACAACTCGAGCAAGCGCTTTAATCAAGCGACGGTCAAAGCTGCGATCTCAAAGGTAAAGGAGAAGCCAGACTGGAGCGTAACCTACATGTCGCAAAATGTCGAAGGTAGTGAGCAAGGAGCGGCAATTGGTATTGTTGAAGCGAACAATATCACTTGCAACACAAACAGTTTTGGTGCTACATTTTGTAGTTCAATTTCAGAACGCGTCGGTGCTACTTATTCTATGAGTAGCAGCGGCAGTCGTCGTTAAAAAAAAATACAATTTTATTCATCCGAAATAGAAGAGGACGATGCAGAGGTCGTTGACAAATTTGCGCGCTCATTCGTTTGACGTTTCACTCGAACCGGAGCACGAATACGTTTGGTTTTCTTGATCGCAACTACGGGGCTGGCGATTTCATCCGACTGGTGACTAATATACAAGGAAGCCTTTGTAGAGATCGCAATCTCCGGCATCGGTTCGGTCGAGGATTGAGAGTGAGTTCCTGCAAGACTTGGCCTTTCTGTCAACAAATAGTGGATTGTCTTTCGGAAAGTGCGATTCTTCTGATGCGCAGCAACCACATCCGCCGGCGACCATAACTTGTCTACAAACTGTTGCGCCTGCAAATACTTGAGATCCTGCGCATATTGAGCTGCAATTTCTTTGCGTGATTGGCGTTCGGAGTCCGTCTCCATGGCGAGTGCGATCGGATCCGTGACAGTTTTTGGACGATAGATCAGCGACAGCAACTCTTTGATCTGGACGTCGCTGAAGTTCTCGAACGTCATGTTGAAGCTGAATCGCCCTGAGCGCAGAAACAGCGGGTTGATCTTGTGTAGGTTGTTCGTGGTTGCCAGTATTATTCTCCCCGCCTGAGAACCAATGCCATCCAAAATCGCCAAAAAGAACGCCTCATCAATTGGCGCCTTCTTCTGATCTTCAAACGCTTGCAAGTAACGCTTCTTCGCGGCAGAGTATTTTTCCTTTTCCGTTTCTTTGACGATTTGATATTCCATCATCTCGGTCTTCAGCGCTTCTAGATGCTGTGCCTGCTTGGCGACTCGGATCGCTGAGTTTTTCATCGAGTCGATCAGATAGTCCAATTCATCGAAAAGGATAATCATGTTGTTCTCGATCGCCTCCTTCATCGCAAGGCGAAAGGTTTCCCGATCGAGCACCTTAGTAAAATCGACAACGGCCACATTCATGCAGTAATAGTTCGCCAGCGCGCAAACGAACTTGGTGTTATGCGTGACGGTGAAATCTTTCAATAAGAAGCGATGATTTCCATCTGTGGTGAATCCATAGTAATCACTGTCGCTCTCTTCTTCAATCGTAAAGCCATAGCTGTTGCACTCCTTGTGTTCTCTTTCGGTGATTGGCTCGAGCTCTCCCGCTCGAATGGGGAGTTCACCCGCAATAGATATGTTTGTTCCTTCCAGGTTCCTTTCGCAGAAAATCCCAAGCGAGCGGCACATAAACTCAACGTCTTCAACGAAAGCTTTACAATTTTCTCCACGGCGTTCATTACCACCGCTCTCTCCGTCGACGATCCCCGCGAGCACGTTTAGTCGCACTTCTTTGCTTGCGGTTTTCAGTGCATGTGGAATCGGTTGATTCAGAGAAGGGTGACTGGCATCGACTAATAAAACCAAGCGACAAAATTGAGCTTCGGAAAATTGAATAGTTGGATTTTCACTCAAGTCCAACTGATCAGGGGAATGATCGCTGAGATAAACTCCAAACTGCCACGCAATCTCATTGACCTGCGAGGCAGTGAGTAGATAACCGGTTACCGCTTCACAACACTGGTGGAACGTAGAGTTTCCATCAAAAGTTACCAAATCGGGCTTAAACAGCAGCGCAGATTCTTGCTGGAGCCAGGAACTCTGCAAAAAATCGCGCACCGACACCTCCCAGAGCATAGGGTGATCGCGCCGACGAAGCACGAGGATGTGATCGCCATTGCAAACGAACGACTCTTGGCGTCGCGAGGCAGGAATGATCTTGTACAATCTTCCCGTGCCGCGAATTACGGAATCGGGTATGACGCGTCGTGCCGTAGAATCGTCTCCCATTAGCAAATCTCCGCCTCGAACATCTTGCACCAATTTCACTGTACCATCGTACATCAGCAACCCAGTGTCTTTTCCAAAGCATTTACCTGTCCCGCCCGGACCTGACAAGATGATTCCAATCTGCCGGCAGCCGTACGGATCTTCGCTGTCCAAATCGTCCTTGAAGTTTTTGAGATACTCCATCAGCATCTCCTTTTCACGAAAGACCATGTACTCGAGTTTCCATTTACGATCGAGGACTTCGCGCGTCGCGTTTGAATGCTTGTTTTCGTACCAATGGACGATATCGTACGAATACATCACGGCATTTTGTTTCAGTTTATCGGCTTCTTGTTTCACTTTCGCCTTGCGACGTGTTTCCGCTTCGCAGGCCGTGAGCGCTTGACTGACTGATTCTTCTTGTTCCCGGATTTTCTCTTCGTTGAACTGTGCCGAGAAACCATTGATTCCTGAAAATACATCGCTGAGTAGCCACATCTCCTCGTCCTCTGTATCCCAGTGTAAGTAGACAAAGTTGTCCTCCGTGTACCAGACTGGGAAGAATTTGAACGTTGTAGACCAGTCGCCCAGCACCAATTTATGACGTTCTTTCTCCTTGAGTGACTGGAACGTTGGATCAACAGCCATGTCCTTGAACGTGTCAGCATTGATCGCTACACTGCGTCCGTAATGCATATCCGGGTAGGTTCGGAGAACCCATTCCGTGAGATGTAGCTGCATTTCTTCCTTTTGAATCTTCACTTTGTACTCATACGCAGCTTTTGCTAAATGTTGATTCTCGCGCTGCATAGCGGAATTCCATTCGGCTTCAGTTTGTATTATACGTCCTCCTGACTTCATAACCACATCCCCCGCATCTTGACACGCCTCCGGTTCGGTACGACAAAGGATCTTGCTGCAAATCGAAGTACGACGTCGTTTATTTTTGTTTGCAATGTCTGGTAGTCGAAAGGCGTGCTTGGTGTTCTTTTTGAATAGTTTATTCAATTTTGTCTCTACAAACTCCTTGGAACTCTCGTCGACCAATTTCACGGCCATGACCGAGGCGCCCTGCAACATACTATTCAGCGTACGATCGCCACAATCCAACATCTGCGGAATCATGTACTTCACTACATCTAGCGCCGTCGAGAAGGCAAGATTAACGAACTGCGTCAAAGCGCTTTTCGGAGGCTTCTCGTCAGGCATTTGTCGCTCGTCAAGGCGGCACTGAAGCGCATGGCGTTACGAACGAAACGCGACTATGCATCCAGCATAGTCTGGTCTGGCTCACTCACGTCGAAATAAATTTTCATTGCATAAACGACAACACAAGAAGATAGCTCAACGTTTGCTAATCGTTTCTTTCGTGCGTACGGTACCAATTTCGAAGATCCTGCCGAGTCCACTTAGCGCTCTTTCTGGTATAATTCGGTTCGTCGGTTGACATTAGGTTGTGCTTGAGTGCAAGCAAGTTTTGCCATCCAATGTAACGCAGGATCAGATCCAGCATCTGTACGCGGTTCAACTCCATGAGAGTATCTACCGTAGACTCTGGTGATTCATCTGGTGCAAGAAAACGAAGGTGAGCATACAGAGTGCTATAAGCCGCGCAGTACCCGCCTATAGTACACCCACTATGCTTCAATTGCAGCATCTGCGGTCCTATTACCATCGGGCAATCTTCGTAAGGAAGCGAGACAGTGTAATCACTGGGCAATCCTAACACTGAATTCAGTTTATCCTCAACGAACTCTTTCATCTGAAAAATCCAACCACCTTTGTATAAGCCGTGCGGTTCAAACCATTCCAATGTTCGCCGTCGGCGATTAATCAAAATCATGTTGGCGTGGCCTGCGGCAGATTGCGGCAGAAATGTTATATACACGGGAATAGCAGTATCATTACCCGACGCTACAAGCTGCTTTATGCGGGAAAGTGTCTTTTCCTTTGTGTGAAATGTCAGCATGCTTGCGTCCTCGTCGAACACGAACATTAAATTGTCGGTGGTCGTAATCGTGGGATGAAACTGCTCATGTCTCGATAAGTAGTCGAACCAATATGCATATTCCGCGCTGCCTGCGCACTGTTTTGTCGGATTCACATACGTCAGTAGTTTTTGCAAATAATCCAAGGCTTCTTCTGCTTCGTCGGCTTTATGTATCGGTTTAAATCCGCTCCGAAGAAGTCGATGCAATGGGAGTAGTTGACCTGCTTTCTCTAGCAACCTGACCCTCTCCTTCAGTTCTACAGCTCTTTTTGTTTCCTCGGCAATCTGAACCCGTATTTCTGCCGTCCTTTCTACAGCTCTTTTTGTTTCCTCAGCAATCCGAACCCGTATTTCTGCCGTCCTTGCTTCAGCACGCACTGTTTCTACTGCTACTATGAGTTGCGCCTTCGTTGTGTATTTGGATCTCCCTGCAACGTTATTGTCTGCCAAGATTCTACGCAATTCTGCCACAGTCATTACGTTCATTCTTTTGCAAAGCTGAAAGGCGTGGAAATAAAATTTTTTTCAACAAATAGTGCAGGACGATGGCTCGGGCTGCTCGTTGACTGACTGCTGCGGCTGCTGTGCGGCGATGACTACGATCGGATTATTCAATCGATATTTTGCCCGTGCGTCTGCAAAGAATGGATGTGCTAGGAACTGATTAATTGTGGTACGGTCGCTGGTGCGCACTTGTAAACATCCGCGAACGAGATCCGTAAAGTCAGAGATGTCTTGAGGTTTGGTTGGGCTTACGTGCCAGATACCGGTCCAGTTAATTGTACACGTCGCCAAAGCGTTTTGAACATATTGCTGCAGCTGATGCTGAGTGGAGTACACTCGGATCGCATAGTGAATGTCCTGCACCGATTTATGCTGTTGAGTGATCGAGAGCAGAATCAAGCCCAGTGCCCACATGTCGTCGGCGCACGATTGCTTTTCGTTGCCCAGCAGGCGCGCTGGGCTCAAATAGAGTGGAGTGTGAACGTCGCTGGCTGTTTTCCGCAACTCCCAGACGCGCAAAAAGGAAACGTCAAAGTCGGCGATTTTCACATAGTTGATTCGTTGATCGTCGGCCTCATCCAAATGCTCGTCGAGTGTGTCCAGCCACTGATTGGTGTACGGTGAACACAGTACATTTTCGGGCTTGAAATCGCCATGCGCAATCGGCTTTGGTTGAGAATTGTGCATACAGGCCAAGCCGCGCGCTAGAGAACGTACGATCAATCGCAAATAGTCGCCGCGCTGAAATAGGGAAGGGATATCTCGAGTCAACTGTGCAAGATCCATGTCCATTTTCTCAAGCACCAGGAATGATTCGGTTGTACTAGCGCGATGAGGAGTCCATTCAGCCGTTTTCACAGCGCCCGCGCTCAGTTTAATGAAATGATCCTGACAAGACAATGCTGGTGGAGTTCGATGGGTTGCTTCTAGAAAAGATAGGATTTCAAACGCCTCCTGCTCAAGCGTTTCATTGGCAGTGGCAAGATGTGAAACTTTCAAGACGACAACGACGTTTTGATCCTGTGTCTGCTGATACGCGGCCACCACTCCCATCCCGCCGAGGTGAACTTGTGTCGCTCGGCTTCCCGGAAACAGCGGCATAAAGACAAACTGCTTCTTTCCGATGTGAAAATAGGGCGGCAGAAATAGCTGTCCCGTCGGGGATTGCTTGTGCTGCACGACGATCCATTGCGTTTGCCCCGGTTCCGGCAAATCAAGCGTCGCAATGGGGTGACTATACATCCATTGTCGCAGTTCCTTGTATTCTTTTTCACTGACTCGGAACATTTTTCGTTTGCAGTTCTGTTCGTTGACACAAACAAGCACAAGGACGAAACGAAATTTTGAAATCTCATTTTTGTGAATGCAAGTCGCAAAACAGGTGATCGCTGCGTGGAATAAGTTACGCTCAATAGTAATCCACGCACTGTGGTCGAATACCAATGCAAAACTCTGGGTATCCACGCATGAACAATCTCTTTCGATTGAACACGTCAATTTGCACACGGAGACGCCGATGACGATCTTATGGCGTACGGATCAGGAAGCAGTCTCTCAATACAATGCAGTTAGCCTCGCAGCGCATGAAAGTACGGTTTATTTCATGACATCGATTGTGGATTTCGACAAGGCGTTGTTAGTGCTGGCTAGAGATGGCAAATTGGATGCAACGCGCGGAATCGACGTGAAATACTATCAGATTTGAGTGCATTTATTTCAGACTTGCGGTTTTGTTTTCCAAATAAAGCCCTTGTAGATCTTTCCGCTTCCTTTCGCGCGAGATATCACGGTGGGCGTCAGTCCGAGACTTTCAGCGGCAGCGCGGTTGCTAGCGTGTTCGCACACTACTTGATTTGTTGCAGGGTCAATCTGTAGAACAGGTTCGGCCGTCGTCTTCGCATCCGCTTTTATGTCACGTTGCTTCTCTGCAAGTTTTCTGCGGCGAAGATTTGACACGGCATCATTGTGGATATTTCCGTCAATGTGTACGATCGCATCTGTCTCATCCTCTTTCTTCGGCAGAAACAGGGCAGCTACTGCTTTGTACAGTTTCAACCTGGTCTTTTTGTCGTTCAATCGTATATCCCTCGCCGATTTTCCATCATTGACATCTTCGTATAATTTCAAATCCACGCAGTTGAAGACTCTGCCCAGATTCGAAATGCAATGGTTCATCGAGACCTGGCAATGCTTCCACAACTCTGAAGGAGCATCGCTGTCCTGTTTTAAGCCAAAGTGCTGTTGAAATAGATTGCGAACCACTCTGAATTGGGCCCTGTAAATAACTTGACCTTCCCGTCGGCGGTAACTTGTCGGAGCTCTTTTGAACGAATGTCTCTCACGTCCGACTTCTCGGAAATTTCATATCCAGGATAATGCAGCATAGCAATCCATCTGACGCCATTTTCTTCGTAACTTTGGCAGCGAATGGATTGTTTCAAATTGAAAGTGCTGGTAAAATTGCACAACTCTGGTGTAGAGATGTGCAGCATACAGATTGCTTGTAATTCCGATTGTTGAACCGGCACCTTGTATTCGTATCTACTTTTGTCGGCCGCCTGTCTCCGCAACTCTACTTCTTCTTCAATATCGTGCAGACCGCGAGCATTTTCTTCCGAGTACCACCAGTACAATCCGTTATATTGCGTTCTATTGTCATCGCCTCTACAGGCTCTTGCAATGGCAGCAGCCTTGCTCGGATCCTCATTCGCGGCTTTAATGACTGAGTCGAAATAAACAGTTTGCTTTGTCATTGGGTCGTAGCAACTAACCTTTTTTGCCAACGATCGCTCGGCATTACCTCGGGCCGATATCCATTGCAAATTATCGACGCGATTGTTGAGAGGGTTGAAGTCGATATGGTCGACAAATGGCAGATTGTAGGGGTTTGCAATGAACGCTGTAGCGACGACTCTGTGTACCATGCTGTAATATACTTGATCATCAACGCTGAACGCCGCGCGAGTGTAATTACCAGCATTTGGAGTCGTGTCCAAAATTCGTCCATTTCTACGTATCTCGCCATGATTGGAAACTTGATAAGCATTTACATGCTGTCCAGTTAATGACGTCGGAACTTCTGCCCAAATTTCTTTAACGTCTGTTTGGCGATCAAAGAACTCCGATTCTCTATGAACAACATGCTTGGGTACATCAACCTGTACCCCGCGAATTCGCTCTGACGCAGTTGCATATTGTAGATTTTCTAATCGATTGTCCGATTTCACTCTATTTTTATGGCAAACGTCATGAGTGGGTGTCGGGGGTGGTCCTAAAACGCAAGCGCCACCAATACATGGACTTTGACCGCAGCGACTTGATCGTGGACGTCCGTGATGTGCACGTCAATATAGTCCATTGAGCTGGTGCCTTTCAGCAGTGATCGAGATCTTTGATTCATAACTCTTCCCATGTTAGATACTATGAAATTTGAATACTCTGCCAATTTACACCATCTTTCCCCTGGGATTTCTATGAAAGGTTCGAAAACATTAAACGCCCATCAACAGATTTCTTATACTGTCGCCCGCTGACAAAGAAGTTAACAGTTCTATCAGGGTAGATCGTTTTGATCTTCTTTGTGCTTTTATGGCGAATCACCTTTGTCTCAGAAATTTCGAAGTCAGTGAAGTCGGTACATCCAACCCATTGTACGTTATTTTCATCGGTATGAGCGGATGTGGTCGGCCCGGTCTTGAATTCAAAAGGCAGCAAAGCTCGCTGTTCCGATAACAAGACGTCGGAAATGGTTCGTTTAGACATCTAGGTGCTGCTTGAAAAGTGACGAGTTTATTTGTGAACAAATGCGAAGTTTACTGTTTCCCGAAACTTTACTGTTTTACGAACCAAAACCGTAGAGGGTCCTTCCTTGTCGTTTCAATGCATAGACAATATCCAAGGCAGTAACTGTCTTTCTCTTGGCATATTCGGTGTAAGTTACGGCATCGCGGAGAACGTGCGTTAAGAACACTGTTAAGACTCCTCGGGTTTCTTCATAGATTAAACCAGAAATTCGCTTAACTCCTCCTCGACGAGCTAAACGACGAATAGCGGGCTTGGTAACCCCTTGAATGTTGTCTCGCAAGACCTTGTGATGTCTTTTAGCACCTCCTTTACCTAAACCTTTACCTCCTTTTCCGCGACCAGACATTTGTATATGTTAAGAGAGAAGTTACGTGTATATATTAAAGTGCGTTTACGAGAAAACGACAGAGAAATGAAAAGTGATTTATATAAACATAGAGCGGAGACGAAAAGAAAATCAAAGCTATCAAAAGCACGAAACTTTTTTAGGATCGAATGCCGACACTGGATGCGCTGTTGAATTTGGCACTACTACGTTGAACGGCAAGCACGTCGGTGAATATCTTCTTCTGTTTGCCTTGTCCTGTGGTCTCTGGAGCGGCGATCCATAGTTGACTTGTCTCAACGGGTGGTTTGGCATTCGCAAGCGCCTTCTCGAGCTGAGCTTGTTTGGCCTCAGGAGCGGCGCGTTTTCGCAGATCGTTCTCGACAAACTCAAACCCTAACTTACCGTAGCCTCCTGCGACAAAATTGGCATACTGTTGCACATCCTCTTGATAGGCGCGAATTGTCTGCAAATAGAAGATGCTTCGTGACTCGTACTCTGGCAGATGGATTGCACGACCCATAAGCAATTGCGGTAAATTAGAGAATTTGGATTTCGCACAGACTTGAGTGAAATACAACAAATCCTTGGCTTTCAGCGGCTTTCCGCGAGTAGCAACGAACTCGCTCTTATTGATGTAGCGATGAAACAACTTGTCTGAATCACCATTCGCGTCCTCGGTGGGAGTACCGACAAGCACATATCCGTAGACCTTTGCGGGTTCCTTCATATCGACTGCGACAATCGCATAGCTTGCCGTAAATAAACTCAAGCAAAATGCCTTGTGCAATGTCACTTGCGCCTTTTCATCGCCGTCGAATTCCGTATTGTTCAAGGGTGGGAACGGAACGTCGTGAAAGATATGCTCGGGATCCTTTCTGTCGTACAGACCTGCAATGAATCGCAAGGTGTCATTCCAATCGGCACCATTCGCTTGTTCGGGGGTGATTTCACCAATCGCACCACGAATATTCGCTCCCACACCACACAACGGTTTAGGGTTCTGAGCACTATGATGAATTGCCGGAAACAGTAAATCATGCAAGTAGGCAGAGTTCTCGAAGTTTTTCAAGCGTCTCGCATTATCGCTATCGAGTGGGTCGTTAATCAAAGGGATGCAGAGAATGTTCAATTCTTGATCTCTGTTGGGACCGACATTCCACTTGGTCTCTTTGAATTCATGAACCGTGCCGTCGGGATCGGTAACTGGAC
>Ga0307374_10010399_pt1 | contig 13480 bp, 10 predicted proteins | sample OX3MG_FD_202532 | JGI IMG/M metagenome (GOLD analysis project Ga0307374, IMG submission 202532) | Soil microbial communities from Risofladan, Vaasa, Finland - OX-3 | ecosystem: Environmental > Terrestrial > Soil > Coastal area > Acid sulfate soil | place: Finland: Risofladan, Vaasa | collected...
AATCTCGCAACTCCGCTTCGGCCTGGAGCCAATCCTCCAGTTCGTGGCCGGGTTGCTTCCCTCGGTGTTCGTATAGCTCGTAGGCGCGCACCCGGATACGGTCTTCCAGCTTGTCGAACGTTGCGTCCAAGCGGCGAAACAAAGCCTTCCACTCTTGCAGGCTCAAAAGCGGTGCGGATTGGCCGCCGCGCTGCGCGGTGTCTCGCCCGTAGGTCCAGTAGGTCGGCAGGATCTGCTCCGTGCCGTTTTGCAGATCGCGCAGCACCAAGAGAAACGGATCGAAGCTTTCGCCGCCGGCCATCTTGGGCCCCAAGCGAATCGCTGCGATGACCACGAACCCGCTTTCCTCGCGTTTGGAGTCAGTGGCGAAAGCGTGCTCGATTCTGAATTGCAACTCTTTCCCGCATTTCTTGCAGGAGCCGATCGATCTGCCTTGGGACACGGCTACCGCGGCGTCCCACATGGAGACAGCTTTGGTCGCATGGTTATTCGCACAGCAAACTTTGGACGGCATTCGTTGCACCTCCTGATGCTCGCGGCGCGATTCATGCGCTGCGGTAGCGAGCAGTTTATCAAACCTCTGGCGGCCTGCGATTCAACTTACTGGGAAGTTGGATTATTTTTTTCGCTTAGTACGCGCGCGCCCGGCCGGAGAAAGCGCATGAGAACTATCGCGCGTCAAAGAATTAACAAATTCCACGCGGCGGAATCGAAGCGCCGACCAATCCTCGTCGATTGCAACCGCCCGTACGGTATCGAAGCCAAGTTTCCGCAGGATGTCCCAACCACGATCGCGGCTGATCTCGCTCTTGTATTTCTTCGATGTTCCCTTCGGATACGCGAACCAGATAACCGCGTCGACTTCCGCCTTGTTCGCGATTTCGGGCGCGACGGTGTCCACCTGGTCCTGTTTGGTCACAAACGCGAGCGAAAACGCGAAGCTATCTCCGCTTCCAATATCACGGATAACCTTCACGCCTCGAAGTCGCCCCAGTTCGGGCTCAAAGCTTTCGGGAGCACCGAGCACCACAATCTGGCGCTGATGTTTTAGATTGAGCTTTTCGAAAATGGTGGGCGTGGCTGAACACTTCTCCCCGAGCCGCAAAGCTGGGCGTTGAGGTTCGATTTTGCCTCGCGCGCCCTGGTATTCGCACCTTCTCGCTCGCGCCCAAACGACCGGGCGTTGAACGAGAGGGCCTTTCGAAATTGAGCTTGCGCTGCGGCCGCCGGCCATAGCAGATTACGGATTGTGGAATTTTCTCTTGCGAACGCGCGGTATCGGACGGCTGTGCTTACCGGTTCGATACTGATTGCGGCACTTATGATTTTTCAGGCTGGCGAACTCTGGCTGGCAAATCACTGGGTTGCGTCGGGCGATCTCACGCTAATGGAGCGCGGCGCTGCTCTGGTACCGGGTGACGGCTCCAGCTGGGATGCTCTCGGCCACGCGCGCCAGTGGACCTTTAGCGATTTCGATCTACTTGGCGCGATTGCTGATTACGAAAAGGCCCTTCACGACAACCCTCGCTCCGCGCATTACTGGATGGACTTGGCGAGCTCCTACGAGCTTTCCGGCCAAGACTCCAAAGCGGAGAGTGCTTACGCTCGAGCGCAGCAGGTTTATCCCGCATCGGCCGAAGTGGCGTTCTATTACGGCAATTTTTTGCTGCAGCGACAGGACTATCCGGCGGCGTTCGCGCAGTTGCGGCGCGCCGTCAGCGGAGACCGGTCGTTTTTGCCTCTGGCGATTTCGCGCGCATGGCGCGCCACAGGCGACACCAAACTGATTCTGGAGCAATTGCTGCCGGCGCGGGCCGACGCTTACGACCAAGCTATCGACTATTTCGCGTCGATCCATCAGGGTGATGCCGCCCTCGCGGCCTGGTCCAGGCTTGTCGGTTTGCGTGCGGCACTTCCGCTGCCGAGAACTTTTCCTCTGTTCGACGAGTTAATCCGCGAAAATCGAAGCGCCGATGCCCGTCGCATTTGGCCCGAAGCCCTCACGCTTGCGGGCGTGGCCGACAACCAAACCGGCAACGACTCGCTCGTATGGAATGGCAATTTCTCGGACGAATTTACGGATGGTGGCCTTGGATGGCGATGGGATCCCGTGCCCGGCGTATATCTTTCCTTCGATTCCCCTCCGCCGCAGGGCAGCGGGCGCTCGCTGCGGATGGATTTTAACGACGGCTCGAATGTGGACCTCTCAGCGCCTTATGAATACGTCCCCGTCAGTCCGGAAACGTCCTATCACTTTCACGCGATGATGCGCACCGACGGAATCACCACCGAGAGCGGACTGCGTTTCGCGATTTCTGATCCCAATCATCCGAACGCAGTGTATGCCACCACAGAAAACTTCATTGGAACCCACGCCTGGACGCCCGTCGACGCGGATTTCACTACCGGGCCGGATACCGCCTTCCTGGCGGTCCGCTTGATGCGGCCACAGAGCCGGCTATTCGACAACAAGCTCGGCGGAACGGCGTGGATCGCGGCCGTTTCCCTCGTTCCCGCAACCGTTCCCGCGGCGGTTCGCGCACCCGTTCCTACGCAAGCGGCGCCGGAGCCGCGGAAATGAAAATCTTGCGTATCGGGCTCATTCTGCTGATTGCGTTCGGAGTGCTCAGCCTGGGTGCGGTCGATGTATGGTCGCAATCGGCAATCGAGATTGGGGCCGCTTTGCTGCTGGTGTGGTGGGCGGCGGTCGGATGGGTCAGACCGGAAACTGAAGTGCGTTGGAATCCGCTGAACTGGCCTTTGCTGGGATTTATCGCCATCGCCGGATTGCAGCTGTTGTTTCGCGGAACGGCCTCCGCGTTTCTCACCCGCAGCGAGCTGTTGCGGCTGAGCGCATATTTCGTCATTTTCTTTTTGATCGTTCAGGCGTTTCGCACGCGGCAGGACTGGCTGCGCCTGGCGTGGTTTGTGGTTCTGTTTGGTTTCGGCGTATCTCTTTTCGGCATCGCGCAGCACTTTACCTCGAACTACGAAATTTACTGGATGCACAGCCTCAAGACCGATGTGCAACCGTTCGGCCCGTATGTGAACCGCAACGACTTCGCGGGATTCGTGGAATTAACCCTGCCGATCGGACTGGCTCTGCTAATTTTTCGAGGCGTGCACAAAGATATCTTCCCCATGCTGATTGTGCTGACCGTCATTCCAGTCAGCGCGGCGGTGCTTTCAACTTCGCGAGCCGGAGTATCAGGCGTCGCACTGGAAATAGGCGTTTTGTTGTTCTTGGCCGCGAGGCGTCGCGGGCTTTCCAGGAAACGTCACACTTCGCGCAATCTGGCGCTCGGACTGGCGGCTGTTGCGGCCATGGCGCTGGTGGCGTGGTTGGGCATTGGCCGGACGGTGGAGCGCTTTTCGCAGCTGAGCCATCCGGAAATCACCATGTCGCGCCGCATCTCCATGGCTCGCGGAGCGGTGGATATTTTCCTGGCACATCCGCTGAAAGGATGCGGGCTGGGCGCCATTGTGGACGTGTTCCCGCGTTATGAGACGGCGTACGACGGCAAAGTCGTCGACCACGTGCACGATGATTATTTGGAGGCGCTGGCGGAAGCGGGAATTCTCGGCGCGATCTGCGGGTTGAGTTTTCTTTGGCTGCTCTATCGCGGCGCGCGAAAAAATCTGGAGGCGGAGCAAGGGCATTTTTCGTACGCGCTCCATGCGGGTGGAATTGCGGCCGTCTGCGGACTGCTGCTGCATAGCTTCGTGGACTTCAATCTGCACATTCCGGGGAACGCGATTCTATTTTTACTGGAGGTCTCGATCGCCACGTGTCCCCCAATTCCACCCGCTTCGCGAATGCGCGTCCCACGCGCGGTGCCCGGTGCCGAACGCGCCGGCCAGAGCGTGCCTGTGCCGCAATAAATGAGCTCCGCCACCCGAAAACTAACATCGGAACGAGAACTTCAACTCCTGTCGGCGTAATCAAGGCAGGCTCGTCGCACCCCCGGCCTAGCGCTAAATCCAATCAAATCCCCGGCAAACTCCCTCGCATTCTGGAAACGCCTGATTGACATCATTAGTTTGGGTATGCATAGTGTTTTGCGGGGTCATCTCTAGCAATGAGTGCGACGATCCGCAGGGCATGTGCCCGGGCGGAGGCGATTCTTTTTGGGCTGACGGTTTTGGTCACCTTTCTGGGCGTGCAGGTATCGTTTGGCCAGACGGCGAAGTATCAAACCCCCGAACAGACCAACAAAAAAATCCGGGAACTTGCGGCGTTGGCGCAAGTACACCCGATGGATACGCCCATCGGCGTCGGTGACCTGCTGCATATCGACGTGTTTGAGGTTCCAGACCTTACCAGCGATGTCCGCGTTTCCGGCACAGGCGACATCAGCTTTCCGCTGATTCCCGGTCGTATTCCGGTAGCAGGGCTGACGACATACGAATTGCAAGCAAAGCTCGCGCAGCTGCTCATTGAAAATGGCCTGGTTTCACACCCGCAAGTTTCCGTTTTCGTGAAGGAGCAGTACAGCGAACCGGTGAACGTGGTAGGAGCGGTGGGGCATCCGACGGTTTACCAGGTGATGCGGCCGACTACATTGCTGGAGGTGTTAGCGGCGGCTGGCGGCATTTCTCCTGATGCTGGGGGCGACGTGATTATTACCCGTCCAGTTGTGAACGACACGCCCAGCGAAAAGCCGGCCAGCATCACCACCAATCCTGAACCGGACGTGAAAAAGATCACCATTCGCCTGCAAGACCTGCTGGAGACCGGCAATCCGGTTTACAACATTCCGGTCTATGGCGGCGATACGGTCACGGTTCCTCACGCTGGCGTCGTTTACATCATGGGGCAAGGAATCGCCTCACCGGGTGAGTACGTGTTGGAGGGGCATGGAGAGAGTGTGACGATCCTTCGCGCCGTCGCGCTTGCGCATGGTCTTACCGGCTTCGCCAAGGCGAATTCATCGGTAATAATGCGGAACGACCCGGCGACCGGAAACAGAGTGGTCGTTCACGTCCGGTTGAAAGATATTGAGAAGCACAAGGCTGAGGATATTCCGCTGAAATCCAACGACATTTTGTATATTCCCGACAGCGCAGGCAAAAAGGCGCTGGCCCGCGGTGCGGAATCGGCACTCGGCATCGGGACGTCATTAGCCGTTTATCGCGTGCCGTAGCAAGCTCTGGCTTAAGGAAGTTCGCACGCAGCGGTAAGGGGTTCTCGTTCTGATGGAAGACTCTTCCAGGTTTGCGCTTCGCGATCGCAAGGCTGCGGAAACGCTAGCGGTGATCCCTGCCCCGGCGGCCGTGCCTTGGGAGCCGCTGCCTCGCGAGCCGCATCTGCTCGATTACCTAATTGTTCTCCGCAAGCATCAGTGGCTCATCCTCACTTTTTTGCTGACGGTGGTAACCGTCGTCACCATCGCGACTTTCAAGATGAAGCCGGTGTATCGAGCGAGTGCGCTGGTCGAAGTCGATAAGGAATCGCAGAACGTGCTGCCGTTCCAAACCGAGGACGCGTACAGCGAGTACATGGACACCGAGGACTACATCGAGACGCAGATGGAGATCCTCAAGAGCGAAACTCTGGCCCTCGATACCATCCGCTCGCTTGACCTGGGGCGCTATCCGGAGTTTGGCGGTGCCGGAGGCGCGCAGCTTCCGCGGACGCTTGCCGCCGGGGATCAGCGCCCAGCGATTCTGGGAGCTTTTCTGGGAAGGCTGGGCGTCCAGAGAGTGCCCAATAGCCGCTTGATCCAGGTGAGTTTCTCCGCTCAAAGCCCGCAATTGGCCGCGCTGGTGGTAAACGCCCACGTGCAAGATTTCATCGAGCAGAATTTCAAAAGCAAGTACGACGCCACGACCCAGGCTTCCGGCTGGCTCTCCTCCGAACTCGAAGAGTTGCGGCTGCAGGTAGAAAAATCCGAGGACGCGCGAATCGCCTATCAGCGAGAGAACCAGATATGGCAGGTTGACCAGAAGCAGGATATCACCACCGAGAAACTCGCAAGTTTGAGCCAGGCGGTCACCGCCGCGCAGACTGATTTGGCGGAAAAGGACGCGAATTATCGCATGGCGCTGGCCGGCGATGTCGACGCATTGGCGGCCATGCGCAGCAACGGTCTAGTCCAGAGTTTGATTCAGCGCAAGATGGAGTTGGGCGAACAGTACGCGCAGGCGGTCAATCAGTACGGCCCCAATTTCCCGAAGGTGCAGCGGATCGTCGACCAGCAAAAACAGGTGGAAGCGGACCTGGCCACGGCGCGTAAAGAGGTAGTCGACGGAATTCGGCAAGAATACGAAACGGCCAAGCAGCGCGTGGCGCTTTTGCAGGATGAAGTGAACGAACAGAAAGTCCAAGCCAACGACATGGCCGAGAAGCTGGTGCAGTACAACATACTCGAGCATGACGCAGAGGCCAACAAGCAGCTTTATGACGGGCTGCAGGAAAAGCTCAAGGAAGCGACGATATCGGCCGGATTGCGTTCCAGCAATATTCGCGTTGTCGATCCTGCGCTCGTTCCTACCACTCCGTCGGCCCCGCAAAAGACGCGCAATATTTTGCTGTCCATTTTGGTCGGATTGGTCGGAGGAATCGGCTTGGCCGTTTTCCGCGAGTACCTCGACAACACTGTCAAATCGCCGGACGACATTGAATCGCTAACCGGCCTGCCGTCGTTGGCGGTGGTGCCGGCGCTGCCGGACGGCAATGGCCGGCACGCGCGGCTTTCGCGGCCGGCCGGTAATGGCATGCCTCAGGAAGTAACTTCGCCGCGTGTGGAGCTGCTCTCCTACTCGCAACCGAAGTCGCAAATTTCGGAGGCCTTCCGCGCGCTACGGACTTCGCTGCTGCTTTCGCAGGCGGAACATCCCCCTCAAGTGATCTTAGTGACCAGCTCATTGCCCCGTGAGGGCAAAACGACGGCCGCCGTCAATCTGGCCGTTACTTTCGCCCAGCTCGGCGATCGGACGTTGATTATCGATTCTGATTTGCGCAAACCCGGAATCCGTCGAGCGTTGAACCTGACGGCCGGAAAAGAGGGCGGGCTCAGTTCCTACCTGGCGGGCGTCAGCAGCTTGGACGAAGTGATGATTCCTCATCCGGCCATCGGCAATTTGACGGCCTTGACCACCGGCCCAGTGCCACCGAGTCCTGCGGACTTGCTTTCGTCCCTTCGCATGCGCGAAGGACTCCAGGAACTGCGGCGTCGCTTCAAATTCATTGTCATTGATTCGCCGCCGATTATGGCCGCGACCGACGCTGTAATTCTGTCCGCGCAAACGGACGGAGTGCTGCTAGTTGTTCGCAGCGGCAGTACGCCGAAAGAAGCATTCACGCGCTCGCGCGATCTGTTGTCCGCAGTGAAATGCCGTTTGCTGGGAGTGGTTCTAAACGCCGTGGATTCTACCGCGCCTGATTATTACTACTCCTATCGCTACTACCCGTATGCGTATGGCTACGGTTATGGCGATGATGTGGAAAAAGATTCGCGGTTTGCGGTGAAACTCGACGAAACGACTAAGTCGTCAAGCTAGGAGATCATCTTGCGCCACTTCATAACCGGCGGAGCCGGCTTCATCGGATCACATTTGGCGGAAGCGCTGCTGGCGCGCGGAGACGAAGTCTTCATTCTGGACGATCTTTCCACCGGCAGTGTTGAGAACGTTCGCCATCTGAAGAATCACCCGCGCTTTCATTACTGTTTCGATTCCATAACCAACAAGCACCTGCTGGCCGAACTGGTGGACGAGTCGGAAGTGGTATTCCACTTGGCCGCGGCGGTTGGCGTGCGGCTGATCGTCGAGAGCCCGGTGCGCACTCTCGAAACCAATGTGTACGGCACCCAACTGGTGCTGGATGCTGCATCGAAAAAGAAGAAGCTGGTCTTCACGGCCTCGACCTCGGAAGTCTACGGCAAGAGCGAAAAAGTTCCGTTCCGCGAGGACGCCGATTTGGTGCTCGGCCCGACGACGAAAGGGCGCTGGAGTTATGCGGCTTCCAAAGCGCTCGACGAATTCCTCGCGCTTTCCTACTGGAAGGAAAAGAAACAGCCGGTGATCGTGGCGCGGTTTTTTAACACAGTCGGCCCGCGGCAAACCGGCCGCTACGGCATGGTTTTGCCCAATTTTGTGCGACAGGCGATCGATGGTTCGCCAATCACGGTGTATGGCTCCGGAACTCAGTCGCGCTGCTTCTGTGATGTGCGCGATACGATTCAAGCGGTGCTGCGCCTGATTGGCACGGACCGCGCCGTGGGAGAAGTGGTCAACATCGGCACCGACGAAGAAATCTCGATGGACGGTTTGGCTGCCATTGTAAAGCAGCGCACGCAGAGCTGCTCTCCGATCACTCATACTCCGTACGATCAGGCGTACGAGCCGGGATTTGAGGATATGCAGCGGCGCGTACCAGCGCTCGAAAAGCTGCAGAAACTCACCGGGTTCCGTCCGGCAACGCCTCTTACGGAAATCGTGGATCGTGTCGTCGCGTATTTTCACAGCCGATTGCCGGCGCAACCGATTCCGGTCGCGGATGCCCTTTCCGCCATTGCAGCCGCGGAGTAAAGCGCGGCTGGCCCAGGCGGTTTAAGGGATCAACACCGATGGAGCCGAACGGCATTTGAGCGATTGCGAAAACAACCGATAATCGCCGGGTGGGCGCTATCAATTCAACAACATGAGCTCAACTCCAGTGGGAAGTAGCGCGGCAGAAAGGCGGAATCCGAGGCGCGGAGGCGAAGTGTCATCTGCCTTCGGCGAGTTTTCGGATGGGAAGCGTCCGTCGAGCTCGCTATCCGTCATCGTCCCCGCCTACAACGAACAGTACTTGATCGGCTCGAGCTTAGCGAGGCTAGGCGTATTGGGCGAGTCGCCGCTGCTTGAATCGGTGAAGATCATCGTGGTTGATGACGGCTCGTCAGACGGAACGGCCGAAGCCATCCGCGTGTTCCGGCAGTCGATCGAATCCAGGGAAGCCGATCCGAAAATCTCTTGGGTCTGGCTGCGCCACGCCAAGAACAGCGGCAAAGGCGCGGCGATCCGCACCGGGCTGGAACACGTCGATACCGAGCTGGTGGTGATTCACGACGCGGACCTCGAATATATGCCTCGCGATCTTTTGTCCATGGTCGAGGTCTTTCTTTGCGAAGATGCGGACGCCGTGTTCGGATCACGCTTCATGGCTGGCGGGCATAAGCGGGCGCTATTCTTTCGCCACGCGCTGGGCAACAAGCTGCTCACTTTTCTCTGCGATTTGGTCTGCGATTTAAATCTGACGGACATGGAAACCTGCTACAAAATGGTCCGCGCCGATTTGCTCAAGAGCATTCCGCTGGAAAGTTCGACGTTTGACGTGGAGCCGGAGCTGGCCATCAAGCTGGCCAAACGAGGCAGCCGCATTTTCGAAGTTCCCATCAGCTATTCCGGCCGAACGTACGGCGAAGGCAAAAAAATCGGCTGGCGCGACGGTTTTCGCGCTCTGTGGGCGATTCTCCACTACGCCGCGTCCGGGAAAATATATGCCGAGGATGCGCACGGCGGCGAGATTCTCGACCGCTTAAATCGAGCGCCGCGTTTCAATCAATGGATGGCGGAGGTAATCCGCCCGTACGTCGGCGATCGAGTCCTGGAAATCGGCGCTGGCACCGGAAATTTGTCGATGCATCTCATGCCACGTTCCATTTATTGGGCCACGGACGTTAACCGCCATTATTTGGACCATCTGCTGAAACTACGCGCCACCCGCCCGTACATGCGGGTGGCTTTCACGGATGCTGCCGATCCGGCCACGTTTCCCGTCGGGCAATCGTTCGATACCGTGGTTTGCCTCAACGTGGTCGAGCACATTCAGGACGACATCGCGGCTCTGCGCAATATTCGAGGCGTGCTGGCAGATCGCGGCCGCGCCATCATTTTGGTGCCGCACGGTCCGTGGCTGTTCGGCACGCTGGACGAGGTGCTCGGCCATTTCCGCAGGTACACTCCGGACGAGCTGGCTTCCGTGTGCGGGGAAGCCGGCTTTCGAGTTGAGGGCATTCTGAAATTCAACAAGCCTGGCGTGCCGGCGTGGTGGTTCAACGCGCGCGTTCTTCGGCGCAAGACGTTCGGATTGGCGCAGATCCGGATGCTCAATCTCCTCACTCCGGTCTTTCGGCTTGTCGATTCATGGCTTCCTATGCCGCCGCTTTCGATCATCGCGATCCTGCGCAAGGACGATGCCGCCGCAGGTGCTTTGGGCGCCCGCCGTTCCCAGTCCGCGCAGGGCAGGTCATGAGTAACGCGCCGCGCCAGACGGGACTCGCGTACGAGCTGTGAACATGCACCGTGGCTCAGGACGGTTGTTGTCGATCTTTCGCAGGCTCACCAGGTACGAAGCCGCGTTAATTCTTCTTTTTATCGCAACACTGCCGCTGATGAACCCCTGGGTCCGCGGCGATGGCGTGGGCTATTACGCTATCGCTCGTTCGATACTCATCGAGCATAAACTCGACTTCCGCAAGGATTGGCTGGCGGCGAATCCCAGCTTTCGCATGGGCCGAGTCGATGCCGACGGTCGTATCGATCCCGATCAGTACACGTCCACCGGCCACCTGAATAATCATTTTGCGGTGGGTCCTGCAATTCTTTGGGCGCCATTTTTGTTGGTGGCTCATGCGGGCGTGCTGCTTTGCGATCGCTTCGGCGCACATGTGCCGGCGGACGGGTTTTCGCGTCCGTACCTGCTGGCGATGTCATTTGGGACAGCTTTCTACGGTTTCCTGGCTGTTTTCATCTCGTTCGTCTTGGCACGGCGTTACGTTCCGGAGCGCTGGGCATTTATAGCGGCTATCGGAATATGGTTCGGGAGTTCGCTCCCTGTGTACATGTACTTCGATCCTTCGTGGTCGCATGCCCAATCGGCTTTCGCGGCCGCGGTGTTTATCTGGTTCTGGCTGCGCACGCGTAGTGAGCGCAGCCTGGCCGATTGGGCGGTTTTGGGCGCCTTGGGCGGCCTGATGATGGATGTCTACTACATTAGCGCGATCCTGCTGCTTTTCGCTGCCATCGAATCGCTCGCCGGGTATTGGACGGCGCTGAAAACAAAAAACCGAGCCCAAGCGGTCCATTTGCTTGGCGGCAATGCTGTTTTTTCCCTCGCGCTCATCGCGGCATTTTTGCCCACACTGGTCGTCAAGAAGATAATTTATGGCGGCTTTTTTTCTCTCGGTTACACCGAGCACTGGTATTGGAATTCTCCCGCGTTCTTTAAAGTTTGCGTTTCCGCCGATCACGGTCTTTTTTCTTGGACCCCGATCCTTATCCTTGCCGTCGCAGGACTCATTTGCTTGCGAAAGTACGATCGGGCATTCGCAGTGTATTCTCTGGTTGCTTTCGTCGCGTACCTTTACTCGATGGGCTGCTATGAAGATTGGGACGGAATCTCTTCGTTCGGCAGCCGCTTTTTCGTCGCGCTCACTCCGATTTTTGTCGTCGGACTGGCGGCCTTTTTTGACTGGTTCGCGCGCGTCTGGCATCAGCGCCGCGCCGGAATTCTGGCCGCCGGTGCCACGGCCGTGCTGGTGTTATGGAATTTAGGCATGATCTTTCAGTGGGGCATGCATTTGATTCCTCCGCGTGGCCCGATTTCCTGGCGCGAGGCAGCTTATAATCAAGTGGCCGTTGTGCCCGAGGACGCGGCTTCCGCCATCGACATGTATATGACAAGCAGGACCAATCTGATGCGGCACATCGAAGGGACCGATGTGAAGCAGTTGCAATCGGCACAGGAGCGAAGCGCCCAATGAGCGCCACCACCGCCACCGCTACAAAACCGCTCGTTGTGCAGCCTCCCGTTTTGCGCATTGAACCGCCCTCGCGTTGGTGGGTGCTTCCGTTCGGCGAGTTGTGGGCGTATCGCGAGTTGCTTTATTTCTTCGTCTGGCGCGACATCAAAGTTCGTTACAAGCAGACGGCTATCGGTGCCGCCTGGGCCGTGCTGCAGCCGCTCCTGACCATGGCTGTTTTCTGGCTCTTTCTCGGCAAGCTCGCCAAGCTTCCCTCGAATGGCCTGCCGTACCCGGTCTTTTACTTCTCGGGCTTGGTCCCCTGGACTTACTTTGCCTATTCGCTGAACGCTGCCACCAACACGGTGGTCAGCAATCAGTTCTTACTTACGAAAGTGTATTTCCCGCGCCTGATACTGCCCTTCTCGGCGGTGCTTTCGGGGCTCGTCGATTTCTCCATCGGCTTCGTACTCTTGATTTGCATCCTGTTGGGATACCATATTGTGCCAGGGGTTTCGATCCTTTGGCTGCCGGTGCTCTTGCTTCTGGCGATCTGCACCGCGCTCGGCGTGGGCCTTTGGCTTTCGGCGCTCAACGCTTTGTATCGCGACGTTCGCTACGTGATCCAGTTTGTGGTGCAATTTTGGATGTTCGCGTCGCCGGTCATGTATCCCTCGACTCTGGTTTCCGAGCGCTACCCGCGGTTGGCGTGGCTTTACGGATTGAATCCCATGGCCGGCGTGATCGACGGTTTTCGCTGGGCGCTTACGGGGCGCGGGCAGGCGCCCGGCTTGCTGCTGCTGGTAAGCGGCGTGATGGTCGCCGTGGTCCTCACCGGCGGCCTGATGTTCTTCCGCCGCATGGAAGGCACCATGGCGGATTTGGTCTGATGGGAGAAAGTATGGGGCTGGCATCAACACTTGCGCATAAGCTCCCGCCGGGGCGGCGCCGGACGCTCAGGAAACTGCGTGAGCGCGCCATTTCCTGGCGATATTCAGCGGATTTGATTCGTCTGGGAGAGTGCTTTCGAACCGACAAGTGGGGCAGCCACTGGTACCTTCAGCATTACCAGAGGCACTTCAGCGCGCTTCGTAAGCGTCCGCTGAACCTGCTGGAGATCGGCGTGGGCGACTATTCCGATCCCGCCGAGGGCGGCAGCTCCCTGCGCATGTGGAAAGCATATTTCCCGAACGCTAGAATCTTTGGCATGGACGTCTACGACAAGCGCGCCCTGGAGGAAGACCGCATACGGATTCTCCAGGGCAGCCAGACCGACGAGCGATTTCTTCGCAAAGTGGTGGAAGAAGTGGGCGGATTCGATATCGTCATCGACGACGGAAGCCATATAAATTCCCATGTTATCGAGACATTTGAAATGATGTTTCCGCTGCTACGAAACCCCGGAATCTACGCCATCGAGGACGCCCAGACTTCCTACTGGCCGGGGTTTGGAGGATCGAGCCGCCACTTGGGCGACACGTCCACGATCATGGGCTACTGCACCTCTCTGGCGCACTGCTTGAATTACGAGGAGATCCTCCGCGAAGACTACTCGCCCTCTGAATTCGACCGGCACATTGTGGGCATGCACCTGTATCACAATCTCGTGATCGTTCAGAAGGGCGACAATCGCGAAGGAAGCAACATGGTGCAGGGCGGGCGCGCCACGGTTCCCGCCGTTATCAACGGCGTTTCGTATGATGACGTGCAGCAATCGGTGGCGAATGGCTAGACGGCAGTTGGTGCGGTCA
>Ga0307374_10010400_pt1 | contig 13480 bp, 14 predicted proteins | sample OX3MG_FD_202532 | JGI IMG/M metagenome (GOLD analysis project Ga0307374, IMG submission 202532) | Soil microbial communities from Risofladan, Vaasa, Finland - OX-3 | ecosystem: Environmental > Terrestrial > Soil > Coastal area > Acid sulfate soil | place: Finland: Risofladan, Vaasa | collected...
ACGGTGCGTTCGACCTATCAAAGGTCGAGACTCCCATCCAGATGTTCTACAAGAAGATGGAGGACAAGGAGACCCTTATGGACCCGAGCGTGCTAGCTGGGGAGGAAATCATTTGAGGATAAAACATGCTCAAATGACTGCCTCCCCAGTTAACATTCCAGGGTGTACCAAGGCCTCTGTCCTCCCGGCATCTTGTATAACGTCTGGATACGACTCTCGGCCTCGGAGAGGTCGAACGCGGCATGCGGCCTCACCTCGTTATCCCATGCGAAGAACTCATCGACGACCGATTTCTGTCGCGTCTCTTTACGGTTCAACCACCGCACACAACATCCGGATAGTTTCTAGGTGCTCTGAGCGGGAGTTCCATCCAGCTGTCGCAACGCAAAAGGGTTGGGGCCCCTTCCGACTCGAACCGTTAACTTACGCCCCACAATCCCGCCATAGGCCAGCGCCTTACGGTCTAGACCAAGAAAGCCCCGCGGCATGGTTGTTATATCCGCAGCACGAAGAATACTCGAGTATCTGAACTGAGCGGCGAGCATCGGAAGAGCAACGAAGGACTCGAACTCGAACGGAGGCGGGCCCGACAGGATTCGAACCCTCAATTCTACTCGCTGTCGACGAACTCGGAGGCCTTCGGCGCCTCCTCCGGGCGGCGATACTTGCTCGACCCTATTGAAATCACTTGCCACGCGGATGAAACGTGGGGAAAGCTCACGCCTCGATGGAAACCCGAAGCAGGCGAGAACCCTTAATTGGAAGGGTCGTCGCAAACACCAAGGCATTGGTCAAGGTATCCGTTTCGAGGCTGGTCAAAGCGCCCCAGGAGCGCGTCTGGGGCATCGTTTCTGACCTCGAACACTGGCCAAACATCGCCCCGCTTTCCGCAACTGACCGAGTAATAACTCACCCCGTGGTCAGTCGCGACGGGAATACCATAGTCTGCGACGAGCACGAGCAGGCAGGGCTGATAAGAGCTTCTCACAGAGACAGCTACACCCTCCACCCGATGGACGGTCTGGAAGAGACGATTCTAGAGGGTGACTTCGAAGGAAGCATGAAGGTGACGCTCACCCCTCAGCAACCCGGCACAACGCTTCTGCAGGTCGACGCCGATGTCTCACCCAGGAACCGTGTGCTCAGGCTCGTAAGTGAGATCGGGAGCGAGGGGGAGGCCACGCTCACGAAATTCTGGGTGGAGTTCTTCGCCCAAATAGCCGGCGTCACCGAGAGTCCTTGCTCCCCCGGCGCTCCGATGTACTGCCCCTCGCGCATGCTCGACGTCTACTTCGAAGCTCCCACCCTTGGGATAGGGAAACTGGTCAATTCGGGCGGAGACAGGGAGATTGACATTCAAAGCAAGACGATCTTCAACGACCAGTTCTGGAAGGGGATCTATCCGCCTGATTCGCGTGTCCCAGCGTGGGTCTTCCAGAACGGGTTCAACAAGAAGTTCTGGATGCAGGGCAGCGAGGTGAGGGGCGTCACCAGCACCTTCGACGACAGGATAAAGGCCCAGAACAAGCTCAGTGAGATTGACCCCAACGACCCGTCGAAAGGCGCCCTCTTGGAATACACCGAAACCAAGTACGAGCTCTGCTATGACGTCCTCAAGCTGACGAGCGACGATATCGTCGTCGGAAAGGCGTTCACCGGAAGATACCCCGATGGGGTGCTGCTCCTCAACTTCACCATGGCGAGGAGGTACAGCTTCGATTTCATGAGCGCAGCAGACCACCGAGAGCTCTTCGAGAAGTACGGGAAGACGTCTGACCTCGGCAAGATAATCGGCGAGTGGGAGGGAAGGATGGTCTCGAACGCGAGCCTCACCCCTCCCCTCTTCAGGTTCCGGTACAGCCTAGACAGCGCTGGGAAGCTGAGCTGCAAGTGGAACTTCATGAACATTATGAAGGGCGACTCGAAGCTCGAGATAACGCCGAGGCAGCTAGACATGTTCGACTTCATCAACTTCCACGACGAGATCAGGATGATCGCGGACGACGCGATGGTGGGCAGGTACCTTCCGAAGAGCAGCGAGCTCCTGAAGATCCTGGGGGACAAGGACCTGGGGCTGATCCACTTCGAGAGGACGGCCGAGGGCGACAGGTCGGCAATCTACTACTACATCAAGAAGGTGTCAGACTCGCCGCCTCCGTCGTAGGTCCGTACCGGGAGGCGAACTTTTTGAGCAGCATCGCAAGCAGCGAGGACGAATCCGGTCGCCTCTCAATCGGCGACGGAGCGGTTCCTACCCGTTGTCGATGAACTCCGAGGCCTTGGGGCTCATTCGTAGGCTGAACCCTTCGGAGAGATCCTGAACACGAGTATCTCATAATGCGGGAGCATCGAATACAAGACTCGATAATCACCGACCCTGAGCCTGTAGGAATTGGGAGCCCTTTGAGTTTCTTGCACCCGGATGGATAAGGAGTGTCAATCAGTTCGGAGATTTTTGAATCGAGTCGAGCCCTCAATTCTGAGGGCGCGCTGTCGAGGGCTCTTCTTTGCTTGCGTCGACAGATAGACCTTCAACGCCTGCTTTTCCTGATGAAGGGGATGGTCTTTCCTTCCTTGTGCTCTCTGAGAGCCTCAGCTCGGGCCTTCTTGTCCTCGTCCGACATCTCCTCTGCCAGGGCGTCCTCGATGGAGTCAAGCCGCTCACGAAACAATCTGAGCTCCTTCTCCATAGCCCTTGCCATCAACGCCTCACTAGGCGGCGGAGATAACTAAACACAACCGGCCCGAAATGGCCAATGAGGCGAACGGTGTGACTCGGGCCTTCGGAGCTACTCGTTGTCGATGAACTCGGAGGCCTTCGGCGCCTCCTCCGGGAGGCCCTTGCGCTTCCTGATCGCTGCGACGAGCGGCGCGAGCATGTTTGTGGGGACCGGCTGCCAGAGCTTGAAGTAGGTGTTCCAGACCGCCCGCCCCGCCGTCGCGCCCCTCATCTCCTCGCTGAGGTCCATGGTCTCCGCGGCCGGTATCTCTCCCTCGACGATGGTGAGAGCTTCGCGCTGCTCGATGTTGATCAGCTTGCCCCTCTTCCCGCTGATGACCCCCGTGATGGCGCCTATCTGGTCGGCGGGGCCCTTCACCTCTATGCCCAGGACGGGCTCGAGGAGGGTTGGGTTGCCCAGGAGCATAGCGCCGAGGATAGAGCGCCTTGTCGCGGGCATGAGCTGGGCGTATGTGCGGTGGGCCGCGTCCTCGTGCGGCACGTAGTGGGTGAGCGTGGCCTTGACCCCCCTGCAGAGCTCGTAGGCCAGAGGGCCGTTCGTCATGACGTCCTCGAAGCCAGAGCGCATGGTGTCCATCGACTCCGCAAGGAACTGGACTCCCTTCGTCTCCTCGCAGAGGAGGTTGCCCTTCGGGTCGACCTCCACGACCGTCCTCGACGTGTCCGAGTCCCAGCCGTGGTCCCGGAGGAGCTTCACTATCGTCTTCTTGTCAGTGGTGTCGCTCAGCTCCCCCTTGCGGATCATCTCGACGATGTCCGGGGCGAGCGGCTCGACCTTCATGAATATCTTGTTGTGGCGGTTGGGCGACTTGGACATTATCGGCCCTGCCGGCTGCCTGATGGTCTCGCGGTAGTTGGTGATCGGCTCCGAGGTGATTATCTCGAGGCCCTGCCGCTGGATCATGGTGGTGGCGATCTCGAGGTGGAGGACGCCCATTCCCGCCATCAGCGTCTCGCCCGATTCTTGGTTGATGGTGATGATGAGGTTGGGATCCTCGATGTTCAGGCGGCGCATCGCCTCGACGAGCTTGGGGAGGTCGCGCGGGTGCTTCGCCTCCACCGCCTGGGTCACGACGGGCTCGGAGACGTAGTGGATGCTTTCGAAGGGGACGACGTCCTTTTGGGTGGATATCGTCTCGCCTGAGCGGATGTCCAGTCCGAGGATTGCGGGAATGTTCCCCGCCGGGAGCGTGTCCACGATTTCGCGCTGGAACCCCATGAATATCTGGACCGACTGGATCTTCCCCTCGCGCTTGGAGTTGAGCAGGTAGACCTCGTCGCCGTTGCTTATCTGGCCCGAGAAGAGGCGGCCCACGCCCACCAAGCCGGCGGCCGGGTCCACGACGACGTTTGTGACCATCATGACCATCGGGCCGTTCTCGTCGCAGGCCAGCAGGGCCTTGCCGACGTCGCTGTTCAAGTCGCCGCCTGACCAGATCTTGGGGATGCGGTAGGCCTGGGCCGTGTGAGGCGGCGGGTGGTGCTTGACGACCATGCCCAGCAGGGCCTCGTGGAGCGGGAGCTTCGGGCCAAGGGTCTTGGGGTCGCCCGTCGTGTATGCCTCGTAGATGTCCTTGAAGCCCATCCCCGTTGTCTTTGCCAGGTCGGAGTTGAAGCCCCACTTGTCCTTGCTCGAGCCGAACGCGACCATCGAATCCTGGATCTTGACCTTCCAGAGCTCCCGGTACTGGGGTTCCGCGTGGGTCTCGACGAGGCGGTTGAAGTCGGCGACTATGTTGAAGAGCCACTTTTGCATCTGGTCGGGGTTGAGGCGGAGCTCCTTGATCAGGCGGTCGATCTTGTTGATGTAGAGGACGGGACGGACGCGTTCCTCGAGCGCTTGGCGCGTCACGGTCTCAGTCTGGGTCATTATGCCCTCTACGCTGTCAACTACGACGATTGCGCCGTCTACGGCTCGTAATGACCTTGTTACCTTCCCAGTGAAGTCAATGTGCCCCGGAGTGTCAATCAGGTTGATAACGTAGGGCGTTCCGTCCTTTTCGTAGTAAAGCGTGACATTTGCCGCCTTGATGGTCATTTGGCGCTGCTGCTCGAGCTCCATGTAGTCGAGGGCGAGCGCCTGGCCGGCCACGGAGGGGGAGAGCATGCCGCAGGCGGCGAGGAGGGAGTCCGCGGTGGTGGTCTTCCCGTGGTCCACGTGGGCTATGATGCCCATGTTCCTCAACTGCTCACGGTTGTGAACGATCTTCAGCGCTTCAGATGTGGACTTGAACTTCGGCATGGCCTATACTCAGTTGAAAAAAGCTCCCTCCCCCGTATAGTTATAACGTTTTACGTGTAAAAACTGCAGGATTCTAGACTGGACGGGGACCGGCGCTACGATATCTTCAAGGTCTTACCGAGGGGGCTTTGACCGACGCTTTTTTTGTTAAACCTCAGCCCGTGTCGTACTCTGTGGTATGCTCTTGAAGCCTCTTCCTTCATTCTAAGTCGCTTGAGAGCCTGCCGGGTTTCGGTAAGAGATTGCGTGTCGTGCGTATGGGGCCGCGACCCGTTCATCCTGCCATCTCGTGAGAGAGAACCCGTTTGCCGTCCGTCCCCGATGGCTGCTTGAACCCTAGAAGAAGAACTGCAAAGTCCATCGGGGCGGATGTCGGTCGGTTCCCTTGCTGCAAGTGGTTGAGAACGGCGTCCGGCTGCTATTCCGTGTCTATCACTAGGATAGAGTTCACTGTATCGCCAACTCGTGGCTTTTCGCTGAAGAATCGTGAACGTCTTCCCTTTTCCTGACCCCGTGGCCGCCCTTCCGTGTAGGGACCCTGACACTCTCTCGTAGCTGACACGCTTTTGCGGCGCAGGAGTGCCTGTGGATCATCTCTCTTCGATGGAGGAGAGACTCATCTTCGTGTCTTCGGGTATTCGTATAGCCTGTTTTGAAATATAAGCATCAATGCGCTTCTTGTCTTCCCTCGGTATCTTCATCTTTCTGCTTCGTCGGTTCTACGAGGACCTGTGCGGCGGAGGCGCCCTTATCACCTCCCCGGGTGTGCTGGCATTCAGAAAGAGATTCCGAAGATAATGTTAGACGACTTGCGTGCCACAATTGTTGCAGAACTTCGAGCCGCGGAGAAGACTTGTCCCGCAATTTCGACAGAAGACCGACACTAAAGATTGCTCGCTTGCGGTCTGGGCTGGCGGTGCTTTATGCGCCATTTGGGGGTCATAGAAAGCGAGAGACTCTTTGTATTCGATTTGAGTTACGTGGTAGGAGGCCTCTGATTTTCGATGGCGCGTATCGCTGTCGAATATGCTGGACTTCATTCGCTGGTTGAACTCTTCCATGACCTGCTGCGTGGAGGGGACCTCGGCAGTGGTAGTGGTAATCGTGATGTCCACTTTGTTCGCCAAAGCCTGAAGCATGCTTCTTTTGAAATGGACCTTGAAGTTATGGTTAAAAGAATACCTTCACGGATTGCTGTAAAAGTCGCTCGTCTCGTTTGTCTGGCCCGCTCTGGCGTCAAACTTGATCTTTTGCATCCGGTATTAGTCCCCCGAGCAAATGCCGCGGCGGTGTAACTCTTAGCCATTTCTTAACTGCGATTAAATTGGAGAGGCCACAGGATTCCGGGTACCCGGTCATGATGACGAAGACCGCATAAGGCACGATCATCGCGAGGATAAGCGCCGATGACACCTCAACTCAATTATGTCCGCGCCTACCGCTTCGGCCAATTCTTGACGACCGTGCCTCCAGCATGCTCCGTGCCAATATTCGGAGCGCTGTTTTCGGCTTTAGGACTCCTACACTGCCATCGCAAGTGACCGATCTCGTCAGATTGAGAGATACCTGTCCCCCTTGAGCAGCCTCATCGCCATGATGAAGAGCGTCATGTAGTACGAGTCCATCTTCGGGACGAAGCTTCGCTTCGTGACCTCCATCTTCGCCTCCGTCGCCTCGCAGGCCTTGTCCCACTCGACCCCGGCCGCCTTAATCTTCTTCGCCCGACCCGAGAAGAGCCTCAGGCCGTCCCATATCCTCACCTCCACGAGCGCCCGGACCTCGAGCGGGTCGACCGTGTAGGCCCGGAGCGGCCTGTCGTCCCTGATGAAGAAGACCTCGGCTATCTCCCGCTTCGAGAGCCCGTCGTAGCCCGCCACGTCGACCCGGCTCCCAAGGGGGACGAGCTTCTTCACGTCGGGGGCGAGGCCTATCTCCTCCTCTATCTCCCGCGCCACATCCTCAAGCTTCTCCCCGGCCTTGTAGTGCCCGCCGACCGTGCTGTCGAGCAGCCCCGAAAAGGTGGACTTGTCCTCGCTCCTCACCTGGAAGATCACCGCCCCGCCCTTCCTCTTCGTGACTACCCAGCAGTGGAGGTTGAGGTGCCAGTAGCCCTTCTTGTGGGCCTCGTTGCGCGTGGCCACCCCGACCTTCTTCAGGGAGTCGTCGTAGACGTCCACCAGCTCGTCGTCGGGGGGCTCCAAGTTGTGTCACTGCGAGGGGCTGGAGCTGATAAACATAGGCTCAAAGGTGGAAAGGCAGAATTACTCGAGCGGCGAATCCTCTGGACTGAGCAACTAATGGAAGGGTTCGAAGAAGTCGCAAAAACATCTGAGGTTCCTGCGGGCGCCATGAAAGTGGTGAAGGTGAGCGGAACAGATGTTATGGTCGCCAACATAGAGGGGCAAATGTATGCGATTGCGGACAAGTGCACTCACGTGGGCGGGCCTCTAGGAAAGGGGAAGCTCGCCGGTTCCGTAGTCGAATGCCCGTGGCACGGTTCAAAGTTCGACGTGAAGACCGGGGCGGTGATAGAGGGCCCCGCGCAAAAGCCGGAGCCGACCTTTCAGGTGAAAGTCGAGAATTCGGCGGTCTGGATAAAGAAGCCTTAGGGAGCTCAGGTCCAGATTCTGGAAAGGGCATTCTCGAACTTCCGCATCTCACTGAGATCCCGCAGAGAATCGGCGCGACCTCGACGAAGCTGTGAATATCATGGTGCCGGCCGTGCAGACGGGTCATCCGAGGACCGCCGCCTGGGGCGACTTCGGCGTATCCAATGCTCGAGACGCCTGTATCGATTCGCTTCACCGGTCCGAACGACGAGTTCGTCACTCGTCCGATCTCCGATTAGCGCAGCGATGCATATTTGCGGTCCAACAAAGTCTCTCAAGAGCCTTCGACCACACGGACTTTTCACTCAGGACGGGCCGACGCTCACGCTGACCCAGCCAGGCGGCAAGGTCGCTGCAATCCAAAGATCAGTCCCAAGACTGAAGGGACGGCCATGAAACCGTCCGGCGTTCGCGTAGGATTCATGCACTCGGAAGGTCTAGCCTTACTCTGAGCTCGGAAGGGCCTGAGGTCGCCGTGCATTCCTTGCGGCTCTCAACGAGCCGATCAAGTCTTTCCCAAAGAGCTGATTTAGCAGGCTCGACAATAGCCCTTGTAGCAGCCTGTTGAATCTTGCAATCATTACCAGCGCATAGAGAGCAAGCGTGACAATAGCGACATCCGGAATCAACTTGGGTGGAACTCCGAGGCGATCCTGGCTTTTAAGTATTCCATCGAGCTGGCGGCAAGGCATAAACGGGCCGAGGGGAGATCGAAGGGCTGCAGAAAAGAATCGATTCCCGAGACGATAAGATACCTTCTGCCTCTACCAGGTCGTCGGAAGCCGCTGCCCTCCACCCGAATGGTTGGCCGTTTTAGGGAAATCCCCCGAAAAGGCTTATGGAATTCGGCCAAATCTCTGAAATCACCATCTACTCTAATGCACCGATATGAAGAGACTCACGATCGCTATGGGCGAAGACCTGTACGGCAGACTATTGGGATATGCAGCGGATCAGAGCAAGAGCCAGATGAAGAGGCTCAGCCTAGGGGAGACTATGCGGACGCTGGTCTCGGCGCGCCTAGACGAGCTCGGATATGAGATGCCTCTTGAAGTCGCGCCGCGTATCTCTTCCAAACGCAGCGTCTAGCCCGTCGAAAAGAGCCGCTTGACACCGCTAGTCCTTCGGCAGGGCTAGAGGACGCCTCGCGTCGCCCTGAGAGCGGTTTCTCTTCAAGAGACCGAGCACGCGAAGGCCACCGATGGAAGCCGATCCTCCTCTTCCTGCCAAGGAAGATTCCGCATGGGGCGGTTACGAGAGTCTGCCTCAGCGGGCGCGCGAGGCCGCCAAGCTCGCTAGCCTCGCCGGCAACCATATCCACGAAGCTCCTAGAAGAAATCGTCTCGAAGGCCAGGCCAAGGAGATGATTCATGGACCGGACAGCCTCTTACTCAGAACGGTACGACTCTCAGGCTGACCGAGCTAGGCGGCAGGGTAGCCGCGATCCACAGGGCTGCCAAAGCAACGTGAGGGAGGCCGCCAACCTGCCGTTCCTCATCTGGGCATCCTCCCGCCGGTGGCCCAGAGCGGGCCCTGACCCCCTACCCGCACGAGAGGCACCGTCATCACCTGCCTTATCATCGTCCAGACCCTGATCGGGGTCGCGCACCCTGAGGATGGAACGGAGGACAGCGGCGCTTTGCTGCCAAATCTAGCTCGCCTTCAAAAAAAAGTCGCTGGCGCTCACTATGCTGGTCCTTCCCAGCCTTCCAAGCGCGAGCAGGTGCTCGTCTCCAGAGACCAAAAAGTCCACCTCGGCGGCCTGGGCGCATTCCAGGATCCTGTTGTCTGATGGATCGTCCTTGACCATATCAAGCGTCGAAGTCGGTTTGACGAAGTTCGCCCTCTCGGAAAGAAGCCACTTGGGCCGCGCCTTTTGCTCCTCGGCGAATCTTAGCTTTGGGTACTCCAAGACCCTTGACAGCTCCTCGAACTGCTCATGCGAGACAAAGAGGTCAATCTCTCCGTCGATCACCTTTTGCAATATCTTGTGCGGATTCCCCTTCAGCCAACCAAGGGCTGAGACAAGTGTGTTGGTGTCTAGTGTTACTTTTGTCCTCTTGCCCACTTCACCTGCCTCCGCTACGTCTGATTGCTTGATCTTATGCTTCTTGAAATGCGACGCTATGTCTCTTGAGAGCGCTTCGAATTCAATCTCTGCACCCGGAATCTCCACCCTCTTGAACAGGACGCCGTCCCTGACCTCTATCGCCACGAACCTGTCGCTGCCTCTGAATCCCTCCTTCTTCCTTATCCGTCGCGGGACCACCCAGTTGCCCCTTCTCGGACATCTTGACCAGTTCTTGCTCGACCATCTCTATACCGTTGTTGGAAAGTTGAACAATTCAACTATTTTATCATATGCCGGCCAGCCTTGCGCGGATAGCGACACTCGGAACCCGCAGATTCATCTCCCACATAATGATATGAAGCAATGGGGAAGCGCTGAAGCATCAAGATGAAATCCGGCGGCACCTCCGCGAACGGGTTCAGGCTGGTCGGGACTACCCATTTCTGGAACGTCTGGAGCACCCCCGCATTCTACTCGCAACATGCCGCAGACTTCGACGCGCCGAGGATGTCGTGGGTCGATGCCTCCTATCGGCAGCTGGTCGACGACCTCGGCTTCCAGCTCGCCCCTCAGAGGGGCCGATGTCACGATGGCGAGCATCTCGACGTCGTCCTGGACCCCGCAGCTCAGGGAGGCGCGCACACTGGGACGACCTTCGGCCCTGATGGGGTCTCAGTCTCCCCGGACGCGCTTTACAACATCGGAAGTGGGATCGCTGGGTTCTGGTGGTTCGTCCTCACGATGCACGAGACGGTCAACGTGATGACGGGATCTGTGGCCCAGGGGTGGGTATGGGCGGACGGCTCCCCGATGTGGGCCGGACAGTCGCCGTTCCCCAACATGTGCGACGTGGTCGTCGCCGGGGAGACGGGAAGAGGGGACGTCTCGAGCGCTCAGGTCCAGAGGATGAGCTCTGACCCGGGGGTGGGCCTTTTCCTCTGGATCCAGCGGACCTATGGCTGGGCTCCCTATGAGCGCCTCTTCCGGTGGACGAGGCTCCAAAGCATCACGGACTGGCACAGATACAGGGAGCCGTCGCTCCGCACCGCAATCTTGGCCTGGTTCTTGACGTGCGCTTCGCGGGAACTCGGCCAGAGCTCCCTGCTGCTGCTAGACCGCTTCAACTCCGCGCTTCAGAGGATCTCGGGCCTGCGGATATCCGCATCAGACTACTCTCAGGCTCAGGCGCTCTTCCCGGACCCTTCGCGGTAGACGAAGCATCATGATTCCCGAAATGCGGAGCCGTGAGACTGCTAAAAAAATCTCCCGCCTTCGGGTGGGCTCCGCGAGGAGACTTGCTGTCTCCTCCCTTCCCGGGGACGAAGCAAACTGATTAAGCCAGAAGGGGAACGCCTCGCCCAATGGCTTCGACCCCGGTCGGTCAAACTGAGAAGGTCGTCTCCTCCGAGCTGATCTACAGAGGGATGGCGGTGACGCTCCGCCGGGACGTCCTCGAACTGCCGAACGGGAGACGGAGCTCGCGAGAGATCATAGAGCATCCCGGCGCCGTGGCGATAGTCGCTTTCCTTGACGACGGCAGGCTCCTTCTCATCAAGCAGTTCAGGCTGGCCGCTGGCGGCGTGATCTGGGAGATTCCCGCCGGGACCCTGGAGCGGGGGGAGCAGCCTGAGGCCTGCGCGACGAGGGAGCTCGAAGAGGAGACGGGCTACCGCGCGGGGAAGGTGGAGCGCCTCTTCGAGGCCTACACTACGCCCGGCTACAGCACTGAGCTGACGCGTTTCTTCCTGGCGACGTCGCTGGATAAGGGAGAGCAGAGGACTGAGGAGGACGAGACAATCAGGGTGGAGCCCGTCGAGCCGGGAGAGGTCACCCGCATGATTCTGTCCAACGAGATAAGAGATGCGAAGACCATCGCGGCAGTCGCTTACCTTCAGGCTTTTGGGAGATTGCGCTGACTCGCCGGCCGGCGGGAAGTGGTAGAATTCCATTGCTGGTACGCGGCGAAGCGCCTCGGGGCGCTTTTATTGCCATGTCATTGTTGTCATGATTGTCACTTGAGGACATTGTGAACCGTCCGTGTAGCTAGAAGTCCGAATACACATACCGACACGTTTTTGCGGCGCAGGAATGCCTGTGGATCATCTCTCTTCGATGAAGGAGAGACTCATCTTCGTGTCTTCGGGTGATTGAAATCTGGAATCTGCGGTATAAGCGCCAATGCCCTACTTTTGGTTCTGTCTGCCGCTGGGCGACCTTAAGAGCCGCCCGGGTGTGACGAAGACGATAATAGAGCTGCGGAAAAAATCTATTCCAGAGACGATAAGATACGTTCTGCCTCCACCAAGTCGTCGGAAGCCGTTACCCTTCAGCCCGAATGGTTCGCCGTTTGAGAGAAATCCCCCGAAAAGGCTTATGGGATTCGCCCAAATTTCTGAAATCGCCATATACTCTAATGCACAGAAATGAAAAGACTCACGATCGCTATGAGTGACGGCCTTTACGGCAGACTGTTGGGATATGTAGCGGATCAGAACAAGAGCCAGAGGAAGAGGATCAGCCTAGGGGAGACCGTGCGGACGCTGGTCTCGGCCCGCCTAGACGAGCTCGGATATGACATGCCTCTTGAGCCGTGCCACGAATCTCTTCCAAGCGCGGCGTCTAGCCAGTCGAAACGGGCTGCTTGACACCGCGAGTCCTTCGGCAGGGCTAGAGGGCGCCCCGCGTCGCCCTCATAGCGCGGTTTCTCCTCAAGAGGACCAAGCACGTGGCAAAAGAGTCACCCTTCGTCGGCGAATACTACTATCCGCTGATCTATGCTGACGATCAGAGCAACGAGAGCCTCCTCGGGGCCGCGATCCAGAAGGTCGCGGAATTGTGCGACGATGACAGGACGGTGGTGGTTCATTGTGTGAGCGGGGTTTCGCGCTCCTGCGCCGTGGTGATCGGTTACCTTATGACGAGGGAGATGGCCTACGACCCAGCATATGACTTGGTGAGGAAGGCACGACCCGGAGTGAACCCCGAGCAGGACCGGGTCAGGTTGCTCAAACTCGAGGAGGCTCGCCTGGGTGTCGACTGTCGCGCCCAATCCTGAGTGCAGGTCCGAGGAATGGCCGCTGAAAGGAAGGGAAATCCATCTTAGCGAAAGCTGGAAGAAAGATGACCACCGGGACTATGATGCCCTTCCTCCAGCGAATGTAGTGGAGAGCGGGTGGAAAAAAGTGTCGTTGGAGCTTTGTGACAGGGTATCTGAGGAGATCAATCGGCGCATCGTCGCAGACTTCCCGGATATGAGGACATCCTCGGCAGCGGAGGAGGAGCCTACAGGAACAGGCAACGCCCTCGTCATGTCGGTGTTCAAGGTGCCTCAAAGGGGAAAGTGGGACCATTTCGCCGACTACGCCATTCGATGCTGGCAAACGGGGCCTGGGCGGTACGCGATCGAAATCTACTGCGAAGTTACGATAATCGAGCCTGGAGGAGAGGCGACCAGGGTCGGCCACGGCAAGATCAAGCGCATTCTCAGGGAGTACCGACCTTTGGGAATAGCCGGGTCAGAGACGACCCGGTACCGCAGTGGCATCCGGCAGCTGGGAGAGGAGGAGAACGAGATAGTATCGCGCCGCTGCGTCGAGTTCCGCTTCAAGGGGATAAGGGTCGAGCAAAGGCTCGATCGCGTCGAGAAAGGGAGGAGCACCATCGATGACATCGGCGAGCTTGCGTTGGCAACGCTAAGGGCGATGGAGAAGATACGCGGGACCTCATGACGGCCAAGACCTCTCGCGTATGATCGAAGAACCTGCTCGTGGACCAGCCTCGGATTTCAGGAGGTCAAAAGCCGCGAAATCCCGACACCG
>Ga0307374_10010409_pt1 | contig 13473 bp, 8 predicted proteins | sample OX3MG_FD_202532 | JGI IMG/M metagenome (GOLD analysis project Ga0307374, IMG submission 202532) | Soil microbial communities from Risofladan, Vaasa, Finland - OX-3 | ecosystem: Environmental > Terrestrial > Soil > Coastal area > Acid sulfate soil | place: Finland: Risofladan, Vaasa | collected...
AACGGTACCTCCAGGCAGTCAAGAGTGCTCATTCCTTTGGCGGGTGAATGCTCTTCTGTCCTTACCCACTTTATGAACGACCGCGTAATTTTAAAGGAAATGGCAGCAACGAACACTCCTTCCACCCCGAAAATCCTCTCTAATCCGGCACGCAATGGCCATACGAATGGCGCTTCCAAGATTTCATTAGATACCAGCATTTCATTAGACAGTTCGCCCCTTGCTTCGCCCCTTGCCTCCGGAACGGCAAAGCCGGAACCCAAAACCGGGAACGCCGGACTATTCGACCAGATCGCCGAGCGCGATCACGAACAAGTGGTGCTCTGCCACGATAAACGCTCGGGACTTCGCGCGATCATCGCCATCCATAACACCACGCTCGGCCCCGCGCTCGGAGGATGCCGCATGTGGACCTATGCGAGCGACGAGGCGGCGCTAAACGACGTGCTCCGGCTTTCGCGCGGCATGACCTACAAAGCGGCTGTCGCGGGATTGAATCTGGGCGGCGGCAAAGCCGTCATCATCGGCGATCCGCGCAAGGACAAAAGCGAGGCTCTCTTCCGCGCGTTCGGACGCTTCGTCGAAGGGCTGGGCGGACGCTATATCACCGCCGAAGACGTCGGAACCGGACTCGGCGAAATGGTCTGGATTCGTTCCGAAACGAAATATGTGACGGGCATTCCCGTGGAGCTTGGCGGATCGGGAGATCCTTCACCCGTGACGGCTCGCGGAACGTACGTCGGCATCAAGGCCTGCGCGGCGGTAAAATACGGCAGCGATTCCCTTGCCGGAAAGCATGTCGTTATTCAGGGCGCGGGACACGTGGCGGCTTCGCTTGCGAAATACCTCACGGATGAGGGCGCAAAAGTTACCATCACCGACATCTATCCGGATAAGGCTAATGAAGTAGCCCGCGCGACGGGCGCAACGGTCGTGGCGCCGGAAAAGATTTACGGCATCGAATGCGATATTTTCGCTCCCGCCGCGCTCGGCGCGGTCATCAACGATGAGACGATCCCGCAGCTCAAATGCGCGATCGTCGCCGGTCCATCCAACAACCAGCTTGCCGATGAAGAACGCCACGGACAGGCGCTGAAAGACCGTGGCATCCTCTTCGCGCCGGATTACGTTATTAATGCAGGCGGCCTTATCAATGTGGCGAATGAGTTGGAGGGCTATTCGCAGTCCCGCGCCCTCAAGCAGGCCGACGGCATTTACGATGTGCTGAAAAAGATACTCCTGCTCGCGCAAGAAAAAAATATCACGACGGTCGAAGCCTCGAACCACGTCGCCGAAGAACGCATTCGCGCCGTCGGCGCGACGAAGCGTATCTACGCCTCCAGCTCGCATTTCAGCGGCCGCTTCGGCGAGTATTGGCAGCGATAGAAAAAGTGCGGGGAGCCGGGAACTGACCTTCCCCCGATTCGGTGGACATCTATAACCCTGTATTGTTATTGATGTTTTGTGATTGATGTCGTTCCCACTCGATAGGTGTTCGATATTCCAGAGCAGAGTGGATACGCTCGGCGTTGTAATAGAGTTCGATGTAATCGGCAATACTCTGCCGTGCCTCTTCACGGGTAGCATAACGATGTCGATGCACGAGCTCGTCTTTTAACGTTCCAAAAAAGGATTCCATCGGCGCGTTGTCGTAGCAGTTACCGGTCCCACTCAGCTGCGGGTACTTCGTGGCTCCGCCACTTGGGGGTTGCTTCCCGTCGCGCGGATTGTGCCGTCCCGCCGGGCCTCTGGCACTTAAAAAAATCCGCGTACGCCGGTTCGAATTTTCACATTCCCCTCCCGCACCGGCGGGAGGGGTTAGAGCCTGCCCTGAGCTTGTCGAAGGGGGAGGGTGTCGCGGTGAAGTGCGACGTTTGAATAAACGACACACCCTCCCCCGGCGCACCATAGGTGCGCCTCTCCCCTCCCGCTGGTGCGGGAGGGGAGAATAGGAAAAAAGTGGAAGCATTATGAACAAAAAATTCATAATTGCCTAAAATCGTTCAAAAAAAGCGATATTCATGAAGCACAAACGCGTGTGCGCGGGAATTACCTAAGCAATCCGAGTGGATGGAATTTTGCAGTCTCCGTGTTATCCACGTATGGCCGACCTGAAAGAACACGAATTTGCTTCGCCGTTGCGCTCGAAGATATTGGCGGGAGCGATCGTTCTGGTGTTTCTCGGATTTTTGATCCGCTTCGTACAACTGCAAATCATCGAGGGTCCGGCGCTTTCGGGCCAGGCGATCGAGCAGGGGCTGAAACGGGTCGAGCAAATCCCGGTTCGCGGGACGATCTATGACCGGCGTGGTAGGGTCGTCGCGGCGAGCGTGCCGTCGTTCAGCATCGCGATCACCCGTCAGGATTTCGAGCCGTACCGAAAGGAGACGCTGCCGCTAATCGCCCAAATTCTCGGCGTCGATACAAATTATATTCTGGGGAAGATCAACCAGGGCGGATTTTACACGCAGTTTCAACCGATCAAAATCTGGAGCGACGCCGATGCCCAGATTATCGCTCAGGTCGAGGAAAACCACGATCAACTTCCGGGGGTCGATGTCATTACGGAATCGAAGCGGGTCTATGTTGCGCCGGTTCGGGCTTCGCATTTGCTCGGATATACGAAGGAAATTTCGCAGGTCGCGCTCGACCGCCTCGACAGCACGGCGGACAGCGATTATTATCATCCGGGCGATATTGTCGGGACAACGGGAATCGAGCAGGTATATGAGAAGGACTTGCGGGGTGTAAAGGGTGTTGATTTTCTCGCGGTCAATGCGAAGGGGCAGCGGGTGTCACGGTTGAATCAGGGCATCACCGATGTGCCGAGCGTCGATGGGGAACCGATTGAGCTTGGCATGGACATCGACTTGCAGGAGTATGCGGAGCAATTGCTCGATCCGTATCATGGCGCGATCGTCGTAATGGACCCGAACAATGGCGATATTCTGGCGCTTGTCTCGAAGCCGGATTTCGATCTCGATTTATTTTCCGGGACGACGACGAAGAAGGAATATCAGGACGTTATGCTCGATCCGGCGCATCCGCTCTATGACCGGGCGACGCAATCGAGCTATCCACCCGGCTCGACATGGAAAATGGTGATGGCCTCCGGAGTTTTGACGACGAAGGATATTCCATTCGATTTCAAGCTGGATTGTCCCGGCTCCTTTACGTATGGGAACCATACATTTCATGACGATGCGGCCCACGGATGGGTCAATATCCATTCGGCGATCGTAAAATCGTGCGATGTGTTTTTCTATCACATGATTCTGAAACTTGGGATTGATTCGATGTACAAATATGCCCGCATGTTCGGATTCGATCAGAAGACCGGCGTGGACATTGGGCACGAAGGCAGCGGTTTCATTCCCAATACGGAGCGGATGAACCGGCTTTATCCGCATGGCTGGACGCTTGGCTACACCGTAAGCCAGGGCATCGGGCAAGGCGAGATCGGCGTGACGCCGATGCAGCAAGCCGCCTACATGGCCACGTGGGCGAACCGTGGTTTGTGGGTCGAGCCTCATGCGGCACATGCTATTTACAACGAGGAGACCGGTAAGTGGGATACCGTCGCCTATAAAACGCGACGATTGAACCTGCCGACATGGGTGATCGATACCATTCGGAGCGCGATGCTCGGCGTCACAACGGAGCCAGGCGGCACAGGGCACAGCGCCGCGATTCCCAATTCAAATATCCTCGTCGCCGGCAAGACGGGAACCGCGCAGAATCCGCATGGCAAGAACGATGCGTGGTTCGATTGCTTCGCGCCGTATGACCATCCGCGAATCGCGCTCAGCATCATTGTGGAAAATTCCGGCTTCGGCGCTACCTACGCCGCGCCGATTGCGCGAAAGCTGATGGAATATTATCTAACCGGAAAACGCGAGGATCCGCCGCTGGACATTCTGCCGAATACTCCGGCTTATGAAGAGCTGAAGGCGAAGAAATATGGGGCGCCAAAGCCAGTTTTAAAAACGGCGGCTACGGTCCATGTCATTCTCAAGCACGCCGCGGCGAAAACCCAGGCGAAAAAGCATACGTGATTTTTGCTGGATTCAAAGAAAAAACCCGTTCGTTCCGAACGGGTTCTTAAAAAAATCGGGAATGTCGGGCCGCGTAGGTCGGTGCTTCCAGCCCGACTACTATCTTTCCAGCCCGACTATTACGCGGTCTCTTCCTGGATGCGCATCTGGCGGCGTGCGGCGCGCTGGCGCAGCATTTTATTCGTGACCGAGGGCTTTTCGAACGCCGTCCGCCGGCGGTATTCTTTCAAAATACCGGCTCGCTCGTATTTCTTCTTAAATCGCCGAAGTGCCCGGTCGATCGGTTCGTGTTCCTGAACAATAATGCCTACCACGCTGTACTTATCTCCTTTTAAATTTGGGTGGGTTTAAACTATGGTTATGGGTATCCAAGTTCCTATTGCGCCTGGAAATTTTCCAGAAGTTTACGCTCGCCGGATTTTTCGAAATGAACGAGCACGGCATTTCGGCCGCTCGCGGTCACTTCCTTGCCGATTACGGTGCCGACGTCATCCCAGTCTTTATGAAAGATTGCTTCTCCAAGCGCATAAATGCGGCTGGGGGAATAAGGGGTGCATTCCGCAGCGGAGAGCGTGGTATGCGTTCGTGGCTTTTCGCTCATGAGCGAGGTCAGGTTCACGAGCATCGTATTGTGGCACTTGGTGCAACGTACCCACAAATTCTCCGGCGCGGGTTCTCCATTTTGGCTTTCGATGGGCTGCGGCTCTTCGCCAGCCATGCGGGTGCGGGCTTCGCCAACGATTTCCTTGCGGGCCGTGCGGGTACACTCGGAGCAGAGCATTAGCCCAGTAATGTATTTGGAGCGCCGCCGCGTGCGGGGCCGGGCTGGTGTTTTTGTCGCAGTTTTCGTCGCCAATGTCAGGGGTATTCTATATAAAGTCTTGACCGGAATGAACGTTTATTCCTCGGTGGATGATCGGTCATCCTTAACGAGAGTAAAAAAATAAAAGACGCTTCTCGTGGAGAGCGTCTTTTTCAGCCAGCAAAGACGTAAAATTTCAAGCCCTACAAAACACCCGTGGCAGCCCGAACCGTTCCGGGGAATAAAAAGCCCCTCCGAAAGGGGAGGGGCTTTGAATTTATCCTGCTAATCCTTACAATCCTGAAAATCCAGGTCGTTATTCCTTCACCAATTTCACGGTTTGAACTTCTCCATACGTGGTTACGATGCGCGCGTAGTAGGTGCCCGATGGCAGGCCGGAGAGCGAAAGAGGAACCTCATGGTTACCCGGCTGCACGACGCTCTCGAAACCGGCATTGCCTACTTTCACACCGAGCAGATTGAAAAGGTCTATCTTCACATACGCCTCGCGGCTCGTGCTGAAGGAGATTTCCGTTCCCGTGCCCGCTGGGTTTGGCGAAGCCGTGGCATTCGAAAGAATGCTAGTGGTGTTCGCATTATTCACGCCGAGCATGCCAGCGTATTTCAGCACGCTATCGAGGCCGAGATCATGCATGGAATAGATGGTCGTATCGAGCGGGGTTTTTGATGTGTCCATTCCTGGCCAGTCAATCCAGTCTTCCTTCTGAGAGCCGCGACTATTTACATATAGTTCCGTATCTGATGGGTTCCAGCATACTGGATTGTGAATTAGCCAGTAGAGAACAGACATTCCCCTATTCGCTTCATTATTCATCTGCTGCCAGGATGTGTCGATGTTCCCCGTTGCAACGGTTCCCATCATAGCATGGACATCGGCGCAAAAATAATCAGAGTTACCGGGATTCCAGGCTAGCGCTGAAATGAGCCAATGCTGGAAGTCAGGTAAGCTTTGTGGAATTGGACCATCGCCTTTATTTTGGACATCATTGGCCATAGTACCAAAAGCACCCGGGGCATCTGGAAAGGTTGGACAATTTTGTACCGCAGCCTTCAAGGTATCATACGATCGTTGATATAAACCATCATGCATGTACGCATCACCTCGATTGAACGACAATTGACACCCTGTCGGAACAGAGTCCTCTGGCGCTGACAAAGCTTTGTCATGTTTGCCAGATGCAATTGCCAAGCCGCCCCCGCAGGTTGCGGTGGCTCCAGACTCAAGTGCCAAAGTATTTGTGGGAAGAGGAATCCCAAGCGTAACATTACTCGCATTTTGTTGAGTTGTCAGAGCATTATTCCAATGGTGAGCCCCTAATGGACCTTCATTGGCCGGATCAATCGGGTTACCGCTTCCATCAATGCCCCAAAAATTGAAATCGACGTTTTGCAGCATCCCACTGGCCGGAATAAATCCGACCAGTGAGAGCGCGACGATAATAAGTGTCTTCATTCTTTTACGAGTTTCACCGTTTGGGCTTCGCCGTAGGTGGTTTGGATGCGGGCGTAGTATGTTCCCGATGGCAGCCCTTGCAGAGGAATGGGAACTTCATGGTTACCCGGCTGAAGAACGCTTTCGAAATGCGCGGTCTCCATCTTGTGGCCGAGCACATCGAAAAGCTCGATGAGCACATACGCCTCTTTGCTTGTGCCGAAGGAAAGTATCGTTCCCTCACCCGTGGGGTTCGGGTAGGCGCTCCCGTTTGAAACGATGCTCTCTTTTCCATCTTTAACGCCCAGTAGCCCGGCATATTTCAGCACGCTGTCCAAGCCGAGGTCATGCATCGAAAACAAGGTTGAATCGAAGTATTGCATGCTGTCCATCTTCGCGGTATCTATCCAATGGATGATCTGGTCTCTTCGAGCATTTTGGTAATCGAATGCATAGCCATCATTATTACCCTGGCAGGCTTGCTGATCCAAGAGGAACTTGATGATACTGAGTTGAATCTTATCATTCAACTCGGGGTCAGTGCCAGTAAACGTGTAAATTAAATCTCCTACACAGCTACAGAAGTTGCCCCCTGCAGTCGCTGCAGGAAGAAGGTTAAGAAGAAACTGCCGAAGGGCAAGCTTTCCTTGGATCGTCTGCACCTGTGAGGCAGCAAAGGTTCCCCCAAAATCACTGAAAGCTCGCGGATTTCCAGGGCAATGCAGAACAAAATATCGGCCCGTATCATAGGCCGTATCAAAGTTCTCTTGATTAATGTACCAAGAAACTATAAGATCGAGCAACTGGCACGAATCAACGTTTTGCTGCTTCTCAATGCTTAATGGCTGTGAGGAAATTCGCTTTGTAATATCGGAGGAACCGCAGGTAATCCCAGTAATGCCCGACTCGCCGCCGAGCACGCTCGTCGCTGAGTAATTAAAATTGGGCCAATCCGGTGGTGGTGTAAGGCTCGTCGGATCGGCACCGCCCCAGTAATTATTTGAAATGTCCAAGGTAGTTGTATTATTTGCTCCCTTAATTAAATTCGAGGAAGTACTTGTGCCCTGCTCAATATTATCCTCGCCAAAAACAGTGTAGCTCGAACCGGGCTTTTTGCCCACCCAAACCTGCTGATTTGCGTAGATTAGTTCTATTTGACCGTAAGAAGAGCCATTAGCTTGATTGTTGTTTTTGATTGTGTCATAAGCCGCATAGTCACCGGGACTATGGTTTATCGGGTCATAATGGACACCGGATAGATCGAGTATTGTGCTGGTATTATTGGCAATCAATATTCCTGAGTATTGACAGTCGTGAATATAGTTAAAGATTCCATTCCCCGTTGCTCCTCCGCCATGTTGCCAACCGTATTCCGCTCCAGAAGCGATTTCGTTCAACTTAACATAACCGGTATAGCCGTATGTGAATAAATTCACATTCCAGGCATTCTTTAAGGTATTACTACAGATTAGAGAAGTATTTTGATTGCCATATCCAGGTTCGGCCCCTGCGGCAGCTAATCCGAACTGGTATTTCGAAGCTGTAATACTATTACCTTCCGCCACTCCATCAGTAGATGAGAAGTAAATCCCTATCGCCCCATCGAGATTACCCTGACCATTATTAGTAGTCATTACATTATTCACGACATCAATGTTCGCTCTATGCTGTGTAAAGAAATCATCGAATTCAATTTGCACGGGATTCGCAAGGCTACTGACACGCGTAATTTCCCCGAAAGTATTGCCTGAAATATAGCAGGTTCCATAGGTCGTGAAGGATGGATCCAAGGTAAACCACATCGAAGCATCTTTTGAGTGGTCGAAACTGCAATCCTCGACTGAGAAGTTATTTTGTGGATTTTGGATGACCAGCTGTCCAGCATTAAAATTGTCGTTCGAAAAGGAGGAAGTACCATAAGCAATACTGCTTGTGTTCCCACTGAAGAGAAGCTCCGAAAGCCCCTCTTGAGGATCATTCTGGTAGAGGTTGTAGGTTGAACTGAACTGGGGGCTAGGCGAAGGATGTCCAGCAATAGGTGAAGGTTCTACGGTTGCAATGACATGTCTTACGAGCGGATATGTTCCTCCCGGCGTTTCAGACGGGAACGCGCCTGTAATAGTAGATGCGTTGAGCGAGGTAAAACCTTGGAGCGTCATATGGCCAGTAGCTGATGGATTCGCAGTTCCGGATGTGACGGGATAGACAGCGGATTCGAAGTCAACATTGATTGTGCCAATATTAGAGGTGAGGTTTCCGCTCGGACCGGTAAAAAAGTCCGCCCCTCCGTGGACATTAAGAAAAGATGGGAACTCCGAGGAACCTTCCAAATCGATGGTTCCTCCTCCAACACCGTCGCCAGTTCCATCGGTGAATGGTGTGCTTATCGCCGTCTGAGTTCCAGTCCCATCATGAGTCGCATAGAGGCCATAATAATCGAATGTTGAGCCACTTCCACACTTCACGCCCTGCCCTGAGCCAAGAAAATCGAAATAAAAGAAGGGCATGACCGCAAGTGTTGCGTGGGATAAAGTAGCTATTTCACCTCCTATTAAGTCACCCTGTACAGAAAGTAGTACGTTGTCACCAACAAATTGCAACCTTCCAACTGGTTCCGTATGAGTTCCCAGAAGTCGCGGCGAATAGAGGCCGCTCGTCCCATCGAGGCTTGGAGGTCCGTAATTCGGGTCCGTCCATACACTTATCTGTCGATTCCATGAGTTATTATCCACCCACACAGTCGCTGATCCCACGCTTCCCCCATGGCCTGAGCCATCACTGACCGTGCATTGATCGGTGACTAACGTGTTCTCGTCGATATCTTCATCGAAGGTACGGTTCAAATCACGCGAGTAAAAGTGAACACCCTCGATTGTGCGCCAGTGGACATGAATGCCCATTTGGTTTACGGCGGCGCAATATGTGGCCGGGTCGTCCGGGAGCAATGCCGCTGTCGGAGGCACCGGAAAGACCTGATTCATCACGAGGCGTTCATCGGTTGTGGTACAGGAACCATTGTCATCACCCTGTACAATCATCATCGGGAGCCGGCCAATATCGGATTGATTGCATTGGTAGAGGCAGTGAAATTGGTTGAAGGGGACGCCAGGATAGTCCTGCTCATCATAAGGATTCGAGATCGCTACGATGGGCTTATCGACAATTGGCCAGCCAGGATACGTGCCGGTGCTTGCCGGTACGGGAAGTTCCGGCGCGATATAAATCCCATCGACAAAGTTCGCCGATGTCCCGGGGAGAACTGGCGTGTACTCGATTAGCGTTGTGGTTTGCGGTGAACCTGCTGTAATGGCACCCTTTGCCTTGTGGGCGGCATGGACATCCTGATCCACGATCGCGTAAACGGCATCGGTTGCAGGTTCCCCGTTCACGCTGCTTACCAACATTCGCGCATGAGTTACATAGGTATACCCCCAGGGTAATCCGCACGTTGGGGGAATAAATTGGTTCGCCAGCGTAATGACCGAAAGCGACATTCCATTCCAAAACGCGCGTTTAATCGAGCTTGGCGAGGTGTGTCCGGTCAGATATGCCACCTCGAACCATGGCGTGGCGACGCCTCGGTTATCGCGCGGATCGCACGCGACGGTTGGCCGCTCTCCCTGGCCTAATGACATCGGAAATCCCGCTTGCACGACAAACGTATTAATATCGACAACGGTCGCCCATACCTCGCTGCCGAGGATACCGTGACTCAGATTGGTCGTCGAGCACCAGGTTATATAGAGATAAGATGCGTCAGAGCAGACATCGAATTCATCCGGAAATGTGGGAGCCTGCGTGGTTCCCGATGCGACGATATTATGAAAAACTCCTCCACTCAGGGTGGATACCATCGGATAGCTATTGGCAATAGCGAGCGTTCCCGGCGGTGCTGGCGGCGAAGGGGGTGGAGGAATCAAGTCCATTGGGGGTACGGGGTTCGAGAGGAACGAAAGCGAGAGATCGACATTCGAGCTGCGAAACCCCTGCACGATAAAATCCTGATGGAGTGTTCCACCCGCCTGATCTGGCCAAACAAAATTCTCCGCGCCATCGAGATTCGCGGTTGCTTTGGTTTCCGCAACCGTTACTCCGCCGGCCATCGTCCCATTTTGCACAACGCCGGGTGGAATACATTCAGGGAAATGGGAGAGATCGCTCGCGCTAAAATGAGTCGAAGGGGCATAAAGTCCATTCGCGAGCAGGTACCACCCAACGGGATAGGATGTCGCGCCCGAGCCGTCGCCTCCCTGACCAGCTTGGGAACTCAGCGTCCACTGTCCATAGCCGTTGGCGGCAAGGCAGTCCATGGTTAGGACGGGAACGGGATCGCCGTTACTATTAAAGCCCTGCCCATCGGCGACGGATTGCTGCCGGAAGCTATACTCCGTATTTGATTGCGCGTGTGCTTGGGTTACACCGAGCGCGCAGGATAAAATGAGCGCGAGCATAAAGCGGCTAAAGTGCTGTGTGCTGTGTGCTGTGTGCGAGCTATTATTAGAATGGTTAAGTTCCATGGTTGTAGTCCTTATTTTTAAATGAGCTTTAGAAACCAATCCGTGAATTAATCGGCGAGAGACCTCAAGAGCGAGACTCGCTTCGAGCAAAATGGGGAAACCGTCGCCTGTTTTGTGAGCAGCCAGGCGGTTAGAGCATTTGCTTACTGCAAACCTACAACATAATTTCGGAAAGTGTACCACGAAAAATCGCAAAAATCAAAAACTGAAATGTATTTCCTAAAGCATACTCTTTTTTAAAACAAATCTTTCGAAACCCCTTGACTTCGTCATTTTTATTGTGTACTTTAGAAGGGTGTTCAATAGGCACCTATTGTCTTCCTGAATATTATATTCTTGCTCATTAAAAACAGAATTGCTGGTTCATGAATTTTTGGAACTTGAATGGAGAAATTGCGCGATTTTGATAGTTTTCCATGAACATGAAAAGAACAACCACACAAAATGTTGCAACAAGTAATATTTGGGTCGCTTTTAGAAACGAATCACCACATCCGCGCGAGGTTCGAAAAAAGACTCCGTGTGAAGCTGGCCGGCATCATCGACGCGGAACGTCCATCGCTCGACGGCGGTCAGAATCAGCCAATTCCAGGGACGGTAACTAAGTTCGCCATACATCAGTGAGCGGTTATCGAGCGCGAAAAGGTCGGTTACGCCGTTGATATTTTCGCGGGCATAGTGAACCCGGAGGAACATCCCGTATGGTAATTCGGGAAGCGCGATTTCTAAGTCCATCAGATCCTGGCCCGCCAGGTTATCCAAGTGAGAATAACTTCCCTGAAAAACGAATTCGTTGAAATAGTTCACAAACGCTCCGGCGCGGAAGCCATTGCCGTTGCCGCCGGCGCTATCGCTGAGCAGCGTAACCTTGGTAATATACTGATCGGCCCCGGCCTGATTGTCGAAGCGGTCGCGCTCGTAAAACGAGTTGTAATAATTGGGCAGAAATTGATTTCGAAAAAGCGAACGCTCTCCACGAAGATCGAGCAGCACGCTATCGAAAATGTCGAAGCTTGTTCGTGCGCCGAGGATTACGCCATCGTTGAATTTCTCGAAGCGAACGTAATCGGCGTAGATTCGGCCTTCGGTCTTTTGAGATTGCCAGAGCATCATGGAAATATCGGCGCCCAGCGTGGTGAGCGGGGAAGGAATAGTCGCAGAATCTCCTAAAATTTGAAGTATCGTATCGGACGGATTCGATGGATCTGGTATGCGCCGGACATACTTGGAATTATTCGGAATAATACGCGTGGCATTGGTATCGAAATCGAACGCACCCGTCACGCCGATTTCAATATGGCTCAGGAACCATATATTAGCGAGGATGGGCACGACCTGGAACGGGCGCACAAACGGGCGCACCGCGACGAGATTGCGCTGGAAGAGATCGCTCGTAAGCCCCTGCGCGCCGAAGAATCCGAGATCGAGCCGCGCGGCAAGGCCGATGCGACGGTCGTCGTAAGAGGAATTATTCCAGTAATCGCTCACAATCGTTCCGTTTCCGATGGTGGCATGTTCCAGGCCGCCCACACGGAAATAAAAATCGTCATTCGGGTGATCGAAGCTCACGTAATTGATCCAGCGCAAGTAGGAATAAGCGCCGGTCCAATCCTCTTTTCGCAATTGCCCTTCGGGACTGATTCGGATATTACCATCGAAGCCGAAGCCCCACTCGCCAAGCGTGAATTGCGGCGCGGCATGGAGCAGAAAATAGGGCTGGCCGTCGACGATCGTCGTCCCGCCGCCCAGCGCGACTCCGCGATAGGCGTCCGAAGGCGATTCGGGCAAGTGCATCCGATCGCCAAGGGATTGCGCGCGCGCGGCGCTTGAAATCACGAGCACGCTAAGGGCAAAAAGAATGGGTCGCATCGTTCAGATCGGACGGAGTAGCTTCAAAAAAAGGAAGCATCCTATGGGAACAGCCATCGGACGAGAATTACGCTCATAATAAGCGCGACCACGTCCGAAAAGATTCCAGCGAGCGCCGCGTGCCGCGTCTTCCGGATATTCACCGCGCCGAAATAAACGGCAAGTACGTAAAACGTCGTTTCGTGGCTTCCCATCATCGCGCCCGCCAACCGGCCCATAAAACTATCGGGGCCGTGCGTTCGCATGATGTCGGTCATCAGGCCGAGCGACCCGGAACCCGAAAGATTACGAACGATCGCCAGCGGCAGCAGTTCGCTTGGGAACCCGATCGCATCCATCGCCGGGCGGATCGCCGTTGTTAAAATATCCATCGCGCCCGATGCGCGGAACATCCCGATCGCCACCAGCATCGCCACGAGATAGGGGATGATCCGCACCGCCGTCGTGAACCCCTCCTTCGCGCCCTCCACGAATTCCTCATAGACCTTCACCTTCCGAACCGCCGCGACGACAACGATCGCGAACACGATCAGCGGGATCGCCGCCGTCGATAGTATCTTGGTGATGACGATAAAAGGGGATTCCACGGGGTCAATGATTTACCATTCTATTTCAATGAAACGGTATTTATCTTCCGGAAGTGCTGGTATTTTTTTGCCGCTTTTGTGTGGTTGTTCTTTTCGGCGTTCATGGAAAACTATCAAAATCGCTCATTTTCGCCATTCATATAAGACCTAAAAATGGCAAAGTCAAGGGTTTCCGAAAGATTTTTTGAAA
>Ga0307374_10010411_pt1 | contig 13472 bp, 16 predicted proteins | sample OX3MG_FD_202532 | JGI IMG/M metagenome (GOLD analysis project Ga0307374, IMG submission 202532) | Soil microbial communities from Risofladan, Vaasa, Finland - OX-3 | ecosystem: Environmental > Terrestrial > Soil > Coastal area > Acid sulfate soil | place: Finland: Risofladan, Vaasa | collected...
GCTCATTGCGGTCTTCGGGCTCTTCATGACGCCGCTCGGCTGGAGCTGGGCGGCACTGGTCTGGGGCTATGCCTTGATCTGGTTTCTGGTGACCGACCGAGTGAAATTGCTCGCGTACCGGATTCTCGACCCGGTGAAGGCGACAGCGTCGACGGGGAAGCCCATGCTGATCGAAGCGGCAGCCGCGCCGAGCGGCGGTGCAGCTGCTGATCGGGCGGCAGCCGTCGCTGCCAAGGCGAAGGTGGCCCCGTTCCATACCGACACGGATCCCGCGGGCCCTGTGTATCACGACCGGAGCGACTGTCCCTATGGCCAGGAGATCAGGGCCAATGGCAGCGACAAGCCGGGCAGGGCTGGCCGCCGCCGCTGTGATTGGTGCACCCATGCCTTGCTGTCGGGAAGCTGAAGGGTTGCCTTAAGGATGGACGAGGGATGCGGCTCTCCAGCTCTACTCCAAGCACCACCTCATCGTCCGTGGACATCCCGCAAATCGTCCGAAGTGCTCTAGCCTCCATTGCGCGATGAACGACACGCCTCAGCCCACCTTTGAGCCTCACGAGGCAGGCACCTTCGTCCTCCAGCAGGGACTCCGGCGACTGTACATCCCGGCGGTTGTGATCGCGCTCGCTTTCCTCGGAGTCGGCTACGCGCTTGGGCGCGGTGGCACGGCTGGTCTCATCATCGATGGGTGCGTCGCGATCTCCCTTCTCTGCCTACCCCTTCTCGACAGGACGCGGCTCAATCCAGACAACTGGATGAGCGGCTACTTCGGTGAAAAGATGGTCGCAGCGCTCCTTGACATGCTCCCCGAATCCTTCCACACCTTGCACGACATCACCGTAGCCTCGCACGGCAAGAAATCCAACATCGACCACATAGTGGTAGGACCTACTGCCATCTGGGTCATCGAGACGAAGAACTGGCGTGGCCGATTTGAGCAAAGAGGCGGGGACCTCTTCTGCAATGGCGTCAAACGGACGTACTTCCTAGATCAAGCAGTGGCCAGGGCCACGACGGTTCGCCGCGGTCTCGAGGTGGGTGGATGCGGCGTCGGCTGGATCAACGTCTTGGTCGTCTCCACCAAAGCGCGCGTCCCAAATGGTCGAATCGACTTCCCCCGAGCCACACTGACTGGAGCGTCGGACGTGCTGCCACTGATCCGACCCGGCAAACACATCCTAACGGCGGACACGGTCCACTGGGCCTGCCCCGGTTTGACGGACACGTTTGCTAGGCCGAGCACACAGCGGCGTGCTAGGATTCGTACTCTGCCGGACTGAGATTGCCGAGCGTTGTGTGGCGGCGCTCACGGTTGTGGAGTTCGGATGGCTGACACACACGAAGCTGGTCTGTCGGCCGAGCTGATCCTTTCTAAGTGGTGACCCTTCCCTGACCTCGAATCGCGGTTCTCCCTTGCGACGCAATACAGCTGCGTCCCAGCAAGCGACTGGAAGTGCCCACCGGCAACCGGCATCTGCTAGCTCTCAGTCGTCTCGGCGCGTCGAGCGACCACGACCTCCGAGGGGACCCCGAAGCGCACGACGACTTCGGCGTGCTGAAGGTGCCATCCCCGTCCGGTGATGATGTCGAGTAGCTCGATCGGCCGGCAGCCACCGACCAGAGCCGGCCAGCGAGTGGCGATCGCATTCCAACCAGAGGCGACGATCCGACTCGCCTGAGTCGTCCCGCGGGTCAGCGAGACCACGGCGAGCAGCCCACCTTGGGACAGGAGCCGTGCGGCCTCTGCCATAAGCGTACGAGCATCCTCGGGAGAGAGCAGGTCGAAGACGTAGGTCGCAAGGAAATGGTCGAAGGCTCCGTCGTCGCCAGGCAGCTTCACAGCCGGAGGCTCGACGAGTTGCACGCTTGCTCGCTCCGACCAGCGGGCAAGCCGTGTCGTGGCGAGCCCAACCATCGTCGAACTGACGTCCACCCCGAGGTATTTCGCTGTCGGTGCAAGGGTTGACGTGAGCAGGTTCGCTGCCAGGCGGCCAGTTCCGCACCCAAGCTCGAACACCGACCCGCTCTGCTCGAAGTCAGCGAGTTGAACAAGCCGGTGGACAGCAGGGTCCTCGTAGAAGCGCTGTGCGTCCTGAAGCCGACCGAACCGATCGTAGAAGCGTCGAGAACCAGCAGCATCCAGGGCCATGGTCCCTCACTCTCGCATGCGCCGCTCGCGCAACGTCGCCGGCTTGGCAGGTCAGCGATGCCGGTGCCCGCAGCGCGGATCGCGGACTAGCGCCAGTTGGCCTCGTCCGAGCACGACGCGGAACCTCTTTAGATCACCCCGTCAGTTCGGCCCAACGAGAGCCGGGTCAGGCTACGCTATCGGCATTGGAAGTACGCCGTTTGGTGTCGGACGAGCGGGCTGACCTGGCCGCCTATTTGGCAACGTTCTCCCGCGAGCAGTGGGATGCTCCCACCCTCTGCGCGCGCTGGCGAGTCCGTGACGTGGTGGCACACATCGTCAGCTATGACGAGCTCGGCTGGTTCGGCTTGCTTGGACCCGTTGTCCAGGGACGATTTCTGTCTCCTCGAGTCAATGCGATCACGTTGTCCCGGTACAACATGCGTAGCCCTGAGGAGCTTCTGGCGCTGCTCGGTGACCGCAGGCGACTCCGCGGGGTCCCTTCCGCGCTCGGCGGGCGGGTAGGACTGGTCGAGGCAGTCATTCATCACCAGGACATCCGGCGATCTCTGGGGCCGCCGCGGACGGTACCGGCGGAGCGACTTCTGAAGGCGCTGCGGTTGACCGTGATTGCTCCAGACGTGGGTGGACCATGGCGCATCCGAGGACTCAGGTTGGTAGCAACCGACCTCGATTGGGCTATTGGAATCGGCCCCGAGGTGCGGGGACCCGCCGAAGTGCTGCTGATGACCATCGCCGGCCGGCGCGGCGTGGCCGGATCACTCTCGGGTCCGGGGCAACCCAAGCTCGCTCGTCGTGTCGAGAGGCGCTGATGCCTTCGCAACTCAGGATCGCTTTGTCGTCGGAAACATAGACGCGCGGTAAAAACTGTAAGCGCTATGTATGCGCTGGACTGCCACAATCTCTAGGTATGAGCAGCGGCATCCGGCCCTCAACTGTGGGGAATGATGCCTTTTGCAGGACACGTCATCATTCCTTGGTTAGAGCACTAAACCCCGTTCGCCCGCCGGCGCCCAACGCACCGCGCAACCCGCTCGCGGGCGGCGGACGCAGTCGCCTTCCACGAACGGGCTTTCGGCGCCGAAGTGGTGTACCGCAACACCTACCCGGACGGCGCGATTGTCGTAGAGCTGGCGATAGGAGATCCCCGATTCCGCGTGGCTGAAGAGGCGCCAGCAGCCGCGAACCTGAGTCCACAGAGCCTCCATGGCACGACGGTGAGGATCAACCTGCTGGTCGCCGACCCCGATGTCTTTGCTCCCCGGGCGATCGCAAGCGGCGCGATCGAGGTGGCCCCAGTCGCCGATCAGTCCTACGGACTCCGCCAGGGGCGGCTCGCGGATCCGTTCGGACACCACTGGCTCATCGGACGACCGTTGGAAGGCGTTGTCGGCGACTGGGCGCGCACGGGCGCGTAGAACTCGCTCTGGGGTGTCAATGGCACGCTGGGGTGCGCGACGGTCGCGTCCTTCGACCTAGCCACGGTTGCGGTCGTATTTGCCATCACGCCTCAAAGCCCCGGCCGACTTCTCGGCTGGGGCCTCGGGGTCCGGGAGATCGGCAGCCTACCAAATCGTTGGCCGCGGACCTACCACGCGATGACTCGGGGTCGGCTCGCCGGTGTTAGGACAATGGGATCGTGTTGAACACCCCCCACGGGGTGACCGCACCCGCGCCGTTGATGCTTTGCGTTCCGAGGATGCCCGGGATGTAGGCGTCCTTGGTGAAGAGGTACAGGGGCTTGTCGTGGTAGGTCACCTGACGAGTGCCGCCCGGTCTCACGACAACGCCGAGCGCGTGCTGATCGACGCCCGTTCCTGCATCAGGCTGCCCGGAGGTGAGGACCGGTGACCAGATCAGCGCGCAGAACCTCTGGCACGCCTGGCCACTTTCGTTGCTCAAGGTGTAGACGGGGAAGCTCCCATGCGGCAGGAGGGAGAAGTCATTGTCCATCGATGCCGACAGCACCTCGCTGCCGCCGACCGTCTCGACCTGCATCTGAATCCGACCAGGCGCGGGATTGCCTCGACCCGGTTCTACCAGGTACCAGGTGCCAGTCGGACTGGTCACCGGGTCGAACAGGTTGGCGCCGTCCGTTTGTCCCGGCGTCTCGTCCAGGAAGAATCGGTACAGCGGCAGACCGGAGTAGGTCACCTGCTGCACGCTCTCGCCGGAGAGCACGTCGGTGCGGGCTACCGTCCCAAGAAGCTTCCGGCTGACCCCCGGCCCGGCGATGGGGGCGCCCTTGGTCAGCAGCGCTGGCCAGAGGACCGTGTCGCACGGTTGCCCGATGGGGTTCGGGCCGTCGCTGCACGCGAAGGCGGCGAGACCGAACGTCAGCGAATGGAGTTGGTCGGACGTCAGCAGGTAGAGCGAGCATCCGGCGTTAGGGCCCGAACCGACGCTCAGCACCTTGCCAAAGGATGTCGATTTCGTGGACACCTTGGCAGGGTCGGTAGGGGCGCTGGTGACGGGGTTGGTGCAAGAACGTGGACTAGCTTGGGCGCTCACGGGTGAGCTGAACTGAAGGCCCGCGGCAACGAGGCCCACGGTGAGCACTGCGGCCGTCGCAGGGCCTGCAGCCACCCTTCGGAACGGACGAGACGACATAGTCATTACCTCACTTGTAGAAATAGGGATCGAGCACGCGGACGGGGGTGATGGCGTCGGCGGGCAGCTGGTTCAGCTTGGCTGCCTGTCGGATCGCCTCCGAACTGGGAGCGTCGTAGATGCAGAAAGTCTTCTTGTGGTCTTCGGTGACGTACGAATGCAGCCAGGTGACGCCCAGCTCAGCGTTGGTGCCAACGACCGACATGCATGCCTGCGCTCCGTTGTCAGTCATCGGGATGTCGAGCCCGTCTGGGAAGCGGCGCTCCACCATGAATCGCGCCATCTGAGCCCTCCTATGAGGTTGTCGCGGCGACCCGAGAAGGTCGCTCTGACGGAAGGCTAGGTCGGCCTGGAGCTCTCGCCATCCGGGAGAAGGCTCAGACGGTGCTCAGTTCAGTGCTCATTTCGCTCGAGCCACGTCGCCACCTGGACCCGCGAGTCGAAGCCGAGCTTGTCGAGAATGTGATGGACGTGGTTGTCGACGGTGCGCTCGGAAAGGTAGAGGCGGTCGGCGATCTCACGATTGCTGAGGCCGCCGGCCAGGAGCACCGCCACCTCATGCTCGCGCCGGCTGAGGGGTCGCCGACCCGTCGAGCGCGAGGAGTAAGTCGCTGCTCCGGCTTCTTCGGGCCCAGCGGCGAACAGGCTCCACGCCCCGGGTACGCCCGGAAACTCGCGGAGACCGCGGTCGGCAAACTCCAGGCCCGAGCCCACGACCAGATCCTTGACCGTGCCCGAAACGAGGACCTCGCCTGGCCGAGCTGCGCCCATCACGCTGGAGGCGACCTTGAGGGCCACGCCGCGCGGACGCCCCTGGCCGACCTCACACTCGCCGGTGTGCAGGCCGGCCCGGATCCGCAGCCCAAGTTCGAGCAGCTCGTCCCGGACGTCGAGCGCGCAGCGAATCGCACGCGCAGTGCCGTCGAACACCGCAGTGACCCCGTGCTCGCCAGCTACAATCTCGCGACCCGCATAGCGCACGAGGGAGCTGCGGACGACGGCATGGTGACGGTCAACCAGTTCGTTCCAACGCTCGTCCCCGAGCCAGATTGCGTGCGCGCCCGCCTGCGACACATTGGTGCAGAGGACGGTCGCCAGCATCGTGTCGGACGCTGGGCTGGTGCGGGCGCCCGTGAGGAACTCCTCCACCTCGCCGATCACCTGGTCAGCGTCGCCGAAGTACGGCCAGTGGTCGCTCGAATCCAGCTCCAGGAGCCTGGCGCCAGGGATGTGCTCGGCAAAGTAGCGGCCGGCCTCAATCGTGGCGACCTGATCGCCGCGAGCATGGACGATCAGCGTGGGCCCTCGAATCGCAGGAAGGACATTGCGGATGTCGATCAGCGTATTCATCCTCAGAAGATCCTCGGCATCGCCCGGGCTGGCGCTCATCTGCGTGAAGGTGCCCCACCAGCGGGCCACCTCGGGATTCTCGAGCTGGCTTGGCGCGTAGTACTGCATGCCGCTGCCCGTCCCCCAGACGTCCTTGACCCTTCTCAGCATCCCTTCGAACTCATCCTCGGTGACTCCCCAGGGATAGCCCGGGCGGCGCAGTGCAGATGGGTAGCTGCCGTCAATGATCAGGCCGGCAGTGCGCTCCGGGTAGGTGGCGGCGAAAAGGGCCGACATGACGCCGCCCTCGGAGATGCCCAGCAGAGCCGCGCGCTTCGAGCCGACAGCATCGAGCACCGCGCGGACGTCGTCCATCCGCTGCTCCAATGTCGGCAGGGGATGTACGCGGTCCGACATCCCGCACCCTCGCTTATCGAACAGGATGAGCCGCGAGAAGGAGGCGAGACGACGCAGGAACGCCGCCATCGCCGGGAGCTCCCACACGTACGCGAGATGCGAAACCCAGCCCAGCACCAGCACCAGGTCGATCGGGCCGTCGCCGACGACCTGATACGCGATGTTGACGTTGCCGCTGCGAGCGTACTGGGCGCCTGTGAACAACTCGGACCCAGTCTAGATCGAAATTGGTCCGTCACTGCTTGAGCAAGGGTCGCGCGTAGATGACATAGCGAGGTCAGGTCCGCGATCAGGGTTCCTCACGCTCACCGATCCGTACCTCGTTGCTGACCGTCGGTGGCCCGTTCAAGCCTTGTCGCCCTCACGGGGGCTAGGGCTTGACCACGAACCTGGTGCTGCTCTGCCTGGTCGCCTTCGTTGGCCCCCGGAAGTGCCACAGTCGCGAGATCGACTCGAGTGTGCTTGTTGTACGCTTGGGTGTCCCAGTGTTTGCCGAATGACGGTCGACGCCACTCTCTGACAGGCCCATCGCCGAGTCTGAGCCGGCAGCCGTCGAGGGGGCGTGGGTCGAAACGGGCGTGACCGGCACTCCCCATAGAGGTCGCCTACTCGCGCGCAGCCTTGGAAGGTCGTCGGCTGGAGGTGGGCGTCGAAACGGCACGCACGCCGCGAATAAATGGCACTGGACCCGCCTACGCCAGTGGTCGCCACTCCAGCGCGCGTTATGGATTTCGTTGGAATCGCGTGGACAGGATGTGGGTGGGCGCCCAGCGGACCCGCATTCTCAGCCCCGCGCCAGCACCTCGAAGTCGGCAACGGACCTGATGTTGACGCCGCCATGCGCGCCAGGGCGAGCAGGTCCGCGTCCCCGGTGACAAGAGCGTCCACCACTCCGGCGACGGCTATCGCAAGAATCTGATCATCATCAGGATCCCGTAGTCCCCCTTGGCCTACCAACCCCGGCGTCGAAGCCGGATCTTTGACGAGCGGAGCGCCTGATGGACATCCTGCGAACACCCGACGACCGTTTCGTCGACCTCCCCGACTACGCCTTCGCGCCCAACTACGTCGAGGTCGACAGCGGGGATGGCAGCCGCCTGCGGGTCCACTACCTCGACGAAGGACCACCTGGCGGCGAGGCCGTGCTGTTGTTGCACGGCGAGCCGTCCTGGTCGTACCTGTACCGCAAGATGATCCCCGTCCTCGTCGCCGCCGGCCTACGGGCGGTGGCGGTGGACCTGATCGGCTTCGGGCGCAGCGACAAACCCGCCCAACGCGACGACTACACCTACCAAGCCCATGTCGAGTGGACCTGGGCAGCCATCGAGGCGATCGGCCTCGACACCATCACACTGGTCGGCCAAGACTGGGGCGGCCTGATCGGCCTGCGCCTGGTTGGCGAGCACCCCGAACGTTTCGCCCGGGTCGTGGCTGCCAACACGTTCCTGCCCACTGGGGACCGTCCTCCGGGTGAGGCGTTCCTCGCCTGGCAGCGCTACAGCCAAGACACGCCCGAGTTCCGGGCCGGGCGGATCGTGAACGGCGGCTGCGTCACCGACCTGCCCGCCGAGGTGATCGCCGCCTACGACGCCCCGTTCCCCGACGACACCTACAAACAAGGTGCCCGCCAGTTCCCCCTCCTCGTCCCCACCACGCCCGACGACCCGGCCGCCCTCGCTAACCGGTCCGCCTGGGACACGCTGCGCCGCTTTGAGCGGCCCTTCCTGTGCGCCTTTTCTGACTCCGACGCCATCACCAAAGGCGCAGACACCGTCTTGCGCACCGAGATCCCCGGCGCCGCCGGACAGGCTTACACGACCATCGTCGGCGCCGGCCACTTCCTCCAAGAGGACCAAGGCGCTGAACTCGCCCGGGTTGTCGCTCAATTCGTGGCTGACACCGAGAACAAAACGGAAAGCGGATGACGTCCAGCGACCGACAACCGAACCTGAGGGAGCGGCCAGGAAGCGCTACCTGACTCCGTGCCTGGACAGAGATTATTGGCGCGGTGTTGGCCCAGTACCTCCAAGCGAGGGCGCGGCGTCTCGTGGGCATGTGAGAGGACGGTCTGGCCCCGGAGACCAGTTTGCGATGACGGCGTGACGAAGACCGGCCCCAACATGGTGGCCGTCATCACCGGCTTAGGCCTTCCTGTATGGGCGCATTGTCGGGCGGGCGATCACCTAGTTCCTACGGATTGCTCATGCGTCCCAAGCGGTGTCATGCAGCAGCGGCATGGCCGCGCAGATAGCGGATCAAGCCCACGACATCCTCGGGGACGAGCCGCCCGATGGCGCCGCTCGAGTAGACGCTCACGACGACGCGTCCGCCTGGGTCGAGCACGAACCCGGTGGATTGCAGAAATATCGGGTCGGGGTTGACGAACGCCCCGGTCGCCTCTGCGATGGCCTCGGCGTCGGCGCTGTATCCGACGGGGAAATTGAGACCGTGCTTTGCGATCAATGCTTGGGTCGTGCTCTCGTCATCGACCGAGAGGGCGACCACCTTCGCGTCCACGTCAGCAAGGCTGTCGTGTGCTCGTGCGAAGGCCCTCAACTGGCCGTTGCAGTATGGGCACCACGATCCTCGGTAGAACAAGACTGCGGCGAAATGGCCAGCGACCGCATCCGGAAGCTGGAGCGCTGCCCCGCCAACCGGCATCACGGTGAGAGAGGGGAAAACGTCGCCCGGATGCAGCAGAGTCATGTGTGGGTCTCCTTACTGTGCGGTTGGTGCTATGTGGTGTCAGACACATCCCAGATCTCTCCTGTGACGTCACGCTGCAGGTGCATGAGCAGAGACCGGGCAGGCTGTTCGGGGGAGATCAGTAGGCCTTCGGCATACGAGCGCGCGAACCGCTCTTGCAGTGGCGCCCCGATTCGTGCTGGATCTTGGCCGCGGATCCACGCGGGCATGGCGGTGTCGACCGATCCCGGTCGGAAGGCATTGACGGTGACGCCACTGCCGGCTAGTTCGGCGGCCAGGTTGACCGTGTGGGCTTCGAGGGCGGCCTTGCCGGTCGCGTAAGCGTTGGCTCCGATCATGGCGCCGGGATGCTCGGCGATGGCGCTCGACACGTTGACGATGCGTCCCCATCCTCGTTCGAGCATGGCCGGGAGCAGCGCGAAGCTCAGCGCTGCGACGGCCACGAGGTTGATCGCGATCGCCGCCGCCCACTCGGCTGGCTCGACCGTGACGCTGGCACCGAGCGGCCAGACGACCGCAGCGTTGTTGACAAGGATGTCCACCGCTCCGAGTTCGTCGTTTGTGCGTCGCACGGCTCGCTGAAGCTCGTCCAACTTGCCGAGATCCGCCGGGGCAACAAGTGCAGCTCGACCGAGCGCGTGCACCCGATGAGCTGTCTCGTCGAGCTCGTCCCGTGAACGCGCGACTAGGGCAACCGTAACGCCGGCACCAGCGAGCTGCAGTGCAACGGAACGCCCGATGCCTCGTCCTGCTCCGGTGACCAGCGCGGTCTTACCCTCCAGCGAGATGCTCATGCGTGGTTGGTGGCGGCGTCGGCCACGAGTCTTACCTCGTGCGCCTCAGTTGGCCGGGGAATTGGGGAGCTAATCCATCAACCGCGCGCCGAAGCGCATGAGTCGCCGGGCTCACTAGAATCGGCTTATGGAGCCAGCGGAGCCGACTGCTCGCGGCGGATGCGCGACGTTAGACGCAGAGCTGGATCCGGATTCTGCCGAGTGGCTCCGCTCGCTCGGCGGCAGCGCCCCCGAGAGCGAGGCGGCTCAGATCCGACTCCACGCTCTGCTGTTGCGCATCGCTCGCAGCGAAGTACAACGGCGTAGCGGCCAGCTGAAGATCAGTGGACCCGAGCTCGATGACATCGCGCACCAGGCGGCAAATGACGCGCTGATGGCCATCATCGCGAAGACCGGGCAGTTCCGAGGCGCTAGCCGCTTCACCACGTGGGCGTTCAAGTTCGTGATGTTCGAGGTCTCGACGAAGATCGGACGTCACTTCTGGCGCAACCCGACCGCGCCGATCGACGCAGAGCACTGGGAGCGGCTCCCGAATCGGCTGGCCCTCGACCCCGCCCAAGAGACAGAATGGCGAGAACTGGTGGCCGCCTTGCACCGGCTGATAGACACGGTCCTGACCGACCGGCAACGTCGGATCTTCGTCTCGATCGTGCTCAATGAAGTCCCCGTCGACGCGCTGGCCGCCGAGCTCGGATCGAACCGCAACGCCATTTACAAGGCTCTGTTCGACGCTCGACGTAAGTTACGGGCAGCGCTCGTCGCTAATGGGTATCTGGACAACAACACTTCGAGGCGACCGTGAACGGCCAGTCGGCCCTGGATCGCTTCCTGCAGACCGATCCCCAGGATGTGGGATGCGAGGAGGCGATGGGATGGATGCACGTCTACGTCGAGTTGGTGGCCGCCGACCCGGCCACGGCGTCACGATACCCGGGAATCGCAGCGCACCTGCGTGCTTGCGGCCCATGCGCGGAGGACTTCGAGGGGTTGCTGGCGGCGATCGCATCTCCCGCGACCTGAGCGGGAGGTTTCACAACGCAGCATGCTGAACACCAAGCGGGATCTGATGCGTGACTACCCGCAGGTGATCGTTCCCATCGACCACATCGAGCCGGTACCTCGACGGATCCGCGCCGTCCTCGCCGGCGAGGTGGTGCTCGATACCATTCGAGCGCAGTACGTGTGGGAGTCGCCCAACTATCCCCAGTACTACATACCGGTTGCGGACGTGAACCCGCTCCTGCTCGTCGATGAGAAGGCGACGGCGCAGGGGCGAATTGGCACGGCGCAACTCCACGGACTGCAGGTCGGCGGAACGAATCGTCCGCGCTCGGTGCGGATCCTGACGCCAGATGCACCGAGCAGCCTGGCGGGCACCGCCCGCTTCGACTGGGACGCCTTTGACGCATGGTTCGAGGAGGATGAGGAGGTCTTCGTCCACCCCCGGAACCCATACACCCGCGTCGATGCGCTGCGGTCGACACGCCACGTCCGCGTGGAAGCCGGCGGGACGGTCCTCGCTGAGTCGTCATCACCGGTCATGGTTTTCGAGACTGGTCTGCCCACGCGGTACTACCTGAATCGGACCGAAGTGCACTTCGAGCACCTGATAGCAACAGACACCGTCACTGCCTGCCCGTACAAGGGACGAACCAGTGGTTACTGGTCACTCCGCACAGGCGAAGCGACGCGGCACGAGGTGGCGTGGACCTACGACTTCCCGACGCACCAACTCCTCCCCATCGCCGGGCTCATCGCTTTCTACAACGAGAGGGTCGACATCCGTGTCGACGGCACCCTCCTCCCCCGACCGACGACGCAATTTTCTAAGTAACACGAACAGTCATCCGGAGAGACGGCGAGGATCACCATCGACGCCCGACGCGATCACGTCCGATGTGCCGGGTGCCTTACCCTCACGCCTGCAACACAATCCGCATGGCGCTGGAGGAGTGAATGACGACACGAGACGACGTCGACGCGATCAACAACGAATACGCTCAGGCCCTGGCGGATCAGGACGTCGACCGCATGATCGGTCTGTATACGCATGACGCCAGGCTCTGCTTCTCCGACACCCCGATGCTCCAGGGTCATCGAGCCGTCGCCGCGGTCTACGACAAAGCGCTGAAGGATGGCCCCATCACGATCAAGTTCGACAGCGTCGACGTTTTCGAGGGCGGCGACCACGTCGTCGATGTCGGTCACTACGCAACTCCGACCGAGCAGGGAAAGTACGTCGTTGTCTTTCAGCGCCAGCACGGCGGAACACTCAAAATCCTCGTCGAAGCGGACATCACCGACGGACTTCGCCCACTTGGCTGACCCTCGATTATTCCCGGCTAGAGCACTACACCTCGTTCGCCCGACATGCCCTATTCCCTCAAGCCTCCAGTCTCTCAACGTTCGTTGACACTCGCCGGCTCACTTTGGGTCGAGTCGAGCTATCCGTCCTTCCGGACTAACGGTGTGGCTAGGCCTGCTCGGGAAGAGGGATCGAATGCCACAGCACCAGCTTCCAGCCGCCGCCGTCGTGACGGAGGATCAGCGTGGTCGGAGCGGAGATGTGCTGCGGGGTGCCGTGCATCGTGTAGTCCTGGTCGATCCAACAGGTCAGTAGCCCTGTGTCCCCCCAAATGCGCTCCTCCGCATCTCGAAGCTGCGTTTCCACATCACTCACCGCGGGCATCAGCTCGCGGAGGTAATTGTCTACGTCGCCTCTGCCGCGCAGCCAGCGTCGCGAGCCCTCGTCGACACTCTGGACGTCCTCCGTCAACATCTGCCTCATCCGATCAGCATCCAACGCATCAAGCGCCGCGAAGAAGTCGGTTGCGACACTACTCAGTTCGCCTGGCATCAAACGGTTCCTCCACGGTGGTCGGCGATTGCCAAGTCTCTATGTACGAGCCTCGCGCGTCAACAGGGCTCGATGATGGCGACTGCAAATGTCAGGCGCCGACCTCCATCATGACCGCGGGGCGAGCCAGTCGGGCAGTCGCCATTTGTCACTCCCGACATATCTAAGTAGCGGCTCTTCGAGCCACCGGACTCAATCAGCTTGATGCCTCCCGATCCCATAGAACAAGAGCTTGGCCATTGAGTCTCGGGAGTCGCGCGGCGACACCGAGATAGGTCCACGGTGTCAAGTATCTGCCGGACTTCAACACGGTCGCTCGCCGTCAAAACTGTAAGCGCTATGTAGGCGCTGGGCTGCCACAATCTCTTGCTATGAGCAGCGGCATCCGGCCTCACCTGTGGGGAATGATGCCTTTTGCAGGTAAAGTCATCATTCCTGGTCAGACCACTACACCACGTGGGCGCGCAGGCGCCCAAACACACCGCGCAGCCTCTCGTTGCGAACTCAAGTCGGGCGTCCGTCGGGGAGACAGGACTCGAACCTGCGACCCCTGGTCCCCCAGACTAGTCCTTATTTCCCGACTCGGATTGAGTTCGAGTTAGAGGGCTTT
>Ga0307374_10010412_pt1 | contig 13472 bp, 8 predicted proteins | sample OX3MG_FD_202532 | JGI IMG/M metagenome (GOLD analysis project Ga0307374, IMG submission 202532) | Soil microbial communities from Risofladan, Vaasa, Finland - OX-3 | ecosystem: Environmental > Terrestrial > Soil > Coastal area > Acid sulfate soil | place: Finland: Risofladan, Vaasa | collected...
CTCCAACGAGGCGGGTGACGTCATCACCTATCTCGAAAAGGGCCGTTCCGCCTCTCACCACGACTGGAAGCATCGTTTCAAGGAAAACTCCGAACGCATGCGAACTGGCTCATTGATGGAAGTGGCCACTGTCCTGAAAGGCCTGGTTTCTCTCAGCCGGACCAAGCCGCTTTCCTTCCGTGAGAAGAAAATGCTCGAACGCGCCAAGCATTTGCTTGTCACCGAGCTGGCCACGGTTCGGAATACCACCGAGCAAACCATGGAGACGAACCTGGTGCGCGCACTGGCCAAGGCCCGCCTTCAAATGCCGGAAGCGCTCGAAAAGCTGGAGAATTAACGGCTTCTCTTACTACAGGCCGCTTCGCCTAAGAATTGACTGAAGAAACCGGTCCGGGGACGGTGAACATCGTGTACTTGGTGAACATGGTGAACACTACTTCCCTGGGCCGTCTGTAGGATCGACTGCGTTGTCCTGACTGAGTTCAAAGTTCGTCGCACGGTTTAGGGGACGCGTTTTCCTAGGGGCGGCGTTTGCCGCCGCCCTCTTTCGCTCTGCCATGCAGCAATGTTTTCGTAGGGGTCGTGGCTTTCGCTTCGACACAAACTTCTCCCCGGCACCACAAGCATCTGTGCCAAGCGAAACTCACCGATTATCTCTTGCCGCTCCTTTGTCGCTTGCTTCGAGGTCTTCCCCACCCGCCCCCGCCCGGACTTCCAATCCGGACCACCGCTCCGGCGGGCGCATAAAAACTACCCTTCGCCGCCACCTTCTTCCGCCGTCCTGCGATTACGACTTCATTCTTTCCTGTAGCTCCAGGCTCGCCGCCGGCCAAACCGTACGGCCCAAACTTGCGGCGGTCCGAGAGCATTCCCACTTGCATCGGCGTCAACAACTCTATTTCACGGATAATTCCGTCACCGCCGCGAAATTTTCCCGCCCCGCCGGAGCCATACCGGATGCCGTAGCGCGTCACGCGTACCGGATATGCATGTTCGAAAACTTCCACGGGCGTATTCAGCGAGTTCGTCATGTGCGTATGGATTCCGCTCTCGCCGTCGAGTCCCGGCCGCCCGCCCATGCCGCCGGAGATTGTTTCGTAATACGCAAATGCTGCGCCGCCGCGGTCCGGCCGCGTGTCGCGCCCGCCCAACGTCAAATTGTTCATCGTTCCCTGGCTGGCCGCCGGAATTCTTTTCGGAATGGCGCGCGCCAGCGCCCGCAGCAGCGTATCCACAATCCGCTGCGATGTCTCGACGTTCCCTCCCGCAACGGCGGCCGGCGGCCTCGCATTCACAATCGTTCCCTCGGGAGCCGTAATTTTTATGGGCCGCAGCAGTCCGGATGTTGCTGGCACCTGGTCGTCCACCAGGCAGCGAAAAACGTAAAACACCGCCGAGTCGGCAATCGCTTTTACCGCGTTGACGCTCCCGGCGCATTCCGGCGATGACCCTGTGAAATCCACTTCCGCGCGTTCGCCCCGAATACGAATCGTCACGCGAATCGCTATCGGCTCATCGCTCACGCCGTCGTTGTCGAGAAAATCCTCGCCACGGTATACGCCATTCGGAATTTGCCGCAGCGTCGCGCGCATCATTTTCGCGGAGTACTCCAGCAGGTGCCGCCCATAGCGATTCGCTTCCCGCCTTCCATATTTCCCCGCGATTTCGATCAGCCGCCTCTCGCCGACGCGACACGCCGCCAGTTGTGCCGTCAAATCCCCTTCGCGTTCGGCCGGCGTGCGCACGTTCGCGAGCAGCAGTCGCAGCACATCTGGAACGATTCCTCCCCTCTCGAATATTTTCACCGGGGGAATGCGAATGCCTTCTTGAAAAATCTCCCGCGACAATCCCATGGATCCCGCTTGCGCGCCGCCGACGTCCGCGTGATGCGCGCGGTTCGCGACATAAAACATCGGCTTCTTCTCACGCCGCCAATATACCGGCATTACCATCGTCAAATCCGGCAAGTGCGTTCCGCCTGCATAGGGATCGTTTAACAGCGCCACGTCGCCGGGTGTAAGCCCGATTGCGCGAATCGCCGCATCCACGGAAGCGGGCATGGATCCCAGGTGCACGGGCATGTGATCCCCCATCGCCAGCACGTTGCCGGTTCGATCGAACACCGCGCACGAATAGTCCCGCCGCTCTTTGATATTGGGCGAGAACGCCGACCGCCGCAGCACTCCGCCCATTTCCTCCGCGACGGAGTGGAACAGATTCTTGAAGATTTCGAGCCGCACGGGATCGAATTTCATCGCGCCCGCTCCATCACCAGATTGCCGTACGCGTCCACGTAAACGCCCCACTCTGGCAGCACGACCGTCGTTGCGCTGTACTCCGCCACAATCGCCGGGCCGCGAAAGCGATTCCCTGCCCGCAGTCGTGCCCGATCGTAAATTCTGGTTTTTGCCGCGCGTCCGCCGAAAAACACGCCGCGTTCTTCGATCAGCGCTCCGCGCGACTCGGATCCGCCGCGTGGAATTCTCGGCAGTGCCGGCTTGGGCGTCAGCCCTATCGCTCGCGCGCGCACGTTCACAATTTCGACCGTCCGCTTCGCATCCGCGTATCCGTATCGCTTCTGGTGCGCCCGATGGAAGCTCCTCACGAAATCGCCTTTCGCCGGAACGCTCAACTCAAACGCTTGCCCGATGTAGCGCATATCGAGCAGCCGCTCGATCTCCATTTGCCGGGCGTGGAAACCTTCCTGACGCATCGCGGATACCGCTTGTTTCTCAATTTCCACAAATTCGCTTCGCAACGTGGCGCTCGCTGCTCGCGCGGATTCCACGGGCAGTAAAATTGTTTTTGAAAAATCCTTCACCACGTCCGCGCGCAAAATTCCCAACGCGGAAAGTCCGCCCGGGAATTTCGGAATCAGTATGCGCGGAATTTCGAGCGCTGCCGCCAGCCCGCACGCATGGAGCCCCCCGGCTCCTCCAAACGCAACCAGCGCATAATCGCGAGGATCGTGGCCGCGCTCGATGGAAATCACGCGAATCGCCTTCTCCATGTTCGTTTCCACCACGTCAAGAATTCCCTGCGCAAATTGCGCCATCGTCCTCATCATGCCGCGCGCACGCGTCATCCATTCCTGCGCGCGCTCCAGATCCAACCGGAAGTCGCCGCCGAGAAATCCCTCCGGCACGATTCGCCCCAGCACCAAATGCGCGTCGGTAACGGTCGGCTTTGTTCCGCGGCCATAGCAAATCGGTCCCGGTTCCGCGCCCGCGCTTTCCGGCCCCACGCGCAGGGCCCCGCCGCGGTCAAATCGCGCCAGCGAGCCGCCCCCCGCGCCGACGGTGTGAATGTCGAGCATCGGCACCGCCACGGGCAGGCCCGCCACTTCCGATTCATTCGTCGTGCGCGGTATGCCGTCGATCAGCGCAACATCCGTCGACGTCCCTCCCATATCGAAGGTGATAATTCGCGGAAAGCCCGCCAGTTGCGCGACGTACTGTGCGCCCAACACGCCACCCGCTGGCCCGGAAAGAATCGTCCGTACGGGTTCGCGCGCCGCTGTCGCCGCCGAAATAATTCCTCCGTTTGACTGCATCACGCGCACGCGCGCTTCGTTCTTCGTCCGATCGGGCTTCGCGTCGCGGCTCGCCAGCCTGCCAATTTCTCCGAGATACTGGCTCATCACGGGCAGCAAATAGGCATTCGCGATTGTCGTCGCCGTCCGCTCGTACTCGCGGAACTCCGGGAAGATCTCCTGCGACGCCGAGACCTGGAAACCGGCAGCGCGCAGTCGCCGCGTGATCTGCCGCTCATGTTCGGGATTCGCAAAAGAAAAAAGCAGGCACACGGCCACCGCGTCCGCGCCGCACCTTTTCACGAGCTGCACGACTCGTCCGAGTTCAGCGCTCGATGGCCGCAGAATCGCGCGTCCTTCCGCGCCAACGCGCTCTTGCAGGCCAAATCGCCTTTCGCGCGGCACCAGCGCCTTGGGCCGCTGCACGAAGAAATCATACAAGCGCGGCCGCGCCTGCCTTCCGATCTCGATCACGTCCTCAAACCCGGCGGTTGTGACGAGCGCAACCCGCCCTCCGCGCCGTTCCAGCAGCGCATTTGTTCCGACGGTCGTGCCGCAGGTGATGTCGAACGTATCGCTCGCCGTCCCCGCGTCGCGGCCCGCCCGCACAATCGCTTTCGCAATCGCGCGCGCGGGATTCTCCGGCGTCGAAAGCACCTTCAAAATCTTCAATTCGCCGTCGCGCACAAACACGCAGTCGGTAAACGTTCCGCCGGTATCCATGGCCACGCGCATTGCCGCGCGATTGTATAGAATTCGCCGCTGCAGCGCAAAACCATCACCGGCATGCGCAATTTCGCCAGTCCGTAAAAAACTAAAAGCGAGAGTGCCCCTCTCTTTCGTTTCTCTCGCGATTTCGCCCAGTAGTACTAAAGTTCTACGAAGTTCCACTCTGCTTGTTCTGGAAACGCCGCGCCGTCACGTTCTGTGCGTGCCGAAAAATCTTAGGCATACTATTTTAGATAGCTCATCAAGCTGTCCCAGGCGGAACTTTTTTCGTTCGCGGGCATCGGCTGGCACCCATGACGACGGCTAAGCAAACCCGGAGCGTGAAACCAGAGGAGCGCGAACTCGCTCGTAAGCGCCGCGAGCAGGAACGATTCGAGGCGGAGCTCGCCGAATGCGAATTGCGCCTCGCGAACCTTCGCGGCGAACTGGGCGCGCTCGAGCATCGATACTTGAAGCTTGTCGGCATCCCCTATGCCGAACTCGATGAACTGCGCGCGCAGGTTGCCGAGCGCATGGCTGCCGAAGATCCAGAAAACGATCGCCTCCAGCGCGCAGCACGCGAAGCCCGTCTTCGCGCGGACGCGTCGCGCACCGCTGCGTCGGTAAAAGAATCCGAGGAGACTCGCAATTTTTCGCCCACGCCTGAGTTGAAACGCGCGTATCGCGAAGTCGCCAAGCGCATCCATCCTGACCTGACCACGAACGAAACGGATCGCGCCCGCCGCCAGCAATTGATGGCCGAGGCCAATGAGGCCTATCAGCAGGGCGACGAGCCGCGCCTGACGAAAATTCTTGACACATATGAATCGAGTCCGGAGACAGTGGAAGGCGAAGGGGCAGGCGCCGAGCTTGTGCGCGTGATCCGCAAACTCAGCTTGATGAAAAATCGCCTCGGTGAAATCGAAACGGAAATTCAGCGGTTTTTCAGTTCCGATCTTTATTTGTTAAGAATGCAGGCGGAAGACGCGCACGAACAGGGCCGCGACCTGCTCGCCGAAATGGCGGAAAAAGTTCGCAAACGCATTGCGGATTGCAAAGAGCGCCTGGAAGCGTTCGCGCCGGGGCGCGTGCACTAATGCCCTCGCGCGCGCGGCGTGAAACTCGCGAGATCGTTCGCGGCCAATCGAATGCCATAACTGCGCTGTCATCCTCGCTCGTTCTTCGCGGCCTTCGCGAATTTCCGCAGACTTCCCGGTGGAATATCAAACAAGCATTCGCCGGGCCGCGCTCGTATCTTTCCGTGTCGCCGCTCGGGCACGTCGCCGCCTATTCCGCTGCATCGCGTGAACTCAGCCAACGCATCGAGATTTCGGACCTTGAACTAACGGGCGCGCCCTCGGTGATTCGCATACCCGACGAACCGTTGGTCGCCCGTCCGGATTTTCCGGCGTCGTTCGCCTGGTCGCCCGCGGGAGAATCCCTCATCGCGGCCTCCGGCACCTGGCAACCAGAGCTGCATGGCTTCGATACTCGTGCCGGCAAATTTACTGGCCGCTTTGGGCCGTTCCGCGTGTTTCCCGCGCATCTCGGCTGGTCTGATAGCGGAAGGTATTTCGTGGCGGCTTCGGACGGCTCCGAAAATGCCACACTGATGCTCTGGATGGCTGGCGATTCACCGGAAGGTTTTGAACCGCTGTCGCAACTGGATCGCAACACATTTGCGGGTGCGCCATCCGAAAACGACGCGAGTGGTGATCGCGGGAATTTCTGGGGCTTTGGCGCAACCGCCTTTTGCCCGGGCGACAAGGTGCTCGCTACCGTTCTCGAGTTCGATGGTGACTGGTCGGACGATTCGATCGTGCTTGTTCGTCCTCCGACGCTCGAGACCGTTGGAAAATTCGACACCACGGGCCACGTTACTGAGTTGTCCTGGTCGAGCGACGCCCGTCGCCTTGTTTTCTGCGCGTCAGGCCAGGCGTATTCGCTCGACACAGAGAGCGGAAATGCCTCCTCACTGCCCTTCGCCGCCGAGCTCTGCCATTGCCATCCTTCGCTTTCGCTCTGCGCATTTTACAATTCCTGGCTCAAAAGCTCCGCCAAGGGCCGCGTCTTCATCGCCGACCTGCAGCGCAACACAATTATCGACGAATGCTGGGCCGAAGGAATCGCCAGCCTGCGTTGGAGTCAAGATGGGCACACGCTGTACGCCGTCGCGCACGACGGCACCGCGTACCTCTTCGACAAATAGCGGGCTTCTCTCTTTGCTTTCGGGTTTTGCGGGTGCCCCATCCTGAATGCCTTTCGTGAAGGGCGGGGCTTTTCGACTTTCGACTGCAGCGCCGATGGCGTGGGATCGATTATCGATTATCGATTATCGATTTTCGATTTTAAGACTTTCAACTGTGAACGATCAACCGCCCCGAACGGAAAATTCGGCATCGCATTGAGCAACCCATCCGCCCGCTCGCCCGCAACAAATTTCGAATACGCCGCCGCCGCAATCATCGCGGCATTGTCCGTCGAGAGCGCCCGGCTCGGGAAAAACGCTTCGCGGCCGCGCTTCCGTGATTCCTCTTCGAATCGCACGCGCAATTCCCGATTCGCCGCCACGCCGCCGGAAACCAGCACCGATTCCGCCGCAAACTCTTCCGCCGCCGCAAGCGTTCGCCCAATCAAAGCCTCTACAACCGCGCGCTGAAAACTCGCCACCAAATCGAGCGTCGTCTGGCTCGCAAGGCCGCGCAAAACTTCGGCGTTTCTTTCACCGCGCGCAAGCGCTTCCTGCCGCGCGTCAATCTCCGGCTGCAATTCCGTATGCTTCCGCAAATAATAAAGCACCGCCGTCTTGATGCCGCTGAAACTGAAATCGTACTGATTCCCTCTCATCTTCGGGTCGCCAAATCGCACCGCCGACGCGTTTCCGTGCACCGCCAGCTTGTCAATCACAGGCCCGCCGGGATATCCCAGCGCGAGCATCCTCGCGACTTTGTCATACGCCTCGCCCGCCGCATCGTCGCGCGTTCCTCCGATACGCGAATACGCGAACTGCACGGCGCCATTGCCTGTTGTCCCCGCTTGCGCCTCCACTCGATACAGCAGCGTGTGTCCGCCAGACACGATCAAACACATCGCCGGCAATCTCGGCGCGCGCCCCGCCGCATGCGCTTCGAGCAGTACCGCATGTACATGCCCTTCCAGGTGATTCACCGCGATGAACGGCTTTCCCAGCGCCAGTGCGAGCACTTTGCCATACGTAAGCCCGACCAGCAGCGACCCAACCAGCCCCGGCCCTTGCGTCACGCCGACGGCGTCCACATCTTCCAGCGCGAGTCCCGCCTGCGACAACGCTTCGCGCACCACGGGCACAATTTGCCGCAGATGTTCGCGCGACGCCAGTTCCGGCACCACGCCGCCATATTTTCTGTGAATCTCCACTTGTGATGCGACCACACTTGACAGTATCGCCACGCCGTCAGCAACAATCGCCGCGGCCGTTTCATCGCACGAAGATTCAATTCCCAAAATCCGCGTCGTCAATTTGCGATTCCCTTCCGATTTATTTGCTCGTGCTAGTATAGCCCATGGACCAACGGCTGCGCCGCGACCTCGACGCCATCGCGGCCGACCGCTCCTCCGGCGCTGCTGAACTCGCTCTCCGCGCGTGCCTCGCGCTGCAACAATGGGTTCGCCGGCATTCGAAAATCAGCCGGGACGATCTCCTCACCGCCGCGCGCGCCTTGCTAATCGCTCAGCCCGCCATGGCTCCCCTGCTTCGTCTCGCCAACGAACTGGCCCTCGCTACAGAGCAACCTGCCCCCTCGCGCTATCTCGCGCGCAGCCTCGTGCAATTTTCATCCACGATGAGGACCGGCCCGGCGCGCATCGCTCGCCATTTCCGCTCCGCCCTCGGTAAGGGCGACCCCAAAATCATCATTACCTATTCCTATAGCTCGACGGTTCTCCAGGCTATCGTCGCGGCTCGGTCGCGCATCTGGCAGGTGATTTGTTCTGAAGGCCGCCCAGGGGTTGAAGGCAGAAAAACCGTGGAACAAATTCTTCGCCTCGGCAAGGGCGTCAGCGCGTCTCTCACCACTGACGCGGCCCTACACATGTTCACAACGTACTCTCACGCACTCGTCGTTGGTGCCGACTCGCTCGAAGAGGCTGGCTTTACCAACAAAGCCGGCACGGGCGCGCTCGTTGCCCACGCGCTGCAAATCAGATGCCCCGTTTGGGTGCTTGCCGACACGTCCAAGCTCCTTCCGCCCGAAATCGATGCTCTTCGCAACGATAATAACGATAATAGTGATAACAATGCCCGCTACGGCCCCGATTCCGAAATTTGGCCCGATCCGCCACCGCGCCTCACCATACTGAATCCTTACTTCGAAAAAACGCGCTACCAGCCCGGCGTGCGCATCCTGTCGGAGAACGGCTGGCGCACCCCCGCGCAAATCCTCCGCGACATTCACGCCATCCGCGTCTCCCCCCTCCTCGCAGGCCTTCTGTAGGGGCCGACTGTGGTCGGCCCGCGCCTGACGCACGTCAGGCGTTCGTCGGTGCCACACACAACCCACCGGAACGGAACCATGCGTCCAAGCAGCCGCTAGCCCAGCGGCACATCCCACACGCCCCCGATACCTTCCGAGTAGCCGACCATTCGTCCACAATCCTCTTTCTCCGCACCTCCCTCGCTCTTCCACTTCTTGCTGAAAGTCGGTCAGGCGGCAACGGATACAAGGCCATCGAAGAGTTCATGCCCGAAGCTGCCGACTCACCGGCTGCCGTATCCACCCACACCGAGTCAGAGAGACGAAAGCCTCTCTGACTCCGATTCTTTCTATCCACAGAAATGCGATCACAAGGACCCGTGATATACTTTCGTGGAATTCCCTTCGGTTCTTGGCCATGAAGATTGAGACATGGACAGACAATGAGCCACGGGCTGCGCGAGATGGCTCGCAATGTGCGCCGACGGCTCTGCGTCGCCTCCCCGTTTGTAGGCGGACGGCTCGCAACGAAATGCTTGATCCACAAGATTTCAATGGGAGGCAGGTGATCATGAATCGCTCCTTCACATCCTGTATCTGCCGAATCGGATTGACGATGGTACTGTTGTTGACCCTGCCGCGACTGACTACGGCGCAGGGTCAGGTCCAGCTCGCTTATCTGGGCACCGCCGGATGGGAGATTACGGATGGCAAGACCGTGATTCTTGTTGATCCGTATCTGTCGCGGCTGAGGATGGAGATTCCCGGCGCAGCAGTTGCGCCCGATGACCAGCGGCCCACGGTGCCGCTCGATGGTATTGCCAGACCGGACATTTCCGTCATTGATTCGCACATCAAACGGGCGGGCTTCATTCTCCTCACGCATACACATATCGACCACGTGCTGGACGTACCTTACATCGCACGAAAGACTGGGGCGCTCGTAATTGGATCGGAGAGCACGACGAATTTCGCTCGCGACAGCGGTGTGCCCGACGCGCAGCTAATGACCGTTTTAGGCGGAGACGATTTGCAATTCGACTCTTTTTCGGTGCGAGTGATTCCCAGCCTGCACTCAATCCTCCACCCCGGGCCGAATCTCGCGAAATTGATGGCACCGCCCTCGGCAATCTTTCCGCCAAACGCCAAGCCGCCGTTCCGTGTAGGGGATCTCTTGGTCGAAGGTGGAACATTCGGCTATTTCATTCGCTTGAACGGCGTGCGCATTCTCGTCTTCGGTTCGATGAATTACATCGAACGGGAAGTCGAGGGTCTCCGCCCCGACGTGGCGATCATTGGCGCTGGTGGGAGTAGGGACGAGATCTATGAGTATACTAGCCGTTTGCTGCGAGCAATCGGGTATCCGCCGCTAGTCCTGCCGACCCACTGGGACAGATTCAACGTTCCGTACAGCTACTCACAGCAACCGGCGATAGAGCGGTTGCAGTCTTTCATTGAAGAAGTCAAGGCAGCGTCGCCAAACACGCGGGTGATCGTCCCGGCCTATTTCCAGCCAATCACCGTTAAGGCGCGTGAAGTTGGATCGAATCAGAAGGAATAGGCAATGGAAGAACGCCTGCACAAATGATCGCGCCAGTCACTGGCGGTATCAGCCTCCCGCGCGCCGAGCGATGAAGGTCGGTACCATGGTGACGCTGCGGTGCGAATAGCCCAGACCGCGTTCTTTCCTCGGAACAATCTTGGACAAACATCTAGAGATTTGGTGACATTCCCGGCCGTTGCTCCCGAGTGACGGGCAACACTTCCATAATCCGGTAAGGTAAGGGTTGCCGACAAACCATCCAGGATCGCTGTTCCTAGGCTATAATCACGCGCACGCATGGCCCTTACGTCCGGCACAAAACTAGGTCCCTATGAGATTGTCGCGCCCATTGGTGCAGGCGGGATGGGTGAGGTTTATCGCGCGCGGGACACACGGCTGGGGCGCGATGTGGCCATCAAGGTTCTGCCGCAGCATTTGACCGAGAAGCCTGACGCGCGTCAGCGGTTCGAGCGCGAAGCGCGCTCCGTTTCTTCACTGAATCATCCGCACATTTGCACGCTCTACGACATCGGGCATCAGGACGGCACCAATTTTCTGGTGATGGAGTATCTGGAAGGCGAGACGCTGGCGAAGCGGTTGGAAAAAGGACCGCTCGCGACAACGGAATTGCTGCGGGTGGGGATTGAGATTGCCGACGCGCTCGAGAAAGCGCACCGGCAGGGGATTCTGCATCGCGATTTGAAACCAAGCAACATCATGCTGACGAATTCGGGCGCGAAGCTGATGGATTTTGGACTAGCGAAAGCGTCTGGCGAAGCTGGGGCGCCGGTGCTGTCGAGCCTGACGCAATCGTTAAGCCACGGAGCGCAGAGCACGCCCGTGACGGCAGAAGGCACGATTGTGGGGACATTTCAATATATGTCGCCGGAACAGATGGAGGGAAAAGAGGCGGACGCGCGCAGCGACATTTTTTCGTTTGGCGCCGTGTTGTTTGAGATGGCGACCGGGAAGCGCGCGTTCGAGGGAAAAACCACAGCGAGCGTGATTGCGGCGATTCTGGAGCGCGAACCTCCGGCGATTTCGACGGTGCAGCCGATGTCGCCGCCGGCGCTGGATCGCACGGTAAGAATTTGTTTGGCGAAAGACCCGGATGAGAGATTTCAGTCGGCGCACGATGTGAAGCTGCAACTTGAATGGATTCGCGATGCGGGTTCACAGGCGGGCGTGCCCGCTGCCGCAGTAGCCCAACGTAAGAATCGCGAGCGCATCGCGTGGGCTGCGGCCGCGCTGTTTGCCATTGGAACGATAGTATTCGGCATTGGCTATTTTCTCCGTGCGCCAAAAGCGGCGCCGGCTATCGTTTCGGAGATTTCGCCTCCGGCGAATGCCAATTTCGTACTCAGTGGCAATTTCTCTGATCCGCCGGCGTTTTCTCCAGATGGCAAGCAACTGGCGTTCGGAGGCCCACCGACGTTTGGCGCCGCCACGGGAGGTCAGCCGGAACTATGGCTCCGGTCTCTCGATTCCGCCACGGCGCGGCCGCTTGCAGGTACCGAAGGCGCAACGCTTCCCTTCTGGTCGCCGGATAGCCACTACTTGGGATTCTTCGCGAATGGGAAACTGAACCGCATTGACGCCTCAGGTGGCCCGCCGCTCGCGATTGCCGATGCCCCCGACAGCGGCGGAGGGACGTGGAGCCGCAACGGCACCATTCTATTTGTGCCGCGAAGAGGTCCTGTATACCGAGTGCCGGCCTCCGGCGGTACGGCCCAAGAGGTGACGAAGCTGAATGCTTCTCGGCAAGAGGTCACTCACCTCTGGCCGCAATTTGTGCCTGACGGCAAGCATTTCCTCTTCTACGCGCTGTCCAAATCCGCAGAGAATTCCGGCACGTATGCCGCTTCGCTCGAAGGCAGTGAGCCAAAGCTGGTTCTTCGCGGCGGTTCGGATGCAGTTTATGCCCCTCCGGGTTACTTGCTGTTTGTTCGACATGGCACACTAATGGCCCAGCCGTTCGATGCGACCAAGTTGCGTTTAACCGGCGACGCCATTCCATTCGCCGAGCAGGCCGGGACCAACCTCGCCCTTCGGCGAGGAATCTTCGCGGCATCGGACAGCGGTATTCTCAGCTACGCAATGGGAAGCTCAGCTGCCACCAACTCGAAGCTTTTATGGTTCGATCGCAACGGGAAAGAAACAGCGGAAACGGGAACGCCCGCGCAATACGCTGAGCCAAGTCTCTCGCCTGATGGGGGCGAGCTCGCTGTGGTCATACTTGATCCGGCCACTGGAAGCCCGAGTGTCTGGGTCTATAACCTCGCACGAGGGACGAAGACGCGACTCACTTTTTCTGCGGGCGTCAATGCAGAGCCTGTCTGGTCGCCCGATGGAAAGGTCATCGCGTTCAACTCGAGCCGGAGCGGGGAAATTAATCTTTATGAGAAAGCCGCCGACGGCACTGGCAGCACCACACCGCTCGTGGTGGATGAGAGCAACGAGTTCTTCCCGACATGGTCTTCCGATGGCAGGTATGTGCTCTATCAACGCCTGGCGGCACGCAATTCCCAGCCCGAAATTTGGGCTCTGCCGCTGTTTGGCGGCCGCAAGCCGTTTCCCGTGATCCAGAACAAGCAGTTCGGCGTGAACACGCCGGCGCTTTCTCCGGACGGCAAATGGCTGGCCTACATGTCGCCCGAATCGGGACGCGAGGAGGTTTACATCGTGCCCTTCCTTCATGGCAGCGGGAAATGGGAAGTGTCCACGGGCGGAGGGCAACAGCCGCGCTGGCGACGCGACGGCAAGGAGCTTTTCTACGTCGCGCCTGACAATAAAATCATGTCTGCGGAAATCGCGGAGCAAGGCTCGGGCCTCTCTATCGGCAAGGTCCTGTTCCTGTTTCAGGCTAGCCCCGCCTCAAAAGCGGGCTGGACATACGACGTGTCAGCTGACGGAAAGAAATTTGTGGTGGTTTCCCAGGGCACGCAGCAGGTCGCTGCGCCGCTGACGCTGGTGACGAACTGGGACGCGCTGCTGAAGAAATAACTGAGGTTCTTTCCAGAGGAACGAAGCTCGTACCGTATGACGGCAAGGTCGTAGTGCTGATGGATCGGTGAAGCTACTTGTTGTGTAGCTGACTATCCGCGCGGATGTGGTCCGCCGGGTCCTTGGCGCAACTCTGACCCTACCCCCACGACATCACTCGATCATTGATCGGTGGCATGGAGGCCATCGATCATGAAGCGAAAACCGTACTCACGAGGAAGACGCACCACCACAA
>Ga0307374_10010419_pt1 | contig 13467 bp, 11 predicted proteins | sample OX3MG_FD_202532 | JGI IMG/M metagenome (GOLD analysis project Ga0307374, IMG submission 202532) | Soil microbial communities from Risofladan, Vaasa, Finland - OX-3 | ecosystem: Environmental > Terrestrial > Soil > Coastal area > Acid sulfate soil | place: Finland: Risofladan, Vaasa | collected...
GCCGAGCATGGCGATCGACGTAATGGAAACGGCGATCCGCGCGGTCGCCGCGATTATCGCGCGCGCCGCGGCCTCGTGAGAGTCGTCTATCCGCGGATCGCGGACGCGAATGCTTCCAGCTCGGATGGGATATTCGGTCCAGCCGGCTGGTAGGCGATCTCGGTTGCGCCTGCCGCTTCGAGCGCCGCGGCGCGCTCACGCCATCCGGCAGGTGTCAGCGCGATTCCCTGCTTGGCCAGCATCGCGCCGGTGACGAATGGACGGTCGCGCTCGTTGATCGCGATCAGATGCTGATCGTGCAGCGCCAGATGACGCAGATGGCTGGGCACGTCCTCATAGGCCGCCGCCCATTCCTGCCCGCGCTCCACTATCGGGAGCATCTTGTTCTCCAGCGCGAAATGAAACAGCACCGACGCCGCGTGCCCCGCCGAGGCAAGCACTCGCGCCGATCCTGGATCCTCGCCCTCGCGGAGCACCGTGCCGAAGGTCAGCGTGATACTCCACTTGAAGCCTGGTATCGGCGCCGGCGCGCCAAAGACGCCGTCGCCTAGTTCGCGCGCCACCGCGATTCCTTTTGGACCGGCAGCGCCGATAATTATCGGCACCTCGATCGGACGCGAGGCGCCGTAGCCCTGCGGATGAAGCATCCGGATCGCCGCGCCCTCCCACTGCGCTTCGTCGCCACGCAGTAGCGCTCGCAGCACCTGCACGTACTCGCGCACGGCGGACCACTTCATCGGCCTCTTGCCCATCGTCAGCCGTCCGGTAAAGCCCGAACCGATCGCCACCGCGACGCGGCGTGCTCCCGCGATCGAGGCGAGCGTGGCAATCGCCGCCGCGTTGACCATCGGATGCCGCAGGCTCGGGACCAGCACGCCGGGGCCAAGACCAATCCGGCTGGTGCGCTCGGCGGCGCGGCAGAGTTGCACCCAGACATCGGGATAGAGTGCAGGCGAATCGTAGAACCAGGCGCGCGTGTAGCCCAACTCTTCGGCGATTCGCGCGTGCTCATGACTTTCAGAAGAAGTTGCGAACGCGCATGAGAGTTCAAGTGCCATAGGTTCTTCCTCGGATTGAATTTACTTGATCGCGACCGCGTTGGGCGGCGTCGCGATCCCGCCTTCGAGGTTCATCGGCACCGACACCAACATGAACTCGTAGCGATTGTCCGCGGCGCAGTCGGCCGCTAGATCGTCGAGCACGAATTGCTCGCCGAGAGGCAGCCCCAGCATCGAGAGCGCGCGATAGTGCAGCGCCCCTTCATCTTTGAAATCCCACGGCCACTGCTCGACCGCGGGACAATCGGTGCCGATCGCGGCAACGCGGCTATCCCACAGCCATCCGACCATCTCGCTGGTTGCTTCGATCCCGCAGGACTTGAGCGCTTCGAGCGGCGCCATCGCCTTCTTCTGATCGGCCGATGCGCCGACGTACGCGCCAAGCCATCCAGTCCGCACCAGCAGAATCGATCCCGGCTTGAGCGTGGACTTCTGCGCGGCCAACGCGTCCTGCAAGTCCTTGAGCTTGTACGTCGCCGAGGTCAGCGGATCGAGCGGGCGGCCTTTGTCCTGGGTGAATTTGCGCACGTCGATCAGCACGCCGCGGCCGACGACGCGATTTGCCCATTTGTGAATGCTCAGTTTGCCGTCCGGCCCGTCCTTTACCTGATCGTCGGCGACGCCGTTGTAGTACACGCGATGCCGCACATGGCCGACGTGCGCAAGGCCGTCCCACTGGCTGCCTTCCTGCGTGTTGTAGTTGTCGAGCGAATCGTCGTGGCCGAGCAGTCCATATTGCTCGAAGCTCAGGATCGTGTGCTTGGCGGGCATCCGATTGAACAGCGGAGGCTTGGCGTAATTGATCGGGGTATCGAGCCGGAACACGCGCCCCTTTTGCACCAGTCGCGCCGCTTCGACGACGCCCTCCGGCGTCAGAAAGTTGAGGCATCCGAATTCATCGTTGTCGCCAAACACGCCCCAAGAGGATTCGGCGGGCGCGCCTTTCTTTACCGGCAAATCTTTGAAGCGCGGAATTTTGTTGAAATCAATTGATGCCATCGTCACTCTCCTAAATTTAAGTCGCAGGTTTCCATTGGTAGAGCACGTCGGGTGTGCGCTCTTCGGTGCGCTCGCCGTCGGTAAACTCGATCGCCTTGAATCCGCGCGCCTCGTAAAAACGCCGCGCCGGCGCGTTCGCTTGGAACGTCCACAGACGCAGCCCCGACGGCCGCTCGCGCATCGCGAGCGCCAGCAGTCCGTCGCCGACCCCGCGTCGCTGCGACCCGGGCGCGACATATAGCTGCTCGAGCATCTCGCCTTCGAACGCCATCATTCCGATTATTCTACCGATTATTTTCCCCGGCGCCGGATCTGCTTCTTCAGCCACCCAGACTTCGAGTTTAGGAACGAGGTACGACGCAATCCATCCGCGGATCTCGTCGTCGCTATGCACGGTGGGGAAATAGCGCGCGGCTGCGCGCCGCGATTGTATATAGACCTCGGCAATCGCGGCCGCGTCGGCGGCGCGAGCGCGGCGGAGAACGAAGCGCGCGGACGGCATAGCATCGTTTCGCCCCGCGCATGCTCCGATGTCAAGCGCTCAAGATTCTCATTGCGCGACTATCCTTGCGCGCAGGCGTCTTGCCTGATGATAATGCAGCCTCGCGACTTCAAGGAGGGACCGTGTCAAATTTGCGTTACCTGGCGAGACCGCTCGCATTCCTGGCCCCACTTCTTTTGCTCACCCTGCTTCTCGGAGTCACCTCGTGCGGCAATTCGGTTTTCTCGACCTCTGGCTCTTCCACGGCATCGCCAACCTCGACCTCGACCGCGACCGGCGGTGGCTTCGCCTTCATCACTAACTACAGCAGCGGCTATATCACCGAGTTCAAGCGCAATATCTCGACCGGAGTGCTGACCTACAACACCCGCGTCGCGGCAGGCGCCGCGAGCGGTCCCAAGGGAATCGCGATTACCTCGAACAACGCCTTCCTGTACGCGACCAACGTCAAAGACGGCAATATCTACCAGTACACCGTCGGCGCCGACGGCACCCTGACCCCGATGACGCCGCCGTCGGTCTCTAACGGCGTGAACAGTTCTCCCGAGCAGGCGGTCACCCTGTCGATCAGTTCGGTCCCGACGTGGCTCTTCGTATCGAACTTCGGCGAAGGCTCGATCAGCGCATATCCGATAACTTCGGCCGGTCCGCTCGGGAAGGCGGTAACCACGAGCGGTGCCGGGATGAGCGGTCCGTTCGGACTGGCGGTCAACGCCGCGGGAACTATTCTCTACGCGTCGGACAACGCGAGGGGCACCATCTATGCCTTCTCAATCAATACGACCACCGGCGCGCTGAGCAATATTTTGGGCTCTCCTATAGCGAGCCAGGGCTCGACTTTCGGCTCACCGGGGTTAATCGCGCTGGGGCCGGTTATCAGCAGTGGCACGATTCCGGGCTCCTACCTGCTGGTGGGAGACACCAACGCGTCCAACGAGATAGTTTCGCTATTCTTTATCACGAGCAGCAGCACCGGCGTTCCGGGATTCGTTACCCAGGCGATTCCCTCGAGCTCGGCGGCGATCGGCGTCGCATGGGCTACATCGACGGTCGCGGGCACAGAGATCGCGCTCTCGGCGAATCAGAGCACTGGCGCGACCGCGTCGGGTTCGATCACCTCGTACATCTTGAGCGGCAACGCACTATCCAATTCGAACAATGTGCTGTCGATCAACGGCCCCACCGATATTGTCGTCGATCCGCAGAACGTGTTCGCCTACTCGACCAACCAGGGCGATGGAACCTTGTCGCAGTACCAACTCAACGCGACGTGCAGCGGAAGTACGCAGACGATCTGCCTCACACCTAATACAAAATCATCAGACCCGAAGATATCGAATCCCGGACCGTTCGGAATCGTGCTGACGAACTGATCGAATCTTACTCACTGGTCGCCATGTCTGATTCCTCGCCCCGAAAGCTAGAGGGATTACTTACATCCGTAGGCAGGCTTCGGCGGCGAGGTCGAATAGCTGCGCGCGCACCGCGTGCCGCATCCATCCGCGATCGTTCCATCGGCCGCCCAGATCGTCGGCGCCATAAAGAATCTGCCCCAGCATCACGCGCCGGAATTTAGCCGCCGCGAAAAACGCCGCCGCTTCCATCTCGACCGTAAGGCAACCCTCGCGCTTGCGCGCGAGCATCCGCGCCCGCGTCTCGCGGAAAAGTCCGTCGGTGGTCCAGGTCTTCGCGGCGATATACTCGACGCCGCGAGCGCGCAGCGTCACCTCGATCGCGCGAAGCGCCCGCGGATGCGGTCCGACCTCGCGGGTCGGCGGCAGGTAGTGGTAAGAGGTTCCCTCGTCGCGAATCGCAGCGGTCGGCACGATGATATGTCCGACAGCGATCGATGAATCGAGCACGCCCGCGCCTCCGCACGCGATAAACTTGCGGCATCCGAGCGCGATCAGCCGCTCGAGCATCGCAGTCGCCATCGCAGCGCCGACCCGCGGATGCGCGACGATCAGACGCTTGCCGTGGAACTCGATCTCGTGAATCGGATGCCGCCCACCTTCCCCTTCGGCGAAGCTGACCTCGCGACCGCTCTCGCGCGTATGGCGGTCCAGCACCTCGGGGAAAAAACACAGCACGCAATGCGCGGGCACGTCGATCGCTTTGACAATCCGCCGCGGCTCGAGTATCGCGGTCCGTGCCGGATCGTATTCGAGGATCGGAAAGCGCCGCCGCGCCAGCGGCTTCGTCACCGCCCGCGTCCGCGATGGTTTCACATGTCGAGCCATTCCAATCGAGTAAGCCGAAGCCGCCTAGACGAATCAACTGCGTCGCCGAAGCGGCATCGCCGGTTGTCCGCCAGACTGGACACTTCCGAGCACGCCAAAAAAAAGACCGACCTAACCCCTACCCCTTCCCGCACTGGAAGGGGGGAAGACCAGACCCACGGTAAGAGTGGAACGCAGATTGTTGCTGGTGGCGGGAAGCCTCCAGACTCACCAACGCTCGCGGCATAGGTTCCCCTTCCCGTGCGGGAAGGGGTAGGGGTTAGGTCGAGTCTGAGTGCTGCGCTGCGCTCGATGCGTATGCTATCCGCACGAGAACGTTAGCCGCGCGCTGCTGCCACTCCCGCCATCACGCGCTCCGCTACTCCCGTGCGCTCCTGGCCGCGGCGGCGCAGGTCGGCGAACGCATCGTCCACGAACGCGCGCATCAGCGCGACGTCGGGCATCAGCCGCGGCTCCGACATCATTCCGAAATACAGACTCTGATTGTAACTCAGTATCGCGACCCCGTAGCCCAGCGTCATTCCCAGCGGCACCAGCGGAATCATGTCGAGGCATCGATGCCCCAGCAGATAAAGCGGCACCTGCACGCCCGGAACGTTGGTCGCGATGAAATTGATCATCGAGGCCGGCAGCGCGAATCCGCCCGGCGTCGGCTTCCATCCGCTGACTTTCGCCAGCGCCGCCGCCGCATCCATCGCGCCCGTCGCCATCCGCGAGCCGATCGCCACCAGCGTTGGCGGAACTCCCTCGGCCAGCCGCATGAACGATTCGAGCGACTGCGCGCTGCCCGACTCTTTGATCCGCTCGGTCTCGGCCGCGATCAGATGCAGCCGCTCGACCACGTCCATCGGAGCGGCAGGCGCGGTCGGAAACATCATCGAGACGCGGTTCCCCAGAGCGCCGCGTTCCTCGCGATGGCGCACGTTGACGGGGCATCCGATGCACAACTCCTCGCCCTGTCCCTTGTATCCGTGATGATCGAGATAGCGCGCCGCGCCCTCAGTCAGAATCGTCAGGACGACGTCGTTGACCGAGCCGCCGAAGGCTTGCCGAATCGCGCGGAAGTCGGCAAACGACTGGCGCGTCCACGCGATCTCGCGGCTCTGCGTTGCGACTCCCGCGTTCCACGGCGTCTGCGCGATTCGCCGCGTCGCCAGCTCGGTCATCGTGCGCGCCGCCGCCGCGAGCGCCTGCGCGTTTTTCGCGGCGACGCCCGGTTCGCTCATCATCTCGCGCGCGGTCGCCTGCGCACTCTCGACGGTCGCGAGGAACTGCGCGCGCGCGCCTTCGATAAATCGCGCCGTACCCGACGACGGCGGATTCGGCACCCACGGCGTCTCCGGCGGCACCACCGGCTCCGGATCGGGCCGAAAATCGTACATCACCTTCAACAGCTCGACGCCCGAGACTCCATCGACCAGGCAATGATGCACCCGCCACACGACCGCGGTGCGTCCGCCTTCGACGCCTTGGTAAACCTGCATGTCCCACAGCGGACGCTCGCGATTAAGCGGCGTTTCGTAGCCGCGCATGATGATGCTGAGCGCATCGGCCTCGCTGACGCCGGGCGGCAACTCGTGGTTGAAGACGTGATTGCCGACGCTGAACTCCGGATCGTCTTCCATCATCGCGTGTGCGAGATTGAACGGGACCGGCGCAAGCCGCTGCCGATAGCGCGGAATCAGATGAATCCGGCTTTCGACGTGGCGCAGGATATCTTCGAAATCGATCCGCCCCTCGAGCATCCCGATCGATCCGATATGCAGCGGACCGTTTTGGGACTCGGCGTAAATGAAGGTCGCGTCCTGCGTGGACAGGCGGTAGCTCTGGGTACCGCCGCCGAGGATCTCGGAAGCCATCGCCATACCTCCAGATGCCGCGCGGAAACCGCGCGCGGCAGGTTCGGCTCAACCTTGGCAGGCCGCCGCGGCGATCCGCAAGCCGAATCACGCGCCGCTGCGCTTGCCGGTTGCGCTGTGATGCTGCGATGCTGCAAAGATGATTCACTGATCGCGCGGCATGGCCGCGGGCGGTGTCGCGCGGAGGGCTACGATGGCGCAAAAGGCGAAGGGCGAAAGCAAATTTCCGATGCATCTGAAATTGCGCGACGGCCGCGAGGCCGCCATCCGCATCATGCAGCCCTCGGACAAGGATGCCATCCTCAAGTTCGCCGCCAAGCTCCCCGGCGACGACCTGCTGTTCCTGCGCACCGACATCACCGATAAGGCAGTCATCGGCGAATGGATTGACAATCTCAAAAAGGGCAACACCATCACGATCCTGGCCGAAGTGGACGGCGATCTGGCCGCCTACGCGAGCGTCCATGTCGAGCCGGCGCGGTGGACCCGCAGAATCGGCGAGTTGCGCGTCAACGCATCGTCAAAATATCGCGGGCTGGGGCTCGGCCGCCGCCTCACCGCCGAAATTTTCGAGCTCGCGCGGGGCCTCGGCCTGAAAAAGCTGACCGCGCAGATGACGCCCGATCAAACCGCTGCGCGGACTGCGTTCGAACATCTGGGCTTTCAGGTCGAAGCGGTATTGACCGACTGGGTCGAGGACCGCAAAGGCCATCCCCGCGATCTTCTAATAATGACCCACGACGTAACCGGCTTCTCCGACCGTATCGTCGCGTAGCCGCGTCTGTTCCTCGCCAGTGCGCCGCGGCGCGCTGCCATCAAGGGACTGCGTGGCGCGATTGCGTTGCACGCGCAGCTTTGAGTACAGATACTCGTCTCAAGGGCTACAGCGAAGATTCTTCGGGAGCGGTGAGTTCGCAAAGGAGGATTGGCGATGAGTGGGGAAGCGTCCCGGCAACCGAACAACGTAATTGCGGCGGTCACCTATCTGGGCTTCTTCGTGACCGGAATTATCTTTCTGTATCTGGAACCCTACAGCCAGGACGATTACGTGCGCTTCCACGCGCGCCAATCGATCGGGTTCTCGGTGCTATGGTTCGCGGTCGAGATCGTGTTCGGCGTATTTATCGCGGTGCTGCCGCATGCACTGGGCGCGCTTCTGGGAGGGATCCTGGACCTGGTAAACGTCGTGTTGGCGATTTTCTGGCTGTTCCTGATCTACAAGGCCTATAGCGGCGAGCGGTATCGAATTCCCGAGCTGGCCGATATCGTCGATAGCGTTTTCAACCAGACCGCATCGCATTAGCTTTTCGCGCCCGAGGCTTTCGCGGCGGCGGCGGCCCGTGCGACTTCGGTGTCATCGGGACGCTCGGCGGCGGCTGCGATTGTTTTCACTGCTTCGGCGCCATTCTCACCCGGCTCCGGGATGACGGCTTCTTCATGCTCGGTCACCTCGATAGGCTGGATATTCGGCACTCCGGGCGCGACCAGCTTTAGCGCGGGCTCGCGGCGAATCGCGTCGAGCACACGGCGCGTGACCTCGTCCGCCACCTGGGATGAAGTGCGCACCCCCGCGGGATAGCGGATTATCATCTCGAGGCCGTTGGAAGTGAGGGTCATCCGTGAACTTGGGCGCGGAACGTCGAGCAGCATGTGCAGGTCGGATTCGAGATGGCGGAAATCGCCCTGCACCGTGTCGCGGTAGCGCGAGAAGACTTCGTCGACCGCGTCCATCAGGCGTTTTTCCGCGAGCCGATAGTCGCAATCGGGCGCCAGGGTCAGGCGCACCTCATTCCATACGAAACTCATTCCGGGCGCCTGCTTGAAAAAGTTGCCACTCGGCTGAAACACGATCGCGTTGGAATAGACCACCACCCGGCCGGTCGGCTGGCGGTCGGCGCCGGCCAGCTCCATCAGGGTGAGCTTGACCAGACCGATACCGATCACGTCGCCGGTGACGGAGCCGATCTGCACGCGGTCGCCGGCGCGGATTCCGAAGCGTCCGATCAAAAAGAAATATCCTGCTACCGAAAGGATCACGTTCTGCAGCGCGACTGCGATACCGGCCGCGGCGAAACCCATGATCGTGGCAAACGAACTTATTTGATTGGCGAAGTTCAGCAGCACCACGAAAACGATCAGAAACCACATCACCAGCCGGCGGGCGGCGAGAAGCTGATGGCGCCTGCGGGGATCGGCGATAAACCGCACCGTGAGGGAACGCCACAGATACGCGCCGCCCGCGATCAGCCCCAGAATCGCGAGCAATCCGACCAGGCGCACGGTCAGGCTGCGCAGCTCCTGGCGCGCCCGCCGATCGACCGACCCGCGCCATCGCGACAGGTTGTCGCCGTAGAGCGCCAGCAACACCTGCTGCTTGCTGAGCGGAACCAGGGTCGCGATGACCTGCTGGTGAGCGTCGATAAGATCCCGGTAGCCGGTGCGGCGCTGACGGAAGTCGCTCAGATTGCCGGCCTTGTCCAGATTCGCAAGCTCCGCGCCGCGTTTATTCAATTGCTGGAGCACTGCGATCAGCGGTGCGCGCATCGCGCTGACCCGGTGCTGGAGCGCGGTGGTCAGCGCGATAGTTTGCTCCAGGGACTCGGATTGATTTTGCAGGTCGAACAGATCCGAGATCATCCCGATTATTCCGCCTGCCTCAGGCTGCTCCGTCATCTGCGGCACGACCTGCTTGGTGGCGTTGTTCACCTGCGGAACCGACTGCTCGAGTTCGTCGATCTGCGCCGGCAGCCCAGTTCCGTCGCCTGCGGATTTCGAGCTGCCGGCGACAAAATCGGCCATCGCCGACAGCGCGTCGGCGCGCGCCTGGTCGAGTTCGACCTCGCCCTGCGTCGCCGCGATCTGCGAATTCAGCGTCGCGCGGCTGCCCGCCTTGGCCTTGGCGAGACTGCCCTGCAACTCCTTCAGACGCTTCTGCGCGGAGGCCACGGCGGCGCTGGCCTCCGCGGATTTCTGGATCAACTCGCTCAGGCCGAGCGCGCCGACAGGCGCGGTGGCTTGTGGCGCTCCGGGCGCCGCTTTCGCGTTGTAGGCGACTTGTGCGCGTGCGTACTCGAAGGCGAGCGTAATGATCTGATTCGCGGTTTGCGCGTCATTGGAATAGAAGAGCGTCTCTTCCGGCTGGCGAATGAGCTGCGCTTCGGCCGCTAGATGCCGATACCAGCTTATGACGTCGCTTAAGTAGGAGATGATCGCCGTCGCGTCTGCCTGCGCGGGCGTTGCCGCGGCGGACGGAGCCGCCGATTGCAATGCCGGCGCGGTTACCGCCTTGAGCGCGCTCGCGATGGAAGGCTGCGCATTGGGCATCGCGGAGGCCTGTGCTCGCACGGTGGCTCTGCCCTGCGCGGAAGAAGCATTGGTCGCGGGCGTCGGCGACGCCGCGCGAATCCGTTGGGCCGGAATAATCGCCAGGGCGAGCGCCGCTGTGATCATCGCGATCAGGGCGGCCATCCGTGGCAGCGGCGAAAATCGTGAGTAGGTGTAGGAGCGCGGGTTCACGAGCAAAAATTCTATCATGCGATGTCGCCGGGTTCGATCAGGTATCCCGCGACAAACCGAGTCCAGAAAGGCCTTTGGTTACGCTACTTCAGTTCTTCCGACAGGTCTCGCGCTCCATGGTCATGGAGAAGACGAACGATCAACGGTGGGCTGCGATTGGCGTCATAAACGATCAGGTAGGGGAAGCCGGTTAGGCTCAGAAATCGGTAGCGATCGCCTGCCAAATCGAGGCGCGCGCTACCGAATCTGAACCTGGTGGGCGATGGGTTTTGCCGCTTTGGCAACGGCGTTGCGCAGCGCGAGCGCAGCGGCGGGACAGCATAGCCTGAATCTGGCTGCGACGGTCATCCGCTTCTTGCAGCAATCGGAGTCCTGAACGGACCACCTCACTCACGCTATTGTAGCGCCTGCTTTTCACGCATTTGCGCGTAAAGCGTTCGAGCCCGGTTGTCAGATGAACATTGGTTGCCACTAGTTCTAAAATTTCAAAGATTGACATGGCGCGGAAATGAGCCGTCCAGAGAAAGCGCAGAGTTGGAGAGGGACGGCGATTAATCCAGCGCGAGTTCCACTGACTCCACCCGGACGCCTGCCGGCTCGAACCGGATTATCAGTTGGCAGGCATTGGTTTTCACGGTCAGCGCGTATGCTCCCGGAGCGCGCAGTGCGGCGGTCAGTTCTTCTACCGTGCCGCCCTTTAGCTTTGCGAGCGCGCGATTGAGTTCGCGCAGCGAAGTCGCAATCTCGCGGCCGCGGGGAGTTTTTTGGAGGAGCGCGTTTAGCGACAACTCGGCGCCGGGACCGAACAGCCGCCTTATTCTCCCGCTCTGGAGCGCTACCTCGACGATCGCGCCCATGCGCGCCTGCAACTCGGCCGGCGCGATCTCCATCGCTTCGACCGCGGCCTTTAGCGTCAGATAGACCTCGCGCGCCGGCGGGTCCGTAGTGGCGTCGATAAACGCCTGGATTTGCGGAAGCAGAATATCGCGCTGCAGCGCGTCGAGCGTGAGCGGTTCTTCGCCAGTGGCCGGCGCGTCATCGCTTGGCGTCATCAGACTCCGTCGCCGTCGCCGGTCATCTCGCGATGTCCCAGCAGGGCCGCAAGCTCATGCTCGAAGCCGCCGGTCTCGATCGAGCAATGCATCCCGCATTCCTTGGGCGCGCCCGTCTCCCACCACCATCGCCCCGAGCGGCCCTCCTGGCCTTCGCCGACCGCGCGGGTGCACGGCGCGCATCCGATGGACTTGAAGCCCTTGTCGTAGAGCGAGTTGTAGGGAACGTCGTGGGCGCGGATGTAATCCCAGACCTCTTCTTCGGTCCAATCGGCCAGGGGCGCAACTTTCACGATTCCGCCGTGGTCGTGATCGATTTCGAGCTTGCGGATATTGGAGCGCGTCGCCCACTGGTCGCGGCGCAGGCCCGTGATCCATCCGCTGTAATTCATCAGGGCTTTGCGCAGCGGCAGCACTTTGCGCACCTGGCAGCAGAGCAGGCGTAGGTTAACGTCGCGATAAAATAGATTGTTACCGTGCTTCGTCACCATCTGCTGCGCGACGCTGGTGTCGGGCATGAAGGTTTCGACCTTGATTCCGTAGCGATCGCGCACCTTGTCGATCAGGTCGTAGGTTTCCTGCGGCGTGCGTCCGGTATCGATCGTGAACACGCGGATACCCGGATCGATCCGGTGCGCCATGTCGATCAGGACGCAGCCTTCGGCCTGAAAGCTCGAGCAGATCGCGATCTGGCGTCCGAAGCGCTCGATCGTCCATGCGAGCACTTCCTGCGGCTCGCGGTCGTCGAGATCGACGGCGACTTCGCCCGCCTCGAGTTCGTCCATCACGATGGTCGGCTTGGGAAATTCGATTTCGTGTTCCACGGCTGTGCTCGCTTGCGGCATGTGGTTCAGGCGGCGGCTTCGGCGGCGCCGGAGTGAATAGTTCCCTGTGCAATCGCGGTCAGATCCGCGTCGGTGGTGCGCACGCAAAAACGGGTGAAAGATTCGCCGTCGGTGCGCCGCGCCAAATAGCCCGCGAACAGGCGCGATACGTAGTCTTCGACATTGGCCGACGCAATCCGGCGCAGCAGCGGCTTGCCGATCGCGGCGTCGCGCCCGAGTCCTCCGCGCAGGATGATATCGAACGCCTCGAGCGGCTCGCCGTTGGGCCCACGGGCCGTAGTGCCCTGAAGTCCGATATCGCCGGTCCAGTGCTGCGCGCACGCATGCGGGCATCCGTCGAGATTCAGCTTCAGTCCGGCCACGTCATTGCCGAAGTCCGTGACCAGGCGCTCGATAATCGTGGCGAGCTTGGTCTTGGTCGGCGTGACCGCGTAGTTGCAATGCGGATCGCCGATACATCCGATCGACGACGCATACAGCCCGTTGGCGTCAAGCGGAAACCCGATCGCTCCGACGCGCGACGCGACTTCTTCAAGCCGGTCTTTCGGAATTCCGGTCAAAATAAAATTCTGCCGCCGGGTGAGGCGAATGTCACCGCCGATTTCCTCCGCGACCTCCGCGACCGCGCGCATCTGCTTGCCCGTCATCGTGCCCAGGTAAACCGGAAACCCCGCGTAGCACAGACCGCCCTCTTTCTGCTCGTGGACCCCCATGTGATCGCTTTCTTCGTCCGCCAGCGGCATCTCGGCCAGATCTTCGAGCGGGAAATCCAGCCGCGTTTGCACCAGCTTGCGGAATTCTTCGGGGCCGTAATCGTCGATCATGAACTTGAGCCGCGCCTTGACCCTTGAGATGCGGTACTCGGTGGTCGAGCGCCAGGTGTCGATAATCGCGCGCATCACCGGCATCGCCTGCCCGCGCGTGATGAACACGCCCAGATGACGCGACAGGCGCGGCGTTGACGATTGTCCACCGCCGACGCGCACCGCGAAGCCCTCACGTCCGTCTTTGAGCGTCGCGACCAGAGCCACGCAATTGATCTCCGGCGCATTGCACTGATAGCGGCACGCCGAAATCGTGATCTTGTGCTTGCGCGGAAGATCGGAGTAGTCGCGATTGCCGTAAAAGAAATTCGCCGCCTCGGCGACCAGGCCGGTCACGTCGAACAGCTCTTCATGATCGACGCCCGCAACCGGGCATCCGGTGATATTGCGCACCACGTCGCCGCATCCGCCCATCGTGGTGAGCCCGGCGGATTTGAGCTGCTCCAGAATCTCGGGAAATTTGTCGAGCGTGATGTAATGAAGCTGGATATTCTGGCGCGTTGTCAGCTCGCCCTGATCGCGGCCGTACTGCTCCGAGATTTGGCCGATAGTGCGCAGGCCTGCCGGCGAAA
>Ga0307374_10010420_pt1 | contig 13467 bp, 15 predicted proteins | sample OX3MG_FD_202532 | JGI IMG/M metagenome (GOLD analysis project Ga0307374, IMG submission 202532) | Soil microbial communities from Risofladan, Vaasa, Finland - OX-3 | ecosystem: Environmental > Terrestrial > Soil > Coastal area > Acid sulfate soil | place: Finland: Risofladan, Vaasa | collected...
TCTGACCGAAGGCACGAGCCGGGGCGAGATCTACCTGACCGTCGGGCGCGCCATGGCCTTCGTCGACGAGACCGGCAAGGCGGCCGGCTTCACGACCGCCGGCCCGGGCCTGTTCGGCACCGACGTCTTCCTGGCCGCCGTCTACGGGATCTACATGTACACAGTCCTGCGGATGCGGATGACGCGGGAGTTCAACCGGCTCGTCCCGCCGCTGCCCGACCTCATCCGTCGCCTGCTCGGCGTCTACCACCTGGAGGGCTAGGACCATGCCAATCGGAGGCCGAAAGGTCCCGCCCCGCGCGGTAGAGAAGGAGACCGCGACGGTCGCCTCGCCCATCTCCGGCCGGGAGGTCGAGCTTCCGGCGATGTGGAACCGGATGTTCGAGCCGCGCGTGCTCACCGACTACGACCCAGTCGGCTTCGAGAAGATCTCCGCGCTTCCCGGCGGTGAGTCACTGGAATGGTGCTACGGCTGCGGAAAGTGCATTCCGGTCTGCCCGGTGGACATGGTGGGGGAGTACAGCCCGCGCAAGCTGCACCGCAAAGTCCAGACCGGTATCGACCTGCTCACCGACGATGATCTGTGGCTCTGCACCACCTGCGGTAATTGCCTGCGGGTCTGCCCGAAGGAAGTCGACATGATCCAGATCATGCCGGCCGTCCGCGAGGCCGCTCTGACCGACGGCTCCCCAGTGCCGTCCGAGCTTCAGGATGTCTTCGAGAAGACCTTCAGATACGGCAACGCACTCGGCGAGAACGCCCGCCGCCGCGCCCAGTGGACCAGGGCGGCCGGCGTCCCGGTGCGGATCCTGCCTAGTGACCCGTTGCCGGTGGACGTGCTGTTCTACGTCGAGGACTACTGGAGCTACCACCCGCGCGGCCAGCAGGCCGCGCGGGCCTTCGCCCGGGTCGCCACCGCGCTCGGCGTCGACTGGGCCATCCTCGGCCACGAGGAAAAGACGGTCGGCGACTCGCAGCGCCTGGCCGGCGAGCAAGGCCTGTTCGATTCGCTCGTCGAGGATGTGACCGCGACCCTGGCCAAGTACGAGTTCGCCAGGATCGTGACCCCTGACCCGCACGCGTTCAACGCCCTGGTCAAGGAGTACCCCAGGCGGGGGCACTCCTTCGACGTGCTGCACTACACCCAGCTTCTTGCGCCCCTGGTCGGGCAGGTCACCTGGGCGAAAGAGCTGAACCTGCGGGTCACCTTCCACGACCCCTGCTACCTCGGCCGGCACAACGGCGAGTACGACGCCCCGCGCACCCTGATCGAGGCCATACCGGGCGTGGAACTCCTCGAGATGGCCCGGTGCCGCGAGAACGGCTACTGCTGCGGCGGCGGGGGCGGCGGCATGTGGCTGGATGGATTCGCGAAGAACCACGCGGCCGAGCGCCTGTCCGAGCGCCGGGTCAGAGAGGCCGCGGCGACCGGTGCCGACGTCCTTGTCGTCTGCTGCCCGTACGAGGTCTCGCGGTTCGAGGACGCCGCTAAGTCCACGGGGCACGATCAGCTGCAGGTCAGGGACATCATCGAGCTGATCGACGAGGCGATGGGCCTTGGGTCTGCCGGTGAGTGACGTGCTGCGAGTCATCGACTTCGGGCGGGTCACGCCGCTGCGCTCGCAGACCCTGTGGCATGCCGTTGCCTACGGCGTCAGCGGCGGCGAGCCCGCCACGCTGTCCTTCGCCCGGCCGTCCGCGCCGTACGTCTGCCTCGGCTACCTACGCGACGCCGCCGAGGTGGACCATGAATATTGCGCGTCCCATGGCCTGCCTGTCTACCGGCGGATGGTCGGCGGTGGTCCGGTCTACCTGGATGACCGGCAGCTCTTCTTCCAGATCTGCATCCCGGCCGGCGACGTCTCGCCATCACGCCGCGACGCACTGCGCTCACTGCTGGAGCCGGCCGTGTCGGCGTTCCGTGTGCTTGGTGTCGACGCCAGACTCGATGACAACGGCGAGATCTGCCGCGATGATGCGAAGATCTGCGGTCACGGTGCCGGCCAGATCGAGGACGCGGTGGTGGTCTGCGGCAACCTGATCGAGGCGTTCGACCACCAGCGCGCCGCCCGCGTGCTGGCGCTGACCGATCCGGTGCAGCGCGCCGAGACACTGCGGCTGATGCGGCGCTACGTCGCCTCGACGCCGGTAGATCCGGGAGCCTTCCGCGCCGCGCTGATCGACTCGTTTTCCGGCGCCCTGGGGCTGCGGGCCGAATCTGGCGTGCTCAGCCCCGCCGAGCTCAAGTCAGTCCACAAGCTCGACCGCCGCTTCGTTACAGCCGAATGGCTCGCCGGGCCAGACCGGACGGCCCCGACTGTCAGCACGGGCCGGCAGGTCAAGGTGCGCGCGGGAATCTGGACGTTCGCCGTGCAGGCGAGCAGCGGCGCCAGCGTCGTGGCGAGCGTGGTGAGGGAAAGGCTGGACCGGGTCGTCCTTACTGCGCCAGGAATGAATAGCCAGGCCGAGGCCGCGGCGTGCGCCCTTGCCGGGATGCCCGTCTCTGCCGCCGCCGACGTGCTGAGCCGGTTCGGCGAGTCAGGAACTGAACTTGCGGCGGCACTGGCCAGAGCCGAAGGCAGACTGCCATGACTAGTACCGGGCCGGCTAGCTCCGCGGCGATGCGGGACGTGCACGGATTCGCGCTCGCCCTCGACCGCAGCTACCAGCCCGCTACGCACATGTGGGTCAAGCTCACCGCGCCTGGCCGAGTCAGGATCGGCATCGACCCGCTCGGTGTCGAGACGAGCGGCACGCTCGCCCAGCTGTCCCTTCCCGCAGCGGGAACCAACCTGACCGCCGGGCGGCCCTTCGGCGAGATGGAAGCGGTGAAGTTCGTCGGCCCGCTGAGCAGCCCGGTATCGGGCACCGTACGGGCGGTCAATTCCGCAGCAGCAGACAACCCCGGGCTCGTCGAACGGGATCCGTTCGGTGACGGCTGGCTGATTGAGGCGGAACTGGCCGATCCGGCCGACCTCGATGCCCTGATCGCCGATCCGGAGGAAATCACCACCTGGTACGCGGCGAAGATTGCCGAGTACCGGCTGTCCGGGGCGATCGCGGAATGACCGGCAAGCAGCCGCCGGGCGGGCCGGCCGACCGGGCACGCACCGACGTGCAGTCGCCCGCGGATATCCGCCGGGCGAACTTTCCGGACGTGATGGACTTCTACGCGCCCGGCCTGAAACGGTGGCAGACGCCGGAATGGACGCCAGAGAACCCGCGCCGGTTCCTGCCGGTCTCCGTCACCGGCTCGGCCTGCGCGCTGTCCTGCGACCACTGCCAGACCAAGGTGCTCGACGGCATGATCTCCGTCCGGGCCGACCAGGACCTGTTCACCCTGGCGAGCCGGCTGCGCAGCCAGGGCAGCGAGGGACTGCTCGTCTCCGGCGGATCGACCAGGACCGGCGAGGTGCCGCTCCTTCCGCACCTGCGGCACATCCCGCGGATCAAGTCCGAGCTCGGCATGAAGGTCATCGTCCACTCGGGCGTCGTCTCACCGAGGCTGGCCACCGGGCTGGCCCAAGCTGGCGTCGACGGAGTGATGCTCGACATCATCGGCGCCGACGAGACGATCCGCGACGTGTACCACCTGAACCTGACCGTCGCCGACATGGAACGGTCACTCAGCGTGCTGGCCGGGGAAGGCCTGCGGATCATCCCGCACATCGTCCTCGGCCTGCATTACGGGAGGTTCCTCGGCGAGCACCGGGCGCTCGAGATGCTCACCCGCTACCCGGTCTCCACCCTCATCCTGGTGGTACTGACCCCGCTGACCGGCACGCCGATGGCGCACATCCCGCCGCCGCCGACCGATCAGGTCGCCGAGTTCTTCGGCACCGCCCGGCTGGCCGCCCCGACGACACCGGTCAACCTCGGCTGCGCCCGGCCGCTCGGCAAAACCAAGACCGACCTCGATCAGGCCGCGATCGACCTGGGGCTGAACGGCATCGCCTATCCCGCCGACGGCGCGATCGCCTATGCCGCAGCCCGCGGCCTGACGCCGCGTCTGTTCGAGTACTGCTGCTCGCTCACGTGGACCGGCGACAGCGAGGAGAGCTACTCGAAAGTCGAGGTGGGCACGTGAGCACCGGTACCGCCGGACGCTGGCTGACCGCAGCGGGACAGTCCTGGCGGCTGCTCACGGAGGACCGAGCGGAAGCTGCGGAGGGCCTTGCCCTGGACGAGGCGCTGATGGCGCGGTACTCGCGCGGAGCACTGCCCCGGCCGCCGACGCTGCGCCTGTACACCTATCGCACGCACTGCGCGCTGATTGGCCGCTACCAGAACCTGGACGCCGAGGTCGACCTGGCGGTGTGCCGCGACACCGGAACCCGTGTCAGCCGCCGCCCCACCGGCGGCGGGGCGATCATCATGGGCGCCGGTCAGCTCGGCGTCGCACTGGTGGCCGCCGCGCCGTCCGACCTGCGTCCGCGCGAGATCATCTCCGAACTCGCCGGCGGGCTGATCACGGGCCTGTCCGAACTCGGCATCAGCGCCGTGTTCAAGGGCAAGAACGACCTCGAGGTCAACGGGCGCAAGGTCGCCGGTCTCGGCCTGTATCTCGATCAATCGGGCGCGATGCTGTTCCATGCCAGCGTCCTGGCCGATCTCGACATCGGCTTCATGCTCCGGGCGCTGCGAATCCCGGCCGCGAAACTCGGGGACAAGGCGGCATCCGCGGTCGCCGAGCGCGTCACCACAGTCACCGCACTGACCGGCCAGCCCTGGGACGGCCCCGCGCTGCGCCAGGTGATCGCGTCAGGATTCGCTACGGCCCTCGGCGCCGACCTTGAGCCGGGGGAGCCTTCAGATCACGAGTGCGCGCTGGCCGCCCAGTTCGCCGCAGGCAAGTACTCCCGTGATTCCTGGCTCGCGGACCGCAGCGCCGCCCTCGACGGGACCGGCTCAGCCTCCCTCAAGACCCCAGCCGGCCTGGCTCGCATCTACCTCACGACCCACGGCGACCTGGTGAAGAGCGCCGTCGTCGTCGGCGACTTCAATGAGCTTCCCGCCCCGGTCGTGGCGATGGAGTCGGCCTTGCGCTGGCACCGCCTCGACGGCCTCTCGGTCGCCAGGGCGATTGCCCGGTCCGGTGCCGCCAGCGCGCTGGGCGTCGCGCCAGAGCAACTTGTCGCGGCTGTCGTTCAGGCCGGCCGCCAGGCGCAGGATCGCGTCGCTGCCGCTCCCGTCCGATCCGAAGGCTCCTGCTACTTCCCCGAGCCGACCCGGAGCCTGGCATGACAGCCCGAGCGAGGGCCTGCGGGGGTGGCCCAGCGCGTAAAAGAGCCGAAGGCGAAGCGCAGGGCCACCCCCGCAGGCCCTCGCTCCCCCTGCTGACCCGACCTAGGACCAGCCCCGACTACGTAAGAATCTCCTACGCCAGCGCCATCGCCCTCCGCATGAAGTCCGGAAGATTCAGCCGGGACTTCGATTTCGGTGGCATCAACCTGCTGCTCAATTACGACGAGGGCTGCCTGTCCGACTGCGGCTACTGCGGCCTGGCCCGCACGAGGCCCGTCGACTATGGCGACCAGTTCATCCGGGTGGAGTGGCCCCTGGTCGGAACCGACGAACTCGTCGACCGGATGGCCACCCGCGAGGACAAGCTGACCAGGCTGTGCATCTCGATGGTCACGCACGGCCATGCCTACGCCGACACTTGCGACATCACCCGGCGGATCGCAGCGCGGGTGCGCACTCCGCTGTCGATCCTGGTCGCGCCGCCGACCCTCAACCGGGAGCGGCTGGAGACGTTCAAGGCGCTGGGCGTAGACATGATCGGGATCGGGCTGGACGCCGTCACCGAGGACCTTTTCCGCAACATCCGCACCGACGTGCCGGCCGGCGGCCTGAAGTGGGAGAAGTACTGGGAGGTCGTCACCGACTCCCGCGAGATCTTCGGTCCGTGGAAGGTCAACGTGCACACCCTGGTCGGGCTCGGGGAGACCGACCAGGACCTGATCGAACTGTTCTGTGCGCTGCGGGACAAGGAGATCTTCTCCTACCTGTTCTGCTTCAACCCAGAGCCCGACTCCCGGATGGCTGGTCACCCCAAGTCGCCGTTGGTCCGCTGGCGCCGGGTCCAGCTGGCCAAGCACCTGATCGAAACCGAGGGCTACGACCTGGGCCAGTTCGACTTCGACGCCGACGGCGGCCTCGTGCACCTGCGGGCCGGTGCAGCGGCAGTAGACGCGGTGGTCAGCCAGGGCGTCGCCTTCATGACCAACGGCTGTCCGGGCGAGAAAGGCGAACCAGGCTGTACCCGGCCGTATGGCTCCTACCGTCCGGCCGAGCCATTCCGCGATTACCCGTTCCTCCCTTCGGCAGCCGACCTGGATGAGATCAGGCAGCAGCTGCGGCTCGACGAAGTTCTCCGCTAGATAAGGCAGAAACGCGTGCGAATTGTTGTGCTTATGAAAGCAGTTCCGGACCTCGTCGAAGAGATCGAGCTCACCGCTGACGAGACCGGTATCGATCGCGAGTTCCTCAAGTTCGTGGTGAGCGAATGGGACGCGCAGGCGCTGGAGGAGGCGCTGCTGGTCAAGGACGCCGCCGGCGCCGACGTCGTGGCCGTCGGCCTGGCCAGTGATCCGGACATCGACCAGGCGCTCTACACAGCGCTCGCCAAGGGTGCTGATTCGGCGGTGAAGGTCACCGGCGGCGAGGAGACGATGCTCACCGGTGACCGGGCCGCGCTGCTGGCCGGCTACCTGGCGGCCGAGCCGGCCGACCTGGTGATGACCGGGGTGCAGGCTGCTGACGACATCGACGGCCAGTTGCCGCCGATGCTCGCCGCTCACCTCGGACAGCCGCACGTATCGGTGGTGGTCGCGGTGGAGGCCGCCAATGGCGGGGTCACCGTGCGGCAGGAGTTCGCCGGCGGCCTGGTGCACGAGCTTGCGGTGCAGCTTCCGGCCGTGATCGGCGTGCAGGCGGCCAGGCAGGCACCCCGGTACGCCCCGATCACCCGGATCCGGCAGGCGATGCAGGCCGGCGGCCTGCGTGAGGTGACTGCCGCCGCAGCGACTGCCGCCCCAGCACCGACGGTGCGGCGAATGTTCCGGCCGGAGCAGGCCAGTCACGCCCAGATGCTGACCGGCAGCGCCGATGACGTGGCTACGGCGATCGCGGACCTGCTCCGCGACCGCGGCCTGGTGAAGGGGTGAGGATGTTATGGGCGGGAACGTGCTGGTGCTCGCTGAGCACGACGGCAAGCAGATCTCCGACGCCACATACGAGCTGCTCGGGGCTGCCCGTGATCTCGCGGCCGCGCTGGGCGGTCAGGCGGAGGTGGCGCTGTTCGGGCCGCGCGATCTGGCCAGCCAGCTTGGCGGGGCCGATGTGGTCGTCAGCGTGGATCACCCCGCGCTCGCCGAGTACTTGCCCGAGGCGTACGAGCAGGCGCTGACCGCGGTGCTCGCCGAGCGGTCACCGCGGCTGGTGCTGATGTCTACGGCCACGGCGGGCCTCGACCTCGGCGCCGCGGCGGCAGTGCGCTGGCAGGCTCCGCTGGCCGCCGCTGTCACCAAGCTCGAGGCGGCGGCCGGTGAGATCGTGGCCACCGCGCAGATCCTGGGCGGGAAAGTGCTGGCCGAGCTTGAGCTACCGGGCGAGCGGGCGATCGCGGCCGTCGTCGGCGGGACATATCCTGCCGCGGCCGGCCAGGGAGCAGGCACGCCGGAGGTGGTCGAGGTCGCCCCGCCCGCCGGGCTTGACCGGCTGCGGATGAGCCTGGTCCAGGTGACCGAGCCGCCGGGTGGCGACGTGGATATCACCACGGCCGACCTGCTGGTGTCGGTCGGGCGGGGAATCGAGTCGCAGGACAACGTCGAGCTCGTGCAAGAGCTCGGCGACGCGCTCGGCGTCCCGCTGTCGGCATCGCGGCCCGTGGTCGACGCGGGCTGGCTGCCCAAGACCCGCCAGGTCGGCAAGTCGGGCCTGAAGGTAAAGCCGAAGGCCTACCTGGCGTTCGGCATCTCCGGCGCGCCGGAGCACCTCGAAGGGATGCGTGACGCCGACCTGATCATCGCCTGCAATACCGACCCGGGCGCGCCGATCTTCGACGTCGCGCACTACGGGACCACGGTCGATCTGTTCGACCTCGTTCCCGCGCTCACCGAGAAGCTGGGCCGGTGATGCTCGTCCGGATCATCGTCGGCGGCGTCATCGTCCTGGCCGGGCTGGGCCTGGCGGGGACGCGGCTCGCCTGGCTGGCTCGCCTGGTCCGGTCAGGCCAGCCTGCGCCTGGTCGGCTCGCGGACGCGCCCGCCCGGGTGACTGCCGAGCTCGCTGAGGTGCTCGGCCAGCGCAAGCTCTTCAAGCGGTGGCGGTCGGGACTTCCGCATGCGCTGGTGTTCTGGGGTTTCCTGATCCTGCTCTTCACCATCATCGAAGCACTGGGGGACACCTTCCTCAGCAAGGACTTCGCGATCCCGCTGATCGGGCACTCGGGCGAGCTCGGCTTCGTCGAGGACCTATTCACGGTGATCGTGCTGGCCGGGCTCGCGGTCTTCACGGTGACCCGGCTGGTCGAATCACCCCGCCGCCGGGGAAAGTCCTCCCGTTTCTACGGCTCGCACACGACGGCCGCGTGGATCACGCTGTCGATGATCGCGCTTGTGATGATCACGCTGCTCGGCTACCGCGCGGCGCAAGTCAACACCGGTCATTTCCCCTACGGGAACGCGGCATTCGCGTCCCACTGGCTCGCGGGCGTCTTGAAGCCGCTCGGCACGAGCGCGAACTCCGGGCTCGAAACCGGCCTGCTGCTGGCGAACATCGCCGTGATCATGGGGTTCGGCGTCTTCGTCACCTACTCCAAGCACCTGCACATCGTGATGGCGCCGCTGAACGTCGCGTTCTCACGGCGGCCGCGTGCGCTCGGGGCGCTGGGCGAGCTGCCCGCCGAGGCGCCGGCGGCAACTCCGCAACTCGAGCTGCTGACCTGGAAGCAGCGGCTGGACGCGCTGACGTGCACCGAATGCGGGCGATGCCAGTCCGCCTGTCCGGCGTGGAATAGTGGCCAGCCGCTGTCTCCCAAGCTGCTCATCATGAACCTGCGGGACGGCCTGATGTCGTCTGGTACCGGGAGCGCAAGCGACACTGTCCATGACGGGGACAGCAACGGAACCGATGGCGCCGCCGAGACGGCGGTCATCAGCCCGGACGTTCTGTGGTCCTGCACTACCTGCGGTGCCTGCGTGGAGCAATGCCCCGTCGACATCGAGCACGTCGACACGATCGTGCATCTGCGCCGCCAGCTCGTCGACGCGGGACAGATCGAGCCTGCCGTCCGGCAGGTTCTCCAGGCTGACGCCCAGCAGGGCAACTCCTTCGGCAAGTCGAGCCGGATGCGTGCCCGGTGGACCCGCGAGCTCGGCTTCGGCGTGAAGGACGCCCGCAAGGAGCCAGTGCGGTACCTGTGGTTCGTCGGCGACTTCGCCTCGTTCGACGAACGGCTTCAGGTCCTGTCCCGCAGCCTGGCCCGCATCCTGCGCGATGCGGGCGTGGACTTCGGGATGCTCTTCGACGGCGAACGCGACGACGGCAACGACGTGCGGAGGATCGGCGAGGAGGGCCTGTTCCAGATGCTCGCCGAGCAGAACATGGAAGCGTTCCGCAGCGCCACCTTCGAGGAGATCTTCACCACTGATCCCCACTCGTTCAATACCCTGCGGAACGAGTATCCGGCGTTCGGCCTGGACAAGCCGGTCATGCACTACTCGCAACTGCTGCAGCGCCTGCTTGGCGATGGGGCCATCGGCGTCGAGCCGCTCGGCATGCGGGTGACCTACCACGACCCGTGTTACCTGGCCAGGCACAACCGGCTTACCGACCCGCCACGGCAAGTCCTCGCTGCGCTCGGCTGCGATCTGGTGGAGATGCCGAGGAACGGGCTGAACACGTTCTGCTGCGGAGCAGGCGGCGGGCGGATCTGGATGACGGGACCTGAACAGGCCGAGCGGCCGAGCGAGAGCCGGATCCGCGAGGCGGTTGCCGTCGGCGTCGATCACTTCGTGGTCGCCTGCCCGAAGGACTTCGTCATGTACACCGATGCGGTCAAGACCACGGGCAACGACGACCGCATCACGGTGATCGATCTCATCCAGCTTGTCGACCGGGCGCGCCGCCCGGCCCCGACTCTCGAAACCGTCTGAGGGGGACAGCATGGACTGCCCGTGGTGCGACCTCGCGGCCGGGCCACGGGCACTTCATGCTCATCTCGGCGAGCGGCACGGCGACCAGGTCCGGACAAGTGAGCGCAACGGGAAGGTCTTCTACGAGATCACCTGCCCGAAGTGCGGAGACCGTTACCAGCATTTGGTCAGGAAGGCCGCCCGCGACCCGGAGTTCCTGGCCGGATTCGGCCGCGAGATACGCATGGTTGCCCTCGACATGCTCGTCCATCACCTGTTGGCCGAGCACGGGCAGCCCCACGACGAGCAGCCCGGACACGAACTGCCAGCACAGCAGGGGACAGGAGACTGACGCGGTGGCCCTGGTCAACAACTGCAACATTCCCGAGGACCTGTACTACGTCGTCGACAAGCACGTCTGGGCCCGCAAGGACGGCGACCTGGTGACGGTCGGGATGACCGACGTCGCGCAGAGCCTCGCCAAGTCGATCATCGCCGTGACCCTCAAGAAGCCGGGCAGGGCAGTCGCCCGTGGCCGCAACATCGCCACGGTCGAAAGCGGCAAGTGGGTCGGCCCGGTGCCCGCGCCTGTAACCGGCGAGATCGCGGAGGTCAATGCCGCGCTCGAAACCTCACCGGGGCTGATCAACTCCGATCCGTATGGTGGCGGATGGGTGGCCAGGCTGCGACCCTCTGACTGGGACGCCGAAGTGAGCGACCTCGCATCGGGCCCGGCGGGCGTCGAGGTATACCGGCAGTTCCTCGACGCGGAAGGGATCGCCTGCGGCGGGTGACGATGCATGGCTGACCTCCTCTGGCATGGCTGCGCCGTTCCGGACCACCTGCTCTATGACGTCGAACTGAACGTCTGGGTCCGCCTGGAAGGCGACGTCGCCGTGCTGGGGATGACCGATATCGCTCAGACCCTGGGCGGACGGATGGTGCAGGTCAGCTGGAAAAGAACCGGCCGGAGCTATCAGCGCGGCCGGTCCGTCGCGGTCATCGAGAGCGCCAAGTGGGTCGGGCCGTTTCCCACGCCGCTGACCGGAGAACTGCTCGAGGTTAACGAGGAGCAGTTTGCCTCCGATATTGCCGTCGCCAACCGCGACCCGTACGGGACGGGCTGGATGGCGCGGATCCGGCCAGCCGATCTCGCGGGGGAGCGGCACCACCTGGTGGACGGCACCGCTGCGTTCGAGGCTTACCGCGAACTGATCGATGAACGAGATATCCGCTGCTACCGATGTGTGGACTGACCCGAAGGAGAGAGCACCCATGCAGACCACCGACATCTCCGCCGCTGCCCAGGAAATGACCCAGGACGAGCAGGCCAAGCGCATGGCCATCATCTGCTGGAGCGGTGACCTGGACCGGGTGTGGCCGACCCTGATCCTGGCCACGACCGGCGCCGCATCCGGCCTGGAGGTCGACGTGTTCTTCACCTTCTGGGGACTGCGAGTGCTCCAGAAGAACTCCAGGCGGATCACCGGCAGGAACTGGATGCAAAAGGGCGAGTCGCTCGTCGACCGCGGCGGCACCGACCACCTCAAGCTCGGCAAGATCCATTTCGGCGGCATGGGCACAAAGATGATCAAGATGCTGGCAAAGCGGTACAAGGTCGCCAGCCCGACCGAGCTGCTGGACATGGCGCTCGAGTGCGGCGTGCGGCTGCACCCCTGCCAGATGACGATGGACCTGTACGGCTTTGCCGCGGACGATTTCATCGACGGCCTGCAGCCCACGCTCGGCGCGGCGAGCTTCATCGACATGGCGGCCAAAGCCGACATCACGTTGTTCATCTGACGTGCTGATCCTGCTGACCACCGACCCGGTCATCACCCGCCGGATCGGTCAGCTGGCGCAGGAGCATGGGCTGGTAGTCGCCGATCCGCCGGAGGCGGCACCGGACTCGGATCAGGCTACGGCTGGCGCGGCACCTGTGCTGGCCGTTATCGACGTGCTGCGCTCGGATGCCCTGGAGCGCGTGCGAGCGTGGCGTGCCTGGTGGCCGGACACGCTGATCGCGGGCCACATCGGCGTTCCGGACAAAGACCGGTGGGTTGCCGCCCAGCGGGCCGGCTGCGATCTGGTTGCCAGCCGGGGCGCGTTGCTGCCGCAGCTGCGCGAACGGCTGGCCCGGAGCGGCGGCCAGCGTAGTGAGCGGTTCCCGCTGCTCGATGTGGCTGAGGCCGCCGGACGGCTCGGGCTGGTCTGCCGAGTGGACGTGACGCCAGTTGGCCCGGTGTCCGTCTATCGGGTGGCCGGTGGCTGGCACGTGGTCGCCGACCGCTGTCCGCATGCCGGGGCCGCGCTCTCCGCCGGGGATCTCGATGGCACGGTGATCACGTGTCCCGGGCACGGTAGCAGGTTCGATGTCCGGACCGGCGAGCGGCTTCGCGGCCCGGCCGATACCGACATCGCGGTGTTCCCCATCGTCCAGGAAGGCGGTCAGATCTGCCTGTCGGTCAGGCGGTAAGCCCGCTCGACAGACCTCACTGGTGCGGCAGGAAGATCTCCCGTGCCTCGCGAAGGGCGTAGAAGACGATGACAAGGGCGGCAATAGGGTCGGCCCACCACCAGCCCGCGGCAGCATTGAGAAGCAATCCGGCCAGCACGGCGACCGCCAGGATCCCGTCGACGAGCGTCACTCTGCCCTCGGTGATGAGCACGGGGTTATCTAGTTGCCTCCCGGCGCGAGCCTTGCCGGCGGCCAGGCCAGCCATGGCGGCCGCGGTCATGGCCGTCCAGGCAATGCCGAGTGCGCTATGGCCGGGGTGGTAGCCGGTGACCAGAACCACGACAGACTGCGCGGCCAGGTATCCGGCGAGGGCCAGGAACGCGCCCCCGATCAGCCGGAGGGCACGGCGCTGCCGGTTTTCGCCAGTGCCCGACAGCTCCCAGAGCACGACCGTGCTTGCGCCGATCTCGATCAGCGAGTCCAGGCCGAATCCGGCTAGCGCGACCGAGCGGGCCTGAATCGCGGCGACGGCCAGCACGACGATGCCGACGACGTTCCAGCCCAGCGTGATGCCTTCCAGAATGCGGCCGCGGCGCAGCAGTGTGGCGGAGGCGGCAGGCGCCTCTGGTGCTGATTCGGCGGTCGTCATGTTTGGCTTCCGTCACTGGTACTGAGAGGTGGCTCGATGCGGCCCGTGAACTGCTCTGGGAGTCTGCCAGGTACTTCGCTGGCAGAACAATAGCGCCGGCCCATTCGTCTGGCAGAGTTCATCTGCTGTCGGCTGCGCGGATGTCAGCTGGCTGTTCTGTCGAGGTGGCGCAGTCCTTCGCCGACGTAGATCTGCCGCGGCCGGGAGATCTTCTGTTCCGG
>Ga0307374_10010421_pt1 | contig 13465 bp, 13 predicted proteins | sample OX3MG_FD_202532 | JGI IMG/M metagenome (GOLD analysis project Ga0307374, IMG submission 202532) | Soil microbial communities from Risofladan, Vaasa, Finland - OX-3 | ecosystem: Environmental > Terrestrial > Soil > Coastal area > Acid sulfate soil | place: Finland: Risofladan, Vaasa | collected...
CTACCCGGTTCGGGATAATCCCCCGCCGCGGTGAGACGTCGGATCTGCGCTGGTTCGAGGCCGAACCGACCTTCGTCCTTCACTGGATCAATGCCTTCGAGGACGGGGACGAGGTGGTGCTGGATGGCTTCTTCCAGGGCGACCCCGAGCCGGCCAAGCGCCCGCAGGCGGGACGCTGGCAGAGCATCTACCGGTATCTGGACCTGGAGCGCCTACAGGTCAGGCCCCGCCGCTGGCGCTTCAACTTGGTCACCGGGCTGACCAAGGAAGAGGACCTGAGCGACCGGGTGATGGAATTCGGCATGATCAACAACTCAGTAGCCGGGCGCCCATATCGGTACGCCTACAACATGACCGCCGAGCCCGGCTGGTTCCTGTTCGACGGGATCGTCAAGCACGACCTGCAGAGAGGTACCGAGGAGCGGTACGCCTTCGGCCCCGGGGTGTTCGGATCGGAGACGCCCATGGCGCCCCGACCCGGGGCCACGGAGGAGGACGACGGCTACCTGGTGACCTTCACGACCGACGTGAATGCCGACCGGTCGGAGTGCCTCGTGCTCGATGCCAGGGACATCGGTGCCGGTCCCATCGCCCGGGTCCGGCTGCCCCATCGGATCTCCAGCGGCACCCATTCCTGCTGGGCCTCTGCCCGCCAGCTGTCCGGCGGGTTCGCTCGGTAGCCTCCCACGATGGCCATACCAGGACCTCCGGCCGGGGCGAAACAGTCGCTTGGGAGAATCGGGCGCCAGGCCCTGACCTGGGGCGCCCAGCAGCTGCCCGTCCGCCGGCGCCTCGACCGGCTGGCTACCAGCCTCACCCTGCTCTTGGACCAGACGGCCCCCGATGGCATGTACGGCGGGTCGTACTTCGGGGACGGCCGTAACCCCGAGGACCGGATGGGTTTGTCCGGGTATGCCACCTATGACCGGGTTTCCAGCATGGCCAACCGGGCCGCCTTCATCGAATGGAGTCTCTTCCAGGAATGCCGCAGCCTGGATGTCGGCTGCGCCTTGGGCTTCGTGGTGGAGGCGCTGCGGGAGGTGGGGTTCGACGCCTGGGGCATGGACTACAGCGAGTGGGCCGTTCGGCACTCCACCAAGGGCGCACGCGGCCACCTGCGCCAAGCGAGCCTGCTCGAGCCGCTTCCCTATGCCGATGGTGAGTTCGGCCTGGTCACCGCCATGGAGACCCTGGAGCATCTCCCACCCGACGCCATTCCAGGAGTGCTGGCCGAGCTGCGGCGGATCTGCGGTGGGTTTCTGTACCTGACCATCCCCTCCTTCGGACCCAACCGGTGCGGTCTCGACGGTTGGTTCTCGGGGAAGGTGGCTCCCGAACGCCTCGCCTACTACGACTCGTTACCCGCTGACTACGACGGGCCGGTGCCCTTCGAAGATCTGATGCGCGACGCCCACGGCCAGCCCATCGAGGGCCACCTCACCATCGCCTCGTTCAACTGGTGGGAGGAGCAGGCCAAGGCGGCCGGATTCGAGCGGTCGGCCGAGATGGAGGCGCGGGTCTATCCCCTCCTGGAGCGGGTCGGCCAGACCGGCTGGTGGTGTCCCTACGTTTTCCACGTGCCAGGGACGACGCCGCCGCCCGCCTCTTGGCGCGGCGCCGAGGAGGCGGACGCCCTGGCCCGGAAGTGGCAGGTCGCCCGGTCCGGCTGACTGGTGAGCAGAAACGGGGAGGTAGGGCCCATGCCAAGCTTCGCCCCGTGAGCCCGCCCGGAGTCAACCGTCATCCGGACGTCCCTTCCCTGGAAGGGGAAGGTCAGGCGCGCCTTTTGATGCTGGCCCGGGCCCTGGGCCGGGCCCTGACGGGTGAAGCCGTGGCTGCCGCCGTGTTCGAGCACGCCCTGGTCCACCTGGGTGCGACCACCGTCGGATTGTGGCGGGTGGCGGAGGACGGACGGATCCGATTTGCCGGGGGGACCGGCATCGACGGTCCGGGTGGGGCGACCGAGGTGGGTGTCATCGAGGCCGACTCGGATCTGCCGGCCGCCCTGGCCCTGCGCAGCGGGGAGTTGGTCAGCTTCGGATCCGGGGCCGAACGCAATCGGCGCTGGCCGTCGTTGGCTCGCATCGGGACCTTTGCCGAGGCAGTGGTGGTGGTGCCCCTAACCGCTCGCGGCGTCCGCTTGGGAGTGCTGCACATGGGTTGGGCGGAGGAGGTCGAGGACTTCAAACCGGACGAGGACCTGATGTGGGCCCTGGCCGAGTTGTGCGGCACCGCCTTGGACCGGGCCCAGCTCTACGAAGGGGAGAGGAACGCCCGGGAGACGCTGGAGTTTCTCAACCAGGGAACCCGACTGATGATCAGTGCTCAGGACCCGGATGAGATTGTGCGCGCGCTGGTCAAGCTGGCCGTCCCCCGGCTGGCGCCGTGGTGTGCGGTCTACGTGGCCGAGGAAGGACAGTTGATCCGGGTGGCCATAGAGATTTCGGTCGATCCGTCCCTGGCCGCCGAGCTGCGTGACGCCCCGGCGGTCGGAGTGGACGCCGACGTTCCTCTCGCCCGGGCCTTCCGCACCGGGGAGACGGAGGTCATGGTTCGCATACCGACCGAGGCCGTGTTGGTCACCTACTCCGGCCAACAGGCCGAACGGATCCTCTCTCTGGCCACCGACAGTTGGTCGGCGCTGGTGGTGCCCATCCGGGCCGAGGGGGAGGTGATCGGCGTGATGAGCCTGCTGTCCCCGGATTGGGGCGGCGGGCCGCCCGTGGATACCCACTTCGCCGCCGAAGGCCTGGCCGCCCGGGCCGGCGTCGCCCTGCGCAGCGCCATGCGCTACCGCCGCCAGGTGGACAACGTGCGCCTGCTGACCGCGGCCCTGTTGCCCGACGGCGTGCCCGAGGTGGAGGGGCTGGCGGTGGCGGCCCGCTATGTGCCGGCGTCAGGAGACGTCTGCGGGGACTGGTACGAGGTTGAGCCCCTTCCCGACGGTCGGGTGCTGGTTGGCATCGGGGATGCATCCGGCCACGGCCTGGAGGCGGCAGCCACCATGGCCCGGGTCCGCCACGCCGCCCGGGGCCTGGCTGTGGCCGGGCTGGAGCCTGCTGCCATCATGGTCAACCTGTCTCGGCTTCTGGCCGGGGACGTCGATGACTCCATCGCCACCGCCGCCTACGGCATCATCGACCCAGCCAGCGGCGCCAGCGTCTGGTCCAGCGCCGGCCACCCGCCTCCGGTGATGGTGGGCGCCGACGGCTCCGTCGCTCTCATGACCTTGCCTCCTGGCCCGCCCATCGGGGCTTCCGGCCCGCAGGAGCAGGTCAGCCTGGTTCTGCAGCCCGGCGGCCTGGTGGTGCTCTACACCGATGGGCTCTTCGAACGCCGGGGGGAGGACCTCGATATCGGCATCGACCGGCTGCTGGAGGTCATCAACGCCCAACGGGCCAATGGCATCGACGCCATCGCCGACGCGGTGGTGGCCGGCGGGGGCACGGCCGATGACGCCTGTGTCCTGGTCATCGCCCGCTGAACAGGTCCGGCCCCCAGCGGTCGGAAGTCAGTCCACCAGGGCGGAAGACCACAGGCGGTCGGCCACATGGTCGACGGTCTGCTGGGCGGTCATGTCGGTGGAGTCCACCCACAGGCCGATCTCCGGTGTCTTCTTGCGCAGAGCGGTGTCGAGGGCCTCGGGGCTGATCCGGTCGGGCCCGTAGGCCGACTTGGGCCGGTCCGCCTCGCGGGTCGCCACCGCCTCGAGGGACGGGCAGAGAACCACCAGGGCCAGGGGCCGGCTGGTGATGGCTTTCATGTAGTCCAACAGGGCCGGCCCGATGACGATGTCCTGGACGACCACGCTGAAGCCTGCCTGGAAGTAGCCGTCCGTGGCCGACGCCCCCAGGCGGTAGCGCAGCTTCAGCTGGCGGACGGCTTCCTCCTCCGGATCGGCGGACATCTCCCGCCGGCCGGAGACGACCATGCGCCGGAACACGTCGCCTTTGACATGGGCCCCCTTCCAGAAGCGGCGGGCCAGGAGCTCAGCCACGGTGGACTTGCCCGAGGCCGAGATCCCCGTGATCAGAACGCATATATGGTCGTCCGGGGCGAGGGGCCTGGTCACCGGCGGCAGGATACGCACCCATGAGCGTTCCCGAGGACGTGGTCGAGATCCTGCGCCTGGCCGGCTGCGTGGCGGCCGAGGAGGAGGCCGAGGAGTTGTGGGCGGCCGGGGGCCGGGACCCCCACTGGGTCGACGCACTGGTCCGGCGCCGGAGCCGGGGCGAGCCGCTGGCCTGGATCACCGGGCGGGTGGTGTTCGGGGGGGTGGAACTGGCCGTGCACCCGGGTGTCTACGTGCCGAGGTGGCAGAGCGAGCCGATGGCCCGCCGGGCCGCTGAGCTGTTGCCCACCGGCGGACGGGGTCTGGATCTGTGCACCGGTTGCGGGGCGGTGGCCGCCGTCCTGGCCGCCTGCCGGCCGGCCGCACGCGTCATCGGGACCGACCGGGACAAAACCGCGGTCGCCTGCGCCCGGGCTAACGGCGTAGACGCCCTTCTGGGGGACCTCGACGCCCCCGTCCCCGCCGATTGGGCCGGCACCGTGGATGTTCTGACGGCGGTGGTTCCCTACGTTCCGACCGAGGAGATGCACCTGTTGGACCGGGACAGCCGGTCCTACGAGCCGCCGGCCGCCCTCGACGGCGGGCCGGGCGGCACCCGGCTTCTGGTCGAGGTCATCCGTCGGGCCCCTCGCTGGCTCAGGCCGTCCACCGGGGTGGTGCTGGTGGAGCTGGGCGGGACCCAGGCCGAGGGCTTGGCTGCTGCCCTGGCCGGCGCCGGACTGGCCGTGCGGGACATCGGGCGGGACTCGGAAGGCGACGTCCGCTACCTCGAGGCCGGCTGGGCCTGAGCCCGGCGCGATCCTGGGAGGGTGCCGACCCGGCGGGTGTCCCTGCTCAAACTGCTCGAGGCCAAGGATCCACCCGTGACCGACCCGGCTGTGGCCGTGGCCGAGGGCCGGGTTCTGGTGGACGGGGCGGTGGTGACCAATCCCTCCTCCCAGGTGAGGGCCGACGCCCGGGTCGTGGTGCAGGAAGCCCGGGTTCCAAGAGGCGTCGAAAAGCTGGGCCGGGCCCTCGACGGCCTGGGGGTGTCGGTGGCCGGGCGCACCGTGCTCGACGTGGGGGCGTGCACCGGCGGCTTCACCCAGGCCGTGCTGGACCGGGGGGCAACCAAGGTCTTTGCCGTGGACGTCGGCTTCGGCCAGCTGCTGGGCTCGCTGCGCCAGAATCCCCGGGTGGTCAACCTGGAGCGGACCAACGCCTCGGAGGTGACCCCGGCCCTGCTAGGTCAGCCGGTTGACCTGATCGTGATCGATGTGACCTATGTGCGCCTGGGCACCATCATCTCCGAGCTCTCCGGCAACCTGAACCCGGCCCCTGGGACCGAGCTGGTCGGCCTGGTCAAGCCCATGTTCGAGTTGGAGCGCGGGGAGATGCCCGAGGACCCCGCCGACCTGGCCGAGGCCGGCCGGCGGGCGGCCGCTGACGCCGAGGCCGCCGGCTGGGGCGTGCTGTCGGTTACGGAGTCGGCGGTACGCGGAAGCCAGGGAGCGGTGGAGCTGTTCCTGCGGGCCCGGCGCCGCCAGGGGCCGCCGAGCCCGGCGCCGCCTCTGGGCCGGTGAGCGCGTCCGGCCCAGGCCCCGGGGTCGGTTCCCGGTGGCGCCGGCCCTCCTCGCTGCGGTAGTGGCGGAAGGCGGGCAGAGCCAGGGCCACCGCCGCTGAGCCGATGACACATAGGACCCCGCTCGAAACGATCGAGGCCCGCAGGCCGGCCAGGGACTCGACCACGCCGGACTCGACGTTTCCGAGGGTGGGGCCGGTGCTGTAGCTGAGGAACTCGATGCCGGCCAGGCGGCCCCGGATGCCGTCAGGTATCGACTCGTTCCACATGGTCATGCGGCCCAGGCCGCTGACCATGTCGGCCCCGCCCGCCACCACCAGGGCGAGAGCCGCCTCCCACAGTGCGCCAGCAAAGCCCAGGGCGATGATGCCCGCCCCCCAGACGGCGGCGGCCACGGCTATCACCAGGCCCTGCCGGTTGACCCGGCGGTACCAGCCGCTGGCCAGGGTGACGAGGAAACTGCCGGCCGCCGGGGCCGAATACAGGACACCGAGCACGGTGGCCCCGCCCATCCGAGCCGCCAGCTGAGGAAACAGGGCGTTGGGCATCCCGAAGAACATGGCGTTGATGTCCACTACGTAGCTGCCGAGGAGGTCCCTTCGCCGGAAGGCGTAGCGCAGGCCCTCGGCCACCGCTCGGACGCTCACCTCCGAGTCCTCGGCCGGCGCCGCCACCGCTCCCAGCCGCCACAGGCAAGCCATCGAGACGACGAAGGTGCCCACATCCAGGGCATAGGCGCCGCCCACTCCGACCCCGCTGAGGAGCAGGCCGGCCAGAGCCGGTACCGCCACCATGCCCACCTGGGTGTTGAGGGACATGACGGCCGAGGTGGCAGCCATGTCTTCGACCGGCACCAGCCGGGGTATGAGGGCGTCCAGCGACGGCCGCTGCAGGCCGTCCAGGGCGGCCTGGAAGAAGGCGACCACGAAGAGAACCCACAGTTGGCCCCCGAGCAGGGCGTTGGCCAGGAGCGCCCCGGAGCCCAGGGTCAGGCCCGCCTCGGTCAGCCGCAGGATGCGGCGCCGGTCGGCGGCGTCGGCCAGCGCCCCACCGAGCATCCCGGTGAGCAGCAGGGCGGCCAGCTCGGCCAGGCTCAGCAGGCCGACCACCAGAGATGAGTGGCTGATCCGGTAGGCCTGGTACGGCACGGCCACGAAGGTCAACATCGACCCGGCAAAGGACACCCCCCTGCCGATGAACAGCAGGCGCAGGTCCCGCGAGCGGCGCAGCGGGCCGAGGTCGATGGCCAGCCTGGGGCCCGTCACCGCCGGAGTCTTGCCGCCGCCGACGGCGCCGCCCGGGGATTAGGGCGGCGTGGGAGGATCGGTCCGTGGACGGCCATGACCGCTGATGTTGTGCTGCAGTCGGCCGATGACCGCTACCAGGTCCTCAGCTCGCTGCTGACCAGCCGGTCCAAGCGTCACCGCCGCCGCCAGTTCATCGTCCAGGGGGTGCGCCCGATCACCATGGCGCTGGAGGCGGGCTGGCCATTGGAAGCGGTGATCTGGAAAGGTCGAAGCCGGTTGTCCCGCTGGGCCGCCGGGGTGTTGGACCAGGCGGCTGTGACCACCCGCTACCAGGTGACCGACTCCCTGATGGCGGGCCTGAGCGGTAAGCACGAGCCGGCCGAGGTCCTACTGGTGGCCCGCATACACGAGCGGGAGATGGCCTCCCTGCCCGTCGGTCCCGACACCGTCGTCTGCGTGCTCGACCGCATCGCCAGTCCGGGCAACCTGGGCAGCATCATCCGCTCGGCTGACGCTTTCGGCGCCGCCGGGGTGGTGACGGTCGGACATGCCGCCGATCCCTATGACCCGGCATGCGTGAGGGCCTCTACGGGCTCGGTCTTCTCTGTGCCGGTGGCGGAGGTGGGGGGCATGGAGGAGGTGGTGGCCTGGTGCGTGCCGATCCAGGAGGGACGGGCCCGGGTCAGGCTGGTCGGCGGGGATGAGTCGGGTCCGGCGCTGGCCCCGGGGGACCTGGCTCCGCCGGTGGCCATTCTCCTCGGCACCGAGGGCCGGGGGCTGTCCCGGGCGGCGGCGGAGGCTTGCGAGCGACTGGTGTCCATCCCCATGGTCGGTCGGGCCTCGTCTCTCAACGTGGCCTCGGCGGCCACCGTGCTTCTCTACGAGAGCCACCGCTGACGGGCGGCCCGGCGCCGGGGCGTCGGCCTGTGCCAACGTGTCCCATGAAAATCGGCTGCGCAGTGGATACGTCCGGTTCCGTCGAGTCGGTGGTCGAGCAGGCCCAGGCCCTCTCCGAAATCGGGATCAAGGCCATCGGTTGCTCACAGATCTTCGGCTATGACGCCATGACCCTGCTGGCTCTGGTCGGAGCCCGGGTCTCTGATGTGGAGCTGATGACGGCGGTGGTGCCCACCTACCCCCGCCATCCCATCGTCATGGCCACCCAGGCCCTCACCGTTCAGGCCGCCACCGGCGGCCGCTTCACCCTCGGCATCGGCCTGTCCCACCAGATCGTCATCGAGAACATGTACGGCTACAGCTTCGACCGTCCCGCCCGGCACATGCGCGACTACCTGAGTGCCCTCATGCCCCTGATCCGCGGGGAACAGGTGAGCTACCAGGGCGAGACGCTAAAGGCCGCCACCATGGCGCCCCTGGAGATCAAGACCACGGCTCCGGACGTGCTGGTGGCCGCCCTCGCTCCCCGGATGCTGGAGCTGGCCGGATCGTTGGCCGACGGGACCGTCACGTGGATGACCGGCCCGGCCACGGTGGCCGATCACATCGTGCCCAGCATCAGTGCCGCCGCCCAGAAGGCGGGCCGGCCGGCGCCTCGGGTGGCGGTGTGCCTGCCCGTGTGTGTGACGGCCGACTCCGAAGGCGCCCGGGAGCGGGCCAACGCCACCTTCTCCATCTACGGCCAGCTGCCGTCCTACCGCTCCATGCTCGATCGGGAAGGAGCCGCCGGGCCGGGGGACGTGGCCATCGTGGGCGATGAGGAGGCGGTGGCGGCCCAGATCAGGAGGTTGAGCGATGGGGGAGCGACGGACTTTGCCGCTTCGCCTTACGGTTCGGCCGAGGAGGTGGCCACCACCGTCAAGCTGGTGGGGAGCCTGGCCCGGGCCTGATCAAGGGGCGTCGTGCCGCCGGCGGCGGGCCGGCGGGGCGCGCCGGAGCCGCTCAGGCGGCGTCGTCCAGGCCGGAGGGCCCGTCGTCCAGGCCGACCAGATAGGCAACCCAGCCGATGCCGGCGGCGAGGGCCAGCTGGGAGATGGTGTCGAAGATGGCGCTGGTGACCGAGGAGCCGGCCCCCGGCAGGTGGTTGGTCACGTAGGACGCGGTGGTGGCGATGTCGAAAGCGCCGCTCAGGGCCCCGACAAAGAACGCCGCGGCTATCAGGGCCAGTGGCACCCGTAGGGTCCGGCGGCTCCAATAGGCCGGGGGCCGGGGTGTCGGGTTCCCCCAGGTGGTGGCCTGCGCCTCGCACACCGGGCAGACCTTGTGGCCGTTGCGGATGATCACCTGATCCACGGCCAGGACGTGACCGTTGGGACAGACATCGGTGCCGCCCCCCGGAACCGGGAAGCCTGCGGGATTGGCAGGCGCGGGGCCGCCCCCAGGCTCGACCCCAGGGCCGCCGACGGTCCCCAGAGGGGCGGTCAGATCATCGCTCATAGCCGGAAGGTTACGCCCGCTTCAGCGCTCAGCCGGCAGCTCGACGACCACGTTGGTGGCCTTGACCGAGGCCACCGCCAGCATCCCCGGGGCCAGGCCGAGCTCATCGGCGGCCTCCCTGGTCATGAGGGAGACGACCCGGTGCGGGCCGGCCTGTATCTCCACGTGGGCGGCCACTGTGTCCTTGATGACCTTGGTGATGATGCCGGGGAAGCGATTGCGGGCCGAGCGGCTGACGATGGGCTCCCGCCCGGCCTCTCCCGGCTCGGGCAGATTGGCGGCGGCAAAGTCGGCCAGCTCCCGGCCATCGAACTCCCGCCGTCCACCCCCTCCCCGCCGGAAGGGCAGTCGGCCGGAGTCGGCCCACCGCCTGACCGTGTCGGAGCTCACGCCCAGCAACTCAGCCGCCTGACCTATCTGGTACCAGGGCACGGCGGCCATGCTAGGAACCCGCCGGCCACACGCTGACGCTGCCGGCGGGAATGTCGAGCCGGCAGTGGTCTCCGGGCCCCAATGCCGACTCCTCGGCCGAGCGCACCCGCAGCCGGGGGCCGTGGTCCAACTCCACGGTGAGATCGGTGACCGAGCCCAGGTCGATCACATCCAGGACCTGGGCCGGGTAGGCGCCTTCGGGGGTAAGGCGGATCTGCTCGGGGCGCACCGCCCAGCTGACGGCGGAGCCGTCGGTCAAGCCGGCGGTGTCGGCGGCCAGGGTCACGGCCCCCGAGCGGATGTGGCCCGAGCCCGCCACCGACCCGGGGGAGAGGTTGTGGATCCCGAGCAGCCGAGCGACCTCCGCCGAGGCCGGGTGTCGGTACAACTCGGTGCGGCCGCCGGCTTGCAGCATTCGCCCCCCGGCCACGACCATCACCTCATCGGCCAGCAGGGCCGCCTCCTCCGGGTCGTGGGTGACGAGGAGGGTGGACAGCCCGGCCTCCCGCTGGAGCCGGCGCAGCTCGAGGCGCAACTCCGCCCGCACCGGGGCGTCCAGGGCGGAGAAGGGCTCGTCCAGGAGAAGGAGGGCGGGGTGGCGGCTCAGGGCCTGGGCCAGGCTGACCCGTTGGCGCTGGCCACCGGATAGCTCATGAGGGAATCTCCCGGCCAGGTCCGACAGTCCCAGGGTCTCCAGCCACCAGGCCGCTACCGCCGTGTCCGCCCCAACTCCGAAAGTCACCTGCCGCCATACCGGGAGATGGGGGAAGAGGACCAGGCCCTGAGGGACATATCCGATGGGCCGGGACTCGGGCGCCTCGGTGTCGATGCGGTGGCCGTTCAGGCTGACCGTGCCCGCCTTGGGCCCGAGGAGGCCGGCCACCGCCCGCAGGGTCATGGACTTGCCCGACCCGGAGGGGCCGAGGATGGCCAGCCGGGGGCCGCCGGCGGAGTGGGCCAGATGGAGATGGAACGACCCGGCCCGAGCGTCGAGGGCGAAGGCCACCCGGCTGGCTTCGAGCGGTCGCGGCGCCACCGGGGCGGGTAGGCGCACCGGGCGCCGGCGCCGCCTCCCCCTGCCCAACCGGACTGCCCCGGCCGCCACCAGGACGGCCACCATGGCGGCCATCACCGCCAGCACGGTCGGGGCCTGGGTGGTGGGGACCCCCGTGCTGGAGAACTGTATGTAGGTAAACACCGGCAGTGAGTAGGGGTGGTAGGCCAGCACCACGGTGGCCCCGTACTCACCGAAGGCCCGCAGCCAGGTGAGCAACAGGCCGGCCTGGATGCCGGGGGCGGCCAGGGGTAGGGCCACCCGGAAGAAGCGGGATAGGGGTCGGTGGCCGAGGGTGGCGGCTAGTTCATCCAGGGCCGGATCCAGGGCGGAGAAAGCAGAGCGGGCGGCGATGATCAGGAAGGGGGCGGACACGAAGGTCTGGGCCAGCACGATCCCGACCACCGTCCCGGTCAGGCGCCCGCCGAACAGCCGTCCGATGGTCGTGTAGGGCCCGACCACATAGACGAGCACGATGCCGCTCATCACCGGCGGGATGGCCAGCGGGAGCTGCACGGCCAGGCCGGCCACCGCCGCCAGGGGTCCCCGGGCCCGGGCCAGGGCGAAAGCCAGGGGCACCCCCAGCACTCCGATGATGGCCGTCGCCACACTGGCGCTCTCCGCCGACGTCAAGAGGGCCGTCCACAGGCCGGCAGTCCCGAAGCCGCGCTGGGCCGAGCCCGGGATCCGGGCCAGGAACACGAGCAGGGGAAGGGCCAGATAGACGGCCAGCAGGCCGCCCAGCCAGGTGAGCGGGCTGCGGCTCGCCCTCACTGTGCTCAGAACAGAACGTCCTCGAGGCTTACCGGCGGGGTCCCGATCACTCCGATCGGCCGGGAGACCGCCAGCCCGGCCCGGGCCAGGTCGGCGGCGCCGGACGGTCCGAGCAGGTAGCGCACGAAAGCGATGGCGCCGGATGGATGGGCGGCGTTGGCCAGCACGGTGATGGTGTAGTGGGCGGCCAGGCTCGAGCCGGGCAGGCTGACCGTCGGGATGCCGGCCGTCTCGGCCTCCACCCTGTAGAAGAAGCCGGCATCGAGCTGGCCGGCCTGAAGTCGCCCGACCAGGCTGTTCTCGGCAAAGACGTCGGACGTCGAGGCGGCCAGCCGGGCCAGCCCCGGATGGTGGTGGGTGCCGGCTGCCTGGTCCAGGGCCTCGACCGCCAGCTGGCCTTTCGGATCGGTGACCGGGTCGGTGCGCCCCAGCAGGAAGCCGGGCTGGTCCACCACGTCGTACCAGGGCTTGGCGGCGAGCTGGCCGGCGAAGCTGCTCTTCGGGTTGTAACCGATCACCAGCGCCGACGTGGCGAAGGTGGCGTACCAGGAAACCCACCTGCCGTTGACCGCCCCCTCCAACCGGGTGTTCTGGACCGGGGAGGCGCTGATGTAGACGTCGCCCGTCTCCACGTGGGCCTTGATCTCACTGGCCAGGGCGCCCGAATCCCCCGAGGTCCCGACCAAGGTGCACCCGCTGGCCCTGCCGAACCCCGGTCCGACCAGCTTGTCCATGAGGTTCACGAGCGATCCGGCATAGAGCACATCCACCGGCCCGGATCCCCGGACGCCGGCACCGGCGCCCCTGGGCCCCGGCGCGCCGGGCGGGCTAGACGCCGTCTTGGCAGTCGAGCTGGCGCACGCCCCGGCCACCAGGGCGAGGGCAAACCCGGCGGAGGCGGCCCAGAGGCGGTATCTGCGAGCCGGATCGGGACTCAGACCCCGCAAACACCAGCCGCTCACGCCACCGGACCCTACTCGTCACGCCCCGCCCGGATGTTCGAGCACCTTGGCCACTTCGCGAAGCGTCGTGCGCAGCGTCGCTCGGCTGAGCCGCTCGCTGAGGGCGAAGTCGGCCGCGGCGGCCACCGCCGGGGGACGGAACTTGCCCTTGACCCGCAACTCGGTCCTGTCCTCATCCAGCGGGAGAGAATTGAGCGTGCCCTCGAAGCGTGAGGATGGACCGACCGAACCTCCGGCCTCCCAGGTGAGGCTTTGGGCTCCACTGCCGCCGGCGTCGTGCGTCCCGAACGCAACCGCGGGGGTGACGGAGGGCATCCACGGCAGGCTGGTGGGGTCGATCCCCTGGCGGAGCCCCTCGGCGTCGCGGTAGCCGGCCTTGATGCAGCGGGGCAACCAGGAGGCGGCCTTGAGCAGTCCATGGGCGACGACGGCGGCAGGCAACTCGACCTGCACCCAGTCCTCGACGGCCACCGTGGCCGCGCCGTGACGGTGGGAGTCGGCCGGCACCGGATACGCCGACCGCTCGATCGCCTCGTCCCGCTCGGCTATGGCCGCCAGGCTGGTCCGGCCCAGGGTGTCGCGTAGCGCGGCGGTGGCGGCTCCCCAGGTCTCGTGCAGCGGGCAGACCTGCTCCCAGCGGCACGGTCCGTCCCCCAGGGCGCAGCGTTCGGAGCGCAGCGGCCCCTCCCCGGCCTCGACTACCTCGAGCAGGCTGACCTCTTCGGGGGGTCGGACGAGGCGGTAGCCACCGGCCTTTCCCGCCCGGGAGGTGGCCAGGCCGGCCCGCACCAGGTCGGCCAGGATCTGGGAGGCGAAGGTCTGAGGCACGTCCATCTCGGCCACGACCTCCCGGATCTTCCGGTGCTCACCGCCGGCGTAGGCCCGGGCCAGGCACAGGGCGGAGCGGACCACGTAGTCGCCCCGCTTCGACAGGGTCATGTCCATGTCTTAAGTATGGCTGATGACTTG
>Ga0307374_10010423_pt1 | contig 13464 bp, 14 predicted proteins | sample OX3MG_FD_202532 | JGI IMG/M metagenome (GOLD analysis project Ga0307374, IMG submission 202532) | Soil microbial communities from Risofladan, Vaasa, Finland - OX-3 | ecosystem: Environmental > Terrestrial > Soil > Coastal area > Acid sulfate soil | place: Finland: Risofladan, Vaasa | collected...
CAGAGCGGCGATCCTGGCGTTCAGCTGGTGCTGCACGCTCGAGAGGGAATAGCCGGACGCGACATCTGCATTGACGTGCACGACGTCCGAGCGGTCCTGGCGAACGATCAGCGGCGGCGCGGGCGTCCAGCGAAGACGTGCGATGTCGCCGACGTGGACGATCGAGCCGTTGAGCGCGCGTATGGGGATTTCCAGGATCGCGCGCGGATCGTGCAGATGTGCGAGCGGATAGATCACCTGTATGTAGACCAGTCCGTTGGTGGTACTGAACTGCGACGCGATTGCGCCGCCGAAGGCCGCCTCGACGGCCGTAGCGGCATCGCCGATGCTCACGTCGAGCATCCGCGCCATGGCGCGGTTGAAGACGACCGAGAGTTGCGGCGTGAGCCGGCGAGCGGAGCTGCTGACATTTATCGTGCCGGGCGTAGAGACAAGCGCATCGAAAACGCGGCGAGCGTATGGCGTGGGATCGTGTCCGCTCCGTAGCGAGACGAGCTCGTCGATCGGCTGCACGCTACCGCCTCCGGTCCCCGATGCGGCAATGACGACTGCATGGGCCGCCGGCGCCTGTTGTGCGACCAGCGTTCGCAGGTCGTGCACCCAGAAATCCGTCGAATGATGGCGCCCGTAGTGGAGAAAGAGGTGAATCTGACCGACGTTCGATTCCGAAACCGTGTGCCCGAAAGGCGCCGAGTAGCGTCCTGCAACCGTCGTCTCCGAGCGCAGATCGGGAATGCGATCCACTGCACGCTCGAGTCTCAGGAGCGCGGCTTTGGTCGTTTGCAACGGCGTTCCAACCGGATAGGCGAGCTGTACGTAGATTTCCCCGCGATCTTGCGGCGGAATGAACTCTTCGCCCACGACACCGGTCGGTACCAGGAGCATTGCAAAACCGAACGACGCGGCAGCAATGGCCATCACGATCTGCGGATGGCGCAATCCCCAGTTCAGCAGGTGCGATGAATACCATCGCCGGACGCGCTCGAAGCCCGTTCCAAAGGCCCGCACGGGGGCGGGCGGCCGCCACTGCGAGTGCAGCGACCAGAGTCCCGCCAGGCCCGGCGTAATGGTAAAGGAAACGAAGAGCGAGGTCAGCGTGGAGACCGTCACCACGATGCCGAACTCTGCGAGCTCGCGTCCGATCGGCCCATGCAAGAACGCAATCGGTAAAAAGACGACGACGTCGACCAGCGTGAGCACGATCGTTGCGGCTCCAATTTCTGCTCGCGCTTGTACGGCCGCGTCGTGCGGCGTTTGCCCGAGTTCTCGGTAGTGCCGCTCGGCATTCTCTAGAACCACCGTCGAGCCGTCGATGAGTATCCCGAAGACCAACGTCATCGCGAGCAGCGAGATCGTGTCGATGGTCAAACCCAACAAACGCATCACGAATAACGCGACCGCCAACGAGACCGGGATTGCGATCATGACGACGATGGCATTTCGCCAGGACTGGAGGAAGAGCAGCATGACCAGTGCCGTCAATCCGACGCCTTCCAGCAAGGTGCGGATGACGTCGCCGAGCTGTTGCTCGGTCACTTTCGCCTGCACCTCGATGATTTTGAAATGGATCTGAGGAAATTGGGATTTGAGCGCCGGCAATGCAGCGAGGACGTTGTTCGCGACCGTCACCTCGGATTGCGACGTAGCCTTGCGGACCTCCAAGAGAATGCTCCGCTGCCCCTCTACCGACGCGTAGTCGAGTTGCGGTTCGTGAGAATCGCGTACGCTCGCGATTTGCCCGATGCTCACGTCGTGAGCGACCTGGGTCCAGAGGTTGAGCGTTCCGACCGTATTCGCGGGTGCCGATTGAACGCTGCTCTGAATCAGGAGCGACGATACCGACTGAGGCGAGCTGATGTCTCCCCGCACGTCGACCGAGGTTTGCCGATTCGATTCGTATGCGAAGCCGCCGGGCGCGCGAACGTTATTCGCGGCAATGCTCGAGACGACGTCGTTCAGCGTGAGACCTTCGGCGGCCAGCGCACGCGGGTGAACGCGAACCTCGTATGCGGGCACGACGTCGCCCGTGACGTTGACTTTGGAGACGCCGGCGATCTGTTCGAGCGTTGGGACGAGATGGTTGATGACGACTCGCGCGAGAGCGCTGGGGCTGAGTGCGCGCGAACTTACGGCGATCGTCACGACGTGCGGTTGGCTGGGATTGCTCGCGCGCACGACCGGCGGTGCGACGCTGCTCGGCAAGTTCGATTGCGCGGCCTGCACGGCTTTCTGCACGTTCGTCAAATCGGCCGGGACGTTGGACGATAGCGCGAAGGTAGCCGTAATCGACGCGCGGCCGGCTTCGATGATTGCACTCAGATGCTGGAGGTTCGGGGATCCGCTCACCTGCTCTTCGATCGGGATGACCACAGCGTCGCGCATCACGCTGGTCGGTGCGCCTGCATAGGTCGCTGAAATGCTGATGGTAGGGTGTGCGACGTTGGGATACTCTTGCTGGACCAAAGAGTGCCATGCAAAAGCACCGGCCAGGAGGGCGAGCGTAATGACGACGACAGCCAGGGTTGGCCGTTGAACGAAGAGCCGTGTCAGCATCGGCCGCTTACGTTATGCCTCGGTCCTCGCGTTGCGCGTATCGGGCATCGGTGCCATCGGGGCAGTATAGCATCCGCCGATGAACGCAACATGAACCCTAGTATGCGCGGACGGCCACCCCCTTGCTACCGCCGTGACGAGGAGGTGGCCGACTCGCAGGCGCGTTACGCGGCCGGCGAGAAATGCCGTTCGGGAATGGCGCCCAGCGATCTCTAAGCGGCCATTCTCGCGGAGAGATGGCCGAGCGGCTGAAGGCGGCGGTTTGCTAAACCGTTATACGATGTAAAGTCGTATCGAGGGTTCGAATCCCTCTCTCTCCGAAGGTCAAGCAGGAGCGAGCCAAGGATGGCGAGCGAGTCACGCGCGGTCGTAGCTCAATTGGATAGAGCAACAGGCTACGAACTTGTAGGTTGGGGGTTCGAGTCCCTCCGACCGCACGACTCGCTTCCTACGGCAACGGATCCAACGCCATCTGCCCGCGCGGGTAGTCGAAGACCAAGTTGAAGTGCTTGAGAAAATCGATTCCCACGAGGAGATTCGTACCGGTGAGCGCGCTCGTTTCGCAGGCGGATTCGCCTTCGTAGAGGATCGGTCCGATGGCGAGTTTACCGAAAGCGCCGCAGTTCGTGATTTCGCCACCGCCAACGCCGCCGATCATTGCCATGCCTCGCATGATCGCGATGTGATACTTGCTTACGAGCTCGCGACTGTATCCGACGCCGGCGCGGTCACCCGTGTCGAGCGTGGCGTTCACGGCGATTGAGCCGTCGAGCGTCATCGGAATCGTCGGCTGACCGGAGCTCAGATCGACGGCGAGCACGGCTCCGCGCTCATTGGAGAGATCCGCCGTTGAGGGATCGAGGATCGTCATCGTGTTCGCGCCGATGTTGACTCTGACGAAGGCTCCGCCAAGGAGATCGTAGCCGAGTAGACCGTCCACGCGTTCGTTGTTGTAGGCACCGCCTAGCAGCCCGCGATAGTCGTTCCCAAGCGCCGAAGACATCGCTATGACGTTCGAGAGCGTGTTACCGCCGACGACGAGCGAGTCGATGACGTCCGTCTCCGCCGACGCCGATCCGCCGATTCCATAAATCGCACCACCGGCAGCGCGGCGTACGTGAGCGCGTCGCGCAAAATCGCTCGTCAAGAGAATTACGCTGGCGCCCGTGTCCAGCAGGAACGTCCCCCGTACGCCGTTCACCGTTGCGGGCACGAGAATGAAGTTCCCTCGTGCGTCGATCGGAAACGGGTTTGGATTCGCGAACGTCCAGGTCGCCGTTTGTTGGGGCGGATGCAGCTCGTCGTCGGCGATCGGCACGTTCGGCTGAAAGGTCGTGATCTCGTGCGTGTAGTGTGAGTCCTGATAGCGGTAATGCGAAATGACGCATTTGCCGGGCAACGGCTGCGCGTACGAGAGGATGTCGATGGTCGTTTCGTATCTACCGCTGAGATCGATGACCGCTCGTACATAGGCTCCGGTTCTCGGATCGATGGCTAGATCGATGGGAAAGCCGTTTCCGGGCGTGACGCGTACTACCGGATAGCTCGCGCCGCCGATAGTCACGGGATTCTGGAGCGCGCCCGTGAGCTCCGTGGTGGCCTCGCTGAACAGAAACTGAAATGAGATCTCGTACTTTTCTTCGTCACCGATGATCGGATGCGTAAAGCCGTTCTCGTTCGACTCCCAGAAGACGTGGCCGGTAAAACCGGAGTTCACGGGGCGACCGGTATCGGAGTCGACTTGCGTCGCGCGAAACGCGACGCCGCGAATGAGAATCCTGATCGGCGTGGGAGGCTGGGGCGACGCTCCCGGCGACGGCGCGGTATTCACGAGGTTTCCCGACTCACGCATCGACGCGAACGTTCCGTCGCCGAACTGCCAGCCGACGTAGCGATGGTGAAGGGCGAGAAGCGCGGCGGCATCCATGCTCTGGGCAGCAGCCGCACCGGGGCCCAGCAGCGTCAAAATCACGAGAAAAACGGCGAAACGACGCATCGGTCACACCTCCGAAACGGGATAGCGCATGCTTCTCTCGCGCCGCCTGGCCTGCCTGGTTGCAGCCGCTTGAAGGCAAGACCGGGTTCTGGTACACTGCGGCAGCGGAAAGTCCGTAGCCCCGAGCCTGTCGAAGGGGTAAGCGCGGCTCGGTAGCTCAGTGGTAGAGCAGGGGACTCATAAGCCCTTGGTCGTAGGTTCGAGTCCTACCCGAGCCAAAGTTCTTAAAATAAGGTACTCTTTCTCTATGTCCACCATCCCTTGCGATTTCTGCCCCCATCCGGTTGACCGCAGCCAGATGGAAGAGATCGAGATATCGCACTACGTCCCAGATAGCTCGGGCGACGATCTCGCGTACGCGCGCACGTATTTCTTCGGTCATCCCGACTGCGTGCGCAAGTTCTACCGCACCTTGGTCGACCACAAGCTGGATCTGTTCAAGCATATGCCGAGCGCGGGTTCACCGCCCGACGCGGCTCGGTAGGAACGCGCGCTCGTAGCTCAGCTGGATAGAGCACTGCCCTCCGAAGGCAGGGGTCGGACGTTCGAATCGTCTCGAGCGCAATTTTCTTCTGCCGACGATCTTGGCATGATATCGTTGATGACGATGAGCAGCATCGACGAGATGTACATGCGGCGCGCCATCGCGCTCGCGCAGCGCGCCGTCGACGCGGGCGACGTTCCCGTCGGCGCGGTCCTCATCTGCGGCGACGTGGTCCTCGAAGCACAGAACGAGAAGGAGCTCCAGCGCGACGCGACCGCGCACGCGGAGATGCTCGTTCTACGCGAGGCTTCCCGAGCGTTCGGCGTGTGGCGCCTTGGCGATGCGACCTTGTACGTAACGAAGGAGCCCTGCGTCATGTGTGCGGGGGCGATCCTCGCCGCCCGTGTCAAGCGCCTGGTCTATGCGGCGCGCGATCCAAAGGGCGGCGCTGACGGAGGAGCATTCGACGTACTGCGCTCGCCCAAGACGAACCATCGTCTCGCCGTTACCGCCGGCGTGCTCGAAGGCGAGGCCTCGGAACAACTGCAGCGCTTCTTTCGCGCACGCCGCTAGCGTTTCACTCGCGTCATCCTGAGCTCGTCGAAGGATGAGGGCGGGAATCTGCTGTACTTCGCGCGTGGAGAGGTGGTCGAGCGGTTGATGGCACCCGCCTCGAAAGCGGGCAGAGGTGATGAGCCTCTCGAGGGTTCGAATCCCTCCCTCTCCGCCAGTCTCGTTGTTTGCTCGAACCGTCGAGAGGCTCATCATGGACAAAGCAACACGTGGGAATAAAGGCGGCGGCGGTCCATCAGTCCTGCGCTTCAAGGCACGGCTCGTTCGACATTCCAAGGCGGCGACGGCCGGTCGCCGGACCCTGCTCAACGTCCCGGCGGCGGTCAGTAAGGAACTGCGCGGCATGACCAAGGTTGAAGGCACGATGAACGGTCATCCTTTCCGAGCGGCGCTAGAAGCCAACACGTCCGGAGGCCACCAGCTGCGCGTGAACAAGGCCATGCGCGAGGGCGCCGGTGCCGACGCGGGCGACACGGTAAAACTCGCTATCTTGGGACCAGAGCCTAAACCGAGAATCCCTGCCGATCTCCGTGGCGCCCTTACCGCTTCCCGCGAAGCAAACGCGTTGTGGAAGGACCTCACTCCCGACGGTCGTCGCGATTGGATCCGCTGGATCGATTCGACCAAGAGCGCTGAGACCCGGGCCCGCCGGGTCACACGGACCGTCGAGCAGCTTTCCGCGGGAAAGCGGCGCCCTTGTTGTGTGAATGTCTATGAGTTTATGCTGCGTCGCGTTCGAGAATAGGAGCAGAGCAAACAGACTTCTCCGCCGAAGAGAAAGAGACGCCGCAAGCCGGGCATGCGGATTCTCATGCCGTCTGGAGGCTTGAGAAAACCGTGCGCGAAATACGTGGGCATGAAAAACGTTGCCGTGCTCGCATTGCTCGTCGCCGTGTTCAGTGCCGGCTTAGGGGTGGCGGCTTCGCGCGCGTCGTCTGTGCCGACGCGCCGAGATCTCGCTGTGCCGCGTTACGCGCACATCTTCGTGATCATCGAGGAGAACAAGGACTACGGCCAGGTGGTCGGGAGCAGCGATGCGCCGACGATTACGCGCCTCGCCCACGAATACGGCAACGCAACCGATTTTTACGCCGAAACGCACCCGAGCGAACCGAACTACGTCGCGTTCATCGGCGGCTACACCTACGGCATTCGCGACGATGACGGGTACTTCTGCACCCCGCACGATGCGAACCCCGCGTGTCCGGATAGCAACAAGCCAGGATACGTCAACCACACGATCGATGCGCCGAATCTCGCTACGCAGCTCGAAAGTGCCGGCCTGAGCTGGAAGAACTACAACGAATCTCTCCCGCACGCCGGCTCGCTCGCAGTCGTCGCCGCCGATCCGCACGCGCGGGGCGTGCCGCCGACGCTCCAAGTCTATGCGGCAAAGCATTCGGGGTTCATCAACTTCGCATCGGTGCAGCGCGATCCGCATCGCGCGCAACACCTCGTCGACTTCGCCCAGCTCTACGCCGACCTGCGCAGCGGCAAGGTCCCGAACTTTTCGTTGATCATCCCGAACCTTTGCAACGAGATGCACGGAGCCGACGAACCGGGAACGCCGCAGAACTGCCAGTACAGTCACCTGGGAAAGCTGATCTGGCGCGGTGATCAGAATATCGCGGCCATCACGCAACGGATCATGGCCTCGCCCGTGTGGCGAGCGAAGTCGAACGCGGCAATCGTGATCACGTTTGACGAAGACGGGCACTTCCCGGTTCTCGATTACGTCGGATGCTGCGGAAATAATCCCCACGACCCCGCGAACCGCGGCGGCGGACATATCGCAACCGTCGTCATAACCAATCACGGGCCTCGGCACGTGGTCGACAACACGCCGTACAGCCACTATTCGCTGCTGCGAACGGTGGAAGATGCCTTCGGGATCCACACGTATCTGCGCCAGGCTGGAGCGGCCGGCGTATGGCCGATGCTGCCGCTCTTTCGCGTTCCTTAAGGGGAGGACGCAGGCGACGGCGTGGGCGGTGGAAGAACCGCTGCCTCCGCCGGCGGCGATGACGGAAACGAGAACGCGTCGTACGTCACGTCTGCCGTGACGACGAACGTCAAAAAGAGCGCGTGCTCGGTAGCAGTGAAAGTGCCGTGCGTGATCATCCAGTGCCCGTCGACGATGGAGTAATCCATCGCGATCGTCATGTCGCTCGCGCTGTCGCGCAGCACGATGTGCGACGGCAGATGCGTCTGCGGATCCTCGACGACGTCGCTCGGGTACATCCCCTCGCCGCCGCGCGGGGTCGGGACGATCGAAAAATGCAGTCGGTCCGGAGTTGAGTCTGCGGCGTACGACACGCTCCAGAACGATACGTACGGAAAGACGACGTCCACGCCTGGATTCGGCGGCGGCGGCGAAAGCTGCATCGGCGTTCCGCGCTGCAGCGTGATGTCGACCCGTTTGAGGTTTGCGTAGTAGCTGAAATAGAACTGCGAGAACGGATCGAAGTACGGAATGATCGGAAACGCTTGGCCGATACGCCGCGCGCCGCCCGGAATATCGTTCATGACGGCCGCGTCGTCGGCGTTGCGGGCGATGACGCGGCGGTCGATCTCCTGCGTACGCCCGAGGGTCGGAGCGACGACCCGCGTACTCTCGCGGTAGACGATGTAGGCGGGCGGATTGGTACCGTACGCATCGGCGGTCCGATTGATGAGCAGCGCGAGCGCGAGGTCCGGGGGGAGCACCCGATGCTCTTCTGCAACGGCGAGCGAAAGTGCCTTTGAAGAGGTGCGAGAAACGTCGGCGCCGGAAGGCTGGATCGATGGCTGTTCAACCCAACGACTTCATCGTCGCCCGCACGATCGAGCTACGACGCGCGATCCATCGCACGCCGGAGCTTGGTTTCGAAGAGCACGCGACCGCGGCGCTCGTCGAGGAGGAGCTCGATCGTCTGGCCATTCCCCATCGGCGGGTCGCGGGTACCGGCGTGGTAGGCGTTCTTCGTGGGGGCAAGCCGGGCCGTGTGGCCGCGCTGCGTGCAGACATGGATGCGTTGCCGGTGCAGGAGCGTACGGGGCTAGCCTTTGCCTCCGGCGTCGCCGGCGTGATGCACGCCTGCGGCCACGACGCCCATACGGCGATGCTGCTGGGGGCCGCCCACGTGCTGGCCGCGCAGCGCGAGACGCTCGCGGGCAGCGTCGTCTTGTTGTTCCAGCCGGCGGAAGAAGGGCCGGGCGGCGCGCAGCCGATGATCGACGAAGGCGTGCTCGACGATCCTGTCGTCGATGCGATCGCGATGCTCCACGTCGATATCCGGCTCGAAACAGGTTCGGTCTCGATCGCTCCGGGGCCGGTCAACGCTTCGGCAGACGAGCTCGAGATCGTCGTGCGCGGAAAAGGAGGACACGGGGCGTCGCCGCACACCGCCGTCGACGCGATTCCGGCCGCTTGCGCGATCGTCCTCGCGTTGCAGAACATCGCGTCGCGCGAGACCGATCCTCTCGGTAGCGTCGTCGTGACGATCGGAACGATAACCGGAGGGTATCGCAATAATATCATCGCCGACGAGGTGCGCATGACCGGAACGTTGCGCGCGCACGATCCCGTTGTGCGCGAGCAGCTCGAGGGCCGCGTGCGCCGCATCGTCGAAGGCGTTGCGGCGGCGTACGGCACGCAGGCGGAAGTGCGCGTGATCTACGGCTACCCACCGGTCGTGAACGATGCGGAGCTTGCCGGGCAGTTTGCGCGCTATGCACGCGAGCATGCGGACGTCGACGTGCGCGCTCTGCCGCCCACGATGGGTGCGGAGGACTTCGCGTATTTTGCGCGGCGCGTTCCCGGGGTGCTCGTGCGCCTCGGCGTGCGCAACGACGCGCTGGGCGCGATCCATCCCGCACACGGCGCGCAGTTTCTCATTGACGAGGGGGCTCTCCAGGTAGGTATACGTACGCTCGTGGCCTTCGCGCTCGGCGTCGGTGCAGGGAGGCTCGGCGCGGCGGCCGCCCGAAGTTAAGAGGATATTATGTCGATCCTTTCGCCGACGTTCGGTCGCGGAATGCGATCGCTCACCGCGAGCGTGGACCTCGAATCCCCTCCTGAGGACGTCTTTTCGCTCCTCTGCTCTGTGGAGAAGTGGCCCGTGTGGCTGTCATTCCTCCGCAGCGCCAGGCGCGTGGACTCCGGTGAGCCGATCGCGCTCGGCAGCGAAGTCGTGGTGCGTTCCACGGTTCCGGGTGAGGAGGAACAGCTCTACGAGGTCGACCAGTTCATCAGCAACCATCACCTCTCGCTCGTCGGTGCATTTTCCGTGCGGCGGCGCGTGGAGTTTCGCGTCGAGCGGAAGACGGCGATCTCGCGGCTTCACGTGCGCCTCAGTTACCCGGCCTATCACGGGCGATTCTTCTCCGCTGTGCGATGGTGGCGTCGCGGACGGCGACTGCTCTCGCAGCTGCAAGGCGCGATGACGAACTTCAAGGGCTTGGTCGAATACCGGCGCAACGGCGCCGTGCTCGCCGATCTGTAGGCGGTACCGTGCCGCTCTACGATTATCGCTGCACGAAATGCGGCAAGGTCAGCGAAGTTCGCCACGGTTTCGGCGAACCGTTCGCGGGCACGTGCCCCGTCTGCGGCGGGCCGTTGCAGCGCGTCTTCAATCCGGCGCCGATCGTCTTCAAGGGCTCGGGCTTCTACGCAACCGATTCGCGCAAGAAGAGCGACGACGCTTCAACGAGCACTGATGCAAAGTCGGAGAAGCCGAGCGATGCGAAGCCGGGCGACGCGAAACCGGGCGACGCGAAACCGGCGGATCCCAAACCGGAGAAGCCCTCGGGCGGCGGCACGCCATCCGACTCGGCGGCGTAGGCGATTCGTGTCCCCTGGCCTCTGGCTCGTCGTCGGGGCCACCGCGAGCGCGACCTTGCTCGTCGCCATTGGCGGCATCCGACTCGCGCTCGAGGCGCGCAGGCTCGGCCGGCGGGCTGCCTCGGTGTCGCTTCCCGCGATCGATTTCTCGCGCGCGCGGGCGACGCTAGCGAAGCTGCAACGCGATGCCGTGAAAGCCAATGTCTTGATCGTGCGCGCGCAGATCGCGTTGCGCCGCGCCGACGATGGCGTGCGCGCTATGGTTCGCGCGTTTGTCGGAGGGTAGCGAGAAACTCCGGGAAGCTGACGTCGACGCTGCTCGCGTCATCGAGCTCGATCGGACCCGCCGCGCAGGCGAGCACCGCCGCCGCCATCGCGATCCGGTGGTCGTCGTGCGAGCGTGCGAGCGTTCCGTCCGCCTCGGGTCTGCCGCCCGCGATTACGATGCTGGTCGGCGTTGCGCGGGACGCGATGCCGGTTGCGCCGAGAAGTCCCTGGATCGCCGCGATGCGGTCCGACTCTTTGGTGCGAAGATCTCCGATGCCGGCGATCGTGGTTTCGCCGTGAGCGAACGCGGCGGCAACGGCGAGCAGAGGGATCTCGTCGATCGCACGCAGCGCGAGATCGCGCTCGATTGCGACGCCGTGTAGTCCGGCGTGGCGCACGAGAACGTCGGCGATAGGCTCGCCGCAAAGCTCGCGCTCCTCGCGCAGCTCGATGTCGGCTCCCATGAGGCGTAGTGCGTCGAGGAGACCCGTGCGCGTCGGGTTGACGCCGACGTCGCGAATCGTGAGCTCGCTCCCCGGCGCGATCGTTGCCGCGGTGATGAAGAATGCGGCGGCGGAGAAGTCTCCCGCGATGCGTAGGTTCTTGAAGCGTGACGGCGGCGCGGCGAAGTCGGCGCCTTTGCCGCTCCACGATATCTGCGCGCCTTGGTAGCGCAACAGGCGTTCCGTGTGATCGCGCGAGCCGGCGTCGCCGGCGATGCCGATCTGCACGCCCGCAAAGAGCCCCGCGAAGAGCAGCGCCGACTTCACCTGTGCCGAGGGCGAGAGCAAGATGAAGCGGCGTGTCTGGATGCGCTCGCATCCGAAAATCTCGAGGGGCAGGTGGCCGTCGGCGGTTTCGATGCGCGCTCCGAAAGCGCGCAGTTGCGCTGCCACCGGCTCCATCGGCCGACGTCGCAGCGACGCGTCACCGTCGAAGCGTGCGTGAACGTTTGCTCCCGCGCAGACACCGAGAAGCATGCGCGCCGTCGACCCGGAGTTCATACACGCGATCTCGCACACCGCGCCCCGCCGTTCGTCGGGTGTCATCCTGAGCCTGTCGAAGGATGGATCGAGAGCGTGCAACGCCCGTTGCGTCGCGAGAACGTCTGCGCCGGGGTTGAGGTTCTCGATCGCAAATGCGCCGCGAGCAAAGGCTTGAAGGATGAGCGCGCGATGCGAGATCGACTTGTCTGCGGGAACGGCGATCGTTCCGCGCAGAGAGCCGCGGGGGAAGGAGACCACGCGCGCGCGTTTGGACGCTGCGTGGGTACCTTCCCGCGCGCGAAGAGCGTCTAGACGACCGGGCGCGATCTCCGAGCGAGACCGAAGAGCCCGAAGAGTCCGAAGAGTCCGATCAAGCCGAGCCATCCCCACCAGCCGCCGCTGGGGCGGGTGGTTTCGGTCGTCGTCGTGGTTACGTAGCCGGGACTTGCCGTGGGTACCGGGTACCCGGGGCCTGCGCTCGAACCGGCGTTCACGCCATTTGCCGGAGAGGCATTGGGGTTCGGATTCATCGTCGTCCCGGGAGCAGCGGTCACGGTGCCCGCAGGCGGAGCCGCCGTCATGGTCGACGTTGTCTGATTCATCCCGTTCTGAGCCGTCTGCGCCATCGCAATGGCAGGAAGAAGGCAGAGCGCGGACGCGAAGAGTCCTGCACTCGCCATACGTGCAATCGTGTTCATAGGTCATCATTACCCAAGGGAGCCACTAAACCCACACTTGCTCGGTCCCCTACGCTTCTTGTTTAATCGGCCCCGGATTCTACGGGATTCTCCGGGGTAAGAGCAACAGCGCGTCGAGGCCCTGGAGGGCAAAATGGCAGCATGATCCTGGTGCGTCGCTTTTCGGCGAAACGTGAACGGCTAGTGAGGTTTCAGGGAGGTAGGTCTGCAACGCTGCGGCGCTCAGCGGGCCCTCTAATAGGTCAGGGTCAGATTGTATTCGCAGATGTTGATGCTCCAGCTCATTCGCGTACCATCTGCATATGTGACGACGATCATCTGGTAAGGCGTCTTAATAGTAGGATGCGATCCGTAGTGGAATGCAAAGAGGTGAATCGTCTGCCCTGGCGCTAAAACATAGTTGCCGAGTAAGTCACCCGACCATTGGTTGCTCAACGCAGAGGAATTGGGGTCCGCGTTCGCGTTGAACGCCTCTCGATAAATGTGAATCCCCTGCATTGCCGGTTTTATTGAGTTTTGTGCCCCGGAGCGCCCTGGAATGTCCTGTGCTTGGCAACCACTAGGCAACCATTCCTCATTTCGAGTCTTCGCCGAGGATCCGCGCGATTCTGTCGGTCGCTTGCCGCACCTTGCGGCTCACAACATGCGAGTAGACCGTGTAGGTGATGGCGGGGTTCGCGTGCCCTAAAGCCGCCGAGACGGAAGTCACGTCCTCGGGAACGTTGAAGCGTGCAACAGCCCGCAGCAGGTTCCCTCGCGTCCGCAATCGATGCGGCGTTGCGCGCCGCAACGGCCGCCGCATCGTTGGAAAGGTCGCCCGCGAGCCAAACGCCCGTCAAAGACCTATTGAAAGTCGCCGTACGGCCCATGGCAGGCCTTGGCATTTATATCGCTAGGTACTTTGTGTTGCATGCACATGCTGGGTCCATCGACGGCCCCCCACACTCCTACTGCAGTATTATAATGAAGTACAACGGTCTGCTCATCGCCACCTGACGTAACGTTCATATAGGCCCACTGGTTATCGGACGAGCAGGCGAAACCATCGATCGTGAAGTTTCTAATAACATTTGCAACGGCACCTT